>Ga0265780_10003555_pt1 | contig 20456 bp, 21 predicted proteins | sample P1T30metagenome_FD_192432 | JGI IMG/M metagenome (GOLD analysis project Ga0265780, IMG submission 192432) | Plant litter microbial communities from East Loma Ridge, Irvine, California - P1 T30 | ecosystem: Environmental > Terrestrial > Plant litter > Unclassified | place: USA: California...
GCGGCGCGGCGCAGAAGCGGCTAGCGGAGCCGGCACGGAGAGGTGGCCGAGTGGTTTAAGGCAGCGGTCTTGAAAACCGCCGTGGGTGGAAGCTCACCGTGGGTTCGAATCCCACCCTCTCCGCCACCAGCCACTTTGCCGATTGTCGCCGATCATCGCCTACAGCTTGCGAAACCGCATGTTCCCGGGCAGTTGAGCTCAAAGGGAACGTCGCTCGTTGTCGCCATTCGTTGCTAGGCAGCGCCCCAACACTGGGGGCACTTTGGTGGCACCGGGGTTCCGTCGTGGGGGCATCGAGTGCTGACAGATTTGGACTGCCGAACGGCGAGGGCCAAGGACAAGCCGTACAAGCTGTCGGACGCTCGCGGACTGCACCTTTACGTGACGCCTTCCGGCTTCCGATCCTGGCGCTGGAAGTACCGTCACGACGGCAAGGAGAAGCGGATCGTCTTCGGCTCCTATCCGGAGATGAAGTTGAGCGAGGCACGCGCGGCGCGGGACGATGCAGCCCGCGTGCTGCGCGACGGCAAGGATCCAGGAGCCGAGCGGAAGAAGGCGCCCATCGCTTCGTCGACGTTCGAAGCGATCGCACGGGAATGGCACGAGCTGCAGAAGGTGCGCTGGGTGCCGCGGCATGCGGAGGACGTGCTCGGCAGCCTGATAACGTACATCTTCCCGAAGCTCGGCAGTCGGGCGATCGACTCGATCACGCCGCCCGATGTGCTGGAGGTGCTGCGGGTGATCGAGAAGAAGCCCGCGGTGGAGACGGCGCATCGTGTCTGCCAGCGCATGTCCGCGGTATTCGTGTTCGGCATCGCGTCGGGGATCGCGTCGAACGATCCGGCCGCGATCGTGCAGGGCGCGTTGCAACCCGTTCGGAAGGGACGTCAGCCAGCGTTCCGGCGGATCGAGGATGCCCGGGCGCTGCTGACCGAATCGGAGAAGCAACCCGGACAGCCACTGGTGAAGATCGCTTCGCGGCTGCTAGCGCTCACGGTGGTTCGACCTGGAGTGATCCGGTTCGCGCAGGCACACGAGCTGGAGGACCTCGACGGCGAGGCACCGATCTGGCGGATCCCGCCGGAGAAGATGAAACTTTCTTTCGAGCGCAAGGACGATCCGAGCTTCGAGTTCATCGTTCCGCTGTCCGCGCAGGCGGTCGAGTTGTTCAAGCTGGCGATCGCGGAGACGCAGCGCCTCCCCTACCTCTTCCCGAACACGCGGCATGCACATCGGCCGATCAGCGACGCGGCGATCGGCGCGATGTACAACCGCCTGCCCACCTTCCGCGGTCGCCACGTTCCGCATGGCTGGCGAGCCACCTTCTCGACCGTCATGAACGAGATCGCCGAACGCGAGAACCGTCCGGCCGATCGCGCCGTCATCGATCTCATGCTGGCGCACAAGCCCAAGGGCGTGGAGGCAGCATACAACCGCGCGGCCTTCATGGAGCGCAGGCGCGAGATCGCGCAGCGTTGGGCGGATATGTTGGTGAAGGATCTGGCGCCGGCCGAGTCACTGCTCGAGGGGCCGCGCCGCTGACGATCGCAGGCCGCGCATGAGCACGCGCGGCTTTGGCGAACTCGCTACATCGCTTCTGACGAAGGTCGGGAAGCGAAAGTCATACGCAGACGGCACCGGGGATCCGGTCCGCGCGCTGAGCTACGACGTCGACGATCGTCGCGCGCAGCCTTGGGTGCGATTGGGGGACGGCTCGCGGAAGCAGCTGCACGTCTGGCGCGATAGCCTGCTGCTCACCCTTAAGGAACTACGGCAGAAGCAGCGCTACGAGGGCTTCCGCGGATGGAACCGCCTGCAGGCGAATGACCTGCTGATTTACGAAGCGCTGCTGGCGCGCATGGATGCCGAGACTGGCAAGCTCTACCCCGAGCTGGTGACGATCGCGGCCGACGCCGGCCTTTCGAAGCAGACCGTCATCGATGCGCTGAAGCGCATCGGCTCGCATGGCTTCATCAGCTGGGTTCGGCGGAGCAAGGTGGTGCCGGACAACGAAGGCCAGGCCGGGCCCCAGCGAGCCCAAACCTCTAACGCCTATTTCATCGATTTCCGGGCGCTGCGGGCGAAGTGCAAGCAGGCCTGGTTCCGCGTCAAGGCGCTGGTCTCCCGCCGCCTGAAGGGGCTGGGAGCGGCCATAGCCAAGCTCGCCAAGGACGTCACAGAGGGCAGTGAACTAGCGCTCGCCCTCAGCCGCGTCGAGCGCCTGGTCCTGGAGCGCGAGTCCAATATACCGGCTCTACCCCCGAGAAGGGGTTAAAGAGATGAGGAATCGACTTCGTCGATGCGCTGATAGGTAGGGCCCCTCCAACCCTAAGCCTCAAATAGGCACCCCAGGTCCTTCGAACGACCGCGGGGACGAGGTGGCTTGCGCCACCTCGGCTGCTCTCCAGGGGGAGCAGGGCGATTTTCGTGCCAGATCAATTGATCGATCGCGTGCGGAGCGGGCAGGATTACCCTAGAAGGGCAAAACGGGGACTATATTGGAGCAGACGGGGAAGCACCGTGCTAATATAGATCCTCGCTCTACCGGGGGGATCAATGGGCAAGATCATCATCGCCGCCGCCATTCTACTGGCATCATCCACTACAGCTGCCGCGCGCGAAGTACCGGCCAAGCCGTGGCTCGGCTTGATTGAGGTGAAGCGGGTATTCACCGGCGCGGTTACTCGTCACCGGGTCGGCCGCTTCGACACGCGCCAGGAATGTGAAGCCGCCGGCAAGGCGCTCTTCGCTACGCTGCCTGGCGCCGATCGCGGGCAAGTCCGTATGCTGGCGGTCCCGAACAACCCATACTGCGTCCGCCTGCGTCGCTGACCGTCAGCGGATCAGCAGCTGGGCCCAGCGCTCATATATCCAGCGCCGGCGCTCGAGCTGCTGCGCGCGATTATACGCCGCCTCGACCTTGTTCTTCGGCGCGTGCGCCAGCGCCTGGTCGATCGCGTCGCGCTCGGCCGGGTAGCGTTCGTTCATCACCGTCGAGAAACTGGCGCGCCAGCCGTGCGGAACGTGGCGACCCTTGAAGCCCGCGCGCGCGATCGCCGCGCCGATCGCCGCCTCGCCCAATGGACTAGATCCGCCGCGCCCCGGGAAAATTAGTCCACCCCCGCCCAACCTGTCAGCATTGCCGACAGGTTGGGCGAGCAGGTCGCGCGCTGCGCGCAGCACCGTCACCGCCGCCGGCGACAGCGGCACGACGTGATCGTTCGCCGGCGTACCCTTCTTCGCCTTGGCCAGCTTCATGCGTGCCGCCGGCACTCGCCAGATCGGCGCGTCGCCGTCCAGGTCCTCGATCTCGCACCACCGCGCACCGCGCAGCGCCTCGAGGCGGACTGCAGTCAGGGCGAGGAACAGGTGCGCGAGCTTGACCAGGTGCGCGCCTGGCACGGCCGATATCGCCGCGAGGAGCGCGTGCAGCTGCTCGAGCTCGAGGAGCGCGGGCTGCGGCTTCACCGGCGCGGCCGGCTGCAGGACGCGGCCGATGATGCCCGCGGGATCCTTGTCGATCAGGCCTTCCGAGATCGCGAAGGCGAAGACGGCCGAGATCCGCTGGCGCACGCGCTTGGCCGTCTCAAGGCTGCCGCGGTCCTCGATCGAGCGCACGATGTTCAGCACCACCGGCGGCGTGATCGCCGGCAGCGGCATGGCGCCGATCGCGGGGAAGACGTCGCGCTCCAGGCTAACCAGGACGTCGGCCGCGTGCACGTCGGTCCAGCGGCCGCGCATGTGCTCGTGCCAGCGCCGGGCTTCATACTCGAAAGCACGAACTTCTTCGGCCAGCGCCGTTTCGGCGGTGCGCGGATCCACGCCGCGGCCGAGCTGCTCGCGCGCGGCCTCGCACTGGGCCCGGGCATCGGCGAGCGAGATCTCCGGCCAGGTGCCGAAGGTCAGCAGTTGCTCCTTGCCCTGGCGCTGGAACTTCATGCGCCACGATTTGCGACCGTTCGTCGCCACGAACAGATGCAGCCCGCGCTCATCGAAGATTTTGTAGGCGCGCGAGCGCGCGCCGGCGGCTTTCACCGCGGCGTTGGTCAGCATACAACGTCTCTGCAAATTGCGACGCTCGAGCGTCTGAGGGGGGAAGATGGACGAAACGACAGAAGTGGAGGTGGTCGAGGCGGATCCGCGAGTGGCCGCCCACCATGCGGCGAGGCTTGAGGTCGCAGCAGCAGCCGGCTCCGAGCAGATGATCAAGACATCAGGTTGGTTGGTCGCGTCGTTGCTGGTCATCAACGGCGGCGGTGCGGTGGCTACTCTACAGATCGCCGACAAGCTCTCAGATCCGCGGTGGCCGCTCTGGGCTTTCGGCGCCGGCCTGGTTCTCGCAATGCTGAGTGCGGTCGTGATTCAGGGGATTCAGACGAAGATCTCGCGCCCAACGGAAGAACTTATCCTGGCTTGGCGGCTTGTAGAGCTTCACGGACATTATCGGCGGGACGGAATGGTCACGCTGACGAACGCGGTCACCGCTATCACCCGCTTCACTTGGGTCCCGCCTGCGATAGGGTGGGTGTCGGCAGCTGCCTTCATCGTGGGCGGCACTTGGTTGACCCAGGCCGTTCCGTCACGTGCTCCTGCAGTTAAGACCCTTGCGGCTCCCGCTAACGGGGTGGAAACGAAGTCGCGCTAATAGGGCTCTCAGCTCGAGGGAAGTGTCTCGCCTGAAACGCGGCGGAGATACCCTCCGCCATGCTCGCGCTCGACGCACGGATTTCCGCCACTTTCAGCGAGGCCCGGCTGGGGCGATACCCCAGCCGATACCCCTACCCTAGTTCCGGATGATCAGCTCGCCGGCCTTCTGAGCGGCGCCGCCGCCGCCGACCGTATAGGTCGTCTGGACCGCCTCGATGCTGAAGCGAGAGAAGATCCGGCGGACTTCCGGCGCGTCGTTGATCGATAGGATGAAGCGGCCCCGGATCCCCGCCAGCTGCTCGGCCAGCTGGGCGAAGTCGGCCGGGCTGAAGACGCCCGGACCATAGTCGCCCTCGCAGCCGAAATAAGGCGGATCGAGATAGAACAGCGTCTGCTCGGCATCGTACCGCCGGATGAAGTCGGCATAGGGTAGCTGCTCGATAATCACCGGCGACAGCCGCTGGTGGATCTTCTCGAGCATGGGCTCGAGCTTGGCAGCATCGAACTTGGCCGACATGGCCGGGCTCACCCCGAAGTTCCGCCCGGCCACCTTGCCGCCGAACGCAAGGCGCTGGACGTAGAGGAAGCGAACCGCGCGCTCCAGGTCCGTCAGGTGCTCGGCCGGGAGCGCAAGCTGCCGCGCGAACTCGGCGCGGCTGCTGGGCAGGCCTTGGATCTCCTGAAGGAAGTAGCGGTAGTGCGCGCGGACGATCCGGAATAACGTCACCACGTCGCCGCTGATATCGTTGATCACCTCGGCGCGCGCGATCGCGCGCCGGCGGAGAAAGACGCCGCCCATGCCGACGAACGGCTCCGCATAGGTGCGGTGGGGAGTCGACTCGATCAGGTCGACCAGACGCTTCGCGAGATTGCGCTTGCCGCCAATATAGCCCGCTGCCGGGCGAACCGCTGCAGAAGCAGCCATGCCATGTTCCTTTTGGTGAAAGGCACGTCGGCTAAGCCGTGCGGTTGCAACCCCGCCGGCCACGTTGGCCGGCGGGAGCTCTGCGCCGTCGCCGGCGTCAGATTTCAGGATCAGGGAATGGCCGTCTGCAGGCGGGCGCTTATTCAGGCGTCCAGCTGGTGAGCAGATTTGAGAACCGCCCACGCGAGCGCTGCAGCCAGGCTGCAAACGCCGTTGCCGGCGCCCCGGGTGCGGTCCAGTCGGTCGGCCATCCCATCATCAGTTCGTAGAAGCGCGGGTTGGAGACCAGGCCGGCCATCCAGGAGCTCTTCCCATGCTTGAAGCTCACCCGGACCGGGAGCGAAGAGCGGCTCGCCGCCATCCGCGCCGTGAAGCCTACCGCTTTCAGCGTCAGCCAAAGCATGGTCCAGCTGCGCGCCGCGTTCTCCAGTGAGAATTGCCCGCCGCTGTGGTGCGCCACGTCGATCGGGGAGACCGGCTGGATCTTTCCACCCTCCAAGATCAGGTCCGGGAAGTACCCCGCGTCGGTGGCCGTCGGAGTGGGCCAGGATGAACAGTCGGCGCCGGCGATGTCGAGCGCCCGCTTCTCGCGCCGTGAACAAGCCCGCCTTTGGCGTGTAGCCCAGGCCTCGAAGGTCCCGGGCGACGTCGGCGTATCCCAAGGACAGGTGCCCTTCGACGTTCTCGCACCACACCCATTCGGGGCGGACTTCGTCGACGATGCGAGCGACCTCGGGCCAGAGGTGCCGGGGGTCCTGCTCCCCTGCCCTGTTGCCGGCGAGGCTGAAGGGCTGGCAGGGATAGCCGGCAGAGACGAGATGAACTCGGCCACGCCACGGTCGGCCGTCGAAGGATCTAAGGTCGTCCCAGACAGGCGCTGCAGCCAGGGCCTGGTCTTCCATCCGGCCCACGAGAGTGGCCGCCGGATGGCTTTCCCGCTCGACGAAAGCCACAGTTCGATAGTTGGGCTCGGCGATGTGCAGGCCGAGATCGAGGCCGGCATATCCGGCGCAGAGGGAGATGCCGCGGAAGTCGTCGGCTTCAGGGGTGAATTGGGTACGAAGGTCCACAATGCGAGCTCCATTCGGGCGCTCGCATGGCGCTCACGGTCGGAAGGCTCACAGGCCGTATGGAATTGAATTGCCGGCACCGCCGGCACTTGATCTCGATGGTCCCTGCGATGGCGCAGGGCGCAGCTTTGAACAGGAGCGCCTGACACCCGGCGCAACGGTGTTCATCCTTCAATAGACGTACCTCTCCGTCGCCGAGCTGCTGCCCGGTCGATCGGTTTCCATGTGGGTGAGGCACTCGGCTACGCGTGCAGGGGACGCGCCGATCGGCGCGACGTCTCTCTGCATGCTCATGGTAAATGAAACGTGTTCGGATCCCCGCGCGGCCAACTCGCCCGGGTAGCCGGGTGGTTAGCCGCGCGTGAACCCAGGGGAAACGCGCCCTGCGTATTTCCCGAAGGTATTACATTCCGCAGGCCACCCGACATAAGTCGGAGACCTGAGTTCAACCGCGGCCGCGGACCGGTCCTCACGGCTAAGCTTGGAACGGCACCGCCTCTATCGCACGTCCAAGTGGACGCGGGCAAGACAGCGCTACTGTTGTCGCTGGCCGTCCGACAACAGCGGCTGGGTGCCCACACAATCGAGCGTCTGACATCACCGGCTCTCCACTAGGAGAACAATCGATGACGCCGCCCTGCCCTCTAAAAGAAGCCTCTCAGCGCAACCGCCGCACGCGTTTTCGCAACTCGTCCACAGCTTCCACAACCGAGCGGGTTGCGACTCATGTTCCTAATGTGTTCCGTCCGCGCGCATGGCCGCGAACTTCACATTTCAGACGATAAGCGACATCGCCTATGCAAAATGGGAGCTCGCGATACGCTGCGACTGCGGCCACGTCGGCACCATCGACGCGAAGAAAACGGTCCGATGGTTCGACTGCCACCGATGGGACGATCAGAAGTTTCGCGCTCTGCGGCATTTCAGGTGCAGCCGCTGCCGCCGCCGGCGCGCCGTGAAGCTAGGAATCAGCGCCAACCTTCCCCGCGACTTCGGCATCTACCCGACGACCGAGGAAGGCTGGGCCAAGCTGGTTAAGAAGCTGCGAGGATGATCCAGTCGGCGGTACCCGCCGCTTGGTCCAGCTGCACGGTGGCAGCCTGGGCGGCGTCCAGCGCCTTCAGCTGCTCGGCCAAGGTCGCGGCTGCGCGCGCCGTCGCCAGCGAAGCCTCGATCTTGCGCTGGATCATGCGGATCTGCGCGGCGCGCTCGACCGACAGGAACGGCAGCAGGAACTCCGCGACGGCCTTGGCCTTCGCATAGCCCGCCTCCGCTCGATCGACCGTGCTGGTGATCGCCACGCCGCCGGCCGGCCGGGGCGATGTGCAGGCGGCAAGCGAGGTCAGGCTCGCGACCAGCGCGAGCGGCAAGAGCATCTTCATATCGATCGTCCTTGAGGGAGGGGCTCAGCCGCGCGGAGCGGAAGCGTAAAGAGCGGCCTCGGCCGCGCGGCGGCGCGTCAGGCCGGGCAGCACCTTGCCTGCCGCCTTGTTCCAGCGCGCGAACTGAGCCCGCGCGCCGGCATAGTCACCGGCCTTGTGGAGCTTGAGCAGCGTCGAGCTCTTCAGATTGCCGATCCCGCAGTTGTAGGCGAAGCTCACCAGCGCATCGAATTGCGCCTGGCTGGTTGCGGCGGTGCCGATCGCGGCCCGCACCTGGTCGGCAAAGGTCTCGACATCGCGCATCAGGCGGGCGTCGCACTGCTGCTGCGTCCATATCAGGCCGGGCTTGATGTCGCGGCCTGTGGAGCCCCAGCCGATCGTCCAGGGATCGCCGCCGGTGCCGGGATCCGGATAGGCCTGGAACCGGCCATCGGTCCGCTTCTTCGCGCAGCCTTCGAACTGCTGGACCGTGGCAAAGCATGCGGCCGATGGGCGCTGCGCGTTCGTGGTGACGGTCAATGCTTGCTCCTCGGACGGTGCGCCAGGGCGGCGCGGTCGTAGATCTTCGCGATCGGCGGGCGATCGTCGAAGTGGATCGAGGCGACGGCCGAGCAGGCCGCGACCAGCAACTCGGCCGCGGCGGCGACGGCACCTGCGCCGGCGGTCTTAGGCAGCGTCGCCATCGATCGGCCTTCCAGTGATCTTCATCGCGAGCACCACCATCGCGGCGGCCAGTCGCTTGTCCGTCGTCAGCCGCTCCTTGTCGTGATCGAGGCGGGCTGCGGCTTCGGCCTGGCGGTCTTCGCGCTGCAGCTTCTGCTGCTGCAGAAGGATCCAGCACATGACGCCGCCGGGCCCGAGGCTCATGAGAGCCTGGGCAAGTAGGGTTTCCATCGATGTTCTCCTGAGTGCCCGGCTAAGGGCAAGGGGCCGACGCGATCAGGCGCGGGCGGTGTCGGCGATACGAGCCAGCGTCGCGCTAAGCGCGTCCATGTGCAGCGCCATGTTGTCGTCGCGCGGGGTGGTCGCGATGATCTCAGTGACTTTCGCGCGCACGGCCCCAAACTCGACCATGGAGACCAGCGTCTGGGCGGCTGCCGCATAGTTGACGCGGAGCGCCTGAAGGGCATTCTCGATCCGAGCCTGGCGCACGGCTAATGCCTGCTCCATCGCCGAATAGTCGTCCGGCGTAAATTCCTGGTTGGGATCGACGATGATCCCGGTCTGCGCAGTTTCAGCCACTCTCAGTCTCCTTGGTTTCAGTAATCGGTGAGGTCGATGACGATGAAGTCGACGATCGCATTCGCTGCTGCGGTGGCTATGCTGCCGGGCTGAGTGTTCGTGATCGTCTTGTGGTCGGTGAGTATCCGACCGACGTTCACCCCATCAGCGACTGCTTGGGCACCGCCGCAGAACCAGAAAACTTCCGTTCGGGAGAAGTCCAAGCCGGTGAAGAACGCGTTGACGTAGACGCCCTGTCTGACCGTGACCGCAGTGTAGCTGCGGCCGGCGGTATAAGTCTTCGTCACGTTCGTCGGCGTGCCGTTGGTCCCGGCAAGATCGAAGTTCTTGATGAAATCGACCACACGCATCGGCTTGAAGTTGCTGTCGAATGTTACCTGCCCAGCCGAGTTGAAGACCCTCAAGCCCCATTTTCCGGAGGGAGGCTGCGATACCATGTCGAAACAGAACCACTCGAACGTCGCGAAACCGGCGCCGCTGGCAAACACTCGAAAGGTCCAGGTGCTGCCGCTCACGCTTTGGACGTTGTACGTCACCCCATGAGTCGAGCAGCGGACCGCCAGGATCGGGATGGTGCAGCCTGTCACCGTCACCGTTCCCGTCGAGGAGTCACCTTGCGTGCTCGACGTGTTCGTCGATGCGGTGCCTTTTCCGATTAGGTGAAAGTTCCGGTAGGTCTCGTCGAGCTGAACGTTGCCGGCATCGCCGAACACGCGAAGTCCATAGGCCATCAGTAGACGCCATAGATCAGGGTGCAGTTATCCTTATATTGCTCCATGCCCGCCCAAGACCATGAAAGCGTGGAACCCGAGATCGTGAAGGCTGGCATCGCGCCAGCGTAGGAGCCCGTCGAAGCGGCGGTCGCATAGGCCATCCAGAATGGCGTCCCCTGCACGAAATCCGGGCTGGAAACCGACCCGTCCACGCCAGCCGTGATCTGCACTGTGCCCAGGACCCTCGACAGCCTCGAAGAGGTGTCGATCAAGAGCTTACCCTGCTCGTCCCATGTTCTCAGCCCGTACGCCACGTCAGACGTCCAGGTTGCCGAGCTGCACGCGGATGCGCGTCGCGTCGAATACTTTCACCGCTTGATTGGACATCAACAAGCTTCCGGTGCTGGTAACACTGCGGACGTCAATCTTGCCCTTCCAGGTGGCATCGCCTTCAATGTCGATCGAGGCGCCGCTGTAGGTGTCCGACTTGAAGGCCATGCTGACGCGACCGCCGGGCGACGTCGCTGAAATCTCCAGGCGCGCAGCGGCCAGCTTGTTCTTGCTGTCAGCCACCGCCGTTTCGACGATCCCGGTGCGGCTCTCCAGGCTGCCCGCGCGCGCTTCGACGCCGCCGGTGCGCTGGGCAAGCGCGCTCAAACCGTTTGCACTGGCGGTCGCCACGTCGTTCACGGCCCCCCGCAGCGACGCGTTGCTGTTGGGACCGGTGTTGACCGTCGCTTCCACAGCACCCGTCCGGCTTGCCAGGGCGCTGTCGCCGGTTGAGCGGGAAACAGTCTCTTCAGCGAGCCGTGTCGCGGTCGACGAAATCCCTCCCTGCGATCCCACTTCCGCGCGGCCGCTGACGAGCGTGAACGGGACCTCCAGCCAGGCGGCGGTGTCGTTGTCGACTGAGCCTGCATAATATTCGATGCCGCCGCCCCTGCCGACGCCCACCCGGCCGATCAGGATGTATGCGGATCGGTCCCGGAAATCGCTGCTCTCATAGCGTTCTCCCGCGCCGCACCGACGCATTGCAGCGACAAGAACGTCCGTAAGGCGAGCGTTGCGAGGCTCGTCAGCGGTGTAGATGATGACGGTCTTCCCGGCCGCCAGCCCGTTCAGGAACGTAGCCATCGCAACGGGGCCGTTGGTCGAGCCATTGGCATAGACGTCGAAAGCCCTCGTGGTCTCGACCGTGTTCGCACCGGCCGTGAACACCACGACGGTGTAGGACCGCGAGGCTATGCCATAGCGCGTGCCATCAGGGGCGAAGACCCCAGCGTCGCCAAACCCCGAAGGCGTGGTGGCACTCGCGCCCTTGGCCTTCACCATCCACGTCTGGGGAACACGGGAGAAGCCCGTTTCCAGCGTCGCCGTGCGAGCGGCGACGGCGCTGACCCCGTCCACGCGGGCGATTGTCTCGTCGCCGATCTTGGCGAGCAGGCCGCTCGACTGCGTACCGGCAAGCTGCGCTTCCACGGCGCTCGTCCTGCCGGCCAAGGCGCTGTCGCCGCCGGAGCGTGCCGCCACCTCGTTTTCGACCTTCGCGGTGTAGTCACCTCGGTCAGTGGTCGCCTGTGCGACGACGCTGTCGATTCGCCGCCCGAGCGCACCATCACCGTCCGAGCGGGCGACGGTCTCGTCTCTGATTGCCGTGGTGTTGCCCTGGACAGTCGTGTCGATGCTGTCCACTCGGAGCGCGATAGCGCTATCGTTGGTGGTGCGAGCGGCCTCTTCCGAAGCAATCAGCGCCCTTACGGCAAGCGCCTCCGTCGCGTCCGTCACCACCGATCGAGACACATGCGAGTTGGCGTTCGCGGAGCGGCCAAAACCGAACCGGATGAACGCGGCGGTTGGGTAGTTCGCCAGAATGGTGTCGCAAACCTGCGTGTTGGTCAGCGTCGTGGGCGTTGCGAGGACGCCCGTCGAACTACCGTTGATCGTGGCGAGAACAGCGTAACTCGCGTCTAGGATCACGGTGACCGTGCGCATGTTCGCCGCCGTCCCGGCCGCCGCTCGAATGGCCGTGACTTCCTGCTTCCAGGTGCGGCCCGGTCGAACAGGTGCAAGCGCCTTGTGGTAAAGCGGTCCGCCTTGCGCAACCGTGAGAACCCAGGACAAGCAGATGGTCGCGTTGGTTGTGGTTGCCTGCGCCGTATTCGCCAAGCCTTCGGGAGCGCCGCTGGCAGTCGCGCTGAAAGCCGCGCGGTCGGGGGTGTCGATGCCGATGCTGCCGCGGGTGAAACCCGTCTCCAGCGTGAACGTGCGGGCCGCCAAGCCGCTGTCTGCATTGGTGCGCTGGATGGTTTCGGTGGTGATGTCGGAAGCGGCGCCATCGGCGGTGCGTTGCGCACTTTCGACCTTTGTGGTCAGCGTGCCCTCCGCATCCTTTGCGCGGAGGACTTCAGCCGAAAGGTCGGTGAGCGCCTTGGAAGCGTCGGTGCGTACAGCGGCCACTTCGCTCCGCGCGGTCGCTAGGGAGGCCTGAACATCCGCGACCTCCGCGTCCGTTGCATCGACCGCAGCGTCGAGCAGGCGTGCAGCCTCTGCCGCACGGCGCGCCGTCTCGGCAGCGTCGTCCAGATCGGACAGCACTTCCTCAACCGGCCGCGTGCCGATGTTTGTCCCGGGAGGCGCGCCGACGGTAGCGCCGTCCTCCGGCTTGTTGCCATCGTCATCGATGACGCCCGACCACGGCACGCTCGATGCGACAGTCGGCGGCGCCTGGCGGAACCACCACGCATCGAACACATTGCCCGCCGGGTCCGGTTGCGCATCCTTCGGCGGGGCGTGCCCGGCACCCGGCGTGGTCGCGACGTAAAGCCACGTCGAGCCATCCTCCAGCGAGACGATGTTGCCTTCCCGGTAGGTGGTCTCCGGCTTGAACACGCCCATGGGGATCAGCTCGGCCGCGAACGCGATGTCGCTCAGCGCATGGACAGCCCAGGTGCGCTCCGCGCCGATCGAAAGCCGCTGCCAAGGCGAAGCGATGCCGATCTGCTTCACACCCGAGACGGGCGGCAGGCTGGAGCCATCGGCAGCAAGCGTCATCGTGGGCGAGCCGATCGCCACCGGGAGGACGTGCAGCTTGCCGAGCCACGAGGTTACCGCGACCGCGTTCACACTGGCGGCGACGCGCTGGATGATCTCGCGCGCGGTGGTCTGGGCGTCGAGGTACAAAGACAGGTTGTACGGGCGAGCTGCGTCGAGTGCGTCGAGCGAGGCGCTGTCGATCTTGTCCAAGCCGCCAGCCAAGGCGGCGATGCGGCGGATCAGCTGCCCTGGCCGGCGAGCCCATGCGCCGCTCTGCGACACCTCCCCTTGCACAAGAAAGCTGATCTTGCCGGCCGGAGGTGCTCCGAACCGCGCCATGCCGACAGCCTTGGCCGTCGCCCACTCGCCGGGCGCGATCGTCGCCGCCACCAGCGCGTCGTAGGTGGGATAGTCGGCAACAGGAGAGCCGAAGCGAACGAGGCGGTCCAAGGCGGCATCGAACGCCCGCAACGGCCCGTAGCTGGTGACCTGAAAGACGCTGTTGACGCTGTCGATCAACTGGCCCGGCACATAACGGGGGGCGCCCAGCGCCATCGGCTTGATCTGCCCCGCCATGGCGACAGGGCCTTCCGCACCGGTGGTCCCTGCATAGGTCGCGAGCAGCGCCTTATCGAGCCAGCGATCGTCGACGGCGAACTGGATGTCAGCGGCCCCGTCCGCAATCTCCGGCTGCTCGGTTACACGCCCATCAAAGCGGAGCACCCACTCGGCAGCCGACCGCGTCCAGAGCTTGAAGCGTGCGTCCGGCAGCGAATAGCCGCCGAGCTTAGGCCAAGGTTCGGTCTGGATCGTCAGCGATGATGACGGAGCGGTGATCTGATTGCCGAATGCCCCGTCGAAGAAGTCATACCGCAGCGCTGGCAGCTTCGCGATCGAAGGCCACCAGGTCGCGTCGAGCGCGTGACACACCTCGGGCGTGTCGCGGCTGCCGGCGCGCAGGGTTACGGGGGCTTGGGCAGCGGGGTCCCAAGCATCGATCTGGACGAGCACGTCCATCAGAACAGGCTCGCTACGTTGGTCTGCGCCTCGAACCCGTCAGCCCGACGCTGAACCGCCGCGAGATCCCCAACAAGAAAGCCGAAATAGCAGCGGTTCTGCCGCTCCTGATGGGGTTCCGGGTTGGTCACGAGCAGCACGGTCTCCGTGTTGCCGAGGCGCTCAATCAGAGGCTGGATCATCGCCTCGACCTCGTCCCGGTGGATGTTGGAAAAGGAAATGCTGGCGGTCCGCATCTTCTTGCCACGGCGACGCATCAGCACCCCGCGCCGGCTGAACTCGACGGAGCCGAGGTCGCGAACGCCGAAAGACCCGCCCATGCCGAAGTTCCGCTTCAGGGCGATGCGCTTACCTACGACGACGCGGGCGACCTCGATTGGCGAGACGGGCGCGCCGAAGTTCAGGCGCAAGTAGCGACAGATGGCGGGCGCGAAGTCCGCGAGAGCGACACCGCGCCCGCTGCGGAGCATCACTGCGCCGGCGAGCAGCGGGGCGGGCGGCGTGAGGGCAGTGAAGGTCCCCGGCTGGCCGGCGGTGGCGCCATTGATCGAGAGAAGTGTCGACGGCCCGGCACCCTCCACTCCGAACAGCGCCAGCGTGTCGACGGTCTGGTCCGCGCCCAGGTCCAGCGTGAGGGTGGTGGCGCTCGCAGACGCCGAGCGCCAGACCACGCCTGCATAGTCGTTCCCGACATACACCGGGTCGCGTCCTGCCGCTGACGAGCTGGCGGACGCCGCTGCGATCGGCAGCGGCGCCATGATCCATGCGTTTGCCATTGGCTATCCGTACAGTTCGAAGGATGTGGTTTCCGCGTCGAGGTCTAGTTCGACCCGAGCGCATAGGCAGTTGCGGCTCGCCGCCTGCTCGCCGTCGATCAGGGCGATCTGGAGCACGCCACTCGCCAAGTCCGGGAAGAGCGCCTCAGCGATGTCGGCAGTGAAGCGGTACCGTTCGGTTCCGATAAGAGCACCCCGCGCCGCGGCGACAGCCGCAGCGGCGGCCAAGGCGTCGAAGTAGCCAACCGCGGGCTCTACCGAACCGTCGCGTGCGGAGGGATAGCGTGTGGCCACCGAGGGGTCTGCCCACGTAGCGGGCGTGACCTCGCGCGAAGCGGCGGCGATGTCAGCGGGGTTTGCAGGCATCAGTACCTCGCCACGGCTTTGTAGTTGCGGGCCTCTCCGATGAAGTCGGAGCCGCCGCCCGTCCCGACGATCTCTTGGAGCAAAGCCACGGCCTGGCCGAGCAGCGCGTTGGTGCCTTCGGTCATCTCAGCCGTCGCCTGAGCGGCCTTCGCGGTTGCGGCGGTGTTGGTCGAAGTTGCCTTGGCGAAGGGGCTCTCAACAGCAGCGGTGATCGGCTGGGCATTGTCGATCGTCGAGATGGCCTTGCTCGTCGCTGCCTGGATCGCGTCGAAGGCTTCAAAGAACTTTTGCGTGGAGCCGTACATGCTCCGTTCGACGTCCAGATACGCCTGCGCGGCCTGCTGGTATTTGTCCTGATCGATCGACTGACCGGTGCTGATCTGGTCGAGGAACGGCTTCAGCTTCAGCAGCGCCGTCGATTCCTGATCGCGCAGCGAGAGCGGCGAGGAGCTGCCGAGCTTCATCGTGTCCAGGAAGTCTTTCAGAGACTGCGAAGCCGACGCAGTGCTGTTCTTCACCTGTGAAAGTTGCAGATCATATAGCTGCTGAGCCTGCGTCATCTGCTCGGCTGACGCGCCGCCCTCCTTCAGCGCATCGACGGTGCGCTGCCACTTGCGATTAAGGTCATCCACCGCGGCACCGACGGGATCGAGCATCGCCTTCAGGTCACGCGGCACGCTTTCGATCATCAGCGCCTTGTTGATCGCGGTCTCTAGGTCCTGGCCAGACTTGAGGATGTTCTGCGAGGCTTTGCTGATACCCGTCACCACGGCTTTGCTGATCGAGTAGCGGATCGCGTATTCGATCGCGGCCTGCTGATCGTCACCGAAGTCGTGGAGGACGTTCTTCCCGAAATTGTCGTAGTTCAGCTTCTTCGTCGTGGTCGTGTCCGCAACCCGGTACTTTCCGTCCCAGGTGCCGAGCGTGATGCCGGGCATGCTCAGGATCTTTGCGCCGAGCTGGTCGGCAAGCTGGTTGACGCCCTTCGCAACCGAATTGGCGGTGCCGGTGGCAGCGGCAATAGAGGAGTTGCCACGGCCATTGCCGGCGGCGCCGGTCACTTCGCCATAGGCGTTCATACCGAGCGTGGCATTGCTCCACTGCTTGCTGGTGAACAGCCCGCTCATCACGTTGCCGAGGATACCGCCCGCGATCGAGCCGAGTGGCCCAGCGAAGCCGCCTAACGTTTTCCCGAGCACTCCCCCGATCAGCCCCTCAATCGGTTTGGCGAGGCTTTTGCCTGCGACGTTGCCCAGCACGCCGCCGAGCGAACTCGCCAGCTTGTCGTCCTTTCCCCCGGTGATCGACGAGAACACGGAGCCGCCCAGGCTGCCGTAGCTCATGCCGTCCAGAATGGTTGGCAGGGCCTTGTCGAGTGACTGAAGCAGCTTCTGAGGGACCTTGATCCCGAGGTTCTTCTCAAGGTTGCGGGCCACGCCCTCAATCGCGACGGACAGCACGTCTGACGAGCGCAGGAGCCGCTGCCTCTGCCCCGTAATCTCGATCTCCTGCACATCGTCATTCGCTGCGGAGGGAGTGAATGCCTTAATCCCCGCGGAACCAACACTGCCCACCATCCCGGAGATGAGGGCCATGGGTCCGGCCGCCGCAGCGCGGAGGGCGTCAGGGGAATAGCCCCGCGCGCCTAGGCGCTGGTCGTTCAGCGCGTCCGTCATCTGGCGGAGCGATGAGACGAAGTCGTTGGCCGCCGACGCATGGTCGTTTACCGCTCCGCTGAGGACGGAGCCCGCAGCCTTGGCTTGTTCGCTGAGGATCTCAGACGGGGTCTGCCTGCCCGTCATTTTGCGAACGTACCGCTCGACCTCCTCATCAACCCCGCCGAACACTGCGTTGATCAGCAGATCGCGCTGCATGCCCTTGAGCGTGTCGCAAATGCTGCCGAACAGGTTCTTGAGCGCGGAACCGGTGTTGCCGTCGAGATCATCGAGGAAGCCGCGGAACGACCGCTGAAGGTTGTCGACCGAGCCGACATAGATGTCGACCAGCCGGCGCTGAGCCTCCAGAGCGCGCTCCACGCGCTCGTGCTGCTCGGCCAACTCACGCACGCCGGCCAACTGGTCGTCGGTAAGCGGCCCCATTTGCTGTTGAAGGCGCAGTACGTTCTGGAGCGCCTCCGCCTCTGCGTCACGCCCCTGAAGCACCAGCCGGCCCACGGCCAAACTCTCTCGCTGCTGAGTGACGAACTCGCGGTACGGACGGTCGAGAGCGTCCCGCACGACCGTCTTAGCCGTGCGCGCGTCTTCGATCAGCTTTTCGAAGCCGGGTGGCTTCCGCCGACCGATGTCCTCAATCAGATCGTCGAGCACGCGCATCTGCTGGTTCACCTGGCGCAGCTGCGGCGGGGACTCGTTGAACTGGTCCATGACGCTGGCGATCTTGTCGGCAGCATCGCGGCCGAACTCATCGCGGGCGTCGGTCGACTTGGGCTTTGGTGGCCGCTTGGGCTTCTTGTTGTTCGGCTTCTCAAGCCCCGTCGCGATCTTGCCCGATTCGAGAGAGGTGTCGATCAGCGCCGCAAGCCGGTCATTCAGCTTCGCCTCGGTCGCATCCACGAGCGCCTGCTGGAACTCCTTCTTCGACACATTTACGCCATCGAAGTTCATGCCCTCGGTCATCTTGAGGGCATCGGCAGGCTTCAGCTTACCGCTCTGATAATTCCGAACAATGCCTCGCAGGGCGGCAGCCGTATTCGCTGCATCAGGTGTGCCGCTGAGCGGTCCGACGCCGTCGAGCGTGAAAGCACCCTTGGCGAGATTGCCCCAGGTCTGCTCGTCCGCCCTATCAAGCGTCTTTGCGGAAGACTTGCGCTTCTCGACAGCCTCGGTCCGAAGGTTGATCGCCTTCAGCTGCGCGTTCACCAGCAGCAATTCGTTCTGCTCGGCTATTCTGCTCGACGCTTTTCCGAACAGGTCCGCCATCACCGACTGCGCCGCGCCCAGCTGGGATGTGCCCTCGGTGGCGAGCTCCGCCGCCTTTTCCGTCTCCCACAACTTTGCAACGAACGGAGTTAGAACCACCAATGCGATTGTGAGTGCCGTGCCCCAAGGCCCGGTGAGGAACGTCCCGATCGCACCCAATCGACCGCCCATGGTGCTGAGGGCATAGCTCGCCTGGGGAAGCTGCTGGGCAAAGGCGATCGCGGCGCTGCCGCCCGAAGTCACCTGGACAGCGAAGTCGTTGAATTGCTGGCCGAGCATCGTGAAGCTGCCGCCGGCGCTCCGGGTAGCCGTCGCGGCTTCGTGTTCGGCGGTGGTCAGTTGCCTTGTCTTGCTCGTAGTTTGGTCCAGTTCCCGCTGAACAGCCTCAAGCGCGATGACACGCTCGCGGATCTCGCGGGCGTGGCTCTCCTCCCCGAGCGCAGCCACAGCGGACGCGTCGGCTTCCAGACGAAGCGCCTGTGTGGCAACGCTGGTGCTGCCCGCAGCGGCCGTTTGCGCGATCGACAGCTCGCGGAGTGCTTGCGCGCGGATCTCCGCAGCGCTGGCACTCAAGTTCAACTGAGCGATTTCTTTCGACAGGTCGAGAGACCCGGCGGCCGTCCGCGGCATCTGCAAAGACGTCTGCGCCAGACGTTGCACCTCACCGAAGGCACCAGTGAAGTCGCTTCTGATATCCTGAGCTGCGTCTCGGGCACGGGTTTTCAGTTCGGCAAAGCGGGCTCCCGTCTCGGACGAGAACTGCTCGGCGCGCAGCTGTAGGCGTGCAACGATGTCCGTCGTGGCCACTTGCGCCTCCTCCGATGTATATTTGGAAGCGCGGAATTGGCGGCCCGGCGGTTACTTCCGCTTAGCCGCCTCCGATTGCGCTTGGTTGTCGGCGATTTCGTCGAGAGTATTGCCCATCGAGCATAGCTCATTAGCTTCCGGCGCAGCCCCCAGGCTTTTCGCCATACCTCGGAGGTTTTCACAATCCGCCTTAGTCTTCTCTGCGAGTTCCCTCGTCTTCGTAGATTGTGGCTCTTCAGCAGCGCAGCCACACAAGGTGGCTGCAACCAGCGAAGCCAAAAGCGCGATTTTCAACATCGGATTATTTCCCCGTAAAATGGGAGGCAAACACGTCCGATACTCGATTGGCAACCGGCTGATGCAATTACCACTCCTGCGCAGAGCAGTAGGCGCTAAGAGGTCGTGTTTATGGCCCGAACTGCGTCAAAGAACTGCTGCGCCATCTCGCCGTCGGAGGCGTTGATCAGCGGCTGGATCGCGACCGTGTTCCGAAACTTCACGACAGGTAGCAGGACGAAAATGGGGATGGTGGTCGACCCCCGGCCGGTTGCCATTCGGCGCTCCGTGTTCGCACGCGCGATCTTCGCCTTGCCAGACAGCACTGCGCTGTCGGCCACCAGCAATGATGAACGACCGCGGCGATAGACGAAGCGCAGGCGGATACCCGTGCGCCGTTCCCATTCGCCTGGAGTGAGATTGCGTCCGCGGCCTCTCGACCCAGCCGCAGGGAGAGGGATAGCCAGGTACTGCCCCCGCTTGCCCCGAATCTCACCCGGCTCACTCCAGAAGCGGAGCGCGCCTCGCGTGCGCGCGCCACCCTTGAGCCAGATCGTGCTGGCTGGGTTCCGTGCGGGGCCGGACCGAGGGAAGGCGGTCGATTGCCAAGCCCGCTCCAGCTTTCCCGGCACCGCGGCGCGCGTCGCAGCTTCCAGCCTTCTTTCGAGGTTGCGGGTCGTGTTGCCAACGGCGGTGGTGCCAGCTGTTAGATAGCCGCGAATGAGCTTCTCCGCGGCGCGGTCGATCTGTGCCCCATCGATGATGAAGTCAGCTCCATCAGGCATCGTCCGACTTCTCCGTGGCCTCAAGGATCAGGAAGGCGTCGAGCAAAGCGGCCGGCTGCTCACCAGGGCTACCCGGACAGGGCAGCACTCTGCCGCCCATAGGCGAGGCGAAGCGGCGGGAGACGAAGTAGAGGTCGACCACTGCCCAGATCCAGCCTTCCAGCGTCAGGCGGGGGTTTTGCTGCCACCGCGCGCCGTCGATTTCCCAGCCGCCTTCGATTTCAAGCCCGAACCTGAAGTCTTCGGGTCGTCGTCTGACGCAGGCGGCTGCTCGGAGTTTTTTTCCGTGTCCGCTCCAACGCCATAGGCGAGAGCATAGGCACGGCCACCGGCCGCGACGATCTCCATCGGCTGAAGCTGAGCCAGGGTCTGCTCCGACACCTGGCCGTCCTTGCCCTTGCTGAAGGTAACGCCGCCGCCCTCAATGCCGGTGCAGAACCGGCGAAGTGCGACGATCGGGGCGATGGCTTCTCGCCGT
>Ga0265780_10003556_pt1 | contig 20452 bp, 27 predicted proteins | sample P1T30metagenome_FD_192432 | JGI IMG/M metagenome (GOLD analysis project Ga0265780, IMG submission 192432) | Plant litter microbial communities from East Loma Ridge, Irvine, California - P1 T30 | ecosystem: Environmental > Terrestrial > Plant litter > Unclassified | place: USA: California...
AATAACTCGCATGACTCAGCGGCGAGGGCTTTACAACAAGCTCTCCTCGATGCGCCTTGCATCTCCACAACAATCAACTCTAAAAGGAATTACCATGAACGCAATCAACACCCCAGTAAAATCCATCCCAGCCGTCGCTCGCGCTTTCAACAAAGCATACGCTGCTGCCAAGCCCGTGCCGTTCAATCCAGTATGGAACAACGGCACGGGTTACTTCAATGGCGCAGTCAAAGGCGAAGCTGCACCAAAGCTTGCCGTTGGCGAAGTTGCTTGCTCGATGACCCTGTCGGATGAGCCACGTAAACTGATCATCATCGGCACCCCCGTCGGCAACGTCGTCGTGTTCCAGCGTTACAGCAACCGTGACGACATCTACACGGTGAACACAACGTCCACCTTCACTTCGCTCTTCAGTGGCCTGATGTCCAATCCACTCACGCCGGATCACATGAGCTTCATGGTGGGCGATCCAGAGTACGCATCGATCGCTCCAAACGTCGGTCAACACATCGTCGAAATGGTATCGAACATCAAGGCCTATAACGCGGCCACCGAAGACGACGTGCAGTAAGTAGTCCAATAAGCCAGGGTAGTAAAATACCTCCCTGGCTTATTTTTTTGAGTGCCCAATAATCAACAACAGGAAAGTGCGACATGGACCGTAAACAAATTAAGGAATCCCTCAACATGAATGAAGTGACAAAAGTATCTGGCGTCCAGACCGTGGATACCGACCTGATCGACCTGGCTTTGTTCGACTTGATGAGTGACCGCAAGTCGCGTGACATCAACGAAGTGTTGAACAGCTTGACGTTAATCGGTTTTAACCCCCGTAGTGTCAACAACCGCATGGACCGTCACCTTAGCCGTAGAGATTGGTTCGATCGGTCGGGCAGTAGCCGGACTTACTACACACTCAAGAAGCATACCAAACGGCCTAAGACCCAAAGCACGTTTACCTTCTTCAATCGCCCACAAGCGGGACCGATTACGGAAGCAGTAAACGTCACCACGCCGAGCTTCACTCCCATTCCATCGCCAGCTTTCGAGCCGATGCCTTCGCCGACCCCAAGCCAGCAAGACGTCGCGTTCGAAAACAAATGGAACCCGCCTATTAAGGAACACGTGGCACCAGCGGTAACTCAGGTCGAACTTCCGCAACCTACCTCTGCTCCGGTTGAAACGCTCGAGGCGACCAAGCCTGAGATCTTCAGTACCGATACAGCCAAGATAGCGGTCTGGAAATACTTGAGCGATGGTAAACCAGCTACTGTCGTTGAACTGATGGCTGCGATTAAATTCATCAGCAAGTCGAGCATCGTGAACACGGTCTGCAAAATGCAAATTGCTGGCCAAGTGACATCGGAGTTGGTTGAACCAGGTAAACCCACCAAATCTTACACGATGGTTCCAGGTACCCCGTCACCGGAGCAAACTCACCTTTCGCCGTTGCGTAAGAATCTGCAAGAAGCCGCTGAAGCACTGAACGAAGAATCCGATAAACGCAACAAAAAGCAAAAATACTTGGTTGCGTTTTCACAAACCGTAGCGGCCACCCAAATGCAAGATCCGGAAAAGGCTGAAGCGAAGGCGCTTGTCGATTATCTCGACGAGTCAAATAGAGGCCCGGCCTGGGATGACATTGCCAAACCAATCGTAACACAACTGGAAGATTCCGTGCAACAAGTAAAAGACACCACCTTGGCCAAATACCCGGAGCTTAACTCGCCTAGTTTGGCACCCAGCCCCGTAACGCTCGAAACAATGCAGAAAGAACTCGAGCGCGTTGCAAAAACGCCGATGGAAGTAAAGGATTACATCGACACGCCACAGGAAACTGCCCGTGTCAATCCATGGGCTGCGCCAAACTTCGATGCGTTGCCGTTGTTGTCTGTCGGCATTCAAATCAAAGGCGTGCCGTACACGGTCGCCGAAGCGCGGGAACTGACAGCAGAACTGACGGGTGTGGGTTTCGGTGCACCTGACAGCGCTGCCGTACCAGGCCCGATGAAACACCTGGGCTTCACCATCAAGATCGCCGGCATGGATTTCACCCCAGCCCAAGCGAACGAACTGGCGATGCAACTGCTGGCCAATAAACTGACGGCATAAAGCCATACAACCCCACTCTGCCTTTACGGGCGGGGTGGGGTTGCGTGCTGTCTTTCTTTTTTTGTGTGGTGCTAGATATTTTCAAGACTATATAACTAACCTGAATTGAATGCAGTATCTCTTCTTCAAGGGTTAAATCATGAACACACAATCAACAACTCAGCCAGTTCAGGAATACACGGATTTCTTTCCGAACAAAGTGACCCCTGAGATGGCCGCAAGAGTCGAAGCGTTTGAAGCGGCTTGGAAAGCGCATCAACAAAAAGTTGTACCCGCAGTAGAATCGAAGTAAATCTTTTTCATTCCAAAACAATTAACTCTAATAGGAACCATCATGCAAACCAATCTCGAATTCAAGCACACCGGTCAAGGTCGCAACACGAACACCACGTTCGCTGAAGCCAAGCCAATGCTGATCTCGGTCGGCGTTATCGTCGTCGCTCTGATCATCACTTTCCTCTGCAAATACTAACCCAAGGAGCTCACCATGTCTTCACTCAATAAAGTTTGCGCTGCATTCGCTGTCGCTGTTATTCTCCTGGCAGCTGCCGTTCCTTACGCTGTCGACGCCGCATTCGGCACCCATGTCGTACAAACCTTTAACAAGGTAAAGTAAGATGCTGACGTTACGGGTTATTTTCCGCGCCATGAACGACGATCGCTGGCTTCACGTGGTCGATCTGAACCGTGAAGGTCGCGGGCATATTGGCGACAGTGAATTCGGTCTGGATGAAGATTCACACCAATCGCACATCTTCTACAACGTGGAAGAACTGAACGCGTTCATCGCTGACGTGACGCGTTCGCTCAATATGCGCGGCCCAGCTGGCGAGGATTACGATGAGAACATGGAATGGCACAAGGGCGTGACCCGCACCATTCGTAAGTATCTCCGTGATCCCGACACCCGCTGGGCTTTCAGCTTCGAGATCTGTCAAGTGCGGTTAGAAAGCATGGGTCGCGTAACTGTGGCTTTGCGCTCTGACATCCTTTAACTTTTAACTGAAAGGGTTTTATGCCTATCTCACTTCAAGAGGTTCTGGACAAACGCCAGGAGCCAACTGAACTTGTCAGAATTGCGATCGACTACATCGACAACGAATTGTCGGACGGGCGCGTTTGCCGTAACAATGCATGGGCGCCCGACACAAACTTGCACTACAGCTTTGACGTAGAAGGCACTGCGACATTAGGCGATTGCAGGGCAATCATCGAAGCTTACAAGCAAGTTGGTTGGGGTACCGTGATCGTTCTCAACTCCGAGAACTGTAATGAACCTCCTGGAAAAGTTAAAGTAACGCTTTTCCAGCACGATCAAACGAAGGCTGACTCGGACTAATTATGAAATTTACTAGCATGCCCAATTGGGTGTGCTAGTTATTTATTTTTTGTTACTAATAATCAACAATAGGAGTTGTATGGCTACGCGAACTGGCAAAGTCCAAGCCTCGGACATTAAACAAGGCAAAACGTTTTTCATGGTGCATGCTGATTTCCCGATCGTCGACAGCTCCAGAAAACAAGTCGGTGAAGGTGAGGTCTCAGGCTGGTTGACAGTGCGCCCAATCGGTAAACCTTACTGGCAACATCGCCGTCTGGTATTCGATTACACCAACGCCTGGGGTAACCGCGCCACGATGAGTGTGCATGAAATGGAATACATGAACAACCAAGTCGAGCTGACTACCAACAAGCTCTACAGTCCAGTGTTCATCAGCCACCGCGCGGCGATGCGTTTCATCAAAGCCTTTGAGGGTCGCAAGCCCACGAAAGCTGAAGTCCGACAAGCCAAACACCGCATGAGCTTAAAGCTCGAACGTTAATTCAAGGAAAAGAACATGGAACAGAATAAAGAAAATACGTACCGTATCGCCCTGCCCCAAGCGGAAGGTATCATGTTGCACCTGGATGGACTGGGGATCACTTTACCGCAACTGACGCAAGCGATTGCGGAACAACGCCAGCAGCAAAACCCAGCACTTTGCTTTGCCGCTATCCAAAGCAAACTGGCGCGCGATCTGGTTGCACCAGTCACCATCGCTTTCTTACAAGAGTCGTTGGAGGCCCTGGGTTATAGGCTCACCCTGAAGCTGGATCAGGTAACGGAACAAAAGGAGAAATCCGAAACCCAACCGACCCCTGATGCCAAACCTTCAAGTCAGTCGGCGCGCATCAAAGACCTTCTCAACCGACCGATCGAAGATTTGATGTTGATGGTGCGTTCCCGGAACTGTTTGCATGCGGGCAATGTGTTTTACATCGGCCAGCTGGTGCAGTTGAGCGAAGCGCAGCTGTTGAAGTTCATGAACATCGGTAAGCACACCGTGAAAGATATCGTCGGTCAGCTCGAGAAGTTCGCTTTGAAACTGGACATGAAAATCGTCGGCTGGAATCCACCGTTTGACCAGGCGCTGCTCGACAAAGAGATCAGTCACTTGAATCTCTCCACCCGCGCCAGTGCCAGCCTGAAATCGATTGGTGTGTTCTACATCGGTGACCTGGTCCAGATACCGCAGAAGAAGTTGTATGTCGATGACGCCATCAGCCAGCGTTGTTACGAAGAGATCGCCAAGCAAGTCGAATCGGCCGGCCTGCAGTTTGGTATGGTGGTGCCCGACTGGAAGCGCCCAGCATGACGGGCATGATCCCACCCATGGCAGTTGAGCCAACGGATCCACCGATTACCTGCGTCTGGAAAGTGATGTGTGACTATCAAAGTTACACTAGCGCAGAGATCGCTGAGAAGTTGGCAGACACCCGCTACAGCGCATCGACGATTCTGCATGCGGTACGTCGCCTGCGTATCTGCAAAGACTACCTGGTCACCGAGCGTCATAAGGAAAATGGTCGTTCGGTTATCCGTTACAGTTTGCGTGGCGGTAAAGGCTTCCCCCGTCACGACCCTGCCAAACTTCTGGCGCAATCCAATCAAGGAGCTTAACATGCAAGATACTACGCTCACTTTCCCAATGGGGATCCGTACTACGGTAACGATTAACGAGAAACCTCTTTCGGAACACGAAGTAGAATTGTTTCGTCACGCAGCTCATCGCTACGTTATCGAAACGAGCGCCAGAATTGTCCAGCGCTCCAAAGAAAGCGACGACGCGGCTTTTCGTCAAATGTTCTTTGAGCGCCGCCAGTGCCAAGACTTCATCGAGTTGTTAGATGGCGTGGGCGACGGCAGCAACATGTTGCCTGCCAGTTACGTCTTTCCGCCGGCGGCGCCACACAACGTCCACATTAACAATCGACCCATCAGCGACGATTTGCAAAAAATAGTAATCAAGTCGCTTGAATGGTACCATGACAACTGGGCAACGAGAGAAAAAAAGAAAGACGTGCAATCTCTCTACCGTCGCGTTAAAGAAGTCACGCAACTTACAGCCGAACAACGTGGCGAGGTCGAAAAACAGCTAAGCAGTTCCAAAGCCTCCGGAACTGAAGTTTCGGACTTTACTATTGCTCGTGCGAAGTACATGTGGCTCTTACGCTTGCAAGGTAAGACCGATGTAGAAATCGCCAAAGAAGTCACGGTGGAATACCGTGACGGCGGTCAACACGTTCGCCAGATCTTGGCGTCGGTCGGTGTCGAGTAAAGTCTAAAAACTAACAGGAGCTAACATGCCAGCAAATAAAGTTGAAGATCTTTCCGACGAAGCTAACGAAGAGATCGAACAGCGTTGGCGCGGTGCTGTATTGACAAAGTCGGGAAAGATGAATCCTTTTTCCTCTTTCAGTATGGCCCGCGCTAAATACATTGCCTGGGCGATCGAGAACGACATCCCACAAGGCGAGGTACTGGCCAACATCAGCATGCATCCGCGTTTAGTCGACGACATTAAAACCTCGTTCGACAAAAAGGTATAGACTAAGCATGAAACGGCGTCCTAAGAAACCCCCTACCGATTGGCGCATCTGGTGGCGTCAAAAGGCAGATGGCGACACCCGTATGAAATGGCATACGGGCCCTTTCGCAGAAGTTGAAGTACTCCGTCTCGCTTGCTTAGCAGCAGGTGAGCGACATGCGGTACACGAACCCGGCTCGTTTAAAGCCTAACAATCAACAATTTAAAAATCGAAGGAAGAACAAAATGACTAAAGATACCGCTAAATCAGATCCAACCGCCGAACTCTTCGGATTGACATCCGATCATACTGCCGTTCTCGTTGAAGCGCTCGACGAAGTAACGAACGGTAAGTTCTCTGAATTCGTGAAAGAAAATCCCATTTCCTTAGCGCCTTCAAATATCGAAGCTTACTACGTGAACGAGAACGGCAAGAAAGTCGACCTTAAAGACATGCCTACTTGTCTTGACTTGCTCCGTCAAGTATACGGGCCGGATTCCTCGGCGCCGGTGCTGTACAACGAAATGGTTCTTCCTGTGAAAGATCAACGCCATGCAAATGGTGCCCCTTTTAAACTCAAGCCGGTGGGTGCAGCTCTTAATGGTTTTCACCAACGGTAAAACACCTAACGGCGAAGCTTGCCCGGACATCCCAAGTCATCGTCATCTCCTTTTCAACTGCTAGAGTTCTCTATTAACCCTTTCTAATCCAGAGGGTTAATGGCTAAATTCTTAGCATAACAATCAACAATAGAAAGTCAAACATGAAAACCGAAGCCCAAATTAAAGCCGCCATCCGTAAAGCTGCCAAACCTATCGACGCTGAATGGGCTGGAGTGCTCGACGAAGAGCTTGACCGCCTCTTCAACAAAAAGCTCACCAAGCTCGAACGTGGTACGGCCTTCCGCGCGGTCATGCGTTTCCTGGAAAACTCTTCACCCAAAGAGATCGCCCAGATGTTGCTGGACGTGGGCTTCTTCGAACCAGCTCGCTACCCAGCTATCTGGGACATGGACCTGATCGACACCGGCATCGGGCAGCGCGTGATCACCGTTCTTAACAACAACCAGATCTTTTACGTGGGCGAACTCGTTAGCCGTACTGTTGACGAACTGAAGTTTCCTGGTTTCGGTGTGGCTGGAAAGCTCATCATCAATAACTTCCTCGGTACCCACAAACTGAAACTCGGCACCGACACCACCGGCTGGATCTCCCCTGACCCAACCCGCTCGTATTAAAGTTTCATCCGTAGCCCCTTTGCAGTCCAACCCTTTGTTATGATAACCTAGGAGCTTTACCATGTCACAGAAATACACCGTCTATCCAGGCAACGAACCGCCAGAAAAACCTGGCATGATTCTTTCCCGTACCTTCCGGGAAGCTTTGCTCAAAGCAAACATCACGTCCGATGGAGAACTGCATGCTTTGATTCGAAAGTTTGTTGAAAAACAAAACATCGAAAGCACTACTCTTGAACGTACCGCTATCCAAAACATCAAACGCGGTTTAGCTGATACCGCCATGTCCTGGTCGATGTTCGTCAAGGGTATGCGCATCATCAACCAAGCCTTCACTATTCAGCTGGGGAATGGTTCTACCAATTTAGGTAAACCGTGGTCGGATGAAGACATAGAGAAAATCTAACATGGAAACGAAACTGCAATTGAAAGGCCGAGAGTTTACTGTTGATTCCACGGACGGTAAACAAACCTGCATCTACAAAGCGCTGGCGACGTTGCCAGAAGGCGAGTGGGTTACGATCAATGAACTCACTGCGGCATTGGAGGGCAGTCTGTTCAGTGAGCAAACTCTCCGCACCGCTGTGTCAGCTGACAGGATGCAAGGCGTGGTAAGGAAAGTCATTGCGTCGACCCAAGGTGGAAAGTCTCACCGGGCTATGTTGTATTGCCTGGAACCTGACGCAGTCATGCCGCAAGACATTCTCGCAGGCGTCACGAAGAAACAGCTTTACGCGCGGCGCTTTATTTAACGGCATAAACTCCACCTCTCCCTTAACTGGGTAGAGGTGGAGTTTATTTACCTGCTTTATTTTTTTGGCCATTCCGAAAGCATCGGCTCTTTGGGCCAGATACTCTTGAAGAGGTATTGACCGGATTCAACCCGGCCAGGGTATTTGCTGTTGATCATACAAAAACTTTCACCGTAACCTTTCACGGCTACGTTCGATGCAGCGCACTGGGTGTTCAGGTTGTCAAACCAAATGTCTGGTTTGCAGCCCTTCACAGCCCTGCAGAGACGTGCGCGTTTCGTAACCGACCCAGCACCCCCGTTATACGCAGCGGCAGCGCACGCTTTGATCTCGCGATTCCCAGACATATACGCAGAACAGTTCCGATCGTTTACTTTCAACTTTAGAACCACCGCACGCATTTGCATCTGGGTATCGTAGCAATCTTTCCAATCCCAGGCTTTGAGTGTTCTGCTCAAGCTTTTGGTTTCAGTAAGCGCATCGAAGCGAGGTTTGCCAAGCTTGTCGTAAGAAATCGTAAATTGTCCAAGTCCGCACCCTAGCTCTCTCGACGTTTTCAAAGTAGCTTTTGGTTTCCATTTACTTTCCTGATAAATTACCAACGCAGGGAAAGCTTGTGGAGTAAGCTCAGGCCAGTACGTCACGATCTCTGTTTGCAAACCAGGCAGTAACAGCGCCGCATCACCTGGCAGTTTCTGAGCTGAGACGTATGTCATGTCGAAAAACAGGAACAGGACAACGATCAGCTTTTCAAACCAATTGAGGCGTCGCATGGTTTACCCCATCAAGTAGATGAACACGCAAACGCGGAACATCCACTTGAGCATATCGCAGACGTGGGTAACAGGTACCATGATCGGCGCATCGACGTTGTGCATTTCTTTGCGACGTTGTTTCGCCAGCACCGACTGTGTGGCGATCGTAATCCACATCAGACTCACTTCGATGAAGGTAAATTTGGCCGCAGCCATCACCATCGGAATGAATTCCGGAAAACGACGCACCAGTGAGAAGCGGTCCGTCATACCCGATTCCACCAGCGCATCGACAGCCGTCAAACCGACTGCGGTCAGCAGAACGAGAACGAACGTACGGAACAGCATACGCTGAATGATTTCAAAACTCTGACACTTGAAGTCGTGCCAGATGGCTTTGGTTTGTTGTTTCATGGTAATCCCTTAAGCTGCGATGGGTTTTGGCGCTTGCCAGGTCCCATCAAAGTTTTGTTTGTAATCCACGTCGACGTGGTCAGGGATCTCGGTATAAAACTCCGCCTGACTCGCGCCCACGTGCTCCTCGATGGTTCTGCCAAGTGGCGGCTCGGTGACCGACACAACCAGACCTCGATAAATCCGCCCAAATCGCATACGAACCTCTCTTAGATAAATGAAATGTTGTTAGAGAGCAACTCTCTCCATAACAATGGCACTATGTTTCTTCAACGACCACCACACCACCTGGCGGAACATCGATTTGAATCCCGTCCGCAGAGTACTTCACAGACGTCATCGTGCGACCAACTGGCGCTGCAATAGCGCTCGCAGCACCGCCTGGGAACGTTACACCTAAAGCTGCAAAAGGGGCCATCTCTGTGCCAGCGACGTAAGCATTGTAGTTTGCATTCCCAGGTGTGACGGGATTGTAAACCGCATTGCCCGGCGTGTTGTTACTGTAAACCACCGTTCCAGCGGTAGGCGCATTGTAATACGCTGTGCCTGGTATGACTGGATTGTAGTTGGCATTACCCGGCACCGTTGGATTGTAACTAGCGTTACCTGGTACAGAAGGGTTATACACAGCATTACCCGGCGTTGCAGGGTTGGAGAACGTTGTGCCAGGATTGGTGTAACCTGGATTGGTATAGGCGTTACCGTTCGTTGGCGTCGGTGCATTGTAATAGGCCGGGGCGTAGTAACCTGGATTGACGTAATTGTTCCCTGAAGAATAATTCCCAGGGTTTGTTCCAGCCGGCACAAAACTACTCGGGTTGGTGTTACCCGGATGCTCTAACGAACACTCCTTAAACTGCGTGGAAGCGCTATAGCCATCATTCCAACCGTCATACGACCATCCTGTCGGACAGCGTCCTGAGTTACCTGGAACCGTTATCCGCTCAGTGTAACCTGGATTGGTATTACCTCCGACGTATTGACTCGGGTAAGGATTACCTGGCGCGTATACCCCTGGATTGGTACCTGGATTGCCTGGCGTATACGAGTCTGGCACCAGATTACCTGGCACAGCACTCGGCGGATTGTAAGCAACGTTGCCGGGTACATAGTCGCCTGGTGACGTATACGACGTTCCGGGTGTGACGGGATTGTAGTATGCTACGTTACCTGGAGCCGTGGGATTATAACCAATCAAATTACCCGGTGCGACTGGATTCGTGCCCGAAACGTTGCCACCAGTTGGGGCGTTGACTCCAGCGTAATTGCCGGGCGTCGTGGCATTGTACTGTGCCGTACCCGGCGCCGGGGGATTGTAGTTCGCTGTCCCTGGCGTGGTAGGGTTATACACAGCGTTACCTGGCGTCGCTGGGTTCGTTGTTGCCGGACTCGTGTAACTCGGATTCGTGTAAGCTGGGTTGTAGTTCCCTGGCGCATACGTCACTGGATTGTTGTAAGCCGGCGCATACGACGAAGGATTGTAATATGCCGGATTGGTCGTACCGGGCGCATAACCTACCGACGGTGGATTGTAAGCGGTATTGCCAGGCACTACAGGGTTGTAAGCAACGTTGCCCGGTGTGTAATACGTCACTGGCGCATTGGTATAACCAGCGTTCGACGCCGGGTTACCTGGCGTGCTCGTGCCGGGGTTGGTATACGCTGGCGTGTAAAGTTCACACGTTTTAAATGGGTGGCCTTTGTCGTCATAGTCGTAGTTGGTATTCCAACCAACCGGACATTGGAACGTCATGGCAATGTTACCCCATTGGTAACTCTCCGGAACATAGTTGCCAGGTGTATAGCTCGATGGATTGGTATACGCATCACCGGGTACATAGTTCCCTGGCGCGGTGTACGACGTCACCGGATTGGTGTAGGCATTTCCAGGCGTTGCAGGATTGGTGTAAGCATTCCCTGGGATGTTGTACGTCGTTGTTGGATTCGCGTTGCCTGGAACGAGGTTACCAGGTGTGTAGACGTCCGCTACAAAGTTTCCCGGCACAGGTGTGGCAGGGTTCGCTGTGGCAGCAACGTAGTTACCAGGCGTGGTATAACCCGGCACGGTGTTGCCAGGCAAAGTGGGATTGTAGCCAACCACGCTACCTGGAATATCTGGATTGTAGTACGCGATGGTGCCAGGCACACCTGGATTGTAAACAACTTGTCCACCCCCAGTTGGTGGGTTGTACCCAGCCAACACACCTGCCACCGGAGGGTTATACCCCGCAACCGAAGGCGGAATCGGTGAGTTACCGGGTACGCCGTGACCAGAAACCACGATCGTCACTTTTCCGTAGGAGGGTTTGTACACTCCAGGGGCTGTGAGCGTCACGCTTTGTTTGCGCCCCGTGTTCGTCCGTTCGCGACGCTTTTTATTCGCTAATGTCGACATGACGCAACTCCTTTATTAAGCTGCGGTTTGACCCACGTTTTCGTTTGACAGGGACCCGGTCCATGTTGCGCCTGAATCAAACGAACTGAAGTAGTATTCATCCCGGCTGTTTGCCGTTGAAGTACGTGGCGGAATGGTTTTGTCCGACCACTGTACGTTGTTACTGAAAGCAACTGCTCGGCCTGCGACGTTATCATTCTTCAATACCAGCGTAAAACTGATCGACTCGTCGGCCCCGATAGTGCCGACGTTGGTCATACTGAACACCAGCTGTGTCGAAGCATTCAACGTCACTTCAAAGATGCCAGCCACGTTCAGATCGAGGGTAGTGACGTTCGTCGTGGCGTTTTGTCGCTTGATTCTTTCGCGGTAGATACCCCGGTTAACAATGCCGCCGGAGAAAGTCATCAAGCCGTCCACAGTGTCACCTGCGCGGTTAAGCGGTGTGTACCCCAGTGAGGCCAGTAATGCCGCCCGTGAGACAGTGGTGTTGGCCACAATCGTCAAGATCTGTTTCAAATTCGAGATTTGGCTATCGACGTAATCGAACAGCCCTTTGGTGGAAGGCGATGAGCCGAGCAGAATCGCTTGGCGGATACGCTCTAAGGCAGCGACCTGGTATTCAAAACCATACACATCACCGATGTCGTGCAAGTGCGGCGCTGGGTCGAACTGTTCAGGTTTGCCGATGATAGCGTCCCATGCTACTTTGCGGTTGTCCAGATCGAGCGTGTCGATCAGTTGCAAGATAGCATCCCAGCTGAAACTGAATTCACCACCCAACATTTGGGCATCGAACAGAACGTTGTTGCCGCAAGTTGGATCAGTCACCACGATGATTTGGTGAATCGTCAAACCGGTCTGTTGGGTCGGCTGGCTGTAGAGCAAAGCCGGGTAGTAATCTATCCCTTTGTCCAGGGAACGGTTGGTCGCTGCGTCGCGCACGGTAACGGTGTCACTGAAGAATGCACCGTTCTTAGGAACAAAGACGCGCACTGCCGCAGTCGTTAAAACGTGAAGCTCATCGATTGCGCGATTAGTGGATTTGACCCCGGTTAAGTCGAGCGGATACTTGACTGGAACAATAGACATCTTTTTCTCTCCGTCGCTAATTGTGTAAAAAAATATTAATAAAAAGATTGCATAGAGGCTAGAGCGTGTTACCGCTCTAGCCTCTAGATGGTTGTGGGTTACAACATGCTTTTACCGTTTAAGGCAAAGCTGGCCATACGATTGTAAACGGATCGGGGAAGGTGGTTGTCAGGTCACGGATGGCCTGGCAATATGCCAACACTGGTGTGATGTCTTCGGTCGGCATTTTTCCCAACAGGACTTCGTCAGCAGCGCGGTCGATGCGCCAGCGCTGATCTTGGATCAGGTTGTAACGCTCGCTGTCCAGGCTCGACCATTTCAGTTCCCACGCCCCGGCTTTCGATTGGGCAATGTCGTCAGCAGAGACACCAACGGTACGTGTTTCTGTGTCGGTCAGGAAACCAAGATTGACGTAGTCTTTACCGAAGTGTGTTTCCAGGTCACGCAGTGTCGCGTAATCCAGGTCTTGCATGCCGGTGATGTTACCGTACGTCTTCGGCACTTCGCCGGCGTAAAGGATCGTACGGGTGGCTTTGTTGACCAAATACAGAATGCCAGAAACACTCATTTCATTACCTCACTGGTATAGATTTTCTTGGTGTGGAATTTCTTCCGGTAGAACGCTGGCAGGCGAGAGACGAAGCTAAACTTAAAGCGGGCCGTCTCGAGCATTTCAGCAGGGCCACATGCGGAATGGTAACTCACACGTTTAAAGGGCAGTACATGCAGCAGAGGCGTTCCCGCAGGGATGGTGATTTCGCACTCGCACAAGGGACTGAAGATAAAGTTGGCGACATGAAAGCCGTCGTAGTCGACCGTGCCTGGATAAACAAACAGTTCTTTTAAGAATGGTGAATGCATCAAGGCTGGCAAGAGATGCGCAGAATGACCAGGTTCGGTGTGGATGCCGTAAGGTAGAGGGATCTTCACCACCGCCCGCTGCACGTTATCACGAACTGGTGCCATACCATCGACAAGATCCCAATCCATGGGTTGTGACAGACCTTCGTTGTCACGTAAGCCCGGCATGTTCACTTGCACACCGAGTTCATTGGCCCGGATATGGATGTCGCAATGGGCCCGAATCAAGTAACCTTCCTGGAAGTAATCAAACATCCCAGGGCAGCGTGCAAACTTGACCGCGCCATGTTCTGATTTGGCTTTCTCAACCATCTTCTTAAACCAAATCGACGGTGTCTTTTTGGTCGCTTCTACGGGATTGGAAATCCAATAGCTGCCGAAGGTAGCGAAGAAGCGTAGGCGGGAATGCGCTGAGAAGTGTTCCGTCCAGCTGTGTAAGCTTTCCAGCCAACCAATCAAACGCAAGAGAAACCGGGCGATCATTTACGCGGCTCCCGCAGTTCACCTGTGTAGACGTGCGAACGCGAGTTTTGCTGACGCTCGATTTTACCAACGTTCAGTTTCTCGGCCGAATGCATGATGCGGGTCAAGACTTCAGTTGGCACCTCGCTGCGCTTAAACGGGATGGCTGTCACCAAAGGCGTGCCGGCCAAGATGTCGCCATCAAAGCCTTTCTTGTGGAACACACCAGGGAAGTTCACTTGCTTGGCGTAGGTGTCTGTGTCAACCACCGCACCCAGGCAAGTGAAACGATCTTCCTCGAACCCGTTCAATGGCGGCAAGAACAGCGTGGAGTAACCTGGCCGGGTCTTGATGATCCACGGGTTATGGAACTTGATTGCCGGACCTGGATACGTCGGGGACGTTGCGCCACCCAATTGAATCAGGTCGTGCATCGAAGCGCCGGACAGGAAAGGACCGGACACCACTTCCATTTGACTGCCGTCTTCGTTCGTGCGAACGTGTACGTCAGCGCAACTGAAGATGGTGTAGCCCAAGGCCATGCCGTCCAGAAGCGGAATACATTTCTTGGCAGTCATGACCGAGGCGCCGAAGTGGTCCCGTGGAGGATTGCTTTCTTTCGGTAAATGCGGTGGGATTTTCTTCCACCAGTCAGCGATATTCTTCATCGCCGGCTTCGGTGGAGGGATCACGCCGAAATGATTTGGTTCACACAAGAACTCGATGACAGGCAGCAGCGCGTCACGGTCTTCCTGTGTTTCGAGACGATAACCCATCTCAGCCAGACGTTGTTCTGTCAATAAAAAACGAGCAATACGATTGAGCATAATTGTGTCAGCTCCGATTAACGCAGTTTAGGGCCGAGAGCCCAAGCAACCAACGTGCGGCGTTTACCGGACGTCACGGGACGAACCCGATGGGGGACATGGGAGTAAAAGAACACAGCCGTGCCAGCTTGCGGACGCAGCAACATCGTGTCTTCCGGATTGCCGTTCAGATTCAGTTCCAGCTCACCGCCTTCGTAGTCGTCAGGGCTGGTCAAGAAGACCACCACCGACAGTTTGCGATGGGCGTGTGACTCCATACCTTCGTGGGCGTCAGTGTGCCAGTCGTAGTGCTGGTTCAGGTTGTATGCCGTATACTGCACCGGCTCAAACCCGTCGAGGTCCATCTGGAACTTGTCACGGTTCACTTTAGCGAACATGCCCGTAACGGACTGGATGAGCTCCATGCGCTCCTGATGGTTCGGTCCCTGTGGGTTGTCATCTACCCACGCGACGGTGGAGTCACGGGTTTTCTTGAGCACGACGTTCGAGCCAACGTTACCAGCAGCAAAAACCAGATTGTCGCCCAGCTTCAAGAACCGTTTGATTTGATCGTGTTGCGCGTCGTAGGTTGGCTCTTCGCCCGCCGCTTTGCTGACCATGCCGTTACCCAAAGCGCCAAACATCTCGCAATAGGACAGATGGGGGAAACTCAATTGAGGAATACCGAAACGTGGGTTCATGCTTATTTTCCTTAGGGTTAGAATTGTTGTTTCACGGTTACTTGTGCACCCGGACTGACGGAGACTGGAACGCCGTTAGCAGAGTAAACAATTGGCACCAACGTCTCGAGAACGTAAGTGCCTGGAACGGCACCAGCCACGCCTGGGAACGTCACACCCAGCGTTGTGAACGGTTGGGATGCTGCACCAGGGGTAGGAGGATTGTACACGGCATTGCCGGGCACAGGAGCGTTGTACGTCGCGTTACCTGGAATTGCCGGATTGTAATACCCCGTGCCAGGCGTAACAGGGTTGTTATACGCTGTACCTGGAATGGTAGGATTATAATTGGCGTTGCCTGGCAATGACGGGTTATACGTCTGGGAGCCACCAACTGGTGGGTTATAGCTGACCGGGTTGGTAACCCCTGGATTCGTATACGGCGCGTTCGTCGTCGGGGGGTTAGTCGAACCTGGATTGGTTGACTCCGTCCCTGGAACGATCGGGTTGTATGACGTATTGCCTGGCGTGACACCTGTGACCGGTGGATTGGTGTAAGGTGGGTTGTAAGCTGCAGTGCCCGCTGTTGACGGGTTGTAAGCAGTGTTACCAGGCGTGTAGTACGTTGATGCTGGATTGGTGACCGACGGATTCGTTGCAGGGTTACCCGGTGTGACTGGGTTGTAAGCTACCGTCCCTGGAGCGTAGTAACTCGTCGTAGGGTTAGTGGTTGAAGGATTCGTACCAGGATTACCAGGGGTAACTGGGTTGTAAGCCAAATTACCTGGGGTGTAGTAATACGTCGCCGGATTCACGTAACTCGGATTGGCATACGGATTACCGGGTGTTGTCGTTCCGGGATTGGTATACGCTGGTGTATAAACCTCACAGACTTTAAACGGATGCCCGTTATCGTCGTAATCGTAACCGGTAGACCAGCCAACTGGGCAACTAGATTGCATTCCCACGTTACCTGACTGGTAACTATCCGGCACGTAATTACCCGGTGAATACGTCGCGGGGTTCGTGCCGGCGTTACCTGGCACATAGTTGCCCGGTGCCGTTTGCTCCGCAGGAGGATTGTAAAACGCATTACCCGGTGTCGCTGGATTCGTGTAAGCGTTTCCTGGCACCGTGTCTCCTGGGGTGTAGTATGTCTGCCCTGGATTGGTGTATGGCGTGCCACCTGTGGGTGGGTTCGTGTACGCATTGCCTGGCGTCACATTGCCGGGTGCGGTGTACGACGTGATTGGGTTGGTGTACGCGTTCCCTGCTACGTCAGGGTTGTAGTACACTGTCCCAGGCTGGACGTTCCCTGGTGTGGAGAAAGGCGTAGGTGGATTCGTGTATGCGTTCCCGCCCGAAGCAGGATTCGTAAACGGATTACCCGGAACGTAATTACCCGGCACAGTAGCGCCGGCAACTGGATTACCTGGCACATAGGTGCTCGGAACCGCATTGCCCGGCGTGGTCGGGTTATACCCTGACGCGGTGCCTGGGGTACTGGCGTTGTAGTTAGCCACCGTCCCGAACACAGCAGGGTTCGTGCCAGCGTAGGTACCCGGAACCGGAGGGTTATACCCTGCGATTGTCCCTGGCGTCGATGGGTTTTTCCCCGACACAACACCCGGCGTAGTGGCGTTGTACGTAGGATTTCCTGGTGTTGGTAAATTATAATTAGCATTTCCAGGTATTGCCGGATTGTAGTTTGCATTCCCCCCTGCTGCTGGGTTGTAGCTAGCTACATTGCCTGGAAGTGTTGGATTGTAGTTTGCCACCGCCGCTGGGATAGGAGGGTTATAGAACACCGAACCAGGAATGGCTGGATTGTACACAGCGCTACCGCCAACCGCAGGGTTAGACCCTTGGTTGCCCGGTGTGTAATAACCCGGATTGTTGTAAGCTGGAGCATAAGTGCCGGGATTCACATAGGCATTGCCTGGCGAATAACTGGCCGGGTTATAATAGGCTGGTGTGTACGACCCAGGATTAACACCGTTATTACCTGGCACATACGTCGCAGGATTCACACCAGCATTGCCGGGTGTATAAGTACCAGGGTTGGTGTTACCCGGCACATCACCTGTACAGACTTTGAACGGGTGACCGTTGTCATCGTAATCGTAACTAGTTGCCCACCCAACCGGGCAACTAAACTTCATGGCAACGCTACCGACTTGCTGGTAACTTGGGTTGGTGTTACCCGGCGTATAACTTGACGGGTTGGTATACGGATTACCAGGCACCGAATAACTTGGATTGGTGTAGGCATTGCCTGGCGTGCTGATCGCACCGACGTATGTGCCAGGTGTGTAGTTACCTGGATTCGTCCCAGGGTTACCAGGCGTATAAGCGCCACCCACGTAGTTGCCGGGCACATACGAGCCAGGATTGGAATAAACATTGCCAGGCACAGTTGGGTTGTAATACGCTACAGTGCCCGGCGTGACTGGGTTCGTGCCAGCTGGGTTCCCTGGCAGATCAGGATTGTAATTAGCGTTCCCTGGTACCGTTGGATTGTAATTAGCATTCCCTGGATAGATGGTGTTATAACCAGCTACGTTACCGGGTACGACTGGATTGTAGTTGGCGATGTTCCCAGGTACGCTGGGATTGTAAACTGGGTTACCCGGTGTAGGGGCAGAGCCTGGCTGACCATAACCTGAAACCAAAACGTGTGACTTACCAAACTCGAGCGTCAACGTCCCCGGTGCATTAAACACGGAGACGCCAGCAACAATACGAGCATTGGTCTTTTCACGCCGAAGATAATGCGTTAAACGACCCATGTCGAGCTCCTTCTAATTAATGAGGATTGAGGTTCGACAGCGAACCAGTCCAGGTAACACCACCGTCTTCTGAAACGAAGTACCAATAATCCCGTGCCCCAACTGTCGTTGAACGTGGTGGCGGTGTACCATCTACCCACTTCACATTCGTTGGCCAAGCAATGGCGTAACCGTCGGCAGAGTTCACAGTCGTCACAGAGAACTCGATGACTTTATTCGACATATCACCCAGTTGCTCGATGTTAAACGCAATCGACCCGGAACCGCCAATGGCGATTTGGTAAGCTTCAGCTTGCGTAATGTCGATCGAGATCGTACCCGGCATGATTATCTTCATCAGGTTCTGGGAACCCAAACCGCTAAAAGCTGGCCGCTTGGCGTTCGCTTTCATGTCGAGGGTCTTGTTCTGGTCAACATTCTGGGCTTGTAATTTAGCGAACGCCGTTAAGGTTGTATCGCTTTCGCCGAGTGCGGTTGTGGTCTGTGTAACGACATAACCAGAGAGCTGAGTGCTACGGACACGGTCACTGGTAAAGTATTTATTTGTTTTACCTTCTGAGACAGAGTCGGTATTAACAAGCACGCCTCCTACTGCGTCAGCCACGACTTTGGTCAACTCGGTGCGCGAGACGGCGTCGATGTCCTCACAGGTAACCTTGTGGGGATTGCCTGAGAAGGTGTTGATGTGTTGCGACATGGCCGAACTAGCCTGAGTCATAATCGCGTCAACGATACGGTCGATTCCCTGTACCATCTGCGCCTGCCCAACCAGGTCCTGCAAGTTCCATTCGTGAGCGATCACAGGGAAGATGTTTGGGTAACCTGCGACGTTATCCCAGGAAGCTGCACGTGGGTCAACGGTCAGTTGCGCCAAGATGGTCGCAATCCGGTTACTGTCAACGGTCCACTCACCGCCCAGACTTTGGTAAGCGTCGAAAATTAACGTGCCGTTGATCTGTTTGTTCAGCAGTGTGATGGAGCCGTAAATCGGCTTACCAGTTGCCCGACTAGCGCCCATGAAGTAATGCGTGAGCTGGTAATCGATTCCTTCGTAAAGCGGGCGTAGCTCGCCTTGGATGGATTTAAAACGCAGCTGCTGGGTACCAGCGAAGAACGGGCCGCTAGCAGGTACAACGTAGTAGTAATCGCGGTCACCCACACCGGTTAATGGTTGGAGTTCATTCGTGACCCGATTCAATGGGTTGACACCGGTTGGATCGAATGGAAATTGTGGAGCAGTAAGAACGGTCGTCATGAAAAGCACCCTTAAAAAGGTCGGGGAAATATGTTATGTTAGTGTCCTAGTGACTATATTATCTCGGCTGTTCCCCCATTAGAGTAAGGATTTTTCCTATGTACAACCTCGTTTCAGCCATCGTAAAACCCTTAGATGGTAATGCTCGATGGCGCGCCATGAACATCGGGGATATCGCGATGCGCGATTTATTCAACGGTTTTAAGCGGGTGGTGGCGACACTTTCCAATTCCGTTTTAACCCAGAACGTTAGTTTAGATATCGAATCGCTGCGGGCTAATTTGGGTGGCAGCGATCAAAGCTTCAATGCTTGGTTAGCGAGTAACGGTAATGTCGCGTTACCGACCTCCAATGCCCTGCCGGTGATCAACACACGGTATGCTGAATTTTCAGATGCTGTTCGATCAGGCTACAAAATCAAACCGGTTGACATTAACATTTCCGAGACGGTTGACCTACCGTTAGCGGACCGCCCAGATCTTTTGGTGAGAAAAGACGGTGAAGATTATCCAACCGTTCAACAATGCACCCTTGTAAACGTGAACGGTTTCTATCACGCCACTGACGCAAGTTCAGCTGGACTGTATGTGATAGATGGTAACAAAACCAGTTTGCATTCGGGGCGCAATGAAATCGGTTTGCTGTCGTTTCGTAAACTTGGCAATCTGAGCTACTATCCAATCACGGACGCTATGATCTACGCCCAGAAAGACACGGAGAAGCTGCGTTATAACTGCTACGTAAATCTGGGTGTAGACGTCAGTCAAAAGACGGTGATGTTGGTATTAGGTGGTTATCTCCATGTCCTGGACAAACAAGCTGTTTTCCGTATCTCCACTACAGCGTTCGGTATTGACTTCGGTCAGATTCCTTTGGTCGATCGGTATTTCGAATCGCGTAAGGTGTTGGATCTTTCTAGCCTGGGTTTGGAAGTGTCTCCTAACAACCCAGATCAAATCGCCATCAACGATCTTTTTAGCGATTCGGTGTTGC
>Ga0265780_10003557_pt1 | contig 20451 bp, 18 predicted proteins | sample P1T30metagenome_FD_192432 | JGI IMG/M metagenome (GOLD analysis project Ga0265780, IMG submission 192432) | Plant litter microbial communities from East Loma Ridge, Irvine, California - P1 T30 | ecosystem: Environmental > Terrestrial > Plant litter > Unclassified | place: USA: California...
GCGATGCAGTCGATCGCGATCGGCGTGGATGCCAGCGCCGTGCTGGCCGACATCGAAAGAACCCTGTCGCTGTAACGGTAGGGACGTCCGTTGGTCGTCCTCTGGTGGTGGGTGACGACCGTTGGTCGTCACGGCCGTCCGCTGCGCTCGGCGCTACCGCAGCGGGCGGGTCTCCGGCAGGCGCCACAGCACCGGCAGCACCAGCACCGCGACGATGGCGATCATCGCACCGGGCGCAGCGTTCCACCCGCTGCGCTCCACCCACCACTGCGCCAGCCACGGCGTGGCGCCACCGAATACCGCCGTGGCCATGGTCACGCCGAGCGCCAGCCCGCTCAGCCGACCTTCGCCGGGGAACTGTTCGGCCGTGGCCGAGGCCGCCACGGCACTGATGCCACCGGCCACGCAGGCCAGGACGACCGCTGCAACGACCACTCCCGGCGCCGATGCCTGCGCCATCCAGGCGAACATCGACAGCGGCAACAGCGCCGACAGCAGGGTCAGTCCCAGCAGCAGCGGCCGTCGTCCGAACCGGTCCGACAGCAGCCCGAACAGCGGCGTGGCCAGGATCACCGCCACCGCGGCGATGGTCGACAGCCACAACGCCTCGCCCTCCCCGCGCCCATTGGCATGCAGGAATGCCGGCACATAGGTGATGCCCACGTAGTACGTGATCGAGCCCAGCGCCGAGATTGCGAAGGTGCGCGCCACTGCCCCCGGATGAGTGCGCAGTATCTGCCGTATCGGCGCACTGGGCACGCTGCCTTCGCGTTGCTGGCGTTCGAACTCAGGCGATTCGTGCATGCCCGAGCGCGCGAGCAGGATCAGCAGCGCCAGCGCGGCGCCGACGAAGAACGGGATCCGCCAGCCCCAGGTATCCAGGTCCGCCGGCGGCAGCAGCGCCACGGTCAGCGCAGACAACGCAACCGCCAGCAGCGCCCCCACCTCGCTTGCCGCGGACGCCAGCGAGGTCACCAGTCCGCGTCGCCGCGGCGGCGCGCTTTCCAGCAGGTAGGCGACCACGCCGGTGTATTCGCCGCCCACTGAAAACGCCATCACGCAGCGCAGTGCCAACAACAGCACGCCGGCGCTCGCACCGATCTGGGCATGGGTGGGCAGCAGCGCCGTGGCCAGCATCGCCGCGGCCATCAATGCCATCGAAGCGAGCAGCATCCAGCGTCGACCCAGGCGGTCGCCCAGGTGGCCGAAGCACAGCGCGCCCAGCGGACGCATCAGGTAGGACACCGCAAAGCCGGCAAGCGTGGCCAACAGGGCGGTCTCGCCGCCGCCGAAGAACACCCGAGACAGCACGGTGGCGAAGTAGAGGTAGAGGGTGAAGTCGTACCACTCCACGACGGTGGACAACGCCGCCACCCACATGGAGCGGCGGTGCATCGTACCAACCGCGCTTCCTGCCCGATGCTGCATCCGACCGCCTCCGTTCAATGAGCGGCCACCCTAGCGCAGCACGGGTGAAGGAGACCCCATACGACAGTGGCCTGCAGCATTCCACCGCAGGTGGCGCCCGCTGCACGGCGTTGCAGGTAGGCTGCAGTCCTCGAGGAAAGGGACACCGCCCGTGCCCGGACATAATGCCGCTTACGACACACTCTTCGCTCCGGGCCGACTCACACTGGGCCTGATGACGCCCTTGGGCAGCGAGGCCGGTGCGCAGCCCGATCCCGGCCAGGCGACCGCGCTGGCACGCCTGGCCGAAGTACAGGGCTTCGCCGCGCTGTGGGCGCGTGATGTCCCGCTGATGGTGCCGCAGCGGTCACCTGCGGACACCACCGCGCCGCAGGCCAGTGCCGTCGATGATCCTTTCGTCTGGCTCACCCTGCTCGCCACCGCGACTTCGCACATCGCCATCGGACTGGCCGCGGCGGTACTGCCGCTGCGCCACCCGCTGCACATCGCCAAGGCCGCCTTGAGCCTGGAGCGCGTATCGAATGGGCGCTTCGTGCTGGGCCTGGGCTCGGGCGACCGGCCCGAAGAGTTCGCCGCCTTCGGTGCCGTGCTGGAGCAGCGCGCGCAGGTGTTCCGCGAACGCTGGCCGTTGCTGCGCGCGGCACTTTCGCCGGATGCGCAGGAGCGTGCGCTGATGCTGCAGCAGGTCGGCTATCCGGTACTGCCCGCGCCGGCCGCACGCATTCCGATGCTGGTGGTGGGATCGGCCCGGCAGTCGCTGCAGTGGATCGCCGAGCATGCCGACGGCTGGGCCACCTACCATCGCGAAGAAGCCACGCAGGAAGGCCGGATCGGACTGTGGCAGCACGCCCTGCGGCAGAAGCTCGGCAGTGCACGCAAGCCCTTCGTGCAGTCCGCGCAGCTGCAGCTGCTGGAAGATCCTGCAGCGCCGGCTACGCCACTGGAGCTGGGCCTGCGTGGCGGCAGCGCTGCCGTCCGGGACTACCTGCAGCGCATGCACGTTCTCGGCGTGGACCACGTGATGTTCAACCTCAGCGGCGGCCGGCCCGCCGCCGAGGTCATCGAACAGATCGGTGCGGAGATCATTCCCGCGCTTTCGGCGCAGCCTTCAGGGTGATCAGGGTGATCTCCGAAGGCACGCCGATGCGCGCGGCGAAGCCCGGCCACAGGCCCGCACCGTTGCTCACGTACAGGGTCATGTCGCCCACCTGGTAGCGGCCGGACACATACCCGCCATTGGCCCGCTTCACCAGCTGGTCCATGCCGACGATGTGGCCGCCATGGGTGTGGCCGGACAACTGCAGCTTCACCCCCAGCGCCGCGTTGGCCTGCGCCTCGCGCGGACGATGGTCGAGCAGGATCACCGGCGCCTGCGGATCGGCGCCCTGCAGGGCGGCTGCCAGGTCCGGCTGCGGCAGGTCGTAACGCTGTGCCACCGGGTCGGTGACACCGGCGATGGTCAGCGCCGCATCGCCGCGGCGCACCTCGGTATGGGTGTTTTCCAGCACCTGCATGCCCAACGCGCGGAAGGCCTGCATCCATTCGGTGTACTGGGCGTAGTACTCGTGGTTGCCGGTGATGGCGATGACGCCGTCCGGTGCCTGCAGCTCACCCAGCGGGAGGAAATCACCTGCACGGGCAGTGACCGTGCCATCGATCAGGTCACCGGTAATGACGATCAGGTCCGGCTTCAACGCGTTGCTTTCGGCCACGACCCTGCGCACCCAGTCGCCGGTCAGCAGGCGGCTGGCATGGATGTCGGTCAGCTGCAGCACGCGATAGCCATCGAAGCTGGCTGGCAGTCCGGCGATCTCCACCTCGATGCTGCGCGGCTTGGGCACCGCCATGCCTTGGCTGACACCGAAGATGCCCAGCGCCAGCGCGGTGAGGCCGGCCGCCGGCCGCAGCCAGCGCGCGCGCAACGCAGCGGTGGCCCTGGCCGAGCGCAGCAGGCGCGCAAGCAGCAGCGCGGCATCCAGCAGCAGCAGGAACAGTGCCCCCAGCAGCAGGGCGGTGAAGCCGGTGGCGAGCACGGCGATGGCCATCTTCGGGATTTCCGGCGAGGCCATGGTGCCGGCGAACTGGGCGACGATGCGATGGTGCAGGGCCATGCCGAACACCAGCACGGCAAGGAAAAGGCGCGCGGCCAATGGCAGGCGCAGGGGCCAGACCAGGCGCAGCACGATGTACAGCGCGAGAACGGAAGCGATGACACTCAGCACGATGGGGGTTCCAGGGGGAGCAGTGGGGAGGTTGGCCGTGCATCGTGACTGATTTCGTAGTGGGGGTTCCAGTGCGCAAAGCAGTGTTCTGTGGTGAACGGCTGGGCCCCTCACGGGCGGCGTTTGACGTTGCTGCTGGGGGTTGCGCCGGGCGGGTGGGGTTTGCAGGACACGCCGCAGGTACGTCCTTGTAGGCTGCGTCGCCGCATCCATGCGGCTCAGCGTCCTGCCAACCCCACCGCCCGGCCCCTGACAGGTTCCGGAGGCCGCCCGCCCCGTATGAAAAAGAGAAAAAAGCGGTAGCGCCGACCCATGGTCGGCGAGCGCAGCGGGCCGTTGGCTGGAACATTCCGCCGACCATGGGTCGGCGCTACCGAAGGTTCCATCGCCGCCATGGACCTGTCGAAGGTGGGGCGGGGTGGGTTGGCGCGGGCGATCATCGAGCTGACCGCGGGCACCACGCCGGTAGGCGATGCGCTGCACTATCTTGCTCCGCAGTCCTGACACCTCCCTCCACCGCCCACCGGGACTCCATCCATGCCCACGCCAGATACCAGCGAACGCCGCCGACAGTTCCGCGCGCTGCACCAGCACGGTTGCTTCGTACTTCCCAATCCGTGGGATGCCGGCAGCGCGCGCTACCTGCAGAGCGCCGGCTTCAAGGCACTGGCATCGACCAGTTCCGGCCATGCCTGGAGCCAGGGCAAGGCCGATGGGGCTGAGGACCTGGAGCAGGTACTGGCGCATCTGCGCGACATGGCCGATGCCACGTCGCTGCCGTTGAATGCGGACTTCGGCGATGGCTTCGGCGCGACGCCGGCCGATGTCGAACGCGCCGTCCTGCGCGCGATCGACACCGGCGTGGCAGGCCTGTCCATCGAAGATGCCAGCCCGGATCCCTTCCAGCCGCTGCGGCCCTTGGATGAAGCACTGGCCCGATTGCGCGCCGCGCGCGTGGCGATCGACCATTCGGGTGCGGACGTGATGTTGATCGGTCGTGCCGAGAATTTCTTCGTCGGCCAACCCGACATAGACGACACCCTGCTGCGCCTGCGCGCGTACGCTGATGCGGGCGCGGACTGCCTGTATGCGCCCGGCATCGTGCAACGTGCGCACATCGAGGCGGTGGTGGCCGCAGTGGCGCCGAAGCCGGTCAACCTGCTGGTCGGCGGCCCCAGTGCGTTCACCCTGCAGGACATCGCCGCGATGGGCGTACGGCGGGTCAGCCTGGGCGGCGCACTGGCACGCGCGGCCTGGGGCGGTTTCATGCAGGCCACCCAGCAGCTGCAGGAACAGGGGAGCTTCGCCGGACTGGAAGGTGCGACGTCGGGGGCTACGTTGAACGCACTGTTCGAGCGGCCCATGCAGCGCGATGCCTGATGCAAGCCGCCGAGCATGGCGTGGCGCTACCGGGTTTCAGGCCCCTGCAACCGTGACTGCCAGGATTCCACTTCGTTGCGCTGCAGCCGGTTGGACAGCAGCTTTTTCCACGATTCGGTCAGCGGCAGTTGGCTGGCTTCCTCCAGCACGCTGCGCTCCAGGGTACGGTCGAACAGCACATGGCCGAGCCGGCGCAACGACCAGTCCGGGCACAGCCGCTCCACCACGGTCATCGCATCGCCCGGCGCCACACGGCCACCTTCCAGCACGCGGTAGTACCAGCCGGTGCGGCCGCTGGACTGCATGCTGCGCGCCATGTCCGGCAGGCCGAAGCGGTCGTTGAGTTTCCAGCAGGGCTGGCGGCCCTGCGACACCTGCAGCGTGGCCGTGCCGACCCGGATCACGTCGGCCAGGTGGATCGTATCTTCACTCCACCCCGTGCTGGAGAAGTTTTCGCCGAAGGCGCCGCTCGCCGCCAGCAGAGGATGCGGATGTCCTTGGCGCCAGAAGGCATAGTGGTCGAACGGATAGTGGTGGATGGCTTTTTCCGGGCCGCCGTGCACCCGGCGGTCGCCCTGTTCATCACCTTCGATGCCTTCGGCATGGATGCGCACCGGCCCGCTTACCGGCACTTTGGCGATCGCGCTGCAGCTTCCCGGCCGCGTGTACGGCACCGCGCGTCCGGTATGGATCGCAGCCAGTGCCACCGCAGCCGGAATCGCGCAGATCATGGAGAGGTCGCCTCGCTGCGCAGGTTGCTGCGGGAGTCGGCAATCATCTCCAGCATCGCCTGGCGGGCCTGCTCGGGCTGCTGCGCCGCGATGGCCTCATGCACGCGCGCATGTCGCGGCAGCGAATACTTGAAGTCCGCATTGGCCTTGCGCGCGGACAGCAGCAGGTAACTGCCCAGTGCGGTTTCGATCACGCTGAACAACGGCCGCAGCAGCGCATTGCCGGTCGCGTCCAGCACGGCGTGGTGGAAGCGCAGGTCCGCCGCCGCCCAGGCCTCCATGTCCTCTGCCGCCGCCATCGCGCCGTACGCCTGGCCGATACGCGCCAACTGTGCATCGGTACGCCGCTGCGCGGCCAAGGCAGCCGCTGGCGGCTCGATCAGTTCGCGCATCTCGGCCAGTTGTTCGACGAAGGCCAGCGTGGGCAACGCCGCGCCGTGCCAGGACAGCACGTCCGGATCCAGCAGGTTCCAGTGTTCGGACTCCCGCACTCGCGTGCCGATCTTCTGGCGGGTTTCGATCAGCCCCTTGGACCCCAGCACACGCAGTGATTCGCGAAGCGCGGTGCGGCTGACCTGCAGCTGCACCGCCAACCGTTCTTCGCGCGGCAGTATTTCCCCGGGCTTGTACTGGCCGGCCACGATCAGCTTGCCGAGCTCGTGCACGATCTGCCCATGCAGGCTACGACTGGACGTCGCCATCATGTCCGGACCTGGTCGGGAGCGCGTGGTGGTTGCATGGCGCAAGTATAGACCGCCCCCGTACGCGCCCCCTGCAGGCCTCTGGTCACTGCAGGCTTGCGCCGGCCCAGGCCACCACCGGCGTGCGCGCGCCTTCTCCCGCGGTGGCCGCTTCGGCCACCAGTTCCAGCACCTGCACGCCCTGCACTGCTGCCTCGATCCGTGCCGGCGCCTGCCCGCGTCGCAGCGGCGCGCTGGTGAACAGCGGCTTGCCGTCCCCATAGACTTTGAACACCACGCTGCCGGACGCAGCCGCCGCACTGTCGTCCACGCCCGCCAGCGCGGTGAAACGCTTGAAATCACGCGATGCCAGCACTTCGAGCCGCGAGTTGGCGTGGATGCCGATACCCCGCGGGTATGCCGTGCCGGCGATGCGCAACGGCCCGCCCTGCGGTGTGCGGTCCACCCGCGGGGTGCCCGATACCTCGGCCGGCCGGGCGCTGTAACCGGGCAGGCCGTCCACCGCCACATGGATGCGGCCGGTGATCTCGCCCAGTGACGTGCCGCCGCCCGTATCCGGCGTCCCGCTGACCTTCAACAGCACCGCGCCGTGGGCTGGCAGGGTGAATGCCAGCGCGCCTCCGGTGGCTGTGACGTCGCGTTGTTCCCACAGATCGCGCGCCCGGATCGGGGCGGCGTCGCTGAGCAGCATCTGCGCGGCGCTCACCCGTGCCTCCACCGTCGCTTCGCCCCGGTTGAACAACAGCACGCCGCGTTCGCCACGGGTGGACAACGGTTTGACCAGCACCTGCAGCGGCCCCTCGCTGGCGACGATCCGGCCCTGGTTGCCGGCCGGATCCTGGTTCAGTGCGATCACCTCCGGATTGGACAGCAGCGCCACCTGCGCCGGCGTGGCGTGGTTCAGGTCGAAGCCCACCAGCAGCGGCGCCGCCAGGATGGCCCACATCGAAAAATGGGTGCGCGCTTCGGTCATGTGGTCGGCGCCGAATTCGCCCAGTCCCACCGCCAGCATGTCCGGATCATTCCAGCGCCCCGGACCGGCATACAGTTCCCGGCGCGATGCGGTATCGAAGTTGTGCAGCATGCTTTCCCAGGTCATTTCGATGTCCGGGCTGGTGCGCCACAGGTTGCCGTGGCGGCCGCCCCAGTTGCCCACGCCGGCCTCTCCCCATGGGCAGATCGACAGCACGAAGTCGTTGTCCGGGTTGACCTGTGCCAGCAGCCTGCCGACCCGCGCATATGCGCCTTCGACCTTGTCCGCATCGGTGGCCTGGGCATCGGCACGCACGATCAACGGACGCCCTTCGCGGTAGGTCGCGCTCGCCAACGCCTTGCTGCCCTGGCCGAAATCGGCCAGCCCACAGGCATCGACCTTGATGTAGTCGAACCCCCATTCCCCGAACATCGTGGCCAGGTCGCTGGCCTCGAAGCCTTCCAGGCCGATCTCGCGCTGCGCCGTCGTGCCCACCGGCAGGTTGGGGCTGTGCGCATCATGCGCCTGCGAGCAGGCGTTGCGTCCGACGTCGGTGTACAGCCCGGCCTTGAAGCCCATCGCATGCAGGTGATCGGTCCACGGCCGCAGGCTGGGCACGCCGCTGCGGCTGGCCGCCATCGGGAACATGCTGGTGCGGATCTGGATGCCGCCGTCGGCGCGGCGCTGCAGCCACCAGCCATCGTCGATGTTGATATAGCGGTAGCCGGCCTGCTGCATGCCATTGCGCTTGATGGTTTCGGCCACCGACAGGATCTTGTCCTGGGTGACTTCGGTACGGAATGCGTTCCATGGGTTCCAGCCCATCGGCGGCGTCGCAGCAGCACCATGCCCATAGACGCTGAAGCGCCCGCTGGGTTGCAGGTCTTCGCGGGGCTCGGCAGCGATGCCGGACAACGGAGCCAACGCCAGGGCGACGGCAAGCAGGGTCTTGCGGGTCATGCTCTCTCTCCTCACCAGAACAGGGTGTACAGGGCAACCAGGATCGCGACGACCGCCATGGCCCCTACGTTGAAGGACGTGCGTGTTGCGTACTGCACGTCGTCGGTGCGCACCACGTCCTTGGCCGGCGCTGCTGGCGTGGCCAGCGATACGCCCACCGCCAGCAGCAGCGCCAGCAGGAACACCAGGCCGACGCGATCGATGAACGGCAAGGAAGGCCACGCCAGCTTCAGCACCACCGACAGCACGAACGAGCCCACCGCAGCCGCCAGCGCACCGGCTTCGTTGGCCCGCTTCCAGAACAGGCCCAGCAGGAAGATCACCACGATGCCCGGGGTGAAGAAGCCGGTGTACTCCTGGATGTACTGGAAGGCCTGGTCGAAGCTGCCCAGCAACGGCTTGGCGGCCAGGATGCCCAGCACCACCGTGACCACGGCGGCGATGCGGCCCACGCGTACCAGCGTGGCCTGGTCGTGCGGGCCCTTGCGCTGGGCGTAGAAATCCAGCGTGAAGATGGTCGCAACCGAATTGATCTTGGACGCGAGCGAGGCCACGATCGCCGCTACCAGTGCGGCGAACACCAGTCCGAGGATGCCGGTAGGCAGCAACCGCATCATGGTCGGGTAGGCCTGGTCCGGCGCGTCCAGGCCCGGCGCCAGCATCACCGCGGCGATGCCCGGGACCACCACGATGACCGGCATCAGCAGCTTCAGGAAAGCAGCGAACAGCACGCCCTTCTGCGCCTCGCCGATGTCCTTGGCGGCCAGCGCGCGCTGGATGATGTACTGGTTGAAGCCCCAGTAGCTGATGTTCATGATCCACAGCCCACCCACCAGCACGCTGATGCCTGGCAGGTCCTTGTAGAACGGGTTGTCCTTGCTCAGGATCATCTCGAAGTGGCCCGGATGGGCTTCCCACAGGCGCTGGAAGCCAGCCACGATGCCTGCGCCCTCGCCCAGCTGGCTCAGCGTCAGCCCGGTCACCAGCAGCCCGCCCAGCACCAGCAGCGAGACCTGCACGATGTCGGTCAGCGCCACCGCCTTCAGGCCGCCGTAGAGCTGGTACAGCAGCGCGAACACGCCGATCAGCACCACCGCCAGCATCTGGTCCATGCCAGTGACCTGGCTGACCGCGATCGCGCCCAGCCACAGGATGGAGGTGACGTTGACGAACACATACAGGCCCAGCCAGAACACTGCCATCAGCGTACGGATGCGGGTGCCATAACGCTGCTCAAGGAACTGCGGCATGGTGTAGATGCCATTGCGCAGGAAGATGGGCAGGAACCACTTGCCGACGATCAGCAGGGTCAAGGCGGCCATCCACTCATAGGAGGCAATGGCCAACCCGATGGCATAGCCCGAACCGGACATGCCGATGATCTGCTCGGCGGAGATGTTGGCGGCGATCAGCGAAGCCCCCACCGCCCACCACGGCAGCGACTTGCTGGCCAGGAAATAGTCCTTGGCATCCTTGGTGTGGCCGGCCTTTTCCCGCGAAACCCACTGCGCCAGCACGAATACAGCAGCCAGGTAGACCAGTACGATGGAGGTATCGAGCAGCGAAAGTTGCATGTCCTGCTTCCTTGAGGCGGGTGCCGGGATCTGTCACCGGCGTTCGGAGTGGAAAGAAGTAACCGTTGAGCCTGGCTTCCGCTTACATCGGCAGCTCACGTGCACGCGCGAGCAGGTACAGACCCTGCGCCACGCTGTCTTCGGCATGCCGCGTTGCCGGTCGCCCCAGCAGTGCCAGCGCGGAGATATAGGCAGCGGCCAGGCCATCGGCGGCCATCACGTGCAGCGGGCCGCCCTCTGCATCGATGTCCTGCAGTTCACTGCCGATCAACAGGCCGGACAGATAGCTGGCCAACTGCGCAGGCTGCAACTGGTCGAACAGCGCGCGGGTGCGCACGCTGAACAGCCGATGCAGCAGGCTGCCTTGGCGCCCGGCCAGTGCGACGCCCTCGGCAAAGGCGGCGGCATCATCCGGCGCCTCCACCATCATCCGGCCGAGCAGGCTGTGCTGGCGCAGCACCGCGAACAGCTCACCGGTCATGAACGTGCTGAACCGCTCGATGCGCCCGTCCACCACGTGTGCGTGCTTGCTATGCGTACCCGGCAGCACGACACGGTGCGTGCCCGGGCCCAGCAACGGCAGCAGTGCGCACAGCTGGGTCTCTTCGCCGCGCATGACGTCCGGTACGCCGTGCACATCCACGCAGCTGAGGCCCGGCACCAGCCACAGCTCGCGCTCGATGGCAGCGTCGTTCAACCGCCGCATTCCCGCCGCGATCTCATGCAGCCCTGCCGGGGCCTGCACATAAGGCACCTCCTTCCAGCCCTGGCGGCTGCCCACCATCCCCGCCATCACCACCAGCGCATCGTCCCAGTCGTGGATCAGTGCCTCCAGCACCTCGGCAAACCGACCATTGGCGTTCAGCAGCCCCTGGTCGGAGCGCCGGCTGTCCACTATCTGTCCTTTACGGTCCAACCAGAACGCGCGCAGGCTGGAGCTGCCCCAGTCGATGGCGATCATGCGTCTGCGAACCGGGGTTCGGGAAGGCCGCGCACGCCTTCCAGAGCGGCCCGGAACACACCTCCGCTGGCCGGCAGCGCGTGCAGCGCGGCAGCGTCCAGTCCATCCCGCGCGGAGGTGACATACAACGTGCCCAGGTCGTTGCCGGCAAATGCCACGCAGGTCGGTTGCGATGCAGGCACCGGCACGCGCAGTTCGACCTCACCGGCGGCGGAGTAACGCACCACCTGCCCCGCCCCCCATTGCGCACCCCACACGCGGCCTTCGGCATCGACCGCTGCTCCATCCGGCTCGGCGTCCCCTGCAATCAGCGCGAACACGCGCGCGTCAGTGATCGTGGCGGTGGCTGCATCGTAGCGGGCATGCATGATGCTTCGCTGCAGCGAATCGCAGTAGTACATGCCCTGCCCGTCGGGATCGAAGCCGATGCCGTTGGCGATGGCCACCGGCGCGATGTCCAGCGCACGCAGGCCCTGCCCGAGAGAGTACTGATGGAAGCGCGCCGTCCGCGCATGCGCGGGATCTTCGTTGATGCAGCCGAAAACGAAGTTGCCGCTCCGGTCCAGGCGGCCATCGTTGATGCGCATGGCCGTCCCCTCCATCGGCACGTCGGCCAGGTGCTCACAGGACAGACCGGTGCCGGCAGCGCGGCGGGTGGGATCAACGAAGTACAGTGCGTCTTCCATCCCCAGCAGCAACCGGCCCGACTCACACAGCGCAAGCGACCCTACCCGCCCCGGCGTGCTCCACCACTGGGTGCTGCCCGCCTCCGGGCTGCCGCGCCAGATACGCCGGCCCTTGATGTCGGTCCACCACAGCACACGTTCGCGCGCGCACCAGACAATGCTTTCGCCCAGCGTGCAGCGGCTGTCGAAGGCCAGCGCAGCGGTCGGCAGGGTGCGGCCCTCGCCCATGCTTACCATTCGGCCACGCTCCCGTCTTCGTGACGCCACAATGGGTTGCGCCACTCACCGGCGCTACGCGCGCGTTCGAGCACCACCTCTTCGTCGATCTCAACGCCCAGGCCCGGCTGGGTGAAAGGCAGGATCGAACCGCCGTGCATGGTGAAGGCGTCCTTGTTCTTGACGTAGTCCAGCAGCTCGCCGTCGGCGTTGTAATGGATGCCGATGCTCTGTTCCTGCAGTACTGCGTTCCAGCTGGCGAAGTCCACGTGCAGGCAGGCCGCCAGTGCTACCGGCCCAAGCGGGCAATGCGGGGCCAGGGCCACGTCATGGGCTTCGGCCATCGCGGCGATCTTCATGCATTCGGTGATGCCACCGGCATGCGACAGGTCCGGCTGCACGATCGACAGGCCGCCGGCGGCGAACACGCTCTTGAACTCGGTGCGCGAGAACATCCGCTCGCCGGCCGCCAGCGGAATGGCGGTGTGTGCGGCCAGGCGCGGATAGTATTCGGCCTGTTCGGCCAGCACCGGTTCTTCGATGAACAACGGGCGGTACGGCTCCAGTTCGCGGATCAGCGTCTTGGCCATCGGCCAGCCCACGCGGCCGTGGAAATCCAGCCCGAACTCGATGCTCTGGCCGAACGCCTCGCGGATTCCGGCCACGTTGGCTACGGCCGCATCGATGGTGCGGCTGGGCGCCAGCAGCGGCATTTCCTCGCAGGCGTTGAGCTTGAAGGTGTCATAGCCCAGCGCCACCCGTGCCCGGATCTGTTCGATGATGTCCGCTGGCCGGTCCCCGCCCACCCAGCAATAGGTCTTCATGCGGTCACGCACCAGCCCGCCCAGCAGCTGGTACACCGGCACGCCCAGCGTCTTGCCCTTGATGTCCCACAGCGCCTGGTCGATGCCGGCCAGCGCGCTCATGAACACCGCACCGCCGCGGTAGAAACCACCGCGGTACATCACCTGCCAATGGTCGTTGATGCGCGCCGGATCCTTGCCGATCAACTGCTCGCCCAGCTCATGCACGGCGGCTTCGACCGTGCGCGCACGGCCTTCGATGACCGGCTCGCCCCATCCGGCCACGCCTTCGTCGGTCTCGATCTTCAGGAACATCCAGCGTGGCGCCACGCGGTAGGTGCTCAGGCGGGTGATCTTCATGCGTTCGCACTCCGCAGGGCGGCAACGAAGGCATCCGCATGGCGCGCCGTGGTGGCTGCATCCTGGCCCGGGCGATACAGCTCACCGCCCAGCCCGGCACCGGCGCAGCCGGCCTGCAGGAACGCGGCCAGGTTCTCCGTCCCGATGCCCCCTACCGCATACAGCGGCACGTCTGCAGGCAGTACGGCTTTCAGCGCACGCACATAGGCAGGACCAAACTGTGCCGCAGGGAAAAGCTTCAAACGCTGCGCACCGGCGGCCAACGCCGCGAAGGCCTCGCTGGCGGTGGCAAACCCGGCGGCGATGTCCAGTCCGCGCGAACGCGCATGCGCGATCACCTGCGGGTCGGTGTTCGGCGTCACCATCAGCCGCGCGCCGCTGTCCGCCAGGCGGTCCACATCGGCGATGTCCAGCACCGTGCCGGCGCCCACCTCGGCGTGGCCGTCGGCTTCCTGCAGGGCCAGCTGCACGCTGCCCAGCCAGTCCGGGGAGTTGGTGGGTATTTCGATCTGGGTGATGCCGGCATCGATCAACACGCGCACGTGTGCGCGCACCTCGGCCGGGGTGATGCCACGCAGGATGGCGATCAGCGGGAGCGGGGAATGGGTCATGGCGGGCTCAGTAATAGAGTTGGCTGCGGCCGCCATCGATCAGGATGTCGGCGGCGTTGATGAAACGGGCTTCGTCACTGGCCAGGAACAACGCGGTCTGCGCGACTTCCGACGCTTCGCCGATGCGTTTGGGTGGCAGCAGTGCTTCCTGTTCCAGGCGCGCCTGGGCAGGATCGGGCTGTGATTCGAACCAGCGTTCGATGCGGTCCACCAGGATCAGCCCGGGCGATATGGAGTTGAACCGGATGCCCTTGTCGGCGTACTCCAACCCGAGCGCCTTGGTCAGGCCGATCAAGGCGTGCTTGGCCACGTTGTACGGGAAGGCACCCTGGATGATGCGATGGCCGTGCACCGAGGCGATGTTGACCACCGATCCGCTGCCCTGCGCCAGCATGCAGGGCAGCACCGCGCGGGCGAAGTTCCAGTGGCCGCCGAGGTTGACGTCCAGGTTGCGCTGCCAGGTCGGCGAAGACAGCTCCAGCGGGGCGGAAAACACATCCATGCCCGCATTGCTGACCAGCACGTCAACCTGGCCGTGGGCTGCCACCACCTGTTCAACGAAGGCTGCCACCGCATCGGCATCGCTGACATCGCCCTGCTGGAAGAGTGCGCACACTGCATCCCCGGCAGAGGGCGCGGCCTGGTCGTAGCCGGCCACGATGGCACCGTGCGCCTGGAACAGTCCGGCGATGGCACGGCCGATGCCATTGGCCGCACCGGTGACGATGGCCACTTTGCCGGCCAGCCGCTGTGCGGGTTCAGTCACTGCACTCATTGGGTATCCTTGCTGAAGCGATAACGGATGCGATTGCGATACACCGCGCCGGGCTGCAGCGTGATGTCAGGAAAGGCGGGCTGGTTCATCGCATCGGGATAGGCCTGCGGTTCGATGCAGAGGGCAGCGCGTGCGTGGTACGGCCTGCCCGATGCGCCCTGCAGGCTGCCATCGAGGAAGTTTCCCGAATACACCTGCACGCCGGGCTGATCGCTCAGCACGTCCAGCACGCGGCCGGAATGCGGATCATGCAGGCGCGCCGCGGGGCGCACGCCGGCGTCTGCCGGGGCATCGAGAATCCAGTAATGATCCAGGCCCCCGGCGACCTGCAACTGGGCATCGCCAGCGGCTGACAGCGCGTGGCCGATCGCGCGCGCGCGGCGGAAGTCGAACGCGCCGGCGGCCACCTCCGGGCGTTGTCCGGTGGGCGTGAGCGCTGCGCCCAGCGCCACCATGCGCGATGCAGGCAGCGTCAGAAGATGCGCGTCCACCACGCCCGCCCCTTCTCCGGCCAGGTTCCAGAACGGATGATGGGTCAGGTTGACCACCGTGGGGCGGTCGCAGGTGGCGGCGTAGTCCACGTGCAGGGTGTCGGTATCATCCAGCCGATAGTCCACGGTGACCGTCAGCGCGCCCGGGAAACCCTGATCGCCATGCGGGCTGACCAGTTGCAGCCGCGCGCGGTCACGGCGCACGCCCAGCCATTGCCAGTCACGGGCATCGAAGCCGTCCGGTCCGCCGTGGTGGGCGGTGAGGCCATCGACCGAATCGAGCCGATGATGCTGGCCGTCGAGCACGAAGCCAGCGGTGCTGATGCGTCCAGCTACCCGGCCGATGCTGGCACCAAAGAATGACCGACCCGACGTCCGCTGGCTCTGCTCGGCATGGCCGAGCACCACGTCTGCGAACTGCCCGTCACGGTCCGGTACCCACATGCCCGCCAGGGCGGCGCCGCGCTGCGCGATCTCTGCCCGCAGCCCATGGGCGTTTTCCAGCATCACCATGCAATCCACGCTCCACGCCAGGGAACTCCAAGGGCACCACGATTCCACAGTCTGGAGGCGGTGCAACGCGGCCATCGGCCTGGATTGCAATTAAACAAATAATACTACAATTGAAAAGTTGCACTGCAGCATGGTCTGCGCGCTGCATGCCTGCCTTTCCTGGCCTCCCGAACACCCCAGCCGGGCCTCCGGATTTGCTGTCCCGCAGGTCAGGCATTCAAGTACACGAGGGTAGGGAAAAACGAGAATCATGCCGGGCCTGGAGGCCGATCCCTCCTGTCACGGGGCCGCGCAGGCCCGGCCGTCGCATCCTCCGCCGTTGCTGCCACGCTCACCCCGAACCACGGTGTCCTCGCCGGCGGTGCCTCCCCTGGAAGCGCGATCTTGCTGCAGGGCTACCGCTCCGGCATCCATCCAGCGAGGAACCACCCATGATCCGCCTGCCATCCCGCAGCCTGCTGTCCCTCACCCTGCTTTCCGCCGCGATACTCGCCGCACCTGCGGGCGCCGCCGAGCGCATTGCGCTGCATCGGCTCGACCGCGTGGCGACCGCGGCGTTCGCCACCGGCAACGCCGGTGCCTCTGCATCGCCGTCGCTGCTCGGGCTGGATGCCGGTTCCAGCTTGCGACTGCTGTCCAGCCATGTCGACCGCAACGGCGTGCAGCATCAACGCTTCGAGCAGTTGCACCAGGGCGTACCCGTGTTTGGTGAACATGTGGTGGTCGCCACCGCCGCCAGGGGCCAGGTGCGGAGCCTGTTCGGTACCGCAGTCGCCGCACTGCAGCCGGAGGTTCCCGACGTGGCACCCCGCATCGACGGTGCGCGTGCTGCGGCCATCGCCAAGGCCAGTGCCCCCGGAATGCGTGCCGGCGACATGCAGATACAGAACCAGAACCAGCGGCTGATGATCCATCTCGATGCACACTCGGTCGCACGGCTGGCCTGGGTGGTGGATTTCCTGGCCGAGGGCGAGGGCCACGCGCCCAGCCGGCCGTTCACCATCGTCGACGCGATGAACGGCGACGTGCTGGAGCAATGGGAGGGCCTGGCCACGGCGAAGATCGGCATCGGTCCCGGCGGCAATGAAAAAACCGGCCAGATCGCCTACGGCGCGACTGCGCCCTATTTCGACATCACCGCTGATGGCGCAACCTGCACGCTGGAGAACGAGAACGTAAAAACCATCAACCTGGACCACGGCCGATCAGGCTCGGTCACGGCAGCACACAGCTTCAGCTGCCCGCAGAACACAGTCAAAGCCATCAATGGTGCCTACTCCCCATTGAACGATGCGCACGCCGCTGGCGGCGCCGTGTTCGACATGTACCGCGACTGGCTGGGCACCGCACCGATGCGGTTCCAGCTGGTGCTGCAGGTCCATTACGGAACGGGTGTCGAGAACGCAGGCTGGGATGGCCGCACCATGTCGTTCGGCGATGGGATGTTCACGTTTTATCCGCTTGTTGCACTGGATGTAGTCGGTCATGAGGTCTCCCATGGTTTTACCGAACAGAACTCCGGGCTGATCTACAACTCGCTGCACTCCGGCGGCATGAACGAGGCGTTCTCGGATATCGCAGGCGAAGCCGCCGAGTATTACCTGAAAGGCAGCAACGACTTCCTCGTGGGTGCCGAGATCATCAAGGGTGACGGTGCGCATCGCTACTTCGAAGACCCGACGCGCGACGGCAGTTCGATCGGCCACGCGCGCGATTTCCGTCCGGGCATGGACAATCATTACTCGTCCGGCGTCTATAACAGGGCCTTCTACCTGCTTTCCCATCGCGAGGGCTGGGATATCCGCAAGGCGTTCACTGCGATGGCGACGGCCAACCAGAACTACTGGACGCCAAGCAGCACGTTCGAAAGCGGCGCCTGCGGCGTCATTGCCGCCGCACGGGACCTGGATTACCCGGTCGAAGACGTGGTGATCGCATTCGATGAGGTCGGCGTGCGCTGCGATGCCTGAGCGCGCCGTGGCGTGATGCAGGCAACCGGATCCGGCAGGCATCGCGCCTGCCGGGCCATCCCCACGCCCGTCATCACTTCGTTGGCGCACCCGTCGAGCCGCGCACCATCAGGCTGAAATCCAGCGTCTGCTGAAGCGGTACATCCCGACCTTCGATGATGGCCAGCAACAGGTTGACCGCGCAGGCGCCGATTTCCCGCATCGGTTGCCTGACGGTCGTCAACGCCGGCGTCAGGTAGCGGGACGAGGCCAGGTCGTCGAAGCCCACGATGGACAGGTCATCGGGCACACGGACGCCCAGGTCCCGGCAGGCCGCCAACGCCCCCAGCGCCATCTGGTCGCTAACGCAGAAGATCGCCGTAGGTGCGGGCGTGCGGGCCAACAACGCCAGCGCCGCCGCATGGCCGGATTCCACGGAAAAGTCGCCCGGCTCGACGGTAAGTTGGCGCAGACGACCGTGCGCCTTGCCGGCCGCACGTACGCCTTCCAGCCGTTGCTGGTGCAACGGATTACCGGGCGGCCCACCGATGACCGCGATCCGCTCGTGGCCCAGTGCATACAGGTGTTCCATCACCGCCCGCGCGGCGGCTGCGTTATCGATGTGGACGCTGGGGATGCCCAACGCGGGATCGAACTCGCAGCCATTCACCACCGGCGCGGCGGCACCCCGTTGCTGCACGATCGCGCGCGCCGTCGGCGGCAGGCGATGCCCCAGCACGATCAGGCCGTCGGCCTCGTTGCGCCGGAGCATCTGCGCATAGCGCTCCTCGCGGTCGGGCTGATGCTGCGTGTCGCCCAGCAGCACGGCGTAGCCGACCGCCTGCGCCGCCTCCTCCGCGCCCTGCAGGATCTGCGCGAAGAACGGATTGGCGATATCCGGAACGGTGACCAGGATCTTGCCGCTGCGCTGGGTCTTCAACGTCCGGGCCACCGTGTTGGGCACATAGCCCAGGGCGGCGGCGGCCTGTTCGATGCGGCTGCGCGTGGCCGGCAGGACCTTGTCCGGCCGGGAAAGCGCGCGCGACACCGTTCCGGCGGAGACGCCGACGTGTTTTGCGATGTCGTAGATGGTGGCCATGGTTTTTTGGTCTTCGGTGCCGCTGTGCACTGCACAACAGCTCCTGCAGGAGGCCCTGCTAGGATAATGCAATCGATTGCATCGAGGGCGAATCACCTTGAAGACGGTCAAAGGTCCCGCGCTGTTCCTGGCGCAGTTCATCGGTGACACCCCCCCGTTCGATCAGCTGGACACGCTGGCCGGATGGGCCGCAGGGCTGGGCTATTCCGGCCTGCAGGTACCGACCAGCGATCCGCGTCTGTTTGATCTGGCCGAGGCGGCGCGCAGCCAGGCGTACTGCGATGACATCGCCGGCACGCTGGCCGCGCAGGGCGTGCAGGTCACCGAGTTGTCCACCCACCTGCAAGGGCAACTGGTCGCCGTCCATCCCGCCTACGACAGCCTGTTCGACGGCTTCGCGCCACCGGACAAGCGCGGCGATCCGCCCGCGCGCCAGGCCTGGGCAGTAGAGCAGCTGCTGCTGGCCGCCAAGGCCAGCCAGCGGCTGGGTCTGAAGGCGCATGCCACGTTCTCCGGCGCGCTGGCCTGGCCCTACTTCTATCCGTGGCCACAGCGTCCGCCCGGGCTGGTGGAAGAAGCCTTCGCCGAACTCGGCCGTCGCTGGCGCCCCATCCTGGATGCCTTCGATGCCTGCGGGGTGGACCTGTGCTTCGAAATCCACCCGGGCGAGGACCTGCACGATGGCGCGACCTTCGAGCGCTTCCTCGACGTGGTGGACCACCATCCGCGCGCGAAGATCCTGTACGACCCCAGCCACCTGCTGCTGCAGCAGATCGACTACCTCGGCTTCATCGACCGTTATCACGCACGCATCGGCATCTTCCACGTCAAGGACGCGGAGTTTCGCCCCAGCGCGCGCAGTGGCGTGTATGGCGGCTACCAGGACTGGATCGATCGTCCTGGGCGGTTCCGCTCGCTCGGCGACGGCCAGATCGACTTCAAGGCGATTTTCTCGAAGTTCGCCCAGTACGATTTTCCGGGCTGGGCGGTGCTGGAGTGGGAGTGCTGCCTGAAGCACCCGGAAGACGGAGCGCGGGAGGGCGCCGCCTTCATCGGCGACCACATCATCCGCGTGACCGAGCGCGCCTTCGACGACTTCGCCGACAGCGGCGCGGATACGCAGTCACTGCATCGCATGCTGGGGATCTGAGCCACCACCGCCCTGGGAGGGGTAGCCATGACGTACGCCATGTCGCGCTTGGGCGCGATGATGTTCCTGCAGTTCTTCATCTGGGGCGCATGGTTCGTGACCCTCGGCACGTACCTGGTGCAGGGCCCGCTGCAGGCCAGTGCCAGCCAGGTGGCGACGGCCTTCCTCAGCCAGTCCATCGGCGCCATCGTGGCGCCCTTCCTGGTCGGCCTGGTTGCCGACCGCTACTTCGCCGCCCAGCGCATCCTCGCAGTGCTGCACCTGGCCGGCGCGGTGCTGATGTGGATGGCCTCCACGGCGACCGACTTCGGCACGTTCTCCGCCTGCGTCATGGGCTACATGCTGCTGTTCATGCCGACCCTGGCGCTGGCCAACAGCGTGGCGATGCGGCACATGCAGTCGCCCGAAAAGCAGTTTCCGCCCGTGCGTGTCGCCGGCAGCGTCGGCTGGATCGTGGCGGGCGTGCTGATCGGATGGCTGGGCTGGGAGCAGGCACATCGTCTCGAACTGACCTTCCAGATGGCGGCCATCGCCTCGCTGGTGCTGGGCCTGTACGCCTTCACGCTGCCGCACACGCCGCCGCTGGCCCGGCAACGCGACGCCGGGCTGGGGCAGATCCTGGGGCTGGATTCGCTGCGGCTGCTGAAGTCGCGCTCCTACCTGGTGTTCTTCCTGGCTTCCATCGCCATCTGCATCCCGCTGGCGTTTTACTACAACTTCACCAACCCCTACCTCAACGACCTGGGCGTGCGCGGCGCGGCGGGCCTGCAATCGCTGGGCCAGGTATCCGAAGTGCTGCTGATGCTGGCGATGCCGTTCCTGTTCGTGCGGCTGGGCGTCAAGGCGATGCTGGCGGTGGGCATGGCCG
>Ga0265780_10003558_pt1 | contig 20436 bp, 13 predicted proteins | sample P1T30metagenome_FD_192432 | JGI IMG/M metagenome (GOLD analysis project Ga0265780, IMG submission 192432) | Plant litter microbial communities from East Loma Ridge, Irvine, California - P1 T30 | ecosystem: Environmental > Terrestrial > Plant litter > Unclassified | place: USA: California...
ACACAAGGCCAATTGTTTCTCCGTCTCAGAAGACCGCGAGTGGTGCGACGGATACCAAAAGTCACACAGCTACCAGGATGTCGGCGCCGACTACGCCAGTCATCGACTTGGTTGAAGATGATGATGGCGATGACGATGATGATGAGTTCGGGGATGAAATAGATGCAGACGTGTTTGCTGCAGCTGAAGTGGCAGCCACGCAACCATCCGCGAACAATGTACGTAGAACTTCCACGTTTCCATGATAATGAAGAAATGCTAAGTCTTAAAGAGCCAACAGGACGCTAAAACTATCCAACGTTACCTCATCAAGCGTGTAGATGAGGGTACTTACACAACTGATCGCGGCTATCAGATGTCGGAGAAGGTAAATAATTGCTCGTGACATATCCGTACCTATAGATTATAGCTAACGAATTTCCAGGTTCTTCTTGTCGAAGAGGAAAAGACGAAGCTGTTCAAGGCAATTACGCTGCGCCAAGCTTGGTTTGACACACCATGCACGCCAGGCTCCTTCGTGCATATCATCGGGGAGTTCTCATCCACTGGTCAATGCATCGTTGATGATCACAACAACATGATCATTCTGCATCCGGATCATCTGATCTCCGCAACAGTCGTTGCCGATTCTTTCGGGTGTCTCCGACGCGCGGTGCTGCAAGATCGCGTCAAAGCGACTAGCAAGGCGAACGCCCCGATGCTATATGGCACTCTTCTCCACGAGCTATTCCAGGAAGCTTTGAAGGTCAATCGTTGGGACTCGGACTTCCTTCTGGAGACCATCGATAAGATCCTGCCCACCAAATTTGAGACGATACTCGAAATCAACTCAACTTGCGAGGCAGTCAAGGAGCATCTGAGCAGCAAGCTACCCGAGCTGCAAGCATGGGCTGAGGTCTTCGTTCGAGCAGAACCGCGAGCCGATGCGATTGTTCGCGAGCGAAATGGGCGCCAGTCAACCATGAGCATCAACAAATTACTTGACGTTGAGGAACATGTCTGGTCACCCATGTACGGTCTGAAAGGGAACATCGACGCGACGGTTCAAGTCACCATGCAAGACGATCAAGGCGAACGGACCCTGACTGTTCCGTTTGAGGTGAAGACAGGCAAGAACTCTTCAAACGCTGCACATGTTGCGCAAACAGCTTTGTACAATCTGTTGCTATCGAACCGATACGGTCAGTACTTATCTTCCTTCAATTGATGCCTTGCTAACGGGAGTAGATGTTGATATTGCATATGGTGTACTGTATTACCTTGAAACATCTGACATTAGCCGCATACCTGCCATCCGCAATGACATCATACATATGATTATCAAGCGAAACGAGCTTGCCTGCTACGTCCGTGATCGTATCGAGCTACCGCCGATACTTAAAGAGGACTTCAAATGCCAGAAGTGCTATGCTCAAGAGTCGTGCTTTCTGTACGACAACTTGGTCGAAGATGGCAAGGGTGAGCAGTTGAACAAAAAGGCAAAGGAGCGGTACGACGAGCTTGTCAAGCCTCTTAAGCCATCTCATCAAGAGTTTATGAAGAAGTGGGATACGCTTCTGACCAAAGAAGAGACGGATATGATGAAGTTCAGGCGAGAGCTTTGGACTATGCTCAGCACCGAGCGTGAAAAGCTAGGTCGCTGCTTCTCCAACGTCATTCTCGAGCCTGGATCTGGATACGAAGAGAAGGCCGGCCAGAAGATCAATCGCTACAGCTACACGTTCATCAAACAACAAGCAAAGCCCGGGTTTTCTTTTACCGAATCTCAGCTCATCATTGGAGAGCCTGTGGTTGTCTCTGATGAGCAAGGTCACTTTGCTCTTGCGAACGGATACGTGACCAACGTTAGAAAGCGCCGCATCACCGTTGCCGTTGATAGGCGGTTGCATAACTCCCGCACTAAGTTACCTGGATTTAATCCGCAAACCAACCAGACTTTCACCGGCATCATGGAGGTGGGCAAGGAAGGCGAGCCTGTTCCGGAGTACGAAGCCGACGAAGAGCCTGTGCTGTACCGACTGGACAAGGATGAGTTCAGCAACGGAATGGCTGCAGCGCGGAACAATCTCATCCAGATCATGGACGACAGCGTCTTCAAGGCTCGTGATATCCGCGAGCTCATCGTAGAGAGCCGTGCACCAGTTTTCAGACCACAAACTGCAGACATTACGCTACCATCGGCATCTCAAGTCTCCATGAACTCGGACCAGAAAGCTGCGATCACAAAAGTCATGTCCGCAAAGGATTGCGCTCTGGTTCTTGGTATGCCAGGGACAGGCAAAACGACCACCATTGCTCACATCATTCGGACTCTTGTCGCAAAGGGAAAGAGTGTGTTGTTGACTTCATACACACACACTGCAGTCGACAACATCTTACTCAAGATCAAAAGTGACAAGATAGGCATTTTGCGCCTGGGAGCATCAGCAAAAATTCATCCCGATGTTCGCGAATTCGCAACGTTGGCAGCGGAACCAAAGGACAGTCTCGAAGCGCTCGAAAAGTCCTGGATGGAGCCGCCCGTCGTTGCTACCACCTGCCTGACGATCAATCATCCTCTATTCAATCGCCGAATCTTTGACTATTGTATCGTAGACGAGGCTTCGCAGATCACACTGCCGGTCTGTCTTGGCCCGATTCGCATGTCTAGAAAGTTCATTCTAGTTGGTGATCACTACCAGCTGCCGCCGCTGGTGCAAAACAAGGAGGCTATGGAGGGCGGTTTGGATGTATCGCTCTTCAAGTTGCTTTGCGAAGCGCATCCACAGGCTGTGGTCAGTCTTGAGCATCAGTACCGCATGTGCGCCGATATCATGCTCTTGTCCAACACTTTCATCTACTCTGGGCGGCTCAAATGCGGTACACCCAGCGTAGCTTCACGACAGCTCGCGCTTCCGAACCCCAATGGCCTTCAGTCCTATCATCACAAGTCACATCAGTCACGATCGAGCGCGCGACAGATGTGCGCTGGCCCTGATACTTCGACTTGTTGGCTTTCTCGCTCTCTGTCGCCTGAAAGTCCCGTGGTTTTCATCAACACCGACCTGATCTCCCAAAGCCTAGAAGCCCAATCTGGTTCGCGCATTACCAACACTCTCGAGGCCCGCCTCGTCACTCAGCTCACTGTCTCACTACTCAGTCTCGGTGTCTCCGCAAATGAAGTTGGGATTATCGCATTCTACCGATCGCAACTCGCTCTCCTCCGCACAAGCCTGTCTTCTGCACACACGCAAACGCAATCCTCTGAGCTCGCGGCCCCAGTAGTTGGTCCAGGCTGCGCTGGCGTCGAATTGCACACCGCGGACAAGTTCCAGGGCAGAGACAAAGAAGTTGTTATTGTCTCGTGTGTACGCAGCAACGAGAACGGCATCGTAGGCGACTTACTCAAAGACCGGCGACGTGTCAACGTTGCCCTAACCCGCGCAAGGTCAAAACTCATCATTCTTGGCAGCGAGAAGACACTTTCCAATAATGAGTTGCTGCGCGACATGATTGCCCTTTGCCGCGAGAAAGACTGGGTACACGACCTTCAGCCCGACGCTGTGAAAAGCCACATATTCGATGAAGGCGTCACGCAGACAGGCAAGACGCCCATAAGACCAACGAACACGTCGAAGAAGGCCTTGAGTCCCCAGGAAAGTCCAAGTAGGAAGCGGAAGGTCATGGGGGAGGTTACTGCTAATTCCAGGAGTCCGAAGAAGAGAATTGGTAGCAGCGCGAAGGTGCCTGGCAAAGTAATCACGGCGGGCAAAAGGAGCGTTTTGGATGGAAGACCGCTATTGAGGGACATTTACAATGGAGCGATGTAGACTTTTGGGTATGGGACTGGGCGGGAGTCGTTTTTTACGAAGTACGACGCATCGCAAGGATAGTTAGCACATTATTTAGGATACAACATTGTTGGATAATCGAATATATTATCGATCGAATTCTGTCTTGAAGAGCGGATCAAGTAAATTCACAGTACACATCTCCCCTTGAGTTTGCTGCGCTATCTCGTTAACATGCAATGCTCTTGAAGATTATGAATTCGCGGACACAACATAGGTGAAGCGGACTGCGATGTATGCCTCCGAAAGTTCTATTAGGCTACACAGGCAGGTTCTTATATATTTTATTATCCATGGCTATTATCTACACATACAGTAATTACACAATACTTCCCCTACTAGAGCCTCTGCAGCGGCCTTGGCCTCGTATCTGGCGATGCAGCGGTCCTCAAAGCAACAAACTTGTTCATAGTACGCCTGTGGACTTTGAATCGCACATTATCTACGTTTGCGCCTCTGTTAAGCAGTAACTGCACAAACTTGTTCCGCTGCGGTGAAGCTGCTCCGGTCGTTATGGCACAGTATAGAGCTGTGTATCCATAGCTGTCTGCAGTATCGACCTCGGCTCCGTAGTCCAGAAGAGTCTTTGCCAAGGAAACGTTTTCTGGCCGATGTGCTTTTTCTGCGAGATGCATGAGCGGTGTCCAGTCCATGTCGCAGCGGGCGTCGAGGTCCAGGTTGAGTGCACGAGCTTTGTTGTTCCTGAGCAGAGTAAGAAGTGCCTCTCTGCTGTTATGATACGTAGCATGGTTGATAAGCCCCCAATTGTTATGGTCCGTAACATTAAGATTCGGGCGATACAATAAGAACAGCTCCACAAATGCATGCTTATCACCCTTGATAGCGACCATTAACGGGGTGTTGGGGAACGACACGTCGATGTCGGCATCTCTTTGCAGTAACATCCTAGCAGCTTCCAAGTGGTTGTATCTCACAGCCAGATGTAGCGCTGACTCCCCGTCATTACTGGCGTTCGCATTGACCTTACTTTCAAGTAGCAATTCCATGTAACGAAGGCAGTCGTTGCATGTGTTGCCGTGTTGGAAGATTGTATGCATCAAGGGAGTATGACCCTGGTCGTCGGTCCCGTCGAGACCAATACCATCAGTGACAAATTGCTGGAAATCAGGGGCATGGTTCGCAATAGCGCCAATTATTTTAGCACTACGCTCGGTTGGTGAAGCCCCACTCTCCATAGTTGTTCCCGATAGTTTTCGATGCTCTGAGTCCCAAGCACGTGTTTCTTGGCTGGTAAGCTGGTCAAGAGGACTGCTAGGCGTTTCTGCTTGTCTGGGCGTCTGCGCCTGAATTAGATACTCGATATGATATGAGCTCGTTGTCGGGCTTGTGGCAGCTTCAACTCCGTCTCCGATGTCTCTGAGCGCTTTGGGCGATTGATCGGAGTGTCTTGTTGAGTCCCAATATGTGCGCTGCGCAATTTGGCTGATATCCCCTCCAAGGCTAGCGATGACGTGTTCTATCCTGCGGATGGCCCCCTGATTTTCTCCCCTGTTGAGCAAGATGAAGGCCGTTTGCAGAATCATGATGTATGTTTGTAGGTCATGCTCAAACTTCTGGATGGACTTGTTGGATAGGGTAAAGTAGACCGGTCGAGTGATTCGATCTACGAGACTGAGGCCATCTCCATCACCAATTTTGAGGCATTTCCGCGCTAGCTTATCCAAAACCTGATGGCTTCCGGTCAAAGCCTTATGCAGGATTTGTACGACATCAGTGTCGAGAGCTTCGGTATACTCTAGTAGCACAGTCTCGATCTTAGCAATGAAGGTGGTCAGGTCTTCGACTCTCGCCTGTAACTCTTTGGCATCATTCTGGGCGTGGACTGCGTTACGTGCGAATTCGACGGTTTGCCATATACTCTTCACTGCATTGTATCAGTCTTGATGGAGCTAGCCTTGAATATTAAAGCGTCACACTGACCAATTGTTATGAACGCCGACACTGGTTCGGCCATGTTGATGATACTCTACGTCTCCACATTACAGCGTATGTTGAGTCCAGAGAAAATTCAATAAACAGAAAGGTGGGCGTACAGGAGCGATAAGCAGAAAAGTGGGCGGGCGGGATTAAACCCCTTAGCCTACGGCAATGCAGACGCGCTGCGCGGCTCAGTGTACAAAGCGTAATGTGGAGGCGCAACTAGGCAAAATTTGCCTGATAACAAGAAGAAAGGATGTTCAGGCAAAGTGCCACATGTATGCACTCAGCCGCCGCCACCAAACAGCTGAAAGAAAGGACCAAAGACTTCGAGACGCATGGAGATCAGCGCCTTGATGACCTTATCTCGCCCTGGCTAAATTGGCATTGCTGTATTTGACCAGGTGCATGGTCAAAATCTGGTACCAACCCTGGAGATTCCACGTCATGATGCGGGGAACCGGTGAAAGATATGTACGGCAGACAGGGTCCCAGCCGCGGGGACCGAGAGCCTGATGCCAATCACGGGGCTTATTCTTTATAACATCTCAGCCTGGCGTAAGCAATTGTCATTCGTAACTTAGGGACATGTTATGTTGATCACAAAATGAATTCTGAACGGAAATCACAGTCTGAACCCACGCGCAGGCGTTGAGAATGTAAGAGGATATGCTAGCGATAACTTCCCATCTTCCTAGAACTGTTCGGGAAGAACTCAGTCGAGGGGCGAAGTTGTGTGTAGGTTGACGCTAATCACTAGTGCTAAAGCTAAACGCAACTTCTACTCCAAGCCATGGCAACAATTGACGTCCTCCCATGAGTCACATCCGTTTCCGTACAGCCAACAGCAAGATGCTTGTCATCATGCAGCACGGAAGGACCCGCATCTTCTATAGCCCTTTTACAAAGTAGGCAACAGCCACACCAACCTTGATACTGGCATACTGCGTTGCGCCGCAAGTGAGGCAATGTCATGTCTGCATATTTGCGCGGAGCCTGGCATGGTCAGGCGGCTATTGCTTATATCCATGCTGAGACTTGAAATAATTCCTAGCACACTAACAAAGCCTATCCTTTTTACTCTCTGGATTCGTGATTTCTCGTTTCAGGAAGCTGGGCCGAGAAACTGAGTTCGTGATTACCTGGAACTCGCCCATGGAAAGTTAAGCCGAGAAACTACGCACAAGTCTAAAATATGGTTAGTCGTTCTCATATTGATATACTTCAAGATTTGCACTTACAATCTGTAGCCGTCTCACTCGACATCTGCCAGAAGGCGCGGAGCGAGCTCTGAGAGCCATGTCACGCGCGAGTAAGCGTCATGAAAAGTCCGTTCCGTATACGCCCTACATCTACTGACCAAAAATAAGAATCGGCAACCCTTTAGCCCATCTCAGTCCGGATCGGCTTAAGAGAAGTGCCAAGGAATTCGCCGAAAGAATCAACAGTAACGAGCCGGATTACGACTTTTGGTCCAAAGCAACACAGGTCGCTCGCTTTCAGCAGATCCCTCGCCACTGTGACCGTATCAAGGGTTTGACTGCACTCGAGAAAAGGGCAATCAGGGAGCAGAAAAACTTGGGCTTTTGGGAGCAACCAAGACCTCTTCGCGTCACCATTGCCACGCTATGCTTAGCCGCAGTCATTCAAGGTTGGGTCCAGACCGGTCTTGTGAGTTCCGTCGTTTAATACCATAGCCTGGTGAGAAAAAGAAGCTGACATGGTGTAGAATGGTGCTAATCTCACATGGCCGAAACAACTCGGCCTCACTGACTATGACGGTGCGCCGACCAAAAATCGAGAGATCTGGATTTTCGCAGCAATTAATGCCGTGCTATATCTCTCCGCAAGTATTCTCGGTTGTTGGCTGTCCGACCCGCTCCAGTCTCTAATACTCGGGCGAAGAGGTGCAATCTTCTTCTCAGCCTGCCTTTGCTTGGCTGGTGCTATCGGCTGTGGTTTCTCGCGTACGTGGCCTCAGCTTCTCGGCTGTAGAATTGTTCTTGGTGCTGCTATGGGCGCTAAAGCAAGTGTAACACCAATATATGGAGCCGAAGTGAGCCCGCCTCACCTCAGGTATGGTTGGCTTACGTCCAAAGCGCGATGGGTACATACTAATGAAGCAACACAGAGGTGCTCTTGTTATGAACTGGCAGCTTTTCGATACATTTGGTATATTCCTTGGTTTTGCAGCCAATCTCATTGTTTCACAGACAGGCGATAACAGATGGAGATACGAAGTTGCTTCAGCAATTATTCCGACTTTGATACTTCTGAGGTAAGTTGTAACTAAGCCTTGTCATTTTAATTACTAACAGTATAGTAAGTCTCGTATGGACTATTCCCGAATCGCCTAGATGGCTTCTCAAGAAGGGCCGCTACCAAGAGGCATTTGCATCTTTCTGTGAACTTCGCGAAACACCACTTCAAGCAGATGCAGAACTATACTACGCCAATGCTCAAATCCAAGCAGAACTCAAGCTCATCGGACGAACAGCACGACACCGCGACGTCGAAGTTGTGCAGAACGGCGAATCGAAAGGCAGCGATCAAACTCTTGTGAACAACAAGCGCGAGACAGGGCTAGGATACATTCACCACAACGAGAACATAGAACGACCTATCGAAAGGGGCACCCCGGCCTTGCGACCTTCTGTGCAAACATCGCGGCCTTCATCGAAAAGGGAAGGTCTATCTCAGGATACTGCGGCCCGTGCCTGTCTTCATCTAAAGAACTGTTTGAAGCGCTTCTGGGACGCAATAGTATACCGTGAAGACGACATGGACTTGGAAGAGTACCAGCGTCGTGCAAAAGCGAGTTTCTACGTCACCCGGGTGTGGCAGCTTTTCAGTGTGCCGAGAATCCGACGCGCTACAACAGCTGCGCTGGTTGTGATGATTACGCAGCAGATGTGTGGGATAGTAAGCTCACCTTTTACTCCATACAAGAAAACAAGTATATGCTGACTCAGAGACGCAGAACATCCTTCAGTTCTACTCAACGACTATCTTTCACGATCCCAAGACTAAGTCCAACTCCCTGGTAGGTCCTGGCCTTAGTCTTGGCTTCGGCCTCGCAAACTTCATCTTCACGTTTCCTGTTTACCGCTTCATCGACAAGCGTGGTCGGCGTTTTTTGCTCCTGTCATCTTACCCGGGGATGATCTTTTCAATGCTCGGCGCATGCTTTTCTTACCATATCAGCAACGAAAAGCGGCGGCTTATCGTGGTGGTCATGTTCATGTTCTTCTTCGTTTTCTTCTACTCCTGGGGCCAAGGACCTGGTAAGTAACGTTCCCAACCTGGCTATGCATCCCAACTAACATCAACATCTCAACAGTCCCATTCGCATACTCATCTGAGGTCTTCCCACTTCTCAATCGCGAGGCAGGCATGAGTTTAGCTGTCTTTGCCAACCTATTCGGAGCCGGTATATAATCCCATCCCAGTGACGAAAACAAAAAGCAGACACACTAACACTCTCCACACAGGCATCCTCGCCCTCATCGTCCCACAACTCACGCGCGCCCTCGCATCCTACCCCTCCCAATCCGACGACCACAAAACAGGCGAGTCGCGCCTCCTCGGCATATTCACCGCGCTCAACGTGCTCGCACTCGTCATGATATTCTTCCTCGTTCCCGAGACCGCAGGCGCGACGCTCGGATCCGACGATTCGCAGGTCGATCGCGACTCGCACGTCAACTACATTTCGCTCGAGGAGCTGAATTACATCTTCAGGGTCAGGACGCGGGAGCATATTCGGTACCAGGTCGGGTTCATGCTGCCGTGGGCGTGGAATGTGGTTAGGTGGAAAGTGACGGGGAGGGGGATGAGGCCGGAGGATCCGTTCCCGTTGTATACGTGGGTGCAAGCTGGGCAGGTTACTGAGTTGGGGAGGGAGGTCGGTGAGGCGCATGAGGAGTAGATTTTGACAAACTCTTCTCTCTCTCGTTGATGTGTTCACGTGATTACGTTCATGCTGCAAGCATCATCACAGCGCTCTTGAAATTGCAACGACTCCATTCCCCACCACCAGGCTCTGGCAAAATCCGCATCCACTCTGCTACGTGAAGTGAACTGATAGTCTTTAGTCGCGCACTAAGAAATCTACAAGAAGCCTGAACATATCCAGTACCCTAAGCCATCTCGCCTACTCACGCAATTTTTTTTTGAATACGTCTAGGTGCTCTCTAATACACGTCAATGTGTCTGCATGACAGACGACCGTCATGCTACAAGCATCATCACAGCACCCTCGAAATTGCAATGACTTCACACCCACACCCCACCACCATCTGACGTCAACGCGCAATCTGCGCCCGCAAGTACACTCCCTGTGCGCCCACCACGCAGCCGCACATGACCTTTCAAAAGAACCGCGCGGATCGGGCCGACTCCAAGGCCGTTGCGTCACATGCTATTTCGTCCAGAACAACACGAGAAGAAAAAGAAAGACCGTTGGGCAAGGAATGCTGGGATACGTCCTTGCCGCCGAACTAAAACTGAAACATTGCGAAGAAGAGAATGGGGAAGAAGTGTAGGTGCTAAGTGTTTCAGAGGCGCGTGGCGGAAAGACCATTTTGTGGGTGTTTCATGTGGCAGATGTCGAGAAGATCTGAGGGTAAGCGCGGACTGGGTCGTCGGGTGGCGCGCATGGCATGTCCTTGTCGGGTATGAACGGGGATGCCTATGGTTTTGGGAGATCGGGTTTGGAGCATGGGTGGGATATCGGGCTGTGATATATATTGGGGCTCGTAGTGTGGTTCGTGGAGTAATATGGTTGGGAGATGACGTTTACTTGAAGAGCGCTCTTGGAATCTTGACTGTTCGAGCACGAGGATGAGTGAATTTTCTGGCCGAGATCTGCTTTTTTGGAGACGGAAGTTCACTAGTATGGATGATTGAAGCGTGCAGTTAGACTTTCTGGGGTAAGGTTACTCGGATGGTCTATGCAATTCAGTCAGACTTTTGATGCAGCGATTGCCTGCAACGCGTCTGTATGCTACGCCACCTATCGTGTCGATGTTCATTAAGCTCTACGGCTGGTCGTGGGATTATAGCGCATGTTCTTGACGGGGCATTGCACCTCTTACGAGGTTCCATGCAGTGCGGCGCAGTCATCAGAATGACGTCGCAGCAAGCCACGCACCCCGAACAGGAAAGCACGCATCTTCGTACCCACTTACGCGCATTGCCTTACTCCCTGCAGTAATAGGGACTGAGCTTAAATCGACTTCCACATTGCAGGTGTTGGAAAGTCAAAGGGGTGTCGCGTTACGACTTTTGGAATTCGCATTGTCGTAAGATTTGCGTGCGGAAGTGGCGCTCGTCGCGTGACGTGTGTTGTTGCGACCGGTATGTTTTATCTTTGTTAGTCAGGGCCTGGTTGCGCAATCGTCTGCGTGATCAATCCGGGCGTTGATAGGGTCCAGCTCGAATTTCCACACGCTGCTTAGGTCTTATGGCGCGAACCAGACAGTGTGGGCGATGCATTCTGTCTGGCGTGTTTGATATTGACCACGCATGGCGATTGACTCGTGCAGTGGGTTGTGGCTTTATGATTTCGTGTCGCTAAAGGCTAGGCATAACAAAAAGACTTCAGACCTAAATTTCCGGTCCCACAATATGATTCGCAGGCCTTTACATTCCGGTCTAGAAACGTCAGATCGCAGATGGTGCGCGGCTGAAGAAAGGCTGTGTGGGGTCTTGTACGAGGTAAATTGCAACTATCGTTTCGACTTGGGACGTCTAGCAAAGGATGCTGTGTGGCCGCATCCGACGGCTGTTCATGGTGAAACGTATTGCAATACGAATTGCTTGTAGAGTTGATGCTGGTAGCGATGCAAATTCCAATAGCTTTCCCATGACACTATCGACTCGGGGATTATCAGCGGATCTCAGATAGTCGTGCGCTCTGTGCGGGCCGCAGAAACCACTGGAGATTGAAATGAGACGCAGATGCCCATACGGAAATATTGCTCGGCAGGTGACGAGTGGGCCGAAGGTGGATGAACGGGCGACTGCATCTTGACACGTTGAGCTGGATTTGCTGGTCTTCAAGACAGCACGTTGAGGACTGTCCGGAGTGGTACCCCTTTTCACGTGAGGGCTGAATCAGCCGGCATGGTACTAGCGCCTGACTCGGCTGATCAGAGTTGGCGATGGATCGCCGTGGGTATCCAAGTTCAGCAGTTTTTCATCGAGTGCAAATTGCAGCGATCGCTCGATGAGGATTTGCATGCGGTTGTTGGTGCATCCGCTTCCAGGTGCCGTCGTGTTCGTGTGCAGGTTGCAGGTGGCAGGGTGGGCATGCTGCATGTACATTGGCTGGCCCCCTTCCAAGTGCTGCAGCAGGACTCGGCAGGCACGCGTCTCGTTGGAGTACTCTAGAGAGATAGACAGAGACGTCTGAATTTTCATGCGACAGGCGGTGAGTAGACGTGTGTAGTCTCGTTCCGCGAACCCACCCACCCTCGAGCGGCTGCTCTGAAGAAACTTCGAAATGGGCCGCTCGCCTGACATGGTCGACAAGGCTCATACAAGGGCCCTGACCTAACGGGGATCGCCTGCCACAGGGAGCTAACGCTGTCTAGCCCTGCGTGCTCAGACAGGTCTTGGCAGGGTATGGAGGCTGGAGGCTGGAGGCTGGAGGCTGGAGGCTGGAGTTGTGCAGCGCGCGGCGATTGTTGGGACTGACGAGATTGGGGGTCAAAGGTAGCACGGCAGTAGCGAGACGGCCAGAAAAGGGCCAGGACGAGGTTGCACAGTACCGCCGTTGAGCCGCCGGGGCTGCGTGAGTGGAGGGTGAGCACGATATCGAGGCACCCACGCCGATCGCGGATATAGTGAGCGACAGATAGCCAAAGAGCAACTCTGCACCCACGGCGCGAGATGGCCGTCAGTCAGCAGACAAGTGCCACTGGGCGAGGTTGCGTATAGCAGGTCCGTCTGAGGCCCAGCAGGCTGGTCGTGGCCGAGCCGTGTTTTCCATGCTGTCTCGTGAGCCGTGAGGTGCAGCTCGCGCTCGCAGCAATGAGGGGCACTGCCATCATGCGACCTGGATGCACAGCACATGTTTCAGCGCTTGGGTGCTGCTGCACTGCTGCACTGCTGCATAACACTGGCGAATGGTGCTATTCGACCAGCTAATACACTTTGGCCAAGCGGGCCCACCAATGGACGTGCTGCCGTCATGCCAATTTCGTGAGCCGGGGTCCCTGCACCACCTCCTAGCAACGCGCCCTCACCTTAAAGTTCTGCCAGCCCTTGACTGTCGACTTTTTTTTCTCTATCCTTCTTCCACACTCCACCGCTGCTCCGCCTCAATCCCAAGGTCGAGTTCGCTTTCCTCTTGCCCAACCCCCGGCATAGAGCTTTCCCATAACTTTTGTAATAAACAAACAGAGAGCTTGACTCCTACCCCCCTTATCTTTTTCCCCGCCAAATCCTCTGCACATCCACAACTCACACAAAATGTCTGCCGTCGAACCCCAGAAGCCCGTCGAGGTCCCCGCTGTGGGCGCCACTGAGACTGCGCCCGCCCCAGTTGAGCCTGTCAAGATTGACCTACCCGTGGAGGAGGCACTGAAGACCGAGGAGCCCAAGACCGAGGGCGAGACTGCAGTTGCTGCCGATGAGAAGACGGAGGAGAAGGTCGAGGCCAAGCCCGCTGAGCCTATCTACAGCGGCGCGCTCGGCTACAAGGCCCCTGGTCTCAAGAAGTGAGCACCAAAGACATCCTTACACACAAATCACATGCTAATCGACATGCAGCGCATTCCGCTTCTCCAAGAAGTACTTCTGGTTCGGCGAGGAGGCCGTCCCTGCGTCCAACCTGAGGGAGTACCTCCGTGGCGAGAAGCCCGACGTCGCCCACCCCGTTGCCGCATGGTCCAGCCAGACCGGAAAGGGTCTGCTCTACTTTGTCAAGCACGCCGACCAGAAGGAGCACCCCGCTGGTGTCCTCAACTTGGCCTACGCCACCGACCTCCACAAGGACGGTGCCGACGCTTTCGCCTTCAAGGTCTCTGGCTCCAAGCACGCTTTCGAGGCTCAGACCGCTGCTGAGCGCGATGGCTGGTACCTTGCCGTCGAGAAGGCCATCGCCGATGCGAAGGAGGCCAAGGAGGGCATTGAGTCCAGCGAGGGCTACAAGGAGCAGAAGGAGAAGATTGGTACGTTCGATCCACCCATTCTTGAAAGTGTCTCGTCACAATAGGCCTGTTCAGCGACACGACTACTCATGCATGACACTAACACCGTGTAGGCAAGCCCACCGCGCTAGCGGCGGCTACCGCCTCCACCCCCAAGAAGAGCACCGACGCTACCCCCAAGGCGCCTGAGACCGATGCCCCAGTTGTCGCTGGTGACGAGGCTGTTGTGGCTGCCCCTGCCCGCACTGGCTCATCCTCCAGCAGCTCTTCTGACGAGGAGAAGAAGGCAAAGAAGGCCAAGTCCAAGTCGCGCTCGGCTTCCCGCAAGCGTGCTTCCCTCTTCGGTGGTCTTCTCGGAAAGAAGGACAAGGCTGAGGAGAAGAAGGATGAGGGTGAATCGTCCAAGGCCCAGCCTGACGCCGTCAAGGAGGAGACTCCCGTTGTTCCCGTCACCGAGACCTCCACGACTGCCCCTGTCATCACCCAGGAGATTCCTGAGGCCAGCCAGGAGATCAAGACCGAGGGTGTCCCCGCCACCACTGAGGAGGCAAAGACCGAGGAGACTGCTGTCAAGGCCGCCGACGAGAAGCCCAAGCCCACCAAGCGTGGCAGCATCTTCGGCTCCTTCTTCGAGAAGGTCAAGAGCCCCACCTCCGAGAAGAAGGAGGCCGACCTTGTCCCAGCACCCATTGCAAAGGACACCGAGGCCGACAAGGACGCATCCAAGTCCCTCGAGGAGGCCCAGGTTGCCGTTCCCACCACTGTTGAGCCTGTGTCCGAGCCTACTGTCGTGAAGACCGATGAGGCCAAGCCTGCCGTGTCTACTCCCGTCCGCGAGAAGCAGCACTTCCAGTTCGGAAAGCTTTTCGGCAGCAAGGACCGCTCAAAGTCCCCTGCCGCCACCGACAAGGTCGCTGAGCCCACCAAGGTCGACGCTGTCGCCCCTCAAATCGAGGAGACCCCAGTTGCGACTTCAACTGAGCCCACTGAGCCCGTCGTTGCGGCTCCCGTCACCGAGGCCAAGGCTGAGCCAGTCGCCGCTGAGAAGAAGGAGAAGCGTAGCTCCATCTTCGGTTCGCTCGGTCGCTCCCTGAGCAAGGCCGCAAAGGGCAAGGACCCCAAGGACGCCAAGAAGGAGACTGCCACTCCTACCACCGTCCCTGAGACTGCTGAGCCCAAGGAGGAGGCCGTCGTCGCTCCCACTGAGGAGAAGAAGGATGACGTCCCAGTCGTCCCCGCCACCGAACAGACCATTGGTGATGTCACCCCCGGAGCCGTCAACGTGGGCGATGCTTCGAAAAGTGCCCCAGTTGCTACAACTGCATAAGAAGGTATGGTGGGACGACACCGCCTTACTGAACGACAGCCATGAAGGAATGATGGAAAAGCAAAGATATCGCAAATCCCTCCTCTGACCGCACGGCCGCTCACCTCTGATACCCCCAAAATCTTGCTCTGAATCTACTCCGTTGATTCAAGCACACACTTTGGATCGAGCTTTCCATACAACGCCTCTCATACCCGAAATGTTTTTCCCATCTGACCAACTCGTCGTCGCTCATTCCTCTGGGTCAGGAATCAGAGCGGCATTGGCAAGTTGTCAGTGCTCATGCTCGGTTTCTTGTCCTTAGATTGATACCACTTTGCAATTGTTTTCTCCTTTTGATACCACTGTTGGGTCTTGGACGCACTGCCTGTCGCTTTTTATATACTGTTTTTTATCGCGCAATACCCCCTGATACCCTCTGCGTACATCCTTATTAGGACTTGTACACAAGCGGCCACTAGGGCACCCACGACGTAATAATAAGTAATTGAGTCTGGTTGTCTAGAAATTTGTTCTTTGATTGAGATGTGCTTGTGAGGTGAACTTTAGATGCTTGTCATGGCTTTATTGACTGATGTCCGAGATTGGCGTACATGAAGTCATTTCGCCTACTCTTCCGACCGGGGTGGGCACCTGCAGTGGCACCTTCGCACATGGCACAAGCGACATCATCCTCACGATGCAACTCTACCTAGTAGTCACATATTTGATCAAAATATGAAACATCTCTGAAGCAAACACATGAGCTGTGTAGGTTCAGGACTATTTCCGCATGTCAACAATCGTGCACATTGTATAATCGCCCAGTTCTAGTTCTGCGATCACAACGTTGGGTATATGTGCATGTTATGTCGCTAGTATATTGATCGTATTCAAGTGGGCATATACCAAGTACTGCCACGAATTCATCGTCGACAAATTAATCCATGCTGCCCACTAAATTTTTACACTTCCTCATTCGGCCTCACGAAACATTCCCCTTGGCAGTACCTCATTCAAGCAAGCGCCGGCACAACGAGTGTCGAGTTCGTAATGAAGCCGTCAACTATGTTCAGTCAGTTCACCTCGAGCCTTCCAGCTAGGATGCGTACTCACTGTCGGCGTTGTAGCGCACCATTTCGGTCGCGCTCGGCGGGCTGATGGTCGCGGCTATGTCGTCGACGTAGACGACGTCGTAGCCCTAGATTGGTCAGTACTTGCTGTTCCCGTGAGGGAATGCATGAAGGAAATGTGGTGGCGTACCTTGTAATAAGCATCCAAGAACGTTCCCCACTACGAGTAATTAGCGTCTAGTTGTGTTTATGTATGGGATGGGAAGGGATGGACGTACAACACACTGGTCCGAATTCACGCCGCCGAAGAAAAGCGTCGTCATTTGGTTTTCTTCCAGCCAGATGCCGAGGGGGGTTTGCGCGCCCCAGAGGCCACTCAATCGATCTACCTCACGTATCAACTCCCGTCAAAAGTCAGACACAACCCCATCTCAACTTACTCTTGTGGAAGTACAAATCCGTGCCAGCTGCCACGCCCTTGACCTGCTCATCGTAGAGCGGCCCATAGGGTCTGGCATTCCACTCGCCGCGCATGAGTTTCCTACCCACCGCAGTTCCGTTTTTCAGCTTGCCCATGTCGCTTCCAAACGTCGCTGTTCAGACGATTAGTCCCATGCCCGGCACTCAAGAAATGTACTGGATTCAAACGACTTACTCAAAGGCCCGCCGTCATCCGAAAACCCCGCAAGTAGCGCGGGCGGCATATCTCTCAAATCCCGCCCATCCAGCCCCCAATTCACCCACAGCACCTTCATGCCCTTTGCGCGAAACGCCTTGATCATGTTCAGCGTGGGCTGCACGGCGGTCCTCCCGCCGTCGGCGCGCGGACTGAGCTCCGGGTTGAGGAAGAACTCCTGCATGTCGATGATGACGAGGGCGGAGCGGGAGGGCTCGATGATGGCGGTCTTGCGGGCGCCGGTCATGGGGATGCGCAGGGGGTTAGTGACGGGCGAGACGAGGGAGCGGGTAAGGTCGAAGGTGGCGTTGGGCAGGGCGAGCCAGTGGTTGTAGATGTTGCCGAGGATGGAGGTGTTGGCTGTGGGGAGGGAGATGGTGCCCCATGTTGTTATCTGCACATGGTGAGAACGATGTCGATGGGGGATGTTCGAGGGAATTTGAGAGCAGCACGTACGAGTGAGGAACTTGCGAGTTGAGCTAGACTCAGGGCAGTCACGGATGGGAGCTTCATTGTGGCGGATTGAGCGAGTCTACCTGGAGGTGTTGATGCACGAATGAATGAACTTATGGTTTTCAAGCAGATCCACGGGCTTTATACAATTGACACATTAAAAACGCATCTATAACCCTAGCTTAGCCCGTAATACCGCGCACTTCCGGGCCCAGAGCTGTGTACCATGAAAAGTACAAGAGTGTGCCATTTCCAGGAGCGACCAGGAGCGACCAGCAGCGATCGGCCCGGTTCAGGCAGGCACATGTGCCTAAGCTTTTGGACCGACATAGTCCCGATCCGGTGAACCAGTTTAGTGCCCGCGGAGCACTCAGATGCTAGTGGATTCGAAGGCGGGAATGCAAATCTATGCTTCAGGTATATAGACGGTCAAAGTTTGTAGACGAAGATGGAGGGCATGTGGGGTTGGGAGAGGCGGGTAGGAGCCGCATGTGGGGACTGCACTGCACATGACTCGTCGTGGATAATGGATAATGATTTTATCAGCCCATCTCACATCATTCTTGCAGAATGCAGTTTTCGTGGCATATACAGCTTGAGCAATTAGTCAAGCGTCATTGTGTAGGAAAGAGGCAGCTTGATGAGGTGCGGAATTAGAAGGGCAGTGTTCAATGGGCAAGAAGATAGACCTTAGTAAGATCCTAGGAAATGTCAGACGAGGTAGATGCACAGTGGATATTCTTTCATGTCCAAAATCAGTCCACCACGCCGGAGTGCTGGGGCATGGGGACAGAGCAAACGCAGGGTACAGTTGTAGGTAATGAGCGCAGACGAGGGAGACTAGACAATAGCGTAGAATCCTCGGTTATATGTGGACTGGGGAGCTTCGGGCCAGAAGAACATTGCAACATTATGTCTTCGATGATGCAGACAACTGAAGATTGAGGTCAAATCAGGCAAGCGAAGCAAGGGTGCGGATTGACCGAGGCTAGCGCAGAGCTGTGCTACGAACTCATGTCAAAGCAACAAGAACAAGCAGCTTCGGAACGATGACCTACACATGCGAAGGTACCACTACGGCCCGTCACGTGCAGGCTTCGAAGCGTCAACCATGGAGAAGACACGAGGACCGGCCTTGGTCTGACGGGTGGCGGGCAGTGCAAACAAGCGCACTGCAGGCAGGATGCCTCCAAGGTCCAACGACTGATACTCCAAGGCAAAAGCACAGCGCGCGAGGCCCGCCCCGCAGCGCCATTTACTCTCCCACCACGCCTAGCCGGCTTCCAAACCGCACTCATGCGACCCTTTTTCTGCTGTTTGCACGCCTCTGTCATATTACTACCGCGCCCTGCCCATTGTCCTCATCATTAACAGTCTCGTTGGGCGCAGGCTGAGGGGTACCTGTAGTCATATTCGCCATGGTAAGTGACATGCCGTCCCAACCTCGGCACCACACAAGGTCAAGACAGCCGTACTGACCGCATGGCCAGGGCTGTTGCGCCTCTCGACCAGCCGGCTCAGACGCCGCTGAAGCCATCCGCGCGCACTCGTCGTCGCGCAACATCACCGCACCGTCCACGCGACCGGGCTCTCCCCACTCGCCACGCGCATCGCATGGCAACTTCACGCCCGCCGTGGGCCGCCAGGACCCCGTCGACCGCCCCAACACCCCGCTGACCGCCATCCCCATGTTCCAGCGCGCGAAGCTGCCAAACGCGCTGGCCTCGCCCGGGCGCGCAAAGCCCCTGACGGACTCGACGAACCACACGTGGACGCGGTCGCGCCTGGACAAGGAGCGCAATGACTGGTGGGACACGCAGGTCACGGGGTCCCAGGAGGTTTGGGGCGCGATACGGCTGGCGGCGCAGAGCCTGCAGGCGGGGAAGCTGCGGGAGGCGCAGGGCTGGCTGGAGACGCTGGAGTGCACGTGTCCGACGGGGTGTTTGTGGAAGGGCGTGTACGACTCGACAGGCGTGTTGTATAAAGTGCCTGAATGGCTTATTGTCGAGCCCGAGGGTCTCGTGCCTGAAGAGACGGATGAGGATGGTGAAGGCGGACCTGCTGGAGTTGACGAGAATCCGGACGACGATGACGATGAAGAAGACGAGCCGGTCCTTGTGCGTGTTAGGATCAGCCGGGATGGCCGGGATGTCACATTGAAGCTGCGGAGGAAAGAGCCCGTCGCATCGATTGTGGCCAAGATCAAGGAACAAGCAGAGGTATGTTCACCGCATCTCAGCGGTCGTGCGGGAGAGTTGCTGACCATGGACAGCTCGAGTCTTCGTGCAGTATCCGCCTTGTTTACGGCGGACGTATCTACCAAGACCGTGACATGCTCGAATCCCATCCATTCTGGAATTTCGCCAACGACTACATTGTCAACGCGCTGGTACGAGAAGCATAATCGTCCATATGCTCTCACTGCCATGTTCCCCATCTATCGCCATCTCAACGCGGCGAGCATCTATGACGGAGCTCGACCGCCAAATCGCCACTGCCACGTCTACCCATTTTGAAGCACGCATCCGAACTAGTCGACACGGATGCTAGTATTTCCCGACCAATCTCCCTGCACCCATCCATCTTTCCTTTGCAGAAGCGCATTCGAGGCATTTTAGATACCCCATTTTCGTTTTACAGACTGTCGACGCACGCACGGCACGTGTGATGGCTTCCATGCATTCGGGAGTTTGATTCCATCTCTACTCAGCTATACTTCCATAATCATTAATGGATTTCTATAAATCTTGTCGGTAGCGAGCAACTACTGTAAGGCACGGATAACTGCTGCTGCATGCCGCGAAGGCAAGTTCATGAGGGACGTTGAGACCAATTCAATCAACCCATCAAGGCATTGTCTCTGTAAGTGACTGAAGCACATACAATCACCAAAACCAGTACATTCATGCATTTGGGTATCAATCCCTCCCACCACATCCCACACCTCACCCTCGTCCCCGCCCCCTCCCACTGCCGCGACCACCACCCCGCGGGGCGGCCGCCC
>Ga0265780_10003560_pt1 | contig 20431 bp, 19 predicted proteins | sample P1T30metagenome_FD_192432 | JGI IMG/M metagenome (GOLD analysis project Ga0265780, IMG submission 192432) | Plant litter microbial communities from East Loma Ridge, Irvine, California - P1 T30 | ecosystem: Environmental > Terrestrial > Plant litter > Unclassified | place: USA: California...
TACTTTGCAGGCAATTACACAAATGCCGGTGTCTCTGCTCGAAAAAACAGAGGCTCTTGAACAGCTCAGATGGATTGAGAATGGTTATAAGATAAAGGTAGCTGTAACAGATATTGAAACTTCGGCGGTTGATACTCCGGAAGACCTGCAAAAGGTATTGAAGAAAATGTAGAAGTTTCCTAAAACTCACATACAGGTCGGGGCGTCCGCTGCGACCTTTTTTATTTATTTTTTTTAAATCCTCAAACAAACCATCCTGATTATGGTTGTTCAGGCACCAATTGCTTAAATACCAGCATAATTTATTGTAAGATAAACCACGCAGGAGGCTCAACGCCAAGGTTGGGTAAAATATATCATTTAAGTACAGGCGGCGGCCATTGTTATAAATGCCCGGAAACAGAAATTATATAAAAAAACATATATGCCCAAAAAGTCTCACCTAAATGATTTAAACAGTACTATAAACCTGTTTCTGCAGGAATTGCCTGATCCGACAACTACAATGCAGTCTGTATATCAGAAAGAATTGTCGATCGAAAACAAAAAGGTCAAACTGCTTGCTCAGCAGATAAAGGGTGCCAACGGCATGACCTGGAATGTTAACGTTACTTAAATATTAAGAACAGATCAGGCCGTTTGATCTGCAGAACAGCAAACGGGCCTGATCATTCTCTCCGGCATAACTCAACAAAGCACCCGACAGGATGTTATATAGCAAAAACATCCTATGAAATATGCTGTTTACTACCTTTTTCTTCTTCTTTTTCTGCAATGTTGTACTATAACCGGCCCTTCAGGAATCTTTGGAAAGAAGAGTCCGCATGAACAATACGGATTAAATCTCAGTTCCGCAGGACTTGAAAATACGGCCTTGGGAAGGGCCTGGTTCAGCCAGGCAGAACAGAGTCTGTCCAAGCCGTTAAGAATAGAAGTTCCTTATCGTGAAAGCGGCTATTTCCCCGCAGACCGTGCCCTGGCTACTGCTCTTCGTTTTGAAGCCAGACAGGGCGAGAAAATAACTATTTCACTGCAGAAAAAACCTGCTATTAATTTTACCATATATATCGATCTGTGGAAAGACAATAACGGCAAAAACAAAAAACTTCTCGCCTATGCCGATAGCAGTGGAAATCCTTTTAGCCACGATATCGATGAATCCGGCACTTATATTCTCAGATTACAGCCCGAACTGTTATCTGCAGGAGAATATACACTAACGCTGACCAACGGTCCCTCGCTTGCTTTTCCTGTAAAAAACGGACGACTGGGCAGCTTCTGGGGCGCAGATCGCGATGCGGGCGTACGAAGACACGAAGGAGTAGATATTTTTGCGCCGAAACGGACACCTGCTGTCGCAGCTGCTCCGGGTGTAGTAAACAGGGTCGGCGAGAATAAGTTAGGCGGCCGGGTGGTATTCTTAGGCCTGAAGGAAAAAACTACAGTCTGTATTACGCTCACCTGGACGAGCAGCTGGTAACTGAGGGTCAGCGTGTACAACTGGGCGATACTCTTGGCCTGGTAGGAAATACCGGCAATGCAGCTTTTACTCCTTCGCATCTTCATTTCGGAATATATACCTCAGGAGGTGCAGTCGATCCTCTTCCCTTTATTGATCAAACTGTAAGATCGCCCGCAAAATTAAGCGCTCCGCTTGGTCTTCTTGGAAAATCAGTACGCACTAAACAAGCTAAAGGTAATCTGCGCAGCGGACCGGGAGCCGACGAACAGCTGTTATCAAGTCTTCCGGCCGGTTCCCTCATGCAGGTGTACGCGGCTACGTCTGCCTGGTATAAAGTGCTTCTGCCCAACGGTGAATATGGCTTTATCAGCAGCTCCTCGGTAAATGAAGTAAATACTCCGGTAAGACAGGTAAAGCTCGCCGCAGGAAAGCCGCTCCTGGATAAGCCAGACACGGCCGCCGCCAGGAAAACGGATCTGAATGCCGGAGAGGTAGTCGGCGTGCTTGGCAGTTTTGAAAATTACTATTTTGTCGAGGCAAAAGCCGGCAGCGGATGGATAGTCAGGGAATAGAAGTCCCCTTCCGGCAACAATCATAAAAAAAGGGAAACTATTTGCATAGCTTCCCTTTTCGTAGGGTATTTACCCGATTCTATAAAATCAGGATCAATACCAGGATAATAACTATTATCGCGACGGCGGAAAGATATATACCGCCGCCGGTGATAGCGCGGGCCTGCCCGTTCATCGTTCTAAGTTCCTTTTTCAGCTCTTTGCGCTGTTCTTTAGTCAGATTTGATTTATCCATTGCCCTGATCTCTTCAACACGCTGCTGTATCACTCTCATCTGAGCGGTCTGCTGTTCCGTTAAAGGCTGTTTTTCCTTTTTGGACGCAGCTACAGATGTATTAACGGAAAGTCCGAGTAAGATAATTGCAGTAAGGCTGTAAATCAATTTTTTCATAATTTTCTCTTTTAACTATATTTCTTTAACAAGTTCCTTAATGAAAGTGTTTTGTATTAAAAATTATTTCGGGGATACAGGTTTATGTGAAGACTTTTTCAACCCGGGTTTTAAAATGCGGGCACAGCCTTTATATTTATAGCATGAATAGTACGCTGATACTTATTACCTGTACCGATAAAGTCGGACTTGTTGCATTGATTACTCAACTCCTCGCCAGGCATAACCTGAACATCATTGCAATGAGAGAATTTGTCGATGAAGGTGCGAACCGTTTTTTCTCCAGAATTGAGTCGTCGGGCCCTGGCTTCGATCAGCAGGTTCTTTACGATGAGCTAAAGCAAGCCCTGCCGGAAAAAGCGGAGATCTCAATTAACCCGCTGACGGAAAAACGCATCGCCGTACTGGTAACAAAAGAATACCATTGCCTGGCAGATATCCTTGTAAGGGATGTGTTCCATACCCTTGGAGCTAAGGTATGTTGTGTTGCAGGAAACTACGATGCCCTGCGGTCTTTTACTGAAAGGTTCGATATCCCTTTTCATTTTATTGACCATTCAGACAAATCCAAACAGGAGTTTGAACAGGAACTGTCGGAAGCGGTTAACGCCTACCAACCCGATTATGTAGTACTGGCGAAATTCATGAGAATATTATCTTCAGATTTTGTAAGCCGGTACCCTAATAAGATCATCAATATCCACCATTCCTTTCTTCCCGCTTTTATTGGTGCCGGCCCCTATCGCCAGGCTTTTGAAAGAGGCGTTAAATTAATCGGCGCCACAGCACATTTTGTTACGAACGACCTGGATGAGGGTCCAATAATAGTACAGCAGACCATACCTGTGAATCATACGTTCGGCGTTTCCGAAATGGTGATTGCCGGAAAGGAAATTGAAAAATCAGTATTAAGCAAAGCGCTGCAGCTGGTGCTGCAGGACAGGGTATTTGTAGCCGGAAATAAAACAATAATTTTTGAATAAAGCAGCTGCAAAACACATCATAATAGTCATTGACAAAGGTCTAACCCGAAATACAGCAAGTGAAACAGGCGCCGTCAGCAGATTTTCAGGACTTAAACGAAGAAACAAGCAAAAAGGTTATCCGAATAATTAAAAACAAGCAAAATCTGCTTCAAATCATCCATAAATAGTAAATTTTTATTAAAAATTGAGTTTTAATATTAATTGAGATATATTTACGTCCTGAATCGTCCTTTATTTACAAAATGGCTAAAAAATTTTCAAAAATTCCCTTCCTTTTCATTCTTCTCTTTACTGTATTATGTTTTTTATTTCCTTCAGTACCTGCAGGTGACACCAGCACAGAAGGCATAAGCCCTTCTGATACCGCATGGATGTTAACCGCAACAGCAATGGTACTCATTATGACGCCTGGACTCGCCTTCTTTTATGGAGGAATGGTAAATAAAAAGAATGTGATATCTACCATGCTTCAAAGTTTCATCTGCATGGCGGTAGTATCTGTAATTTGGTTCATCTTCGGTTTCAGCCTTGTTTTTGGAAATAGCGCAGGTGGTATAATCGGTAATCCTGCAGAATTCTTTATGATGAAGGGAGTGTTTGACAGGAGGCCGTGGGAACTCGCCCCGACAATTCCTTTTGCACTTTTTGCGATGTACCAGTTAAAATTTGCCATCATCACTCCTGCGCTTATTACAGGAGCTTTTGCTGAAAGGATAAAGTTCCTTTCTTATGTTTTTTTCATCTGTTTATTCTTCATATTTATTTATGCACCGCTGGCGCACGCTACCTGGCACCCGGATGGAATACTATTCAAGCTGGGCGTACTGGATTTTGCAGGCGGAACGGTGGTTCATATGTCGGCAGGATGGGCAGCCCTCGCTTCTGCCATATACCTGAAACGCAGGAATGAGCCCAACCATAATCCTGCACGTATTACCTATGTAATGCTTGGAACCGGTTTATTGTGGTTTGGATGGTTTGGTTTTAATGCCGGATCTGCATTTGGAGCAAACAGTCTTTCGGTAGCTGCACTTTCAACCACTATGGCGGCATCGGCAGCAGCAGCGATCACCTGGATCTTCTTCGATGGCTTTAAAGGGCGTAAGCCATCTGCTATGGGTACCTGTATCGGTGCAGTAGTTGGCCTGGTTGCGATTACTCCTGCAGCAGGATTTGTAACCGTACCACACTCTCTTCTGATCGGTATAATCTCTTCTGTTATAAGTAATATAGTGGTAGACTGGCGAACAAGAACATCCATTGACGACACACTCGATGTTTTCCCATGCCATGGTGTTGGCGGAATGGTTGGAATGATATTAACAGGAGTATTTGCATCCCAGCACGTGAACCCGGCAAATACTACCGGAAACGGCCTGTTTTTCGGAGAAACCAAACTGTTCCTGGTTCAGTGTGTTGCGCTCGTCGGAACTTCCGTTTTTGCATTCTTCGGTTCCCTGCTCCTGCTGAAAATTGCAGATATGGTATCCCCTTTACGTGTTTCTCCTGAAGACGAACGCTTAGGTCTTGATATCAGCCAGCACGGCGAAAGCCTTTAAATTCTTTTTTATCATCCTACTGTCTTAATTAGGGCATATAGTTTCTATATGCCCTAATATTTTATAGAAATAATAATATGGTAATATCTATTTTGCTTACTTTGTTAATATTATTAACAGAAAGAAAAAAAAGTGCCCTTATTGACGTCTATACTTGATAACGATTTTTACAAATTCACAATGCAGCATGGGGTTATTAAACTCTTTCCTCATGCAAAAGCCAGGTACCATTTCATCAACCGGGGCAAACATCTCTTCCCTGAGGGCTTTGCCGAAGCATTAACCCATGAGGTCGGCAAAATGGCTGGCATCCGTCTAACAGCCGGCGAGAAACAATATCTCAGAGTTAACTGCCCTTATCTTGACCCTACTTATCTTGACTTCTTACAAGGCTACAGCTACGACCCGCAGGAAGTTAAAATTGAACAGAATGGCCACGAGCTGAGTGTTTCGGCAGAAGGTTATTGGTACAGAACTATTTTATGGGAGGTTCCGCTCATGTCTATGATCTGCGAGCTTTATTATAAATTAAGCGGACAGACAAGAGTAAGTGACGACGAGATTATCCGGCGAACCAGGGAAAAGGCTGAATTGTACGACGCCCTCGAAATTACAGTTGCTGACTTCGGCACCCGCAGAAGGCATTCTTACGAGGTACATGCGCTGGTTGTCGAAACTTTAAAAAAATACGGTAAAAGCTGCTTTGTAGGAACGAGTAATGTTCATCTCGCCATGAAAAACAATACCCGGCCAATTGGCACACATGCCCATGAATGGTTCATGTTTCATGCGGCTAAATATGGCTTCAAGATGGCCAATTCCCTTGGACTTGAAAACTGGACGGCAGTTTATCGGGGCGATCTGGGCATAGCCCTGTCAGACACCTATACAACTGAAGTCTTTTTCAGCCAGTTCGACAAAAAATTCTCAAAACTTTTCGACGGCGTAAGACACGATAGCGGCGACCCGGTACTGTTCGCCGAAAAAACAGTAAGACATTATCAGGACATGGGCATTAACCCGCTGTCAAAAACGATAATTTTCTCCGATGCGCTGAATTATGAAAAGGTGGAAAGAATTACGGCATACTGTAAAGGGAAAATTGGAATGTCTTTCGGGATAGGTACAAACTTTACAAATGACGCAGGATTAACCCCTCTTAATATTGTAATTAAGATGACGGAAACAAGCCCGGAAAATCAGAATTGGATTCATATTGTGAAACTTTCTGACGAAAAAGGAAAATACACCGGCGACCAGGATACCATACTTTTGGCTAAAAAAATATTACATATTGACTGATATGTGCAATATTTTCCCCATAATTGTTATAAATTACTGCAAAGTGTCCTAAAATGCAACAAATTGGATAATTGTGTTCCCTTTTATCAAACCAGCACTTGTAATAATTGTTACAATAACGGATAAACACGCATTGCGTAACGATATAAAAAATTAATTAAATTGGTTTAAAAGTTATGATTTAAAAATTATACAGATTTAACCACTATTAAAAATACGTGAATAAAACATTTGAGGATAAATTAATTTTATTTCAGACAGCGAAGGGATAATATCTGATCCTGTACTCCCATATTGGGGCGAAATAACTGAGTAGTGGCACCCTTTTGTTGGCATCACAATTAATATACTAATACCAGATTAAAAATTATGTTGAACCTTTACCGTCAACTTATTAGCAATACACTTAACAATACCATTTTTGAAGAACTTTCAGAAGAATGGATTGAGAGACTCTCTCCTGAAGTTCGGAATGAAATAGTTAGCGGATTTTTTAATGCTGGAATTCTTACGATTAACATGGCGGATTTTAATCGTAACGATTTTTACGACAGGGTGATCAAGAATAAATTCGGCCAGTATTGCGAAAGTCTCTGTACACAGCTTACTCCGATAATCCAGAAATGCCTTCGCCGTATGTTTCTGGGATTCAATGACAATTTAACTGAATACAAAGTGGTCCTCTTCATGGAAGGCAAGGAAGAAGATCACCTTGATGCCGTTAAATATACTATTGACATTTTCTGATATATCGTTTTTTCACAGCAGGTCGTTAGCCAGATTTGCAAGTTCGCTTCTTTCTCCTTTTTGCAGGCTGATATGAGCATAAAGCGGATGTGCACGCGCTTTATCTATAAGATAAGACAATCCGTTACTTTCTGAGTCAAGATAAGGTGTATCTATCTGGTAAATATCTCCGGTAAATACGATTTTAGTTCCCTCCCCTGCCCTGGATATAATTGTTTTAACTTCGTGAGGCGTAAGGTTCTGAGCCTCGTCAACGATAAAAAATATCTTGTTAAGCGTCCTGCCTCTGATAAATGCCAGAGGCGATATAGCAATTTTTTCCGTGCTGACCAGTTCATCTATTTTAGCCTGGATCTTAGGCGCATCTGCAAATTGCTCCTTTATAAATTTGAGATTATCCCAGATAGGGGCCATATATGGATCCACCTTCGATTTTACGTCTCCGGGAAGAAACCCTATATCCTTATTGCTTAACGGTATAATAGGCCTGGTTACATAGATCTGCCGGAAATCCCTCCGCTGTTCCAGCGCACTTGCAAGCGCCAGCAACGTTTTACCGGTCCCTGCATTACCCTGAATACTCACTAATTTAATATCGGGGTTCAGCAAAGCATGTATAGCAAAAGATTGTTCGGGGTTTCTGGAAGAGATATTAAAAGCCTGCTGCTCTTCTACCAGTTGAAGGCTATCGGTTACTTTAGAATAAAAAGCGGTGGCTGTTTTCCCGCGTTTGGTACTCAGATTAAAAAAGTGATTACTTCTTATAACCGGAAGCCCTAATTCTGCAGATGTCAGCAATCCTTTTTTCAGGTTTGTAAGCGACTTTTCTGAGATATTAAAAACCGCGCTGTTGCCTGAATAAAGATTTTCCAGATTTTTCACTTTGCCGGTTTCATAGTCTTCAGCATGCAGGTTCAGCGCTTTGGCCTTTAAGCGCAGACATATATCTTTGGATACCAGAACCACCTTTTTTCCGGGGTTCTCCTGCTGAAGATAAAGCGCCGCATTCAGGATACGATGATCGAACTTTCCCTCGCCAAAAATAGATTCTGCATCATTTATATCAGGCTTTTCGTCAAGTACGACGCGGAAACGGCCCTGGCTTTTGCCATTTAACGGAAACCACTGACTTATCAGCTGGTCCTGGGTAAGTTCGTCTATAATCCTTATAAAACTTCTGGCTTCGAAATTGCGGGTCTCGTTACCATTTTTAAAATTATCAAGCTCCTCAAGTACTTGCACAGGTATAGCCACATCGTGTTCCTGGAAATTCCTGAAGGCAGCATGATCATATAAAATTACAGAAGTATCAAGTACGAAAACTTTATCCTGACTAACATTACCATTCTCCATATGATGGCAATTTAAGGAATTTAAAGGATTGGAAGGCGGTTAAAAACAAAACGGGAACCGCCTCATTATGATTTGATTCCCGTTTTCACTTTTCTTAACCATAGTTAAGAAAAGCAATCAATTTTCGTTTCCTCTGACTATCTTCGATTCTGCTTCTCAGCTTTATACCCGATATACTATTAAAACATGTCTCCGTAGAGCTTCGTTTCTTTTTGTATGCCTCTGTCTGTTTACACCGACACTTCCAAGACTTCTGGAGCTTTCACTCCGATCATCTTTTCTAACAGGCTGTCAAAGTTCGTCTTACTTGATAGATCTAAGTTAGAAAAATAACTATTACAAACAAAGATAAAATGCTAAAATTATTCCACAGCTTATCCACAGCAATCCACATTTTTTTCCACATTAATTCCAGTCACAAAAAAAACGGGAAGCTAATCCTCGCAGATTAATTTCCCGTTTTATTTCTTCCGGCATTAACCGGAAAATGCCTGGCTCGTACTTGAAAGATATATTCCTTAGAATTATCAATGTTAATACCTGTGGTGATCAGGAGTGCATACCGGAACGTATCCGGTTACGATCTGCACCTTTAAAATAGAGAGATCCTTATGAACTACAGGGTTCGGATGTCTTTTATCCTGAAACTTTAAATACATCTTTATGAACTACCAGGTTCAGAGTATTCAAGAGGTTTCTTTCAGGTCTTCAAAGTACGTCGTGCCAGACAATCTAAGTTAAGTTAAAAACGGACAGACTCCAAATACTTTTACAATTAATTATCAACAACTTAGCTCATACTTTCTGTCAATATTACCCTGAAGCAAATCATATCAGCCTATTTTTTCCGTAAGATATTTCCAGTACCTCTTCGGCAGATGTTGTATATGAAGTTTATTATTCTTTCGTTCTTTGATATTCACATGGTTGAAATAGTCTTTCCATAAAACCTGATAAGACACTTCAGGTTCCTGCAGATCCATTCTGCCTGTATGTACAACTTCATCTTTAAAATACACCTCTTCCACATCTCTGAGGTCGTAATAAATACCATGGTGTCTTTTCTTGTCGTAAATCAGCCACTTTTGGTCCGCATACCGTTTCTTAAAATGCGGAAGGATAAGAGGAAGCACATTAAAGTCGGGCTCGACTACTGCATAATAAATATCGTCTGCTGTTAATTGAAATCGTACGAATGCTTCCATTCTGTGCTTCTCCCTGTAAACCATTTTGGAAATCTGCTTTACTTTGAGAACTGCGCTGTCGCCATAGGCTTCCTCTGCTCCGTCTATTGAAAAAACCATCTTTATAAAGCTTAGCAGAGTATTTTCCATGCCCTTGATTTCGGATAAATAACAGGCGTATAGATTTTCCCGGCCGGATTTGCTAAGACGACTTTTTAGTCCTTTCCATACACGGGCAGATTTAACCTGATCTGTTGTTATCCTTACGTCATTTCCGAATATATCCGGAACGTAATTTGAATCAGGAACAATGTTCACTTCCTGATACTTCTGGTCATAGACTTCAAAGACCATACTTAGAAAGCCGGCCCAGGTACCGTCATAAATCACTTTGATCATCAGAAAAGGCTTAACTGCGGTGATACACTGCTTTTATACCTGCTTTGAGAGGCAGAAAGGATAAGCTGCTTTATTTGTGTTCCGCTTAAGTTACGTCTTTCAAAGTCGGCACTGCTGCAGGTAATAAAATACCTGGCCCTGTTCAATGCAACACCCAGGGCTTTCAGGTTCTCCCAGTTCAGCGACTGAAACCGCCTCGCTGCGACAATACGGTTTGCAGACTGCAAACCTATTCCCGGGACCCGCAGGATCATATATAGATCCGCTTTATTTATATCAACAGGGAAGATATGACGATTTCGCAGCGCCCAGCTGAGCTTTGGATCAATTTCCTGGTCGAGGTTCGGGAAAGTAGTATTCAGAAGCTCATGCACATTAAATCCATAAAACCGCATCAGCCAGTCTGTCTGGTATAACCTGTTCTCCCTTTCGGTCGGAACCGCCGTATCTAAACCGGGCAGTCTTTTATCGCCGCTTATGGGTACATACCCTGAATAATAAACTCTTTTTAATCTGAACTTTTTATAGAGTTCGTCGGATGTCAGCATTATATCTTTGTCTGATTCTGCACTGGCTCCAATGATCATCTGCGTACTTTGTCCGGCTGGCGCGAAAAGCGGCGTACCTTTAAATATATTTTTCTCCTCCCTGTTCTGAATGATCTCATCTTTCAGATAATTCATCGGCTTTATTATTCCCGTCCTGTCTTTATCCGGGGCCAGGAGTTTCAGCCCGCTTTCAGTTGGAATTTCAATATTTACACTGAGACGGTCTGCATACAGCCCTGCCTGGTACATCAGTTCATCACTGGCACCGGGAATTGATTTTAGATGAATATATCCGTTAAACTTATGCTCTACCCGAAGCTGTTTGGCAACGCGCACCAGCCGCTCCATGGTATAATCAGGGTCTTTAAAAATTCCGGAACTTAAAAAGAGCCCTTCGATATAATTGCGCCGGTAAAAATTCAGCGTAAGATCTACCACCTCTTTCACAGTAAATGCTGTACGCCTGATATCATTACTCTTCCGGGTAACACAATAAGCGCAATCATAAATGCAAAAATTAGTCAGCAGGATCTTCAGCAGCGACACGCACCGCCCGTCTTCGGTATAAGAATGGCATATTCCATTACCTGTATCTCCAAGCCCCTTATTGTGATTCTTCCTGTTGCTGCCGCTCGACGAACAGGATACGTCGTACTTTGCAGCATCCGATAATATCTTCAGTTTTTCTCTTACACGCTCAGACATAATTCAAATATACTAATATTTTTAGCATTTTAATTAAATCATGAATAATCCGGACGACAGTATGCGCTGTAAAAAAACCATTTTTATGCAATTATTGTAATAAATTACGCCTGTAGCTTTTCTGTTTTTTTATTTTAGCAATTGTACTTATACTCCATATGAAGCAAACCCGGGAAATTAAAAATTTTATATTCAGCCAGTATTTTTCTGATGGTTTGCGCATAACCTTTGGCGTACTTCTTCCTCCCCTCCTGTTTTCGCAGGCAGGGCACCTGCAAACAGGCATTACCGTTTCTCTGGGAGCTATTACAACGAGCATTCCGGATAATCCCGGTCCTGTCTCTCATAAAAGAAACGGCATGCTGGCCTGCATTTTTTTTATGATTGTTACGGCCATGCTTACAGGGCTGATAAATCAATACCCTTTGCTGCTTATTACAGAGATCCTGTTTCTCTGTTTTTTCTTCTCTATGTTTAATATTTACGGGAACCGCGCATCTGCCATCGGTACAGGTGTGCTTATTGTCATGATATTAACGATAGACAGGCAATTCACGCTGCCTGCCTTACTGGAGTACGCGGGTCTGATGCTGGCAGGCGGCATCTGGTATATGGCTTTAAGTCTTGCAGTTTCACAGATACAGCCTTATCGTATAGCACAGCATTCGCTGGGCGAATGCATTAACAAAGTTGCCGATTATCTCCGGCTGAAGGGTAATTTTTATAATACAGAAATCGATCTTGACGATAATTATAAAAAGCTGATCGACCAGCAGATCATAGTACATCAGCAGCAGGACGTAGTAAGGGAGATCCTGTTCAAGAATAAAATGATAGTAAGGGATCCCACCACCACCGCCCGTCTCCTGATCCTTATTTTTTCAGATATCATAGACCTCTTCGAGCAGAGTATGGCCACGCATTACGACTACAAGGCTATCCGTGCCACCTATGGATCTTCCGGGGTATTGAGGGAGTTTAATAAGGTGATCGTAAATATCGCCAGCGAACTGGAGAATCTCGGCTATGACATCAACGCAAATGAAAGGCCCCGGCCGCTTTACAATTTTCAGCCCCAGCTCGAACAATTAAAATATCATATAGACCTGGTGGAGAACAACCTGGCGCTGAAAAAGATACTGATTAATCTTCGCAACATTATAAACAGAACCGAGAAGATATACAGCTATTTCAGGCAGAAAAAACTTGATTCAGAATCGATCAGTTCAGAAAAAGATCTGGGCAGGTTCGTATCTTCTCAGAATATAGACCCTAAGTTATTTGTAGAAAACCTTGGGTTTGACTCAGCTATATTCAGGCATTCCCTGCGGGTGGCCATTGTATGCGGAATAGGCTTCCTGGTATCCAGGTTTACCAAGGGCGCCCATAGTTACTGGATACTGATGACCATCCTGGTGATATTAAAACCGGCATTCAGCCTCACGAAACAACGCAATTATGAACGTCTTATCGGCACGTTCGTGGGCGGCCTCGCAGGCGCCTTTATCATTTTTTTTATTGAGGATGAAACTGCAAGGTTTATTTTCCTGCTTATATTCATGATAGGAGCATACAGCTTTCAAAGGCTGAACTATGTAGTAAGCGTATTATTTATGACTCCTTTTATCCTGATCATGTTCAGCTTTATAGGTTACGGCTCCTTAAGCATCGTACAGGAAAGGGTTATCGACACGTTTATCGGTTCGTTCATTGCCCTGGTTTCAAGCTATTTTATTTTCCCCTCGTGGGAGTATCCGCAGCTGAAAAAATACATGCGGCATCTGATGATCGCCAACTACAATTACCTGGCTGAAGTTGCACAGCTGCTTGCGGGCAGAAAGTTCGAGCTCACAGAGTATAAACTTATCAGGAAAGAAGTGTACGTACATTCTGCAAATATGGCTTCTGCGCTTCAGCGAATGTTGTCTGAACCGAAAAGCAAACAAAAGAATGTAAGGGAGGTTACGCGGATCATTGTTCTTAACCACACCCTTTCTTCTTATATCGCCACGCTGATATCCGCTGTTAACCGGGGAGAAAGCCACCAGGTACACCCCGGTCATATAAAACTCTTACGCCGCGCGCTTTATCAGTTATGTGAAGCTATTTCACTATTAAAAAATGAGGAGGAGGATTTTAAAGAGGCCGATCTGAAACTTCCTGAATCGGCAATCAAGGTCGTGGAAGATTCCGTAGATAATAAGCTTGTTTCGGAGCAGCTGGAATTTATAAATAAAGTATCAGGCGATATTTTGAAGATTACACAACGCTTTCAGAACGAGCAGGGATCGGTTAAGCCTGCAACGGCGCTGAGCACAGAAAAGATACAGAGCTGATATTTAACAGGTCATGATGCCCGATATATACTGATTCCTGCCGGATGCACCGCCCGTCTTCGCCCGGTTTATAACAAAAGCCTGCTCGCAAGGCCGAGAAGAAGAAGGAATCCGAAAACGTCTGTAAAAGTAGTGATGATTATCGAAGAGGCTATCGCCGGATCTATCCCTACCCTTTTCAGCAAAAGCGGAATAGACGCTCCCGTAAGGCCTGCGATCATAAGGTTGCCTGTCATGGCCAGGAATATCACCAGGCCAAGCATCGGGTCATTATCATAAAATATGGCGAATATCAAAACGATTATACCGTTTGTCGCACCATTTATCAAGCCGACCGTAAATTCCTTTAAAACAGTACGATATGCCTGATTGTCTGTAAGATCGCTCAAAGATATACGTCTTACGGTTACGGCAAGGGCCTGAGTGGCAGCATTGCCTCCCATCCCCGCTATCATGGTCATATATCCGGAAAGCACAACCAATCCTTTAATTGTCGGCTCAAAATAACGGATTACAGAAGAAGCAAGGAATGCTGTCGCAAGGTTCAGGATAAGCCAGGGTAACCGGCTTCGTACAGCCTCCTTCCAGTTTCCCGCGAGTTCCTCGTCTTCAGACACCCCCGATATTTTCAATATATCCTCTGTGTTCTCTTCCTGAAGTACGTCGATCACGTCGTCGAAGGTAATGCGGCCAAGCAGGCGCATACCATCGTCTACAACCGGTATACTGGTAAGATTATACTGCGAAAGCAGGCGGGCAACCTCTTCCTGGTCTGTCTCCGCTTTTACGTACACAAAATCTTGATTTACGAGTTCGCGTATATGTACGGTATTCTTTGATTTAATAATATCTTTCAGGGAAACTATGCCAACCAGCCTGTTATAGTTATCGACTACGTTTATAGTATAGAACTCTTCTATTTCTTCCGACAAACGGATGATCTCGTCAAGCGCTTCCTTCTTCGTCAGGCTACTGTTTACCTTAAGGACCTGGGTGTTCATCCGCCCTCCCGCAGTATCCTCCTCGTAGGTTAAAAGCGCACGGATATTAGAAGCATCCTCCGCATCGAGCCCTTTTAATATCTCATCCTGCTGAGCTTCCGGAAGCTGACTGATGATATCGGTGGCATCGTCATAATCGAGCTCTTCCATGATCTCCGCCCGCTTCTCCGGATGAAGGTTCTCCAGGATCTTCTCAGGGTGGATCTCATAATCCATTTCCGAGATTACTTCCGAAGCTATATCAGCCGGGAGGATATTGATTATACGCTCCCTGGCTTCCTGGGGCAGGCTCCCGAAAAGTATTGCAATTTCTGAAGCATGATATTCGGCTAACAGCACTTTGAGAGATTCCTCGTCTCCTTCAAGTGCCTGTTTTATACGCTGAACGTCTGATCTGTTAAGTTCAAAAGATTGCATGGCGTGCTAAAATACTAAATTGAATACTCTCTTATTGCCTTCCCTCCACAAAAAACCTTTCTCTATGCAAAGGCAATGTATATACCTTTTAAACTCTGGAATATGCGGCGAACCCTCAGATAAACTGCAGGCTCTGGGGCCCCTTATTAAACAGGAGATCGACCACGCTCAGATTGGGAATAAACCCGTTTCTTTCAGCAAACACCTGATAGTAGGGTTTGCTTTCGAAGCCGGAATCTGATTTTGGGTGTATCTCTCCGCGATAATCAGCATACTCCTCATACCTTTTCTCATAGCTATCTGTAAAGGTATACGGTATATTAAGCTTTAATGTTTTCAAAAGCGTCTGTAAAATAGCCTCATTATAATCAAATAAAAAGTCCCACTTTTTTTCAAAGAACTTCACGAATTCATCTTCATAAAACTCAAAATAAGCCGAACTCCTGTAAGAGCTCTGAATGCTTAACCAATGCAGGCGCTGCCAGTCGAAATCATAACTGATCCGTACATCTTTAACTTTTGTATGCACCTTTGATCCTTTTACCACAGGAACGATAAGATCCAGTTTCCCCTGCGGCGAATGAACAGATGTACGGTTTCTGAATGTCTGTTTCGGAAAATGCTCAAAACGTTCTATTATTATATGATCTTTCTGCTGGATGAGCTTATTAAAAAACTCGACAGGTGGAAAGTAAAATAATGGAAAAATTGCGCCTTTATACATAGTATATAGTAGTTTTGTGTCAATTTCGCCGAAATTAGCGAAAAAAGATGAGACAGGTTATTAAAGGTTATCGCAGGCGTTCCGCATCTGTTATTATTTAATTGAAATATCCTTAATATGGTACCCGGAACACGCAGCCCCCGGGGATCACTCACAACCAGCCTGCAGAAATAAAAACAAGAATAAACTCTCTGTTAACATGATTAAGATAACATTCAGGAAAGCAGACATTAAAGCACGATACTCATAATGAATTCTTTTCCAAGTGTTGCAGTAGTGATCCTTAACTGGAACGGCAAAAACTATCTCAGCAAATTCCTGCCTTCGGTATTAAGATCAACCTATCAGAACCTTCAAATAATAGTTGCCGATAATGATTCAAGTGATGACTCCCTGGAATTCCTGCGGAACCATTATCCTGATGTCAGAATAATTTCGAATGAGAAGAATTTTGGCTTTGCAGAGGGTTATAACAAGGCGCTCATACAAGTTGAGGCCGACTATTACATTCTGCTGAATTCTGATGTGGAAGTGACAGAAGGATGGATTGAACCGGTTATAAGCATGATGGAAAACGATCTGTCTGTTGCTGCCGCACAACCAAAGCTTAAAGACTGGAATAACCGGCAGTTATTTGAATACGCAGGGGCTGCCGGCGGATTTATAGACGGTTATGGTTATCCTTTCTGCCGCGGCCGTATATTTGATACCGTTGAGAAAGACGAAGGACAGTATGATACTCCGATGGAGGTCTTCTGGGCCAGCGGAGCGGCATTTTTTATCAGAAAATCGTGCTGGTATAAGGCTGGAGGATTCGATGCAGATTTTTTTGCCCATATGGAAGAGATAGACCTTTGCTGGCGCCTGAAAAACCTTGGATACAAAATCGTTTATTGCCCTGATTCAACCGTATATCATATCGGAGGAGGAACGCTCGATGCGGGCAATCCATATAAAACTTATCTGAATTACAGGAATAACCTGGTAATGATGCTTAAGAACCTGCCGCCGTTTCGCGGCTTTCTTCTGTTATTCATTAGATTCTGGCTCGATTTAATTTCATTGCTGAAATTTCTCGCTGACGGAAAAGTTAAACAAGCGTGGGCGATAAGCCGTGCGCACAGGTATTTTTTTCTCAATTTATTCAAAAACAGAAAAAAAGCCTTTTTTAATAAATATGCCTCAACTGCGGGCTGCTATAAAGGCAGCATAGTATGGGCTTATTTTGTTAAAAAAGCAAAAAAATTCAGCCAGCTGACCATTGATCAATAATATTTTTCTCTTCCTCTTCGGCATTGTTAACTTTTCTGGAGATGGCCTTCAGAATATCATCGAGTTCCATGGAGCAGTTTTCCAGCATACGGATACACTCGTCTCTCTCGGTCCCGTTTTCAAGGCTCCTGATTAAACTGATCAGGCCGAGGATAGAAGTGACCGGCCTTCGTACTTCGTGCGAACTCATCCAGGCAAGCTCTCTTAATGCCTGGTGCTGCCGCTCCAGCTTTTGCTCACGCACCTTACGTTCGTTAATAAGATTTTCGACCGATATGAAACATTCAAATTCGCCGTTCTTATCATAAATCGGCGAAATATTAAGCTGTACCCAATATTCCTGGCCCGCCTTGTTATAGTTTACGATCTCAGTGGAAAAAGGCTGCCTTCTTTTTAAGCTTTCCAGCAGGAGACTCACTGTTGCCTGATTGGTCCCCGGACCAGTAAGGATCGTAAGCAAGTTCCTGCCCGCTACCTCTGACAATGAATATCCTGTAAATTGGCTGAAAGCTTTATTAACCCAGGTAACTAATCCGTCGCCGCCATAGATAACCACAAAATTATTGATCTTATCGACGATCTCAGCCAGTCTGCGATTCTCTTCGTTCGACTTCCTGATGAGCTCAATATGTGTAGCCAGCGCATCATTAAGTTCAATTTCTTTCTTATAAGATTCTTCAAGCATCTGCTGCTGGTATACCCGTTCGGTGATATCGATCGCCTGTACCATAACACATTCCTGTTTATTAAATTCTACCGGATGCGATTTAACAGATACCACAAAAGATTCTCCCGACTTCTTTTCATGTTTAGCCCTTCCTGAATATTCCTTTTTCGATCTTAGCTTTTCGACGTTCAGCATGGCCATCTTTTTGTCTGGCTCACTGTAAATATCAAGGAAAGACATCCCTAAAAACTCATCCCTGCTGTATCCGTATTTGTCGAGCGCAGACTGATTCGCCTCTACAAAAATCAGAGTTTTAAGATCGTATATCCACATGGGGTTAGGATTGCCGGTAAAAAGATTACGATATTGCCTGGCTGAGTCAAACAATACTTTTTGCTGTTTTTTAATGTGGAAGTAAAGAATAACAGATGTTATGGAAATAAACAGAAGCCCCTTAATTGTCTGATAAAAAGAACGGACAGATTCACTTGCATGTTCCGGTATCAGATTAACCAGATGATCACTGAATATAATCCACGAAATGCCGATAGCTATATAGATGTAAACAGTTTTAAAAGCCCTGTTATTCATGGAGTTGTGATATGGAATACTTTGATAACCTTTCTACAGTGCCCGCAGAAGTTGTATTGAACGTTAACAGGTGTATAAGTTAAATTAAAATATTCGCGTCCGGAAATATTAGATATAATTAATTCTAACCGGGGTTTCTCAGATCGACAACTTCACCTATAATAATAATAGCAGGATAAGTAAGATTATTCTGTTCAGCCATATACTCCAGGTCTTTTACCTTACCTGCCGCAGATTTCTGTTTGGCCAGCGAAGCATGCTGTATAATAGCAGCAGGTGTTTCGCCCATCCCTTCCTGTACATAAGTACCTGCTATCTCGGCAAGTTTTTTCATACCCATATAGATCACAACGGTAGAATTGCTTTTCATGGCCATTCTCAGGTCGGAAGACAGCGATCCGTCCTTTTTTGTTCCGGTAAGGGCCCAGATTCCTTCGCTTATGGTACGATGAGTAAGCGGGATGTCGTCAAAACCGGTTGCCTGCATACTTGTAATGCCTGGCACAAAACAAGCCTCCATGCCCTGTGCCCGGGCAAAGAGAACCTCCTCATAACCTCTTCCGAAAATAAAGGGATCTCCGCCCTTTAATCTTATAACTTCTCCCCATTGAAGCGCTTTTTCGAGGATAAGCTCATGAATTCTTTCCTGCGGAGTGTAGTCGCCATAAGGCTGCTTGCCTACATATATCATTTCACAACTTTCCGGCGCAATCGCCAGAAGCTCCTTATTGGCCAGATTATCATATAATATAACCCTCGCCTTCTGCAGCAATTTATATCCCTTCAGGGTGATCAGTTCCGGATCTCCCGGCCCGGCCCCAATCACATACAACCTGGGTTTATTATTCTGTTCCTCCATACTTTATTTTCAATGCGGGAAAATACAACACATCCGGCAATCTGCCATAATTATAACGCAATGAATTCATCATTTTAAAGAAATAAATTCCCCGACGCTTTTTATTAACGATTGTAAATTCCCGGACACGCTTTTCAGCAGCTAAGTGTACATTTGTATAAATTTTAAACTATAAATTATGGATTACAGGTTAGGTGAATTTGTGAGGTTCGTTGACGAAAAAAGAGAAGGATATATCACCAGGATCATAGACGATAATATGCTTGGCGTAACCGGGGATGACGACTTCGAAATTCCTGTTCCGGCAAATAAAGTTACACGTGTTCACGGGCGGATGCCTGAAGGGATAGAAGATCAGTCGTTCGCTGAAAAAAAGGTACCTGCCGCCGAATTTAAACATAGCGGGATCTTCCTGGCAATGATTTCAGACCCGAACAAAGGATCTGTGGTCCACTTTCATTTCCTGAACGACACCTCATTTCAGCTGATGGTAACGCTCAGCACAGAAAAATCGGGCAAGCATAAAGGATACTTTGCAGGTATTGTAGCACCGGGAACGACTTTGAAAATATACTCAGCGTCTTTAACGGACCTTAATATCTGGCCAACATTCCTGGTGCAGATACTTTATTACAGTTCGCAGGAAGTTACTGTTCCTGATCCTGTGGTATTCAGTGAAAAATTCAGGGCGCGCGACTTTTCAGGTGCTAAAAAGCAGCTGCCTTTGTTAAAAGAAAACGGCTGGCTTTTCAGGCTGGACAAAGAGGAGATTACGATCGATCCCCAAAAACTGAAAGAAAGCTTTTTCAGGCCGGCAGAAGAAAAAAAAGAAATAGAAAAACCTCAGCGTGAAATAGATCTCCATATAGAAAAACTGCGGGACGACCACCAGTTTCTTGCTAAAGATGAGATTCTGAAAATCCAGCTTTATCATTTCAAAAAAGCTCTTGATGCCGCTATAGTACATAAGCTGCCTTCTATTGTATTTATTCACGGTGTAGGAAACGGCACGCTCAGACAGGAGATCCATAAAACTGTGAGCAAACACCAGCAGGTAAAAACCTTTATGGATGCATATAAAGATAAATACGGTTATGGCGCAACCGAAGTAATACTCAAGTAATGTCAGGCAATAGCCGGAAATACACTCTGTGTTGTGGATTTCCGGCTATTCAAAGATTATAATCCAGAGTATTTCGCTTAGCCTCTACCATCTTTTTAGCAAGGATACTGGCAGCAATAAGCTGAAGTGCATGATACATCATCAAGGGCAGCAGCATTACTCCAAGAGCATTGCTGTTACTGAAGATCACTTTAGACATTACAGTTCCGTGAACCAGCGATTTTTTTGATCCG
>Ga0265780_10003561_pt1 | contig 20430 bp, 15 predicted proteins | sample P1T30metagenome_FD_192432 | JGI IMG/M metagenome (GOLD analysis project Ga0265780, IMG submission 192432) | Plant litter microbial communities from East Loma Ridge, Irvine, California - P1 T30 | ecosystem: Environmental > Terrestrial > Plant litter > Unclassified | place: USA: California...
TAGGCAGAATCTGACTCTGTTCGAAGCAATATGAGCGGGCAAGTCATGCGTTCAATAGTTCCTGCTTCCGGCGACGTGCTGAAGCGCGAGGAGACAAAGCATGGCGCGGCAAATCGACGTGTACCGCAGCCCGGTCGCGAAGTGTGACGTCCCCTCCTAAAGCGACGTCGCCGTTTCGCCTGTTTGATATCGCATCGAGCGCTGTAGCGCATGAAGACCCTGAGTGCTCTTACCTAAAACTACTCACTCATAGTAGTCCTAAGTCTTTGATTTCCCGACGGTTTCAAATCAAGAGGTAAGTTTTAGGTACATTGCACTGCGCACTCCGCAAAACGATGTACCTAAACATACTCACTGAGCGAGCAGCGAGAAAAATTTACCTAAACATGCCCACGCCGCAGCGCAGCCCTGGCAAGACGCACCAAGCCAGGCTATTTAAGTGCGAGGATGCGCCGTGCGCCGCTCAGGACGATTGCTGCGATGATGGTCCCGACGATCAGGTCGGGGTAAGGCGAGGCAGTCCACGTAACCAACGCGCCTGCAATGATGACGCCCAGGTTGGCGATCACATCGTTCGCTGAGAATATATAGCTCGCTTTCATGTGCGCTCCCCGATCACGCTTTTTCGCGATCAGGACCAGGCACGCCACGTTGGCAATCAAAGCAATGGCGCCGACACCCATCATCAGACTCGATTCAGGCTCACTGCCGAACACGGCTCGCCGAACCACCTCGGCAAGGGCTCCGATTGCCAATATCATTTGCAGCCAACCCGCGAGGTGTGCCGCACGGGTCTTCAAGGCAGCCGCACGACCGACGGCGTACAAGGCTAGTCCATACACCGCAGCGTCGGCAAACATGTCGAGCGAGTCTGCGACAAGGCCCGTAGACTGTGCGATCACTCCCCAGGTCATCTCTATCACAAACATCACGGCGTTGATGGCAAGCAGCATGCGCAGCGTACGTGCTTCGGAAGCGTCGCCGGCTGGATCCGCTACGAGCTGTTCTCGTCCATTCAAAGGCTTTGATTCAAGCAGGTTCGTTCCTAGCCCTAGTGGTAGCAGTTTATCGACGATAGGCTGCGCTTCTCCGGAATGCTTCACGCGCAATTGACGTTTTCCCAGATCGAACTCAAGCGAGTCGATCACACCAATGTCCGAGAGGGCCATGCGAATCATGTTCTCTTCGGATGGGCAGTCCATCTTCGGGATCGAGAGCGTAGAAGCGAAAAAGGATCGCGTCACGCCCGCGGCCCCTTTTAACTCGGCACTTTCCCGCAACTGTGCGCCCAGTCGTAAAGGACCGAGGACATCGAGAAGGGTAGCAGGGTTGCCATGATGGTCGATTGTCAGAAGTCGGTTGTCGAGGTCGAAAGACAATGCTTCGACTCCGTCAACCTTTCCCAATGCCATGCGGATGAGATTTTCTTCCGATGGGCAGTCCATTTTAGAGATGAACAGGACGCTGCGGATGCGCGCTCCGGTTCCGACAGTAGGGTCGATATTCATAAGCACTCCTGATTTGTTCCCGGCAGCTTAAACCTTGAAGCTGCTTGAACGTCAAGCGTGCAGAGAATGCATCAGCCTGCCTAATGACTTGGCAGAAGTGCTTCCATGATGCGGCAGTCAGCGACTACGCCGCCTTGGCATGTCGTAAGCCATGACGACAGGTGTTCCTTCAATGCGATGAGATCAGCAATTTTCTGCTCGATCGCTTGCAAATGTTCAGCCGTCATCGCCATCACCTGGCAGCAGTCGGCATCGCGCTGGTCGGAAAACGCCAGCAGGCTACGGACTTGCTCAACAGTAAATCCGATGTCGCGGGCGCGACGGACAAACGTCAGCCGTGTTAGATCGGTTTGATCGTACCGGCGGTAATTGCTGCCCGTTCGCGCCGGAGTGGAAAGCAAACCGATCTTTTCGTAATAGCGGATGGTGGCCGCCGGCGTTTGGGCTGCGCCGGCGAGTTGGCCGATTGTAAAAATGTTGGACATTGGCTTGACCTTAAAGTGACTTTAAGGTTTATAAAGTCTGCTTGCCCATCCGTCAAGAAATACCATCATGCGCCCCCGACTTCCCTTGGTCATCACGACAGCTCTACTCGCTGCCGCCATTGTCGTTCCAGCTCATGCCCAGAAAGGCCCGATGACATTGGCCGAAGCGGTCAGCATGGCGCAGCAACACGCGCCCGCGCAGTTGGCAGCAAATGCGGCCCTTCGCGCCGCGGACGCCAATGCCGATGTGGCGGCCCAGCGGCCCAATCCATCACTGTCCTTCGAAGCAGAAAACGTCATGGGTTCCGGCCGCTATGCAGGCTTTGGCGGCGGCGAACGCACCCTTAGCCTGGAAGTTCCAATTGAACTGGGCGGCAAGCGCAACGCACGTCGCCGTGTAGCGCAAGCCGAGCGTAGCGCGGTGAGCCTGGGTGTTACAGCAACGCGGGCAGAGGTTACCCAGCGAGCGACAGACGCGTTCATCGCGGTGGTAACGGCTGAACGCCGTCTCGCGGTGGCGAAAACAGGATACGAGCTGGCGGAGAAGGGCGCGCATGCCGCCCGCGAGCGGGTACGAGCAGGAAAAGCTTCTCCGATCGAAGAACAACGCGCCGAAGTTGGCCAAGTCAATGCCTCAGTCAAGCTGGGCAAAGCAGAACGCGCCTTGGCACTGGCACAGGCGGACTTGGCGCGCATTACCGGGAGCGCGCTTCCCGTTTCAGTCACGGCAGGCTGGTTCGAATCTGTCGATGCGCCGCGAATGCAGGCTGAGCCAGGTGCTCAGCCTTCTCTCGCCAGGGCCGAGGCTGAGGTCGCGGCGGCAAGCGCCCGGGTTGACGCAGCCAGGCGCGATCGCATCCCCGACGTGACGCTGACCGTGGGCACGCGGCGCTACGGCGACTCGTCGGACAGGGCTGCTGTGGTGGGCATTTCCGTACCCCTCCCCCTGTTCAATACAGGTACTGCCGCGCTGGTCAAGACCCGGGCCGACTACGACCGGGCGATTGCAGAACGCAATATCGTAGAACTAGAAACGAGTCAAACCGTAGCGCACGCCCAAGCGGAGCTGGCCGATGCCGCTGCGCTTGCGCAAGCAGCGAACGGGCCCGCTCTCGTCGCCGCTGAGGAAGCGGCCCGCATCGCCCGGATCGGCTATGCGGAGGGCAAGTTTGCACAGCTTGAGCTGCTCGAGGCCGAGCGAACACTGGCGCAGACCCGTGAGGACGCTCTCGATGCGCTGGCGGCGTTCCATATTGCACAGGCGCGCCTGGCGCACCTGCGCGGCAGCACGAATCCCATTCACAAGGACTGATCCATGCATTTCCTACTTCGACTGAGCGCGTACGCCGCGCTGCTTGCCGTAACCGCCTGCGCGCGCGGTCCGGAGGGCGAACCTGCGGTAGCACCGTCCAAGCATGCCGATGCCGATGGGGCGAAGCCGCAGGCTGAGGCGGGCAAAGAGAAAGCCAAAGCTTCCGAAAAGGAAGAAGAGGCAGCGTCCGACTTCATCAAAATCAGTCCAGAGCAGATCAAGGCAGCCGGCATCGAGGTCGGGCCGGTGCGACGCGGGTTCGCAGGTGCTGTCGACGCTCCGGGTCTAGTCATTGCCGACCCTAGAACCGCAGCATCGGTCAGCAGTTCAGTGAGCGGCCGCGTTCTCGAGGTTCGCAAAAATGTCGGTGAATCGGCAGCGCGTGGGGAGATCCTGGCCGTTATCGAGAGCAGGGAAGTGGCACAGTTCGCAGCCGACGTGGCCCTGGCACAGCGACAGCGCGAACTTGCGGACGCCACATTCGGGCGGGAAGAGCGACTCTACAAGGAAAAGGTCTCTTCACGGCAGGAGTACGAGGTCGCCATGGCAGCACGCGACGAAGCGCGCACCCGCCTGCAACTGGCACGACAGCAGCTGGCCAGTGCCGGCGGTGCTAACGACCAGTCCGGCCGCCTGCGCCTGCGGGCACCTATCGCCGGCGTTATTACCGCAAGGCAGATTGCATTGGGCGATATCGTCGACGCCGATGCGAAATTATTCGAGGTTGCCGACCTGCGCAACTTGTCGGTGGAGGTGTCCCTGGCACCGGCTGACGCATCGCGTATCGCACCAGGCGCAGTGGTGGACGTCATCGCTGACGGCCGGACGGCCCCGGCAAAACTTACTTATCTGTCCCGCGTGCTCGACCCACAAACCCGACAGGTGCGCGCAATCGCATCGATGTCGAACCCGGGCACAAACTGGCGCATCGGGGAGACTGTCAGGGTTTCAGTCGCCTTAAGTGGCGCATCCGGCGCCTCGTCGCTTGCGATACCTGGCACCGCAGTGCAAACCATCGAGGACAAGCCAAGTGTGTTCGTGCGTGAAAAGGATGGTTTCTCTATTCGCCATGTCGCTCTAGGAAAGCCTACCTTGGGCTATGCCACCGTGCAATCTGGACTGGATGGAGCCGAGCGCATCGCAATTATCAATACCTACATCTTGAAAGCAGAGCATGGCAAAGGCGAAGCGGGTGAAGACCATGACTGATCTCCCTATTGATGCCAACTACAACGGACGGGTACGATGATCGAGCGCATAGTCAGGTTTTCGGTCATGCGGCCGTGGCAAATGCTGCTGGCGACGCTTTTCCTATCAGTGCTGGGCGCGCTTGCCATTACACGCCTCCCGATCGACGCGGTGCCGGACATCACCAATACGCAGGTACAGATTAACGTCGTTGCCCCTGCACTCGCACCGGCCGATGTTGAACGCCAGGTCACATTCCCGATTGAGACGGCATTTGCAGGCATCCCGGGCCTTGAATCGACCCGCTCACTAACGCGCCACGGCTTTGCGCAGGTGACAACCGTCTTCAAGGATGGTACCGACATCTATTTTGCGCGGCAGCAGATCGCCGAGCGCTTGCGTGCGGCCGAACGGTCGTTGCCGGCAGGCGCCGAAGCTAGTCTCGGCCCGATCGCGACGGGCTTGGGCGACGTGTACATGTGGACGGTCGAATTTGCGAACACACACAGCGGTAAAGGAGGGGCCGGCATGGCGCCCGACGGCAGCTATGTCACTCCGGAAGGAGAGATATTACGTACCGCCATCGAGAAGGCGACATACCTGCGCACTGTACAGGACTGGATTGTGGCTCCCCAGCTGAAAAATACGCCCGGCCTGGCTGGAGTGGACGTTATCGGCGGCTATGTCAAACAATACGTCGTAACGCCCGATGCGCAGCGGCTGGCTGCGTCCGGCATCAGCTTGACCGCGCTGGCCGAAGCGGTCGAGCGCAACAACACGAGTGCCGGCGCCGGTGTCGTCGTACAAAATGGCGAAGCGCTCACCGTTCAGGCGGACGCCCGCATCAGTAGCTCAGCCGATTTGGCCAAGACGGTCATCGCCACCAAGAATGGGGTGCCGGTTCTTCTATCGCACGTCGCTACCGTCGGTATCGGACAGGAAATGCGTTTTGGCTCGGCGTCCGAGGGCGGTGTCGAGGTGGTCGTCGGCACCGCCGTCATGCGCATCGGCGAGAACAGTCGAACGGTGGCCTCCGCGGTCGACGCAAGGCTCAAAGAGATCGCCCGATCCTTGCCCCCCGGCTTGATCATCAAGCCCGTGCTCGATCGCACACGCCTTGTCGATGCGACCATACGCACGGTTGCAACGAACCTGACAGAAGGTGCGCTCCTGGTGATCGCGGTTCTGTTTGCTCTGCTTGGCAATCTGCGTGCTGCCTTGATTGCCGCCGCAGTCATCCCAATCACGATGCTGCTGACTTCCGCCGGTATGCTGCGTGGCGGAGTGTCGGCAAACCTGATGAGCCTGGGCGCTCTCGACTTCGGCCTGATCGTCGACGGCGCCGTGATTATCGTAGAGAATGCGTTGCGCCGGATCGGCGAGCGGCAACACGCAGCTGGGCAGCTGCTGACCCGCGCGCAGCGCCGGGAAGTGGTGGCCGAAGCGGCGCGCGAAATGATCAGGCCCAGCATTTACGGGCAAGCCATCATCATTCTCGTGTACGTGCCCCTGTTGACGTTTGAAGGTGTGGAAGGTCGCATGTTCGCACCGATGGCGGTCACCGTTATCCTTGCGCTCGTGTGCGCTTTCGTCCTGTCGCTCACATTCGTGCCTGCTGCAATCGGCCTGTGGTTATCGCGACATGTGAGCCACGAAGAAAACCGCATGATTGCGGCCACTTCCCGCTGGTATGCTCCTTGGCTTGATCGCGCGATGCGGCGCCCCAAGCTGACGGCGGGAACCGCGATCGTTGCCTTTGCGGGCGCGCTGCTGCTGTTCCAGACCTTGGGCCAGGAATTCCTCCCGACCCTCGACGAGCAAGACGTGCTGTTGCAGGTGGCCCGGATTCCCGGTACGTCGATCGACCAGAGCCAGGCCATGCAATTTCAAGTGGAAAAGGCAGTAGCGAAGCTGCCGGAAGTAAAATTTGCCTTCTCGCGCACTGGGACCGCCGAACTGGCGGCCGACCCAATGCCGCCGAACATCACCGATACGTTCGTCATCGTGAAAGAGCGTTCCCAATGGCCTGATCCTTCGATGAGCAAGGCGGAGCTGGTCGAGAAGATCGAGCAAGCGGTCGCCGCCATCCCGGGGCAGAACTACGAGCTAACCCAGCCAATCCAGATGCGGTTTAATGAACTCCTGGCCGGTGTGCGGGGCGACATCGCCGTGAAGGTCTATGGCGACGACTTTCCGACCATGGTGCGCACCGCCGAGCAGGTGGCGGCGCAGCTTCGTACTGTCGAAGGCGCGGTGGACGTACGTGTCGAGCAGGTAGAAGGCTTGCCGCTCCTCGCGGCCAAGCCTGACCGCGATGCGATGGCACGCGTCGGGCTTACTGCCCAGGATGTGTTCGACACCCTCGCTGCTGCAGTTGCCGGCCGAGAGGCCGGCACGGTGTACGAGGGTGACCGACGGTTCGATGTCGTCGTCAAACTGAACGATACGGCTCGGAACGATATCGAGACGCTGCGGCAGTTGCCTGTACTGACTCCGTCCGGTGCATTCGTCCCATTGGGCTCCGTTGCAACGCTGGAAACCAGTAAAGGGCCGAATCAAATCAGCCGGGAAAATGGAAAGCGCCGTGTGGTCGTCCAAGCAAACGTGCGCGGGCGCGACATCGCTGGTGTCGTCAGCGACGCGCAGGCGGCGATCAATGCCAAGGTTCAGCGTCCGCCAGGCGTGTGGCTAACCTGGGGCGGGCAGTTCGAGAACCTTGAGCGAGCACGCGATCGCTTGGCTATCGTGGTGCCGGCATGCTTCGCACTCATTGCTGTGCTGTTGTATTCGGCGGTTGGGTCCTGGCGTGCTGCAGCCGTCGTATTCACTGGCGTGCCACTTGCCTTGATTGGCGGAATAGTCGCGCTGTGGCTGCGCGGCTTGCCTTTCTCTATTTCGGCAGCCGTCGGTTTCATTGCGCTCTCCGGTGTAGCAGTGCTAAACGGGCTGGTCATGATAGGCGCGATCGACGAGCTGGCAAAGACCCACTCGTGGCGCGATGCAGTCAGGGCGGGGGCCCTACGCCGTCTGCGACCGGTGCTGATGACTGCCTTGGTAGCATCGCTCGGTTTCGTACCGATGGCGGTGGCAACCGGCGCCGGTGCAGAAGTTCAGCAACCATTGGCGACCGTGGTCATCGGCGGACTGTTATCGGCGACCTTGCTGACGCTGTTCGTGCTGCCGTCGCTGTACGCATATCTGGGCGGGCCCAAAGACGAAAAACGTGCAGAAGAGCGTGACTCAGATCGCGACGACCTGCCGAGCGCTACCCTGTCGGGGCAGCATCCTGGCGGAAAGAACAATCGCTGAACCGGCTCGGCCGGCTCTACAAGAGCCGGTCGATCAAAACGGCAGGTATTCTTGGCGTCGCTCGCGGCAGGACGTTTTTATGCTTGCGCTCTGCCGTAAGTAGTTGTATACATGCCATCTATTCCTGTGCTCGGTCCACGGCCACCTAAGCCATGCGCAATCGTGACATCAACTTCGGCAGTGAACTCTTCGCCTTGCGGCGCCTCAAGGGCGTAACGCAAGCGGACATCTCTACGCGTGCCGGCATTGGCCGCGGCTATTATTCGCAGCTTGAGAATTCAAAGAAAGGCCCGCCGTCGGCCAGGCTGTTGCAACGCATCGTAGCGGCACTCGAACCGAGTGATGACCAGGCACGCCACCTGTTCGCCGTGGCAGCTGCCGACCGGTGCATGAGTGCCTGCGAAAGTAACAAGGCCTCTACGCCTGTGGCCATGCTGGTGAAGTCGCTGGTCCAATCAGCGTCTCGCCTGACGGACGATAAAGCTGCCCGGATCGAAGCCATCCTGCTGGAGGAATGATCATGTAAAAAAGCGACGAACCCCTATAACTGAGATCCGCCGCTTTCTGGCCAAAGATAAATATCTTCGAACGTGACAATTCAAAGATATCGCTCTCCGGCCGGACGGTCAACTGTTGTTTCCAAAAAAGCTGCATCCGTCTAGCAATGGAGGGTAGAGCAATGGTGCAATCAGTATCAACCCTGGCCACCAATCGTGGGTATGGCCAGGAAGATGTCACGCCTTTGTCTGCGATACGCAAACGCGCCTCAAAGGTTTCGAATCTCTGGATTTTCGACTCCCCCAAAAACAATCGACGCCTGACAGTTTCGGGCGATGTGCCCTTCATGCACCTTGTGCTACTGGAGGGTGACATTACCGTAGCGGGCTACGATCTTGTTGACGATCCCTTCAAAGTAACCTCTGACAGTCGGGCCGGGTATGTACGGGTTCGTAACCGCGACGGCGGCGAGCATTGGCTCGTTATAGGGCGGCAGGGGCGCAAGCGCACAAGTGCGAGCGACGACGCCGCAATGCCGCAGGAGCTGCAGGAGAAGGCTCGGGCCGCCGGAGTTACAGTGCATAGGCGCAGCGAGCTCGAACTGGTGGGTAAGGACATCCTGCTGGACAACTGGCTAGTCCTGTGCGCCATCATGACCCGCGCCCGATCCTATCCCTCCTACGTCGAAACCGAGCGGTTCCTGGCCGCGTTGACCCGACACGGCAGTTTGCGCGTTGCCGACGTACTGGCAACGCCTGACGTGGACCCTGCCATCATGCTCGCAGTAGTGGCCAAGGCACTCCAGGACGCAAGGGTGCACACGGACTTGAATCGCCATTACTTTGGAATGAATTCGCAGCTAACACGGGTGCGCTCATGAGCGGGGCGCGGCGGCGCACCCTGATTCCAGCAGCGTTTTCCGACCTGTCACAATGGCCCGCACCAGACGAAGAAGTGCTCGACGAAAAAGCACTTCCAACGTATGTCATGCGAAAACGGGCGGTCCAAATGTACGCCGACGGCATTTCCATGGAGGACATCACAGCCGCCACGTCGGTTGCCCGGGAATCGATTTTCTATCTGGTCAAGCGATGCGTGACCGGCGGAGCAGATGGCGCGATCGCCGGCTTTCGCGCCCTCGTCCCGTGGGAACGTCTACGCGGTTACGAACGGCAGGAGCCGGTATGGCACGTGCTGGGCGACGGTCCCGGTGGCTGTGCAGGTGCCCTGTCCCAGCTTTTTGCGCGATTCCCCGAGGTAGAACGGCACGTCCGCAGTCGCTACCTCAGCAACGGTGGCCAGTCGCCAGAGGTGGTTAGGATCAGCTATACCGAACTGCATGGCGAGTTTCTTGACCAGCTACGCGCGTTAGGCTTCACAGACGACGATTGGCCATTCAATACAAAGAACTGTGGCTACAAATCGCTACGATCGTTTTGCCTTGGGCTACTGACCGAGCAGGCAACGCGGTGGTTTGGCGCGCGCGCTGGCGAAGAGGCTGTGCGCCGGCATGGTGTCGGCTCCGGGCACCAGAGTGTGTTTCCGCAACTGCGTGGTTACGGTGCGTGCCAACTGGATTTTCATAAGGTCGACGCCGCCTCTGTGATGATCCTCGAGACCGAAGATGGCGCCCGCCTTCCGGTGCCCGTCGCGCGTTGGCACATCGGCTTTCTCATCGAGGAGCGGTGGAACCTTGTGCTCGGAGCCTTTGTCGCTCTTGAACAGACACCGAGCGGGGACAGCGTGCTGGAAGTGATCGAGTCGGGGTTGCGTCCGCTCGATCAAGACAGCGAAGCCGGTTCGTGCCCACTTACAACTGATGGAAAAGTTCTCCCGCTGCAGATCATGCCCGAACTCGCTTTCCAAAGCTTTAGTGTGCTCAAGATGGATAACGCGTGGTCTAACGCGGCTACCGAGGTGGTCGACAACATTATCCGTACGGTTGGCTGCGCAATTAACTTCGGCCCGGTAAAGGCCTGGTGGCGACGGCATCCTGTCGAGCGGATCTTCGGCAAGCTTACCGAACGTGGTTTGAAGCGTATGCCGTCGACGCTGGGTTCAGGTCCAAAGGACACACGCCGCGATGATCCGATCGAGAAGGCCATGAAGTTCGAAATCACAATAAGAGACCTTACCGATGTGATTCACGCCTGCATCCGGGAACACAATGAAGATGGAAACGAAGGAAACAGCTTTGCTTCGCCAATGGGCGCGCTGCGGCATGCATTGGAAAAGCCCTCGACCGGGGTCTTCCTACAGCCATTGCCACGGCCTGCGCAGCGCGATCTGAAACTCTTGTCGCACGTTGAAGTTGTTACCGTGCGTGGCGACCGCAACAAGAACGTCCGGCCGCACGTGAGGTTGGGCAGATGGCGATATACCAACCCTAAGTTGGCAAGCGCCTATCACCTGATAGATCGCGACCTGGTCGTCTACTGCGACCGCAGAGACGTGCAAATTGCCCATGCGACGGTGCTCGACACTGGAGAGCAGTTGGGGGCGTTGCAGGCGCCGTTCAATAAGCAGCGCCTGCACATGTCCTGGCGAAATCGGGCCCTGATGAACCAGAGTGGCTTATCACAACGCCTGCACGAGAATGGTACGCCGGTTGTAGCCCATTGGTGCGAAGAGAAGGAGGAAGAACTGCGCGAGCGCAGTAAGGTCGCCCGTCACAAGAAACGCGCATCGAAAGAAGCGCTTGCCCTTTCGAAGGTCCAGGCCGACCAGAAACGGATCGAGGCAAACGCGCCGGCAGAGCCTAATGTGCCGCTTTCTTCACCTCCCATCCAGCCGAAAAAAAGTAACTTTTTCGATTTCGAAGTACCGCTGAACGGACCTGCCTACTTGGGAGACTGAATTGAATGCACTTGCCGAGCTGCTGACCATCGACCATCCGGCGTTCAAGCTGAACACGGTACTAGTAACCGAACCGATCAAAGAACTCTACCAGATCACCCGCCATATCCTCATGGTGCGCGAGAGTAGTTGTTGCTTTACTGGCCAAAGCGGAGTTGGGAAAACTCGGGCGCTGATTTTGCTGGAGCACATGCTTCATGAACGTATGCCTGAGCTGGTAGTCATTCGCCATAACAGCTGGAATCAACAGGTGCCCTCCATACGGGCGTTCTTCAAGCATTTCCTGACCGCCGTAGGCCACCCTGAATTGCGGGGAGAAACGTTCGACTTGCGACACCGACTTGTGTGCCGCCTCATCGATCTTGCCCGCACGTACCAGTCGCCATTCGTCGTTCTGCTCATCGATGAAGCGAACGCCATGAAGCTTGAGGACTTTCTCTTTCTAAAGGATATTTACAACGACCTGGATGACGAGAACGTGCAGCTTGTGACGATCATGATGGGGCAAGATCCGGATTTTTCCGATGTGATCGCGATGCTTCGTGATAAGGGGAGATCGGATCTCATTTCTCGATTCGCTCGCAGACGCCAGTCGTTCAGGCCTTTCTCGAAAATGGATGATGTGGCCGGAATTTTCAAGCAGTACGATACCGCTGTATGGCCGGCCGACAGCGAGCAAACCTGGACACAATTTTTCTTGCCGGCGGCGTGGGCCGCAGGTTTCAGATTAGAGAAGCAAACGGCAGTGTTCTTCGACGCTCTCCAGGAATGCTCTGCTCACTCAGTTCAGAAAGTAGGTTTTCCAGCACGTCAGTTCTTCACGGCGGTGCGTCGTTACCTGACGGTTCAGCATCACAAGGACGCGCCAGGGGTATGGCCTCCTGCTGATGCGTGGCAGGAAGCGATTGACTTCGCTCTTCTTTCCGACGCAATGGCTGAGATGAAGATCGAGGTAAAGCGCGCCCGAAGGAATGCGCGATGAAGGTCTACGAGCATATCCCTGGGCTGTTTCCAGCCAACGCCGCTTTAGATCTCATGCCACTACCCGGCGAATCCATGGTTTCTTCACTGTGGCGATTCGCATGGCGCAATGGATTGAGTGCCAAAGAACTGCTCAGATTTTGCTCGTCGGGTTTGGGTTATTCGAAAGAGGGCAGCGACTACAGCCGAAGTCGTGCCTTTGACCCCGATGTCTTTATCGATGCAAGTGGCTGGATCAACCAGTCACGCGAGATAGATTTTATCGAACCAAGCAGTCGTCACCGCCATACGTGGTGGTGCAGTCACTTTCGCTATTGCCCGGTCTGTCTTGAACATCTCTATCACAGCTACTGGCACCAATCGAAGTTCATATCCCATTGCCCGCTTGATGGTGCAGCGCTGATTGACAGCTGTTACTGCTGTCGAGCCTCGCTCCCAGAATACGGGTTCCAGCGCGCTATCCTAAGCAAACCCTATACATGCCACAAATGCCGTGGCGCGATATCGGGAGTCAAAATTAACTTGAGCGCCCGAGTGCACTACCAGCAGCGTGCACGCGAGTTCAGCGAAATTATCGCCAGCATCGAGCGATGGTGGTTCGATGCGACGCCGCTTCGCAAGGAGCTCGAAACGATGATTCCGTCACACCGCTTTAGGGCTTACGCACCTTGGATGAGGCCACATTCAAGTCTGCGATACTGGATTGTCGCTCAGGTGCCGCCGCCTGAGCGGTTGCCTGTTTTGACCAGTACGCTTCCACCTTTGGTTGTCCTGAAATGGAAAGTCCGGCTTAAGCCGGATGATCCAATGGCATTTTTGTTCGAGCGCCGGCAGTCCAAGTTTGAAAAGCTCGTGCTTGCTCGGCAAGTTTACCGTGCGACCCTACGGCGCCTTGGCAGAACGATTCAACGTAGCCAACCGTTCGATGATGCTCAGTACCGGCGTCACCAAGCGCTTCCGCTCGAGGATTTCGTCCGATCGAGCAAACATTGCAATTTGCAACTGCTCGCTTTGATCATGCTCCGTAGGAGCTATGAAACCTACATCAGCTCTTTCGAGGACTCTCCCGAACATGCCCAGCTGGAGGATGGAAATGTCGGGTTCCCGTACGGGAACGAATTCGCCTTGAGGTTAAGGATCTGCTGGCGGGCGCAATTCATCGCCGACTATGCTTCGTTTTACTGGTGGCTAGTCGCGATGCGCGACGGACGTGAGGGCGTCAACAGTTTCAGGCGCGAAATGGCTACCCTGTGCGATGCCGATGCCAGCTACGATCGCCAATTCGGCGACCTGGTTAGCGGTACTGTTGCGTTTCCTGCCGTCGACGGACTGGACTTGGGCCTATTTCCGTGATGTTCGCCGGTCGGCGAGCCGTCACCAGTTCGCCCGATGCTTTTCCTCGGTGTCATCGTGCCGCGAGTCGTCTGGCGCGTGCAGGTAACCGCTAGTCGTGCTGATCGAGGCATGTCCCAGGGTGTCACGCACATGGCGTAGGTCGACCGACTTATTTGCCATGTGCGATCCCGCTGTGTGCCTTAGCCAATGCGCCGATGCCTGGCTCACCTTCACGGCAACGTGCGCGTACTCTGGCCCTTTGAGTTTGAGACGCCCGGCCGTCATCGCGAAGACCGCTTTGATGATGTCGTGTATGCTCCCACGGCTCATCGCCTTCGGCTTACCACCGATCGGAAGCAAGAGTGGTGTGGATTCGCCCGGTATCGGTAACGGCGGGTAGCTCAATTCACGCCGGTACCGACCAAGCTCGACCATGAGTTCACTCGTGGCCGGAACTAGCCGCAGCTTGTTTCCCTTACCGAGAATTTCGAGCCACCATCGCTCAGTCCCGTCACGATCTCGCCTCGAGAAGAAGCCACCCATGCTGTTTTCGGCGATTTCGGAAATCCGCAAGCCGCACACGTAGCAAAGCGTAACGAGCCATCTGAGACGCAGGTAGTGTTCGCGCTCGCGCGGCGTATCGCGGGGAAGGGCGTCGATGGTTGCCTTAACCTCTCGCCACATTTCGTCATCGAGGTAGCGTTCGATGCGCGGTGCTTGCCGACTAGAGCGCTGCCGGGAAAGTGATAAGGGATTGCCGGCCAGGTAGCCGGCGTTGACGAGCCAGGCAAACATCGAGTTCAGAATCAAGCCTGCCTGCCGCTGGCTTGACGCTGACAAAGGACCCGCGAATGGGCGCCACCGCGGGTCACTTCTGGCGTGACGCCGGTTCTGTTCGCTCACCCAACGCTCGCGAGGTGATGGATTGGAAAGGAAAACCTTGTAGGCGAGCCAGTCCTCGTGCGTCATGGACGACAGCGGCTTGCCGCGTTGAAGGACACACCAAAGTAGCAAGCGCTCTGCTTCCTTGCGGTAGGCATCGAACGTCGCTCGCTTATCCGTAAAGTTGGCAAGCCAAGCGAGTACCGCTGCCACATCGGTATCAGCCCCAATCTGCCTGGGGACATTCGACTCGCGGTTCGTTCCACGCGAGCCGTCCAGGTCGCGTGAGACAGCCAGCACCTCCAAGGGTGCTATGGCAAGTGCTTCTGCAGCCGTGGCGATCTGATCTGGCATTCCTATACCCGATGACTCATTTCCGATTTGCCAGCGCGGCTACGGGCTGACGCTATGGCTTGCCCGTGCCGCTCTGGATACGCACTTCCTGACGTACCTCGACTGGCTGCAGCGTCTGATAACGCTGCCGGATATTATTGTAGACGCCTGGCGTGTCTTCGGCGGCTACGGTAACGACCATCGCGTAGGGCAGCGGCGGGAGTAAACTGTTGTCAACGCTCTGGCCGTCTTCGCGCGCACCATACGTGATGTCAAAGAGCGGATCGTCGAGGGTATCGACATTGAAGCGATGCTCGTGCTTGAGAGTCGTTTCCCATTTCTGTTCATCCGTCCGCGCTTCGAGCTCGGTCGTGTACATCTTCGACGACGAGAAAAACGACATTGTCTTCTTGGACGTTTTTTTCGGGCGTAGCAGCACCGTCAAACCAGCGCGCGTGTAGTTCACCGCATGTTCGGGATCGGTGTGGCTGGCAAAGCACAAGGTCGCTCGCAGCGTTACCTTGCCCTTCAGGGGAAGCGACGGAAATGGAATGAGCGCACGCAGGTTTTGGCCGGCCTGCAGAGTGCCTTGATAGATGACGCGTACTTCGTTGTCTTCGCACGTTAGCACCTCGTCGACGCTTTGGGGGAAGCGGCCATGCCCAACGTGGCTCATCAGCATGTGCTTGGGCCGGCTAGCGTGGTGCGACATCAATGCGCGCACGGCCAGGATGCTCAAGGGCGAATTCAACGACACTTTTACACCGATGGCGGTGCGCAAGGTTGCAGGCGAGCTGAAACTGGTGCCGCTGGTGTGGGCGTACTGTGCGCTCAAGGCATTGTAGACGACAAAAGGCTGCTGCTCGGAGCCGCCGAAGCCTAGCCCATCGGGCTTGATCATCCCGGGACTGCGGCCGGGACCGTGCGAGCTATAAGTCGCGCGCTCCCAGGACGAAGCGGTGACGTCGCAGGCGCCAACCGCCAATGCGTTGACCATATCGGAGGGCGGCTGCACGCGGCACTCAGGCCACACTTTGTCACCATCGTTGCCAACCGCAACTGCAGCGAGCGTCTTGCCAGAAGCAAGGTGGCTGTCGATCAGCGCCGTCCACGGATGCACCTCGTCGTCGTCCATCGGCATGTACGGCCCGATGCTGAAATTGACGAAGTCATGGTGTTCCGATTTGAGCACGTGGTCGATATTCTTGAGCACGTCATACAGGTCAACGTCGGGCACGCCATCGGAATGCTGCAGTGCTGGACTGATGCAACGGTAGTGGTGCACGTTTGCGTAGGGTCGCGGGAACTGCTCGGCGGCTTCGTCGAGCGGTCCGAACAGCACTGCGCTGGTTACGCCGTTGCCGTGATTAAGGTAGGCCGCTGACGTCGACTCGGCGCCAGGCAGGACTGTCTCCTGCACCCACTGCGATAAGTCCGTGTGACCGATTCCGCCGTCGAAGACCGCAACCTTGAGCGAAGCGTCGATCGCTGACTGGGCAGGCAGTGCCGGAGCTGGTACGCTCGAGCTGCGCATGTCCCGTCCGCCGATACGAAGAGACGGCATGACACGCACGGCGCGAACAAACTGGAAGGCAGCCAGCTCCTGGGCCTTCGATACCGGGAGACGCACTGGTACAAAGGTCAGGGCGGACACGTTGAGCGCACGCGAGATCTCGGCCACGCCTCCGAGAGACTCGACGTAGGTGGCGAACGCCTTAACGATATCGCTGTCCTGGATTGCAGCGTGCAGCACGACCTCCAGGGACGCATGCACCTGATCTACCTGCTTGGCGAAATTCTTGTCGGCGGCTGCAAACTCCTGCATCAACTCGAACCTGCAGAAGGCCTTCTGCTGGGTTTGAGAGGTCTGGCTGGAGAAGAGAAGCTGCTTAAGGCGGACGAACGCTTCATCCGGCCCAGCGACGAACAACGCCGCTGTAAAGAGAGACTCCCCGGCCCGCTGGCGGCTGCTGGCCACGTCGCGTGGCACAACATGGGCTGAGCGACTCCCAACGCAGCGTAAACCACTCGCCTTGAGGAGGTTGTTAGGGTGATGCGTTTTCGCCAGAAACGCGGGGTGCAGGGTGAACTTCGCAACGGACTCGCCGCGTGGCTTGAGAATTCGGGAGTGGGCCTGTTGAGACGCCATCAGGCTGTCAAGCTGCTTGCCGAGCCATTCCCGCTGCTGAGCAATATGGTACGGGTACTTCTTCGTGCCCGAGCCTTTGTTGAGCTTGAACGGCTGCGTAAGTGTCTCGCCGTATCCCAAAATGATGTTCGTTGCTGCCATTCCTGATTACTCCCCGAGGTAACGTTTAATGACGCTGCTGACTGTTGGATGGGTTTTGCCCAACCGTAATGCGATTTCGCGCCGCGAATGGCCTGCCAGGTGCAGCAAAAGCATTTCGCCTTCATGCGGCTTGGCCATGTCACCCTTGCTCATCCTTAGCCGCACCGCATTCTTGACCAGGATGGGAACGAGCTCAGTTTGCTCGAGTAAAGCGCTCTTGCGCGCCGCGTGGATCAGATGACCGATCGAGCTGAACGACTCCCCGTGGAGCAGGGAGGCCAGATTCTTCCGTATGTTGTCTTCCATGGGCAGATCGTTCAGGTAGGTGACGATCAAGTCCACTGAGGGCGGCTCGAACTGGACAACATGATCGAATCGGCGCCAAACCGCTGGGTCGAGTAGCTCGCCGTGATTGGTAGCCGCAATCAAAAGTGAGTTTGCTGGCCAGTCGTCCAGGGCCTGCAGAAGGACGTTGACCAGACGCTTGAGTTCACCCACATCGCTGTCGTCGTCGCGCCGCTTTGCAATCGCGTCGAACTCGTCGAGCAGCAGCACACAGGGACGTGAGATGGCGTGATCGAATACCGCGCGCACGTTATTGCCTGTCTTGCCCAGATAGCTACTCATGACGGTGGCCAGATTTAGCGTAAGCAAGGGCAGTTTGAGTTCCTGAGCGAGCCAATATGCAGCAAGCGTCTTGCCAACGCCCGGTTGGCCGCAAAACAGCAGCATGCGCGCCGGCGCGAGGCCTTCCTGGATGAGCAGGTCGAGGCTGCGCCACTCCTTAAGAACATCGGATAGGACACCTTCGATAGAGTCGCTGAAAACAGGCTTTTTCGGTACGACGACTGGGAATATGGTTTCGACCAATTCCATGCGCGAATCGGCATCGACCGGGGTAGGCACGAAATCGCCTGCACCGCGCATGACATTTTCAGTAGAGAGAAACTGGGCAAGCTCTTGCGCTAGTGCCAGGTCGGTTTGCTTGAGCTTGGATGCAAAGCGACCAACTGCGAGCGCGAAAGCGCTACGCGATCCGGTCATTCCCGATTGCACAACCTTCACTAGCTCTTTTCTCGGGAAGCTTTCCACGACAGTCCTTTAAAATCAACGTATTACGATGAATGGTAAATCTTAGTATGGTGATTTTATCTGATTCTTTCCAACTGAGCCACAGTTTTGTGTGCCAAGGTGGCCCACTGTCCCAGAGTACAACCCATCGTCACGGCAGCTGTCATAATCCCGACATAATGCAAATAATGTCAGAATTCCGAAGCGGGGCGCCCGTTATGCTACGGTTTACGTAATATTACGTAACACGTTCGGAGGCCTTCATGCTCGACAATGTCCAGACCACGGCCGCCCTGCAGGCCGACATCGACGCCCTGCGCGAACGGTTTCCCCGTACCGCGGATCTGTATCGCGAGGCGTGCGGCGTCATGTTCTTCAGGTACGGACTGACGCCGACGACGAACGCGCTCTACCAGCTCGTTCGAAAGGGGAGCATGTCGGTGCCGACCGAAGCGCTGAGGCGGTTCTGGAGCGACCTGCGAGAACGGGCCAGGGTCGACCTGCAGCACGCCGACTTGCCCGATCAGGTCAAGCAGTCAGCCGGTCAGCTGGTCGGGGAGATCTGGACGCTGGCCCGCCAGGCAGCTGACGAGTCGATCGCGGCCCTACGGCAGAACGCGGCGGCCGAGCGCGAAACGGCCTTGACCGAGAAAGCCGCCCTGGAGAAGCAAGCTGCGGAACTCTCATTGCAGCTCGAGCACGCCCGCACCCTGATCGCATCGACTGAGGCGACCGTTGGGCAGCAGCGAGAAGAACTCAGCGTCGGAGCGGCAATTGAGCGGGAGACGCAGTCGCGGCTGACCGAAGCTCGGGCTGAAACCGAGCGGCTGCAAGGGGTGATCGGTTCAATGTCCGCGGCACACGCGACCGAGATCGACAAGATAACCGGGCGCGTTCTGCAGGCCGAACAACGCTACACCGACCTGGAAAAACGTACGCTCGTTGACCTGGACCGCGAACGAACGACCGCGACCAGACTACAAAAGCAGCTCGACGCCGAGCGACGGGCGTCCGCTTCCCGGCTCGAGGAGCTGCAGGGCCAGGTTCAGGCCGCGCAGTTCCAGCTTGCGAGGCTAAGTCAAGAGCTCGGGGTCTATATGGCCAAGGCCGAACTGCTGGCCGACGAACGAGACCGCGCGGCCCGGCAGGCCGCGGAAAGCGCACTCCAGACTGCTGAGCTGGACAGCCGGCTTGCCGCCGAGCGCGCCAGGGTGGCCGAGCTTCGTGTGCAGCTCGAGCGAAAAGCGCCGAAATCGGCATCCACCGGCCGGGAGGCCGATCCGGCACTTAGAACCCCTCGTCAGCGGCGAACTGCGCGAGGCAAGCCAGGCGAATAGGGCAGGCGCGACGCTAGGAACCCAAGTCAGACACGCTGCTCAGTTGCCTGCAGGCGGATGTCTCATCCGTCGTAAACGGACGGCCGAAGCGATGCCGGATCCAGATATACCTGTCCATATTCAGGTAGGTCAAATCAAGCGCACGAAGTCCAGCCTTGTTGAGTTCGGCAACTTCCACAAAAGCGAGCTCCTCCAGCTGCGAAAATACCGATTCCGGCAGCAGGTACAGACCCATTAAGTGTTCTTTAACCTGGCGATACAACGCAGGGTTCCGTAGCGTGTACCCGATGTGTTTGCCCAGGTGGCACAGGTGGCACAGGGCCCGCAACCCAACCAGTTTCATGACGTGCCGTGCACCAGGAACGTCGGCGCCGGGCGGCAGGTACCGCCAGACCTCGTGGCACTCCAGTTGCTCGCCGCTACCGCATTCGCCGCAGCGCTTGCCGGCAGCCTCGATCGTCATTTTGCGCAGGAGGCGCCAGACGTCGCTCGGAAGGACCGCTCGAACACATTTATGGTGCATGACCTGAGGGATGAGTTCGAAGGCAAGGGGGCGCGCAGCTGCAGAAGCTGCTATGCGCTCGCAGGGCGATTGTCCATGCAGATGCTTCAGCGGGTGCGATGTGAGACCAAGGCGCGCTTTGGGGCGTGCCGAGTACGGTTTGGGCATGTCGAGCCTCCAAAAAATGCGGCAAAGCGCTTGTTTGTGAGTGCATCAACCATGTCGCAGCCGTATGGCAGCCGAACCATTCTGGCGTGCGTTAGCTTTGTCATTGAGACCGGGGACAAACGTTCAGGCACGCACAATTACGAGGGCTCAAGACGCCTGGCATCGCTAAGGATCCGCATACTCATGCGTAAAGGAAGGTCGTACCAGTCAGCACGAGGCCGCGGTCGATAACGCAAGCCACAACAGCAAAAGCGTATAGTTTGGCGCGACTGTGCAAAGTCCGGCGGTCAACAAGGCGCGATGACGAAACCAGTGACGTGCACATGTGTGTACCTAAATATGCCGACTTGGAGAGAGACGTCACGATCTGTACCT
>Ga0265780_10003562_pt1 | contig 20428 bp, 21 predicted proteins | sample P1T30metagenome_FD_192432 | JGI IMG/M metagenome (GOLD analysis project Ga0265780, IMG submission 192432) | Plant litter microbial communities from East Loma Ridge, Irvine, California - P1 T30 | ecosystem: Environmental > Terrestrial > Plant litter > Unclassified | place: USA: California...
CCAAGCGGCCGAGAGCTGGCTGTTGGCGCCGGTTTTGTAGGCCAGGCCCAGGCGCGGCGCGGCGTTCACGCGGCCCAGCAGCGCCGAATACTCGGTGCGCAGGCCGGCCCGGCCAGCCAGGCGGTTGCTCAGCATCATTTCACTTTCCACAAAGCCGGCGGCGCGCTGCTCGTCCACGGCCAGGGCCAGCGGGGCGGTTTCGGCCGAAGCCCGGTACTGCTGGCGGTAGCGCTGGGCGTAGCCTTCGAGGCCCACCTTGAGGTTGAACCAAGTGCTGGCTGAGTCGTTGGTGAGCACGAGGCGGGCCACCGCCGAGCGGTCGAGGTCGTGGATGGTCTGCACATCGGGGCTCATGGTGTTGTCGTCCTGCGTGAGGGCCAGGCCGGTATTCAGGCTCCAACCGCGGGTGAGGGGCGCCCGGTAAGTGGCGTTGAGGTAGGCGTTGTCGTTGGCGAGGGCTACGGGGTGGCCGTTGGCTGCAAAGTCGGGGTTGGCATCGGGCTGGCGCAGGGCCAAGCGCTGGCGGCTGTAGGTGGCGTACACTTTCAGCATGCCTGCCTCCCCTACTTGCCGGACCAGCTTGGCCGAGCCGCCTAGCTGCAGTGGGGCGCGGTCCCAGCCCAGGTTTTGGGGCACGAGGTTGTAGTACGGGGCCAGATTGGTATAGTCGGCGCTCACGGCCAGGGAGGTACGGTCCCAGCGCTTGGTGCGGGCCAGGCTGCCGCCCACGCTCATAAGCGAGAGGCTGGTTTGGGTTTCGGGGGCGAGGTCCGTCGAGTTCAGGGCCACCACGGCGCTCAGGGCCTGGCCATACTCGGCCGAGTAGCCGCCGGTGCTGAACACCATGCCTTTGAAGAGAAACGGCGAAAACCGGCCCCGCGAGGCCACGTTGGGCACCGCGCCGGCGTAGGGCGTTTGCACGGGCAGGCCGTCGAGGTACTGCTTGGTTTCGGAGGCGGCCCCGCCGCGCACGAACAGCTGGCCGGTTTCGCCGTTGCGCGTGGTGCCGGGCAGGGCGTTGAGGGCGCCGGTGATGTCGCCGAGCGCGCCGGCCGTGGTCACTACATCCAAGGGCTTGAGCACGGCGCTGCGCTTCACGTCACTGGCCTCGAAGGCGCCGGCCGTCACCACCACGTCGCCGAGCTGGGCGCGGTTGGCTTTGAGGCGGATGTTGGGCAGCGAAATTTTGCCGCCGCCCAGCGTGACGGGCAGCTCCTGCGGCTCGTAGCCCATGAAGCTCACCACCAGCACCGCCGGCCCGGCGGCGCGGTCGGTGTGGAAGTCGAAGCGGCCCAGCGAGTCGGTGCTGGCCCCGTCGAAGGTGGTTTTCAGAAACACGTTCACACCCGGCAGCGGCTGGCCGGCGGCATCGCGCACCACGCCGCTGAGGGAATGCGTGGCAGAGTGGCTGAGGGACGGTGGAGCGGGCGTGGTTTGGGCCTGGGCGGTGGCGGCGCTCAGGAGCAGCAGCAGCGGGAGTAGCGAGGTTTTCATCGGGAGCCAGCGGTTAGTTGATGGCTCAAAGGTGCCGGGCCGGCGGGCTGGCCAAAAACGGACCTTACCGAAGCGTCGAATGAGTGGGATGAACCGTCGGCACCGCCGACGAGCCGCTGGCCGCCGATGCCGGAAACCTTCGTATTTTCGGGCAGTCCCTCTTTTCCTCCGCCATGCGCTTTCGCACCTATCTCTCCTATCTCAGCCTGCTCCCGTTGAGCGCCTGCACCAACTCATGCAAGCAGGAGTACGACAACAACGAGCTGTTTTCCCGCGCCCAGCTGCCCGCCTACACCGAAACCGGGGCCAATACCATAGGCTGCCGGCTAGACTCGCGGGTGTGGACCGTATTGGGGGCCACCTAGCAAAAAAGCGGCCTCGGCAGCTACTGGGAGCTCAATGCGCTGCTAGTGAATGGCCGCTATGATGTACCGTCCTACGTAGCCGCTACCGGCCGCATGAGCGGGGTGCGCGACAGCAAGCCGTTCTACGACATGGGCCTTACGGTGGTGTTTCGCCCCTCCGATACGCTCGGCGGCCTGCACTTGCTGGGCGCCGACACCTCCCGCACCTATACCGGGCAGTTTGTGGAGCAAATGTCGGCCACCGACTTCATGACCTACGACGACTACCACAGCAGCAACCGCCGCCCCGTACGCCTGCTCGTGCGCAAGCTCGACCGGCAGCAGCGCATCATCAGCGGCACCTTCGAGGGTAGCCTCTACGGCGGCACCAGCGGCCACGACTCCCTGGCCGTGGCCGACGGCCGCTTCGACCTGAAATACTAGCCATTTCCCAGGAGACAGCGCTTAGGGCCAGGCTCCCAACCATTGGATTTGCTGCGCGGGTCAGCCATAGCTTTTCCTGGCAAAACTCCGTACTGCGTGGCGTGATTTTCCAGGTGCTGCCTGCGCCCGGACAGCTTTATCCGCCGTATGTATTTTATTCATTCCTTCCTCATTCCGCTGTGGGGACCTTACGTCCTCTTGTTACTTTCATGGCCGAAAACCTCACCTTAATTGATTACCGGAGCCTTTTCCGGTCTTTGCCAGGCTCCTACCTGCTGCTGGGCCCCGACGGCACCGTGCTCGATAATTCCGACGAGCACGTGGCCGTATCGCTGCTGCCGCGCCCGCAGGCCGTGGGCCGCAACATCTTTGAGGCCTACCCTTCGGCCCCCGAAAGCCAGCGCGACCTCCATGCCTCGCACGAAGAGGTACGCCGCACCCTGCGTCCCCACACCATGCCCCTGCTGCGCTACGACCTGGAGCGCCCCGCCGAGCTGGGCGGCGGCACCGAGGAGCGGTACTGGCAAATCACGCACTACCCACTACTGGACAGCGACGGCGAGCTGCAATACATTCTCCAGATTCCGCAGGACGTGACCGCGCAGCACCAGGCATCCCAGCAAGCCCGGCAGGCCCAACAGGCACTCGACGAAGCCCGGCAGCGCACCGATTTCATCCTCGAAAGCCTGCCCGTGATGGTCTGGACCAACCGCCCCGATGGCCAGCCCGACTATTTCAATCCGCGCTGGCTGGAGTTTACGGGCAAAACGCAGGAGCAGCTGCTGGCAGCGTCTGAATGGGATTCCCTCGCCTACCCCGAAGACCGCGCCGCCCTGCAGCAAGCCTGGCAGGAGGCGCTGCGCGAAGGCCGCATGTTGCAGTATGAGTACCGCCTGCGCCGCCACGATGGCCAGTACCGCTGGCTGCTGCTGCGGATTTCGCCCCGCCGCGATGCCGACGGGCGCATCAGCATGTGGGTGGGCGCGGCCAGCGACATCCACGAGCAGCGCCAGATGGTGCAGGAGCTCCTGCAAGCCAACGAGCAGCAAGCCGTCCTCTCGGAGCAAGCCTACCAAACCTACCAGCAAGCCGAAGCCCAGCGCGAAACCTACGAGAACCTGTTTATGCAGGCCCCAGCGCTTATCTGCATCCTGCAAGGGCCCAATTTCCGCTTCGATTTCGTGAACCTTCGGTACCAGGAATTATTCCAGGGCCGGCAGTTGTTGGGCCTGCCTTTGGTTGAGGCGCTACCCGAGCTGCGCACCCAGGGCATCGTGGAGCTGCTCGAAAACGTGTACAACACCGGCGAAACCTTCTATGGCAACGAGGTACCGCTTCGGCTGCAGCGGACCGATGGCTCGGTGTACGACGGCTTTTTTAACTTCACCTACCAGCGCTTCGCCGAAAAAGATACGCCAGCCGGCATCATGGTTTTTGCCTTCGATGTGACGGCCTTGGTGCAAGCCCGCCAGGCGCTCGAACGCCTGCGCGACACCGGCCCGGCGGGCTTCCCCCTCACCTGATTTGGGCAGCCCCACGGCGCACATGGCCCGGTAATTGTATTTCCGAACTCGTCTTTACCTTATTGCATGCCCCTCACTTCTTTCGACTTTCAGCAGGCCCGCGTGAAGCAGGTCTTGTTTAAGTCGCGGCTGCGCTCGGTGCTCTACGGCGTGCGCGAAGCCGAGCCCGCCCTTTTTTCCTTGGCTGAGAACCCCTTAGGTCAGTGGCTGCAAACCTCGTTAAAGCCCCAGCTGGGAACGCAGCCGGCCGTGCATGAATTGGAACGCACCCTCCAGCAGATGCTGCGAACCGGCCAGGACCTGGCCACCCGCTACCAGCGCGGCGAAATTGAGGAGGCCCGCGCCGGCCTCGACCAGGTGAATGGCTACGCCGACAGGATTGAGGCGCTCCTGCACACACTGGAGCAGGGTGCTTTGGCTTAATTTCCCGCATTATGGCAGCCGCATCCTGCCATCCTGGCTTATTTTCACGCTTCGTTTACGGTTCTGCTAAACGCTTCGTTTTTTTCCCCCATGCCTGCTTTCTCTCTTTCTGTTGATTATCAGCGTCTGTTTCGCTCCCTGCCCGACAACTTTCTTGTTATGGCGCCGGATGCAACTATTCTCGATAATACGGACAGCCACGTAGCCGCCTCTCTCAAGCCGCGGGAGGAAGTGCTCGGCCGCACCTTGTTCGAAGCCTATCCGTCAGTCGACCAGAACCAGGGCGATGTCATCGCCGCCTCGCACGAGCATGTGCGCCAGTACCTGGAGCCTCACACCATGCCCCTGATACGCTACGACCTGGAAGTGCCCGCCGAGCAGGGCGGCGGCTTTGAGGAAATGTACTGGCAGGCCACCCACTACCCCGTGCTGGGGCCCAACGGACAGCTGCAATACATTGTGCAGCGTACCCGGAACGTGACCGAGCAGCACCGGACCGCGCTGGCCGCGGCCAAAGCCCAGGCAGCCCTGGCGGAGTCGCAGGAGCGCACCATTTTCATGCTCGAAAATCTGCCCGTATTCATTTGGACGGCGCAGCCCGATGGCCAGCGCGATTACTTCAACCCGCGCTGGCTGGCTTTCACGGGTCAGCCCATGGCCCAGGAAATAGGCTGGCAGTGGGCCGAGCGCCTGCACGCCGAAGACAAAGCCCGGGTACTCGACTCGTGGCGGCACTCCGTTGCCACCGGCGACCCGTATCAGGTGGAATACCGTCTGCTCCGCCACGATGGCCAGTACCGCTGGATTCTCTCCCGCGCCACCCCGCGCCGCGATGCCGACGGGCGCATCAGCATGTGGGTAGGTGGCGCCACCGACATCCACGAGCAGCGCCAGATGGTGCAGGAGCTGCTGGAAGCCAATGAGCAGCAAGCCATTCTCTCGGAGCAGGCCTACCAGATGTACCAGAAAGCCGAAGGCCAGCGCGAGACCTACGAAAACCTGTTCATGCAGGCCCCGGCCATGATTTGCATTCTGCGCGGGCCTGAACACCACTACGAGTTCGTGAACCCGCAGTACCAGCTGCTTTTCCCGCACCGGCAGCTGGTGGGCCACCGCGTGGCCGAGATAATACCCGAAGTCAGAGCCCAAGGCATTATCGACCTGCTCGACAAGGTGTACCAAACCGGTGAAACTTTCTATGGCAACGAGCTGAAGATGCAGCTGGAGCGCGACGCCAGCGGCGAGCTGCGCGATTCGTTCTTCAACTTCACCTACCAGCAGTTCCGCGAGCAGGGCAAGCCGGCCGGCATCATGGTCTTCGCCTTCGAAGTCACCGACTTCGTGCGGGCCCGCCAGACGCTGGAACGGCTGCGTGCGACTGGCCAGGCCGACAGCCCCGAACAATAGGTTTCGGCGTGCTGTCTTCTCTCCTTTTTGCTCCGCTTATTACCGCCCTTCATGCCCCTCACTCCCTTTGACTTTCAGCAGGCCCGCGTGAAGCAGGTCTTGTTTAAGTCGCGGCTGCGCTCGGTGCTATACGGCGTACGCGAAGCCGAGCCCGCCCTCTTCTCTGTGGCCGACAACCCGTTGGGGCAGTGGATTCAAACTGTACTCAAGCCCCAGACCGGTGGACAACCAGCCGTGCACGAGCTGGAGCACGTTCTCCAACTGATGCTGCGAACCGGCCAGGACCTGGCCACCCGCTACCAGCGCGGCCACCTCGAAGAAGCCCGCGCGGGCCTCGACCAAATCAACGGCTTTTCCGACCAGATTGACTCCCTGTTGCTGAACCTGGAACGCGCCGCCTAGCAACAAGCATCGTTGAGGCTACAGGTTGAATAGCTCGGCCGCGTTACGGGTTGTGGCTTCGGCCACTTCTTGCGGCGTTTTGCCCACCAATTCGGCCACGCGGCGCAACACCAGCGGCAGGTAGGCGGGCTCGTTGCGCTTGCCGCGGTGCGGCACGGGTGCCAGATAGGGGCAGTCGGTTTCCAGCAGCAAATGCTCAAGGCCCATGCCCGGCAACAGTTTATCGGCGCCCCCATTCTTGAAAGTAGCCACCCCGCCAATGCCCAGCTTGAAGCCCAGCTTGATGACCTGCTCGGCTTCTTCGGGCGAGCCCGAGAAACAGTGAAACACGCCGCGCAGGGTGCCGTCCTGGGCGGCTTCTACCAGCGCCACCGTCTCGGCAAAGGCCTCACGGGTGTGCAGCACGATGGGCAACTGGTGTTTTTTGGCCAGGTCGAGCTGAATTTTTAGGGCTTCCTGCTGCTCCGGCAATAAAGTTTTGTCCCAATGCAGGTCGAGCCCGGCTTCGCCGACGGCCGCGAAAGGCCGGCGGGCCAGCCAGGTTTCTACTTCGTACAGCTGCTGCTCAAAGCTGCGCGTGACCGAGCACGGATGCAGCCCCATCATGGCAAAGCAGGTTTCCGGGGACTGGGCTTCCAGCTCCAGCATGGCGTCGATGCTGGAATGGTCGATGTTGGGCATCACGATGGTGCGAACGCCAGCGTCCTGTGCGCGGCGCAGGGCAGCAAGCCGGTCGCCCTTGAACTGTTCGGAGTAGAGGTGAGCGTGTGAGTCGGTGATATGCATGTTGGAATTATTGGCGAATAAAGGCGGAGCTGAGCGCAGCAACACGAAGCCGTGGGCAATCCAGCACTCAACATTCCGCCTTCAAATTTCGGCATTTCAATCGTAGCGTCTCCCCTTCCACACCACCGCCCCGCCAAACAGCTGAAAAAACAGGATGGCTCCGGTCAGCGCCAGCGTGTAGAACTCGAACAGTGGAAGCAGCCACCAGCGCAGCCGCAGCCCCGCTCGCCGGTGTGCCAGCCCAGCCAAGCCTCCCTGCACCAGCACCTTGGCGCCCCAAATGCCGAGTGCCCACACTGGCCCGGCCCAAAGAGCTACCCCCAGCAGCGCCGGCCAAAACCCACTGAAAAACAGCAGCTCCAGCCGCAGGCGCAAGGGCAAGCCGGCCACCCCGCGCAGCCAGCGCCGCCGCTGCCGCAACAGCGCCGCCCAGGTAGGCATCGGCAAGGAATCGGCCCGTACCGCCTTCTCAAATACCTGCCGAAAGCTGAAACCCGCGGCCAGCACAGCCTGAAACAGCGCAAAATCCTCTGTCACGGAAAAAGGCAGGGCCTCGTAGCCGCCGGTGGCCTGGTAGGCGGCACGGGTCACCAGCATGTTGTTGCCCATGGCCGTTACCGGGCGGCCCAGGTCACTCACCACCTGTACCATGCTCAGCGACAGCAGCCAATCGATGCCTTGCAGCTGATGAAACATCGTGGGCCCACTCACCGCCGTGATGCCCGTGACCGTACCTACGCCGGGACCGGCATGGGCCAGCAGCGCCTCTATCCAGGTAGTGGGCAGGCTGATGTCAGCGTCCGTGATAAAGAAAAAATCGGTGGTAGCCTGCCGGGCCAGATGGGCAAGCACATTGGCCTTGCCCCGCGCCTGGCCCAGCGTTTCAGCAATAGGAACTACCCGAAAAAAACCGGTAAAGCCCTGCATGGCGTCATTGGCCACGGCAGCCGTGCGGTCAGTACTGGCATCATCTCCTACCAAAATTTCCAGCAGCTCCGCCGGATAGTTTAGCTGCCGCAGGCTGGCCAGGCAGCGCGGCAGGGCCACTTCCTCATCGCGCGCGGCAACAAGAATGCTCACGCGGGGGCCCGGGGCAGGCAGCCGGCGCGGCACGCTGGCCCCGCGCCGGCTGCCAAAACGCACCGCCGTATAAGCCATGCCCAGCAGCCACAGCCCCAAAAATCCCAACGCCAACATCAGCCCTATACTACTCACAGGGCACAGAATTGAAAGCCTTGCGCGGCAAAATGTGCCAGCAGGCGTGGCAATACAAACCGCAGCCGTGCACTGGCCTTGCGGCTGTCGTGAAACACCACAACATCGCCGGGCCGCACGGCCGCCAGCGCAAAGCGCAGGCAGTCCTCCGGGCTAAGGGCCGGGTCGTAGTCGCGGGTGAGGGCCGACCACATAATGAGGCGAAACTCAGATTTCAGCGCGGGCAGCAACGGCCAGGTGAGGCGGCCGTAGGGCGGGCGGAAGAGCGGCCGGGCGGCCATCTCAGCCAGCCCCACGCCGACCAATGCCCGCTGGCACTGAGCAGCTTCGGCTAGGTAATCGGGCTGGGTGGTGGCCCAGGCACTGCGGTGGTGGTAGGTATGGTTGCCGAGACGATGCCCGGCAGCCAGAACGGCGCGGGCAATGTCGGGGTAACGCTCCACGTTTTCACCCACGCAGAAAAACGAGGCTTTGGCGTTGAACAGGGCCAATTGCTCTAGTACCCAGGGCGTTTCCTCGGGAATGGGGCCGTCGTCGAACGTCAGGTACAGCGCCGGGGCACCGGCGGGGGTGCGGCGCGGGCCGGTCCACTCGCAGCCGGGCAGCAGGGCGTGCAGCAGCCGGGGCGGGCGCGTGAGCAGCGCCGCTTCGAGGCGGGCAGTCACCGTCGGCATCAGGAGCGCACCACCCGCATAAAAGGCACACTGGTATCGGGCAGCGGGCCCAGCATGGCCGCCAGCACTTCCAAAAAGGCCTCGGCGGTATTAGGCTGGCCACCGCCGGGGCCCCGGCCCAGGTGGCGGTGCACGTCGCCGGCCCACTCGCCCACCACGGTCGGTGTTCCGGCCAAGCCACTAAGGCCTAAAGTAGCTTCCAGGGTGAAATAGCGCGGGCGCTTTTCCTCCGCTTCGTTTTCAACCGGCTCTTCTTCCTCCTCATACACCAGGGCCGAAAAGTGGGCTTCCATGGTGGCCTGCGGAGCCGGCAGGTGAACCAAGGCCGTGACACGACCGGCGACTTCGTGCCAGCTCAGGCGCAGGCCTTTGGGCGCTACTTTCTCGGTGGCGTGCAGGTTTTCAGCGGCTTTATCCCACACGTAGTGCAGCAGCTCACGGGCAAGGTAAGGGTCGCTCAGCTCGCGGCGTACTGATAATGGCCGGCGCCACGCCAGCTGCGGCAACAGCACATGCGTAAAATTGTAGGGATGCAAACGAGCCATAATCAAACGCAAAAATAGGCCACCCCACTCAATATGAAATAACCGATTGGCAGCCTGCGCATTTCGGGAATTATTTATTCCCAACGGCCCTGACAATGGCCTGCCACAGCACTTCTGCGCTGTGGGCCCACGAAAACCGCGACAAGTTGACGTGGCCTTGCGCCACCAGCTGCTGCCGCAACTCGGCATCACTCCACAGTCGGGCGAGGCCAGCGGCAATGTTGGTGGTGTCGCGGGGAGCCACCAGCAGGGCCCCGCCCGCACCAGCCACCTCCGGCATCGAGCTAACGCCGGACGTGAGCACCGGGCAGCCGCTGGCCTGCGCCTCTACAATCGGGATTCCAAATCCCTCGAAATAAGGCACGTATACCGTAGCCCGGGCCGCCGCGTAAAGGCCTACCAGTTCGGCATCGGCTACGCGCCCGGTGAAGTGCACGGCCGACTGGTGACGCATTTGCTGGTAAGCATCGAGAATGGGGCCAGCTTTCCACGCCTTGCGCCCTACAATCAGCAGCTGAGCGGCAGCGGCTTCCGCCCCACCATTTTGCTTGAATAAATCGAAGGCCCGGAGCAGTGTGCCCAGGTTTTTGCGCGGTTGCAATGCGCCCACAAACAAAAAATACGGTTGCCCGTGGCTGAATTTCCGGCGGGTTTCGCGCTGCTGAGCCTCGGCCTGGGGCTGAAACAGGGCGGCCGGCGCATTGTATGCCACGCTTATTTTCCCGGGCGCAATGCCATAAGTCTGCACAATGTCCGCCTTGGTGGCTTCGGATACGGCCACCAGCTGCGCCGAGGCGCGGGCGAAGCGCGGCATGAAGAAGTGGTAATATTTGCGTTGCAGCAGCCCCACATCAAGTGGAAAATGCTCGAAGGCCAAGTCGTGAATAACCGTTATGCGGGGCACGCGGGTGCTCAGCGTGGTAAAGCCGTCGGGACTAAGAAAAGCCGCCGGGCGGTGCCGGGCCAGCCACGCGGCCACTGCCACTTCAAACCACGCCACAAACAAAAATGGGTGCCGCGCCGGCGGAAGCAGCACGTGCGGCACTACGTTGGGCCCAAACAAATAGCGTGCATCATAGGCCCGGTCAAACAAGAAATGAAACGTTACCGCCGGGTGCTGGGCCACGAGGTGCTGCAGCGTTTCATAGGTGAAGCGACCGATGCCTTCGAGGTGGTCGCCGGGCAGCAGGAAACGGGTGTTGACGGCAACGTGCATGGCAAACTCAGTTATATGTTGAACGTCGTGCTCGTCTGACTCATCCTTTCTTTCCGGGCAGCAGCTTTTCCAGCTCGCTGCGACGCACCAGACCCGTACCAAGCACAATCAGCCCAAACACTACCGCCATGATGCCGGCTTCCAGCCACCAGCGCAGGTACAGACCATATTGCAGCCCAAACCACACCCCACACAGTAGCCCCAAAGCCAGCAGCAACCGAGCCAGCAGCCGAAACGGCACGCCCACCCCCGTGCGCCGCGCCACCAACACCAGGTAGCCCACCGATACGGCAGCGGCACAAATCAATGTATCGACCGAGGCCGCTACGGCGCCGAACTGAGGTAGAAATACCAGGTTCAGGCCGATATTGAGGATAATGCTACCAGCCACTAGCCAGCTCACGGCCCGCTCATGGGTGGTGCTGGTGAGCAGCGTGCTGTAGATGGCAAAGAAGGCGTGCACCAACACGTTGACGAATAATATCTTCAGGCAGAAGGTCATGCGCTCTACCTCGGCCGGGCTGCTGTGGCTGAACTGCCAGAACACTACCTCGCCCCGAAACAGCACGAAAGCCACAATAAACAGCATGGGCAAGGTGACCACCCGCTGCCCAAACCAGAGGAGCTGGCGCTGGGCACCGGCATCCTTCGGCACGCTGGCAAACTTGGCAAAAAACAGCGGCAAAATGGTCCAGGCGTACATCATCACGGCATCGACCCAGCGGTAGGCGCCGGCGTAGTAGCCCGCTTCGGTGGGCGAGGCCAGGCGTTCGAGCATGAGCATGTCGACGCGCTCATTCACGCCGTACAGCAGCGTCATGAGAGCAAAGGGAAGGCTGGCACGCAGGGCCGTGCGGGCCACTGGTCCGCGCCAGCGGTACTTGACGCGGCCGAAAAAACGCGTCATTAGTCCGTAGAGCAACAGGGTGGTGAAGGCGGCAGCGCCCAGCCGCACGCTCACGTAGCGCGGCAGCGTGAGGCCCACCGGAATGAGCACGAGCACAGCCCCCAGCAGCAGGAATTTCTCCACCACTGAGAGCACGGCATCGGTGTTGAATTTCTGATGGGCTTGCAGGGTTCCCCGCAAAAACTGCCCGTATTGTGCCAACAGCAGCGCCGCGCCCACGGCCAGCAGCAGCAGCAGCTCAGTGCCCCGGTAACCTACGATGTAGCCCACGGCCAGCATAGCAGCCAAGGCCACGAAATTGAGCGTGCCGCGCAGGGGCAGCAGCGTGGGAAAGGTTTCGGCCATGAAACTGGGCTCGGCCGCTACGCGCTGCACGGCGTAGGGCGTCAGGCCCAAATCGGAAATAGCCGCCACCACCATTGCCAGTGCCGAAAGCGCCGTAATGAGGCCAAACGTAGCATGCCCCAGCTGGTCCTGGACCAGGTTTTCGACCACCACCCAGCCGGGTTTCACCAGCAGGTTGAGCAGAACGACGAAGCTGATATTGCCAAAAAACCGTTTGATGGGAACGAAGGGGCTAAAACCAAAATAATATCCCAGCGCCGTGCGTTGGGCTGCGCAAAGCTACGCACCGAGCCGGGCCAGCCGCCGCAATTACCACGCCGGGCCATTTTCCGGCTATCTTTGCTTGCCCTCATCCCGCTTCGTGTGCCTTTCAATTTGCGAATGGAGAAACGGGTGCCTTTTTCGTTTCTATGTCAACTCCTTCTTTCTCGCTGGTGGGCCTGGGGCCCATTATCAACCGCTGGAAATACTTCGTGGCCGGCGCCGTGGTACTGGCCGCCATTGTGAGCATCATTGTGGCGCTGCTACTGCCCAATGTGTACCGCTCCACTGCCATTTTCATTCCCACCAACCCGCAAACCACCGACCCCGACCGCCTCGTGGACGGCGGCAAGCTGGAGCTGAGTGGCCGCCCCGAAGACTTGGACCGCGCCATCACCATCGGCGAATCGCAGCCGGTGGCCGAGCTGGTCATCAAGAAGTTTAACCTCTATAAGCATTACAAGGCCGGTAAGCCCGGCGACGATGCTACCGACAACTTCGTGCTCAGCGAGTTCACGGGCAACTTGAGCATCGTGCACAATGAACGCGACGCTATTGAGCTGACTTTTAGCGACAAGGACAAAGTATTGGCCGCTCAGGTAGCCAATGCTCTGGTGCAGGTCATCGACTCGGTGAACCAGCAGCTGACCCTGGAAAACCGCCGCCACGTCCTGGACCTGTACCGTCGGCGCTACGAGTACCTAAGCACCAGCTACGAGCGCAGCCGCAAAGAACTTGTGGGCGCCCGGCGTCGCTACGGCATCTTCGGGCTGGAGCAGCAGGGCCGCTATATGGTGAAGCAACTTATCGAAACCGAAGCCGCCCTGCGCAAGGCCGAAGCCAGCGGGGGCGACGTAGCGGGCCTGAAGCGCAGCCTGCGCGGCCTGACCCGCGCCGATGGCGGCAACCTCATCAACCTCGAAAACTACGTGCGCGGTACCGACTCGCTCTCCATGTTCACCACCCGAGTGGCCGACCTGCAAGGGCGTTTGATTGGGGCCCGCTCGGCTTACGAAACGGCCGAATTGAGTATTAAAGGCCGGATTTCCAGCGTGTACCTGGTGCAGAAGGCGTATCCGGCTACTAAGAAGTTTAAGCCGGTGCGCTGGCTCATTGTGGCGGGTTCGGTGCTGCTCACTTTCGCCTTATCCGTCGTGTTTATTGCATTGCTGGAGCTGTACCGCTACAACCGGCTGTCGGCCGTACGCCCCGCGTGAACCCGTCCGTAAACCAGCGGCTAGGCCAACTGCTGCGGTCCCTGGACGGCCCGCAGCTTCTCTTTATCGGCTTTGTGGGGCTGCTGCTGCTAGGAGGCACGGCGGCCGCGCTGGCCGAGATGCCGGCGCTGCTATTGCCCGCCTGCCTGGCAGTGGGCGTGTTGGTGGCGCTGGTGGAGTGGCGCTGGATTTATTACACGCTGTTTTTTTTGCTCCCTTTCAGCCAGGAAATAAGCCTGTTTGGGGGGTTGAGCATGGACGTGCCATCCGAGCCGCTCATGCTGGTGCTTACCGCCTGCGTGGCCATTGCGCTGCTGCTGGGCGCGGGCCAGCTCCCGCGCCGCGAAATGCTGCATCCCTTGCTGGTTATTCTGGCCCTGATGCTGCTCTGGACGGCCATCGACATCTTTTTCTCGGTCGATGCGGTCAAGTCTTTCAAGTATTTGCTGGCCAAGGTTTGGTACATCACGCCTTTTTTGCTGGGCACGCTGCTCATCGCGCAAAAGCCGAAGGACACTTGGCGTTTTGCCGCCTTATATACCGCAGCATCCTGCATCGCGGTGCTGTACGTGGCCAGCCGCCATGCTACCGAAGGCTTCAGCTTCGCCAAAATCAACTGGGCCTTGCACCCGTTTTTCCGCAACCACGTCATATATGCCACCATGCTGGCGCTGCTGGTGCCCTTTGTATGGTATGCCATCCGGGCTACGCAGAGTGTGACGGCCAAGCTGGCGTGGCGCGTGGGGCTGGGAATCCTGCTCTTTGGCCTGCTCACGTCTTTCACCCGCGCCTCTATCCTCTCGCTGCCCATTGCGGGGCTGTTTTATTGGATAATGCGCCTGCGGCTCACCCGCGTGGTGCTGCTGGCCATTGCCGTAAGCGTCACGCTTGGGGTGGTATATGTGGTGACCGGCGACCGATACATGGAGTACGCGCCCAACTACGAGCGCACGGTTTTCAACGGAAAGAACTTCGAGAAGCACCTCGAAGCCACTTATAAAATGCAGGATGTATCGGGCATGGAGCGGGTGTACCGTTGGGTAGCGGCGGCCCGCATGATTGGCGATAAACCACTGGTGGGCAGCGGGGCAGCCACTTTCTACCCCGAGTACAAGCGCTACACGGTGAAGAGTTTCCGAACCTATGTGAGCGACAACCCTGAAAAATCGACCACGCACAACTACTTCCTGCTGCAGCTAGCCGAACAGGGTGTGCCGGGCTTTTTATTGTTCGTGACGCTCATTGCCACGGCCATGCTCACGGGCGAAAACCTCTACCACCGCTCGCAGCAGCAGCCAGCGGTGCGGCGGGTGGTACTGGCCGCACTGCTCTCGCTGGTAATCATCGTTTTTCACCTCACTCTGAATGAGTTGGTGGAGGTTGATAAGATTGGCCCGGTATTCTTCATCTGCCTAGCGCTGCTGGTGCGGGCTAATTCGTGGCTGGCCGCTGGCGAGGAGAAGCCGGTGGGCTAAGCCCGGTGCAGTTGGTATTCGGCGGCAACTTGCTCAATCTGGGTTAGATGGCGTTCCGCATGCTTCGCCAGAAAATACACCAGCTCGTATACATCGATTTTTCCGAGCGCATTCACCGTCATAGTAGTGCGGTACAGCACCCCTTCGCCATTGGGCAAGCGGCGCAGCACTGTCTGGCATTGGTTTAGCTGCCGCTGCAGGGTAGCAGCAACTTCGGCGCTGGGCTGCTCTCCAGTCGGCTCCATGTGCGCAGGACGAATCCACGGAAAGGCACGGTGCTGCCCTATCTGGTTCAATTTATTGCGCTCGAAACGCGGATTGGCCAGTTTCTGCGCCAAGTCCAGATTATTGAGGTTTTTGAGGGCCTTCGTGGCTCCCTTCTCAATTAGAATGAGCAAGTAGTGGTTGGTAAGTGCCACATGCTCCAGAATCTCATCAATGGTCCAGCCTCGGTTGGCTGGCCGGTAGGCCCGCAACTGCTTGGACCAGGCAAACTGCTCGTTCAGGTGGCCGAAAGCTGAAACAAGGGCGCTATCTATTTCGGCAATAAGCACGGTGGGCTGCATAAGGTGCTATTTAAACCGGCAGCTCAGAATCGTTACGTCGTCAGCAAATTGCGCGTCGTGGGCACTGAAGGCATTGATGCTGCGCAGCAATTCCTGGTGCAGCTTGGGCAGCGGCAGATAGCGGTTGCGGTGCAGCACTTCCAGCACGCCCTCTTCACCAAACTCATTATTATTGGCATCGAAGACCTCGGTGAGGCCATCGGTGTAGAGCAGCAGCAGCGAGTGCGGCGGAATGGAAATTTCGCCCACCCGCAGCACAGGTAGCTCTTCCATGATGCCGAGCATCACGGTTCCATCTTTCAGGGTTTGTACGGTGCCGTTATCGGCCAGCAGCAGCGGGTCGTTGTGGCCGGCATTTACGAATTGCAGGGTGCGGGTACGGCGGTTGTAGATGCCGAAGAAGGCAGTAATAAATTTTTCACCGCCCGAGTTGCGAAACAGCAAGTGGTTGAGCTCGGGCACGATGGTGGCCAACGCAACTCCCTGACGCAGCAGCGTGCGCAGCCCAGCCTGGAAATTCGACATCAGCAACGAGGCGGGGACGCCCTTGCCACTCACATCGGCCACGCACAGCAGGAGGCGGTCGGCATCAATTTCCACCACATCGTAGTAGTCACCGCCGATTTCGGTGTGGGGCACGTAGCTACGCTCAATGGCTAGGTCGCGGTCGTTGGGCAGGGTGCGCGGGAAGAGCATGGACTGCACTTCCTGAGCAATTTCAATTTCCTTGCGCACGGCGGCATCGGCTACGCGCTGAGCCTGGAGGCGGCGGTTTTCCACGGCCCCAATCAGGGTATTGGCCAGCGAGCTGAGGAAGGGAATGAGCTGCTGACGGTCGTAGTCGCTGCGCAGGCCACCTACAAATATGTAGGCCGCCACCTGGCGCTGCCGCATAACGGGGAGTACCATTTCGTAGGCATCCCAGTCGGGCCCCAGCAGCAGGTCTTCCACCGCCTGGGGCTGCGTCACGCCGCCGTTGAGCAGATGGGCCGAGAGGCTGAGTTTTTCGGCAGTAGCCATGTCACAGCCCAGCGCCAGGCGCACCCGAAAGTCATCGCCTTCCTTTACAAACAGCACCAGCTGCACCACGTTGCGCTGGCCTTGCAGGGTGAGGCGCAGCATGTGGTAGAGCTCGTCCACGGAGTGGTCGCGGGCCGTCATGTCGTGGGCTACCCCCAATACCGTATCAAGCTCAAACTGCTTGAGCTGCAGCTGGCGCTTCAAGAGTTTCAGCTGCTCGTTGTAAGCGGCCAATTTGGCAGCGGCAAGGTCGGCCGAAGACTCAGCAGAAGGAAGTGGTGCAGCAGCGGCCATAGGCAGAGTAAACAGCGAAAGCGAAAATAAACCCACGCGGGGCTACAAACTTACACTGCCACGGGCGTTTTGGGGTCGTAGGCGTCGCGCAGTCCGTTGCCAAGCAGGTTGAAGCTGAGCACTAGCAACGAAATAGCCAGGCCCGGCAGCAGGGTGAGCCACAGCCCGGCTTCGGTGCCCAGCAGGTCATACCCTTCCTTCACCATGAGGCCCCAGCTGGGAGCCGGCGGCTGCACACCCAATCCCAGAAAGCTAAGCCCGGCCTCAAGCAGAATAGCCGACGCAAAATTACTGGTGGCCAGCACAATGAGCGGCCCGCGCATGTTTGGCAGCAGGTGTTGGGCAATGAGGCGCCCGGTAGGTAGCCCCAGCACCCGCCCAGCCTCCACGAAGGTGGCCGAGCGCAGGCTCAGCATCTGGCCCCGTACTACGCGGGCCACGTCTACCCACATGGTCAGCCCCACGGCTACGAAACTGACCCACACGCCTTTGCTGTCCAGCGCCAGCGAAATGGCAATGACCAGCATGATGCCCGGAATGCTCCACACCACCGTCATCAAGCCGAGCAACAGCGAATCGACCCAGCCACCGAAGTAGCCAGCCACCGCCCCCACGGCCATGCCCAGCGCCAGGGAAATAAGCACTGCCACCAGCCCGATTCCCAGCGAGATGCGCGTGCCCAGCAGCAGGCGGCTCAGCTCGTCGCGCCCGGCTTTGTCGGTGCCCAGCCAGTAGTGGCGGGGCGGTGAGATGGTGAGGTTGGAGTTAGCGAGGCGCTGGCTGGGAGAGAACTGGGCACCGGGCGGCGTCCAGAGCTGAATGCTGACAGAATCGGCGTCACCGATACTTACCCGGTCATGGCCATGGTTGTCAATGGGTATTTCCTCGAACTGCGGCTCCTGGCCGTGCAGCCAGGTGCTGAAAATATTGGCAGACGGGCGAGCCGAATCCGGCAAGGGGCGGCGCAGAAACTGCACCCGCAGCCCCGGTGGTTGCTTTTGCAGTTGCACGAAGCCATGGTTAGCATTGGGCGAATTGTCGGGCATTATCCAGTAGCCCAGCAGCGCCACCAGCGTGCAGAGAACAATAAAGGCCAGGCCGGCCACGGCGGGCCGGTTTTGCCATAGCCGCTGGCGCACGTAGTAGCCCGGCGGACGGGCAGCCGCCAAGGTGCTAGCGGGTGCGGCCGAAACTGCCGTGGTAGCCATGCCTAACGGGTGTTGTGCTGCAGAAGGCCCTCTTTCGAAGCCAGATACGAGGCGTCGCGGGCAATGGCGCCGAAAGAGGTGGTTTCATAGGCCAGCTCGGTATCGGGGTCGGGCCAGTAGCTGCGAATGAGTCCTTGCTCCAGCAGGGCGCGCAGCTGTTCTTCGAGCTCGGCGGCGGGCAGGCCGGTTTTTTGGAGCAAGGTGCGGAAAGGGGTGACGAAATAGAGCTCGTCGAGCAGGTCGAATTCGGGGTCAGTCACGGGCAAATGGGGCGTGCGGAGTTTGGACAAATGTAAGCCGTGCAGAGAAGCGACAGCCACTCAATCAATAAATCATATATTTACCATAATTACTGTAGCAAATGATGTAAGTATTCTGAATTTCTGCCGTGAGTCGGCCTAGCCCAGCGGTATCCCTATCAACGCACACGGCTGGCTGCAATGGTGCTCCCTTCCTGAGTTTTCAACATTTTCACAACTCAAAAATATTTCAGCAATGTTCTACAAGGTAAAGAAAGGCGACACACTGGCGAAAATTGCCCAAAGTAAAAAGATGCCCCTTGAGCTACTATTGGCCTTCAATAAAGACATCAAGAACGCCGATAATATTTTCGTTGGGCAGCTCATCCGCATTCCCAACATCGAGGATGTTCCGAACAAGAGCATTACGGTTAATACGGTCAGGGTTGATGACTTGCTGGCCAGGGCGCGGTCGGCCGTTAATAAGCGCATTCGTTATAAGCTTGGCTCCGGCGGCACTAATCCTCTCTCGTCGCTGCCTACCTCCGACCAGTTGTGCGATTGTAGTGGCTTCGTGTGCTGGGTACTGGGGCTGGACCGGCACACCACCATACCTTTTTATCAGAAATACGGAGGCTGGATATTCACTGATTCGATGGAAGATGACGTGAATAGCCGGGCCGGAATTTTCGAGAAGCTCAGTGTGCCCGAGGCGGGCTGCATTGTGGTATATGGCGCCGGCAACAAAATTGGCCACGTTGGCATTGTTTCGGAAGTAGCCAATGGACAGATGAAAAAGGTAGTTCACTGCAGTGCTGGCAACGACGCCAAGTTTCGGGATGCCATTCAGGAAACCCCGCCAACGGTGTTTGACCGCGCCGATGCCTTGTGGGGACGCTTCACCCAAGTTGGCGGCTAATCTGGGAATGGATTGCGGCTCCTGCGTGCTTCGCTACTTTCGCGCAGCATGTCCAAACCGCGCGCCTTTTCTTTCGCCGCCATCTGCGGAGGCTTTCTGCTGCTCTTCGCGGTATTAAAAGCCCGCCCGAAAAGCACACCAGCGACCTTTATCAGCTATACGGCCGACCTCCACCACACGCACCTCAAACTCTATTGGCAAGACGAGCACCTCCACCGCTTTGGCAGCCTGGCCAGCTTGCAGCACTGGCTGGCGGCGCGCGGCCAGCCTCTTTTATTCGCCATGAATGGGGGCATGTTTACGCCACGCTATACGCCGCAGGGGCTGTTTATTGAGCATCAAACGACCGTGGCGCCGCTGGATACAGCCAGCGGTGCGGGCAATTTTTATCTAAAACCCAACGGCGTTTTTTACACCACAACGGCCAACACGGCGCACATTTGCCCGACGACGGATTTCCGCAACGATGGCCAAGTAGCCTACGCCACTCAATCGGGGCCGCTGCTGGTTATTGACGGCCGCATTCACCCGGCTTTTCAGCCCGGCTCGACCAACCGCCAAATTCGCAATGGCTTGGGCATCCTACCCGATAACCGGGTACTACTCGCCATGTCCAAAACGCCCATTAACTTCTACGATTTTGCCGACTATTTTCGGCGGGCTGGGTGTCGTGATGCCCTCTACCTCGACGGATTTGTATCGCGCACTTATGCCCCGACCATGGGCTGGACGCAAACAGACGGGGATTTTGGCGTCATCATCGGCATCACTCGCAGGTAACGGTAGTGTTGTTGTACGCAACCGGCCTGCTTTGCCCTTGCTGCGAGTTGACATAAGCCATTATTGACACTATTTCCTTGTCCGACAGGGCAAAGGAGGGCATTTGCTGCTTATTAAACTTATTAAAGAGCGCCACGGCATAGTCGTCGCCGCTGGCTACTACTTTGCTGGAGTTTTTCACCCATGGAATAAGCCACGATATGGGACGGCGCTTGGAAATACCCGCCAGGGCTGGCCCCACTACTTGCTCATTCACAGCGTGACACTGGGCGCAATTGCCGTTGAAGAGCGCATCGCCGGCTGCTACTGCGGCGGCTTCGGGGCCCAATAGCAGGGGCGCCGGCTTATCGGCTTTTGCCACCACGTATTTCGGGCCTTCCGCTGCTTTAGTGCCACCGGTGTTATTGCGTGCCGCTTCCGCATCAGCGGCCGAGAAGCCCGCCAGTTCGGCGGCGCTCAGTAGGGTGAATCCAAATAGCACAACTATCAAAGCCATGCCCACGGTGAGGGCGAAACCAATCGGATTACGGCGCATAAGACGTTGAGGGTTGGTGGAATATATATGCGGCAAATTTACATTCCAAGCCTGCCAGACGTTTTTTTTAATGGGCTGATTTGAGGACTGCCCCCCGTGATTTACACGTGTAATAGCTGAACGCTAGCTTTACACGCCGCAACCCGGCTCAACAGAGCGTTGCCTAAAAACGATGGATACCTTATCGGC
>Ga0265780_10003563_pt1 | contig 20423 bp, 22 predicted proteins | sample P1T30metagenome_FD_192432 | JGI IMG/M metagenome (GOLD analysis project Ga0265780, IMG submission 192432) | Plant litter microbial communities from East Loma Ridge, Irvine, California - P1 T30 | ecosystem: Environmental > Terrestrial > Plant litter > Unclassified | place: USA: California...
TGGATCACTCTCATTCATGAGCGAAGGCAGCGAATTTCTTTTGTAAGTAAGGTCACTCTCTAGGGACGGCTCATACGGTCACCGTGAATAGCCTGATTGAATCAAACAAACAAACAAACAAACAAACAAACCTGGCGGGTAGGTAGCGGATTTATTTTATAAGTAAGGTCACTCTCTAGGGACGGCTCATACGGTTACCGTGAATAGCCTAATTGAATCAAACAAACAAACAAACGATAGCGGGTAGGGAAGGAAGGCAGGTATGCATGATCACCGCAGCAAAGCTGAAGTGGCAACCACATACAAGTGACGTTCTGACAGAATGAGTGTTCATATCCACAGCATATAGTGTCAAAACCACTCTCAAGTATTGTCCAAACTGTAAGCAAGGTTGTGCATAGCTTCATTACCATTGTTGTTGTTATTGCATAGTTTCCGTAGACCATGCTTTGTCCTCGTCCTTTCAGGTGTGCCTTCCTTCTGACCGTTCTTTCGTTCTCATTTGGGCAGAGCCTCCTGGGGATGGCAAATGCGCGCGCGGGGAGGCAGGCGTCCGTGCATGTGATGGCTCATGAGTTCCACCCTTGTCGTTCGGAAATCACAGATCTTACAGACATCTCCGTTGAGCACCGCAAGGTGTGGGTGCAGTGTCGAACCATCGTGCCGCACTGGTAATGTGCTGGGGTTGGGGAACCGTAGACTCTTCACTACAGTTCAGTCCTTTGCGAGTCGACGGGGGTGTCTCGTGTACGCTCCACAGGTGTTTCGGCACCGCCTCGGCCGACGGATGGAGCGCTTACTGGCACGTTATGCAGATGATGCATGGCTTCGGTCGGTTCAGAAAGAGACCAAGTTTCCCAAAAGCTTCCTCGAGCTACTCGGGATTGTTCGACTTGCAAATGCCAAAGTCCGACGGCATAGCCGTAGTCGATAGGCAGGGTGCGAGCTGATCATGAGGAAAAAGGCTTAAGGCGCGACACGTTCCAAGATAGCAACTTTGACGCGAAGAGGAGGTCCCGACCCAGAGTCTGCGATGGATTCCAAGGCGTCATGATGGGGCGGCACGGCGTGGCAACTTTACCCCCCGCAGGGTGCAATTTTGGAACGCGACACGTTCCAGACGGGCACCTTTAGGGCGAGAGTATGTAAAGATGGAACGCGACACGTTCCAGAGTGGAATACCAGAGTAGGATGTCCTTAGGGTCAGGGTCAGGAAATACGAAGATAGAAGCGATTTGGACATCAACTTAAGCGTCATTCAGGATGTAAGAGGCCGTTACTTTATTTGTGTCGATGACAGGAAACTATGCTAATAGCGAAAGCTCAGTTTTTGCGCGTCTCCCGATCCCCTTGCTTCAGCCTTCTTAATGTCTGCTCGCACTTCACGGTATTTGGATGGTTGCTACCGAGTGCAGCGCCGAAGCCCTTCACTGCGCGCTCGTACAGGAAGATAGCCTCAGGTGTCCGGCGAAGACGGTCTGTAAAATCTGCAAGACACCATACGCTCGTCAGCGTATCGGGATGCTCCTTCCCCAGCACAGTCTCCCTTCCCTCCAGCGCCCGTCGAAGTAGCTCCTCTGCGCCCTTGTAGTCTCCTCGGGCTTGTAGCACTGTTGCCAGGTTGTTGACGCTCAGCAGCGTATCGGGATGCTCTTTCCCCAGCACCTTCTCCCATCCCTGTAGCGCCCATCGAATGTGCTCCTCCGCGGCTTTGTAGTCTCCTTGGTCCCTTAGCACTAGTGCCAGGTTGTTGACGCCCAGCAGCGTGTCGGGATGCTCCTTCCCCAGCACCTTCTTTCTTCCCTCCAGCGCCCGTCGATGTAGCTGCTCTGCGGCTTTGTAGTCTCCTTCGACTCGTAGCACCTCTGCTAGGTTGTCAACGCTCGCCAGCGTGTCAGGATGCTCTTTCCCTAGTACCTTCTCCCTTCCCTCCAGCGCCTGTCGATGCAGCTCACCCGCGGGCTGGTACTCTCCCTGGGCTTGGAGCACTCTTGCTAGGTCGTTGACACTCGTTAGCGTGTCCGGATGCTCTCTCCCTAGCACCTTCTCGCTTCCCTCTAGCGCTCGTCGATGGTACCCTTCTGCGACCTTGTAGTGCCCCTGAGCTCGTAGCACCCTTGCTAGGCCGTTCATGTTTGTCAACGCGTCAGGATGCTCTCTCCCTAGCATCTTCTCCTTTTCCTCTAGCGCTCGTCGGTAGTACTTCTCCGCAGCCTCGTAGTTTCCTTGATCACCCATCACTGACGCATAAAGACTTAGTGCTGACAATGTGTTCTCGTCTTCCGGTCCCAGCATATCTTTCCTTGTGCTGTAAGACTTTGCCACTAGTGCCTCCGCTTTAGACCACAGCCCTCGTCTCCAGTCGAACCATGCAGCCTTATATTGAACCGACGCACGACGAAGGCAAGTCTCTCGGTCTTCCAGTTGTAAATTTATTATGGATTGCACATGAGGGTAAAGTTCACCACACCGTCCCCAGTTCTCGTGCTCACCATTGGGAAGAGCTTCGTCTAGTCGTTCGACGCCCTTTCGTGCCCATTCCTGATACAGCTCATGTGAACGCAACCACACCCTTGCTGCAAGTTGTACCAGTCGATGCATCTCGAAGGCCTTGTTCGAAAACATTGTGCTGATGAAATGGAAATTCTCAAGTGTCAAGATGTCGTCCTCGAAGTCGTCTTCTTCGGAATCTTTGTCGTCTGACGCACTCGGGTTCGCATTGCTATCGTGCTCGACGATTCCTGGACCAGAAGTAGATCTTGTGCCAGCCCTTGTGGCACTCGCCCCTGTCCGGAGTAGGTACTCTGGAATGCCTTGGTGGTCGTACATACTCATGACCGACAAGAGATCAGCAGCCGAGGGCCTCGTGGCGCGTATGTGGTCGAAGGAAATCTGCCAGGTCAGGATGATCGAGTTATGCGCCTCTTCGTCGCGCCGGAGATCTTTGGAGGCCGAGGTAAGTAGTCTGGTCTGCGACTTCTCGCTCTTCTCGAGTTTGGCCAGATACTGTCCGACTGACCATCTCGAACCTCTTTGCTTGATATAAGCGGCTGCTTGGGCGAGCGCGAGCGGCATGTGGTCAAGAGCAGCCGCCAGTTTTTGCATGTCTTCCATTGCACCTGAATTTCCAAGCTTCTTCTCGAGCAAAGCCAATGCAGTCGCCTCCGCTATGGGACTAATGGTGATCATATCGCACTCGTCGGTCAGCCTCGCGGTGGCCGCACGAGACCGTGAGGTGATAAGGGTAGAGCCGTGCGCACATGACGGTAGATAAGCCATGCGATTCCTAAGTGCACTCACATTGCTCCCTTCCCCTTCACTCACATCAGGAGTTTCCAACAGGAAGTCTGGATCGTCAACGTTATCGAGTACAAGAATCCACCTGCCGTTGCGCTTATCGCGCAACCAGTGGTATACAAGCGCCCACACGTTAGACTTCGGGTCGTCGCAACCAGGTATTCCAGCATCGTATGCGAGCCTATGAATGTCCGCATCGAACCGCGCCGTACTACTAGCGTGGACCCAGAACGTCCATACTTCTGGTGATTCGTCGCGGACGCGGTAGCAGAACTCGATGGCGAGCTGCGACTTGCTATAGATTGTTAGCCTTCTCCTCGTTCAGTGGACTTTTCACATTGCGTACCCGACGCCGCCGAGGCCCACTAAAGCAACTCTTTTGTTTCCTACAGATAGTTTCTCTTCGAGCTCTTCCAGCTCTGGTCGGTCGACAAAGTGTGGATCACGATGGAAAGGCAAGCCGTTGATACTGAATGGAACTTGATAGCCTGTCATGTGTCAGAATGGGACGTGAAACACCAAAGCGCTTCGCAATAATAGATAAGCTCTGCTCACTGGTTGGTTCCACCCTCGCCGCGTTCACCTCTTCGAGTAGCGCTTTGGCATAGCATGCGGCCGATACTGCTGCGTAAGGCTGCCATCGATCGTTTTGGTGCGAGTCTGCGTAGTCACACACTCCACGTATAACCATGCAGGGAAATGCGGACATTAGATCTGCGGCCTCAGTCTCAAAGCAAATTATGCTTTCTTGTCTGGCGATGCGATCTCTCGTTAGTCCATCTTTTACTACCTGATCACCAGACGCAATGTTGCCGTAGTGGATCCGTGGGTGGTCATCTGTCCGGCGTGGCCGGATTCGAACTAAACGTGATCGATCACAGTCTGCACAGGTGTCGCCATTACTGTGCCCATAATCAGCTTCGAACAGCTCGTCGTGCTCCTGACCTTGGTGTTGAAAGTTGTTTGCGAGCTGAGGCCAACACTTTTCAAACACCCGCTGGAGGTGATCGTTGATCTCGCCGCCTTCTGGCTTATGTCTCTCCTTCAAGCTCCGTGATGCTTTCAGCAGTAGATGTGGCGGCCTGACCAAAGTTGCTGTGCTTCTGAATAGCCCGTCCGTCTTCATCTTGCCACAGTCCCACTGCACCACTCCGCTGTGCATACCGTTCGGCTGGTTCACTACCACGTCGCCCAGTCTAACGTCAGTCTTTTCACTCCACACTCCACCACCGATACCTACCATCAGCCCGAACTTGATCGAGAAGCTGCGCATCATGTCTGTAGCCACACTAGCAGCTGACATATTGGTCGATACTCCGGCGGGTAAGCAGGCCACCACTACGTTGATCCCACCAATCCTGCCGAAGGTATACGTGTTAGAGTCCCAATCCGTTCTTACTAAGCTGCCGTGCTCGTTGTCTAGCGTCAGTTTCACAGCCGCGACCTCCATAGGACGCGCACAGATGATGCCCACGTGGTATTGGTCCCGAGCGAATTTACGGGCTCCTCCAGTCATGTGTGATTGGAAAGCTCCCGATGCTATCACTCCTATGAGAAAATCATCTAGCTCTGGGGCTGGACTGGCCGGGAATAAGTCTCGCCACCTAGGTTGGTTCTCAACATTGATTATCGCGTGCTGATCAGTAGCGTGGTTGGGACCAGTGTCGTTGAATGTAAGGACCATCCCATTTTTCACACCATCGACGTTCAGATCGAAGTTCGACAGTGCTGAATTCAATCTTGACGATTGTTCGTCAGAATCACTGTTAAAACTCTGGTCTTCCTCGAGAATGTCTGTCGCAGCGTCTGTTGATATCAGTCGTAGAGTAAGAGCCATGATAGCTTGGAGATGTCCGGCAACATGGCTGTCTATCGGCTCGGCCGTAGGATGCTTGAGTGAGGAAGTTGCAGAATGGGTCTCGAAGTTTGCCCGTTGCTGATCTGCTGAAGGAATGACGGGCTGCTCAGAGATTTCATGGTCTGCCGTTAATTTGGTACGCTTGGGTTTTCGGTTCAGGTCTTCATCATCTGACGTTTCGCTGGAAGCTATGTCTACTTTCTTGTCCTGGATGTCTTTTGCAGACAGAAACCTCTGCTGGTCCTCGATAGGTAAGCAGCAGAGCGGGCACTCATTTTTCGGCCGAAGAGTCTGAGTTCGACTTTGTCGCACAATGGCCTGGATTTGTAGATGCGTGAATATATCTCCGTGGCTGTCCATGACGTGGCTAGTAAGCTGATGTGAAGTGGTGTATGTAGTGTCCTCGCTGTTGCACAGAGGGCAGACCCAAGATTGTGGCGGGCATATACTACGATGCCAATCGTAGCCATGGTCTTTCAACATGTGCTCGAGCCACTGCCTTGAGGTTACGAATCTTGGCTGTGCTTCGAAACACTGTTCTGAAATACAGCAATACGGCTCGTGGTCCTCGTTCACATGCTTCCTGCGTCTCCGGGGTTAGTATGGCGTTGTAGTCAGGCATATTTCTGAGAACAGTACGGGAGTTCGAAGAGATTTCGCTTACAGCCATTTTGCGCCTTCAAATCTATCATCTGGAAGAGGCTCGAAGCACCACTGGCAGTTGACCCTATCTTTTTGTGGCCGAGCATAGTTTGCTTGATTGATCGCGATCGACGTCGCTGCTCTTTGTTTTACCTTCATGTTGGCTTCAAAGAGTTTGCTGTCAATGGAAGTATACCCGGAAGATGGTGGAACTTGGACGACTTGCATAGGCGGCAATGAGGAACGGAGCATCTTTGCCGTCAACCCGGTATCTTGCTGAGCGGCTTTTGCATCAAGATCCATTGGCTGACCGAGTTTTGTATCGGCAGCCGACTCTTCAAGGATAGTAACCATAGCCGGTTGCTTTTGAGGTTGCAGTCTCCGTGTTCCACGTTTTTCGTGTTGATTTTTACGACGAGTGAATAGACGATACGTCCTGGTCATAGAGCTAGCGAGTAACTCAATGAGTTCCTCGCTCGCTTCGGCGAATATGTTCTTGAGGGACAAGTATGCAAGTTTTTCGAATGAGGTTGACTCGAATGTCTCTGCAAAGCCTCCGGCTTTGGAAAAGTCGTTCATTTTCCGCGCCTGTCGAATTGAAACACCGAGTTGGTTCAGACGCTCGATAGCATTGGAAATCGCCTTGAGGTAGTGTCTATTGACACTGAGACGTTCCCGCTTGTCCAGATTTCTAATTTCCTTCAGTTCTCGAGGTTCGTCCGATTCGAAGACTGACACTGTTAGTAATCGAAAGTGACCTGGGGGTAGATGCGATACTAAAGGCCAGATTCGTTTCCATGATTCTCAGCAAACCCAACACTTGTGCCTGAATACTGACATGGTGCCGAAGTTTGCGGTCCAGGCATATCTTGGGATGAGCGAAGACGCCCAGAAATGCAGCCCATGCTGCGAACCGTTCGCTGAATTCAGTAAGCATCACTCCATCGTTCGATTCGATATCTCCCTCGAGCTTCGCGATTTGCTCCGCATAAAGATCTTCGCATGCAAGAGCGAGTTCGAATATCGGCTCCGCGTCCTCCAAAGTTGCAACTTCCATGATGGAGTAGTAACATGTGTCTTCTTGGACGACACAAGCTCCTTCCGCGATCTGGGAAAAGAAAAGGGATCCATGAGGCTTGCAGTATGTTCACACAAGTTTGAATGTGGATACGCGATGGTGGGGTAGCTCCCGGCGACCTCGGCTTAATATAGGTCTTGCTTGTTCTCAGCTCTGATGAGCGGGCTGCCTGAGATCTCACGGACTTCTTTCAACAGCTCTGGATATTATCCAGCCATCTGAAATGCAAAATTGCTCCAACAATGTTTCTCACCGAATCCACTTGGTGGAACGACCTCCAGAACCTCAAGAATCAGCTCCATGATAGGCTTGAGTGTTTCGAGCCAGATCGGTTCAACAACGAGGCTTCTCTGTTCGAGAATGATCTGCGCTACATACTTACAGAGAGATCCGCGGACTGCCAAATTACAGGGGAGAGATACAAGGAAATGGACAGAGTCCTGATCGACCTTCTCGATGAGCTGAACGATATTGTCAACGATGTTGCTAATGGGGGACTTGTCCAGCTTCAAGAAGCACGGAAAATCTTTGAACCTGGACCGCTTGAGAGCTTTGATCTGGAACATTGCGACAGCTCCGGCGCCCCCAGCAGACACAGTCGACTAGACGCTGCGCTGAATTTCCTACAGGAACGTCCCGGGTATCGCTTTCGTCTTGTGAACGGCCCTGGGCCCTCGCTGTTCACATATTGTGCAGGTCCCCGTGGGATATTGGCAACAGCCCGCGTGAGGCAGTGGCAAGCCTTCCTTCAGGTTTTGGTAGCTGATCAAGCCGTGTCACAAGGCTTGCAAACTACTGCGCTACTTGCAATGGGAGTTCCAGTAGGACTCTCATCTGAGAACGAATCGGCCATGTTCGAGATGCGCGCGAGTCCAGTGGTGAACGCGTTGTTCAAAGAGTTTCGAGAATCTGAATGTGCGGGTTCGACGCTCCCTGAAATCAAGTTGAGGCTGTCAACGTTGTACACTGGCCGTGCGCAATCCATCTTGGACGTATTCGTATCTTGCTGTGCAGACGGGACCTCGGACTTTGGACACGAGGCTAAATGCGGTTCATTCAAGTGAGTTTGTAATGACTGCCAATCACAGATACCTGTTATACTAACACAAACACAGAGTTGCAATCAACGAGGCAGCGAAGCAAACCTTATGTATTGGAATCAAGCAAGCAAAAAAAGCTGGTAGAAGACTTCATCTACTTGTTGACGAGCGCGGTGTGTTCAACGTCACCAATAAGATGAAATTAAGATGGTCTTCGAACCAGGAGTCGAAAGGTCTTGACAAGCTATTACGTGAGAAGCTTTTCAGCCAGATGACTATACAAGACTTCGACACAGAAGCCTTGAAGAAAAAAGTCGGTCTCACAGAGAAGGCAGAAATCGCACTCATGCTCGCGAGATGTCTGTCGGAATTTGTCGACGGCGACATTGATCTTGCCGCACACAGTTGGAATCCTGGAAATCTGTACTTCGTCAGCTATTCCACCGAATCTTCCAGTCGCTGGGGCGATCTTTATGTTGCGCTTAGACCCGCCCGGCGTTGTCGACCAGAAACTGAGGATCTTCTCTCCGAGTTCGGGCCTGGAAATCCTACCCTGCTCTCATTTGCCAGACTTCTCCTCGAAATCGAGTTCGGTGAGGAGATGAACATGCCGATTCAGTCTGAGATGAAAGAAAACTTGGAGAGTTGGGCAAAATTGGTTCAAATTGTTCAGGTGAAAAAAGATAGAGGAGAGAGTTCACAGTACTTGGAAGCTGTGGAAGGATGTTTAAACCTTTGTAAAAATTTGCCGAGGCCCAGAGACCGCCCAAAAGGGGCTGACGCAAAGAAAGTTTTGAGGAAGGCCATCTACGAACAGGTCATCAGAAAGCTAGAAGTCCTTGCAAATCCTCGCATTGCAAAGCGCAAACGGGAAGACTCAGTATCGGGGCCCCGATCAACGATACGACGCTCAGCCATACAGACGCCAAATGAGGGATTCTCAGAAAGGCCGGTAATGGGGCATGTAAACAGTGCTGCCTGTTCTGCCGCTTCAAGAAGCTTGCTCCATAGACCCAAAACTACCCCAGACCTTCCCGTCAAGTTTGGGAACAGTGTCGAAACATTGGAAGATACTGCTGTGTTGGAGGTTACGGGGCTGCCCACTATAGAGAAAAACGTTCATGGCATGGGGGTTTTAAAGACCGAGGACGATGCACGCGGGGCTGACATTTCCATTGACCCGATTGTCTTTGGTATGTTCGGAATCAGGTGCGTCTGCAAAATTAGCAAATGCGCATAAAAGCGCAGGTATTTGTACTGACAGGCTCATAGACCGAACGCAGAGAGCTCGAGTAATTGGTTCGAGAACCTAGAGCAGTTGACTGTAACGATGAAGACCCGCAAAATGCTCAAATTGACTGATGATGATTACCATCCAGTCAAGATTGCTGTCCTTGACACAGGATTAGTGAGCGACTCGCACTATGACTTCGTTACTTATCGGGACTTTGCCGATTCAGAACAGAAAGATCGGATTGACAATACTTTACATGGGACTGCATCAGTCGATCTGGTTTTGAAGGCGTACCCGGAAGCCAAGCTCTATGTGGGAAGAGTATTCAGCACGAACCAGACAGATGAGAAGACCGAGCCAGCTCGTCTGGCGGAGGTAGGTGAACAATCATATCCCCGCCACGCTATATGCAGTGTTGACAGATACAGGCCATCGATTGGGCGGCCGAAAAAGGGGTTGACATTATTAGCATCTCCGCGGGTTTCCGAGACGATCATCCCAAGCTAAGAAAGGCGGTTAAGCAAGCGAACGAGAGGGAGATTCTCATGTTTGCAGCCGCGGCAAACTGGGGGAACGCTGGGCGTGGGGTTGCGTTCCCAGCCGCGATCAAAGACCATGTCTTCTGCATTTCCTCTTGTACCGGCGACCTTTGGGCTTCGAAGATGAATCCCCCAGGACGAGACGACGCTGATAATTTTGCCAGCCTTGGCGAAGACGTCAGCCTCTACGAAGACAAGGCGCTTTTAGACGGCACATCAGTGGCTACACCCCTTGCAGCGGGTCTGGCTGCCAGGATCTTGGACTTTGCAAGACACACAGACAGCCGCATCGCTGGATGCGACGAAACTAAGCTTCGTACTCGACCAGGTATGAGGGCGGTATTCAAGAAGATGTCGAACCGTGATGGACTTTTTCGATGTATAGCACCATGGCTGTTATGGCAGCACACATCGGCGCCGAGTCACACACAGCCTGACAGAAACCGTATACAAGAGGTCATCAAAGAGGCTTTGGATACGTTGGATAGGTAAAGAGAAGGCGATCAAGTCCTCAGCAGACTAAGGCTCCAGATTATTTGCCCGAGTCAGATCACAAATGCTTCATGAAGAGCTCCGTCTTCGACCACTGTGAAGTTCGCAAAACCTTCGTTGCTCAACACTTCCGCAACATCAACCTCGTCCTGTCCAGCGCCAAATGTAGCCCTCTTCGTGTATGTATATACGGACCAATCCCTGTGAAGGACGCCCTTATGGATTTTCGCGAGCCGAACAGCCCAAACAAAATCGTTTGTGTGAGTACCTTCAATTACCCTGGATGATTCGTGCATTGTCTCGAAACCTACGCGAGCGTCTGCAATCGTAGCTATGCCGCTGTTGAAGTCAATGATTTGTACGATTCAGTCGGTGAGAGTGGTGAGCCAAACCCTTCGACTCCCATGCCAATGGTAGCGCCACTCGAGTCTGATGTACTGCTTGTGCCTTTGCGAGCCACACATAGTCCGGTAACCATGAAAATTGACCATGTTGTTCTCCCTTTGGTATAAGATGCAAACGGCTCTTCGTCGAGGCAGTCCGTGATGTACGACTGCGTGGGCTGCACGATGTACTTATCGAGCCTCTCATACTCTTCATGCGATCCCACCGATTTCGAGAACGCGAGTTTGATGTCCGCACCCAGCGTCACTCCTGCTGCTGTAGCAACCGGAGCAGAAGCTCCCACATCCACACTTCTCTCCTGCGATCTGGCGTCGTCCCATCGGAAGTCGATCATTCGAGTCGGGAAGACACGCATGTTTCGCGGCAAGGGCTCGATGGTATCGGGGTTCATTGCGAAGTTGAGTGATTTGAGGTCTTCGATAATATGGCCAAGACAAATAGGAGCTTCGACTCCAGTGCAACCTCGTAAGATGGCTGCTTCAGGCGGAGGTGGATAGTCTGTTTGTCGGAGTTTGAACCACACCTTGTCCATTGTGCTTTGGGTCGAATGGGTGTAGTGAGGATCATCAGCTTGACCTTCGTGCCTGCAAGTGGTACCACCGGTCAGGCTGCCACCCAGTCGTGGACTCTGGAGAGACTGTGGTTCTTGGCAGCATGCACTCCGCTTGTTTGATGCAAGCCTGATGCCAGCGCATACAAGCCACGCGGAACACTCCAGATAGGGTTGGCACTGCATATGCGAAGACTGTCTGTCGGAAGGGAGACCTGACCGATATGATCTAGCTGTTCAGCTCACGAACTTGCGAATTTCCACGAGAGCGCGGTCTCATAGAGTCAGACTGGGGCAAACTCATCTCGCGGATGAGCACAATATGTTTTCCGTGCGGAGCAGCGAGCTGCAAGCTGCTGCTGGAGCACGGCCGGCAACGCCGAGGCTTACTCGCTAGGACGGAAAGGCAGCTTGTGGAGCGCCATCGTATCTGTACCATTAATATGCGAGGAACTTCAAACACGAGAATTCACGATACTATTAGACTTACCATATGAGCAAAGACGCAACGGGTGGCAGTCGAGGTCTGATGAAGCTACCTGAGGCAAGTGGCTGTATCTGTGGATTTGGTTGCGGCTTGAATTAGCAAGTCCCGTCATTTGCTGACTCTAGTCGATATTACTCCATTGAGCGATACACGAAGCTATATGTATGGCAGAAACGACAGTGGGATGCCAAATCGCACGACGAGTAGAGTTCGAAGTTGGCGTTGGCCTGGGCGAGACTATAGGAGCAGGACGCGAAGGGCGGCATAATCAGGCTTCGAGCCTGAGACCGAACAGCCTCGCAGCCAAGGCTCGCGTCCTGGAGATTTAGCTGCTGTCTGCATATTCCCAAAGCCGTTTAGGCAACAAGACAACAAGCTCCATCGGACGATGCATTGCCCTGCTGTACCGTGCTACATCTAAAGCGCTGTATCAATGTCAAGCAGGGACGAGCTATGATAAATTTAGGTGCGCAGTCTAGCTTGCACGCATTGCCAACCATGGCATTGTTGAGATGTGCGCAGCCTTTCAAGTCGATGCGGGGAAATCCTGCTTCGGGGTCTTCGGGGTCCCTAGTGCTCGGATCTGTACCTAGTCGGTGACGAGTCTGACTTAGTATGACTGAGGCCAAAGAGTATGTAGCGCTTGAGGCAGTTGCAAGCAATGGGAAGGGACGCGAACTTTGGGGAACGACGCATGAAAACTACGGAACTGGGGTGGCGCGGAGACCGCACCACGTATACGGGCAATGCAGGGAGCTTCCGTGGAGTGTTTGGTAGTAGCTACTACCAAATCAAGCATGTTCAGAAGTTAGCCAACAATAATGGCCCATGCACACCAGGTCAGCCTACGAGACCCCCACATGATATAACACGAGACAGCGAGGTTTGGTACAGTGGAAGGAGCTTCGTTGTCTGGGGCGACAAATGCCAAGACATTTCAGTAGGACCGTCCTACTCAACATCGAGCATCACGTGAGAAAATCGGCGCCAGAAGCAGAACGCCAAGACATTTCAGTAGGACAGTCCTGCTGAAAGTCTAGTATCACGTGAGACGACCCGCGTTCGGAACCGAAGCGTACATGAACATACTGTTCAGCACCCTTGCTATTTGTAACCACCGCGTGAAATATGACATAGCTCACACGGTAAACCGTGACAGTGACCATATCCTACTATCCAAACAAGAAAGCAAGACTCTAGGCGGGAGATTCATTACATAATACTGATCTAATCTCAAGTCAAACATGTTGGGTAGACATTTCAGATCTCCTGGCTCAAGGGATCATCGAAATTGACGCCATCGAACAACTCGTCGCTCACATCCCCCATCGTGTCCTTCTGCAAGATCACCTCCGCATCACCAGCCTCTTTCATGCTACTCGTGATCCTGATGTTAGTAGTAGAGGAAGTCTCTGGGTCCGTTGCATTGCCATACGCTTTCCGCTCTATCAGGGTAGCTATAGCTACGTCTTTGTTGTCACGAACATCGCGGGCAGCTGCAGACCAGCCGGTGAATACGGCGGACAAGTTTGTCGGTGTTGCGCCAGTACCACTCTCCAATATCTCGAGAGCCAAAATATCTTCAGGAAAGGATGTCCAGCGAGCGCTAACCGTACTATGGTATTCAGGGTCTGCCTCGCGCGATCATCCGAAGCTTCCCATGCCACGTTAAGCAGACCGAGCAAAGCCTCAAGGACTTCGGAGGGCATTTTTAAGACGTCTCTGTCGGAAACGCATTGCGGCGGTAGAGCCAATAAAGCGCCGTCACCACCGAAGACGTCTCGTACTGCGAGCCACTGCCTCCCTAGCTTTAGCCAGTCGGGCAGCCTGATCCAATCGGCATACGCCTCCGCGTGTGTCGCTTTGTCTTCCGGTTTCTCGATCGTATGGTGACGAGGCCAAACGGCGTGGAAGAGGCGGAGAGTTGCACCTCTAATATCCTTCCTGCTTGCGCCTTCTGGTAAAATGCTTTTACGGTATTGCGCCATGGCAGCCAATTTCGCGCGCTTTGCGATAGAAAAGAGGGCGGTCTTGCCATCGAGGATGTCTAAATGCCGGTAGAGGGTGGAGAAGTGAGCAATGTCGCGATCACGCGAGATAAGTGCGTTTTTGGCGTGTCCACCAGTGAAGTCAAGTTGAGGGGTGCTGAGATTAAACTCGGGTTCCAGGCTTTCACTCTCTCGCGTGCTGCCCTTACGTGCGTTGCACACGAAGAGCTGGAGCTCTGTGATACCTTCTTCGCTGCCAATAGACAGTGCTGTCTCGATCAGCTTCGTTTGTTGTTTACGCGGGAGCGAACTGATGATACTGTCCCTCTGTGCGGTATCCTAGACGGCTTTCTCGGTATTTTCTAGCCTAGTTACGACACTGGTCTGGCGGACAATCTCGAGAATTGAACCAGGAGAGGCGGTAGTAGACTTCGGCGACGGTGTTCTTGGTCGCGGAGTTGTCTCAAGATTGACAGTCCGTTTGTGCAAGTCATCCGTGGCTACGCCATCCTCGCTCTCACTGTTGTCGCACTTGCTGCGCTTATTTGGTCGGTCTCCCGGAGTGGGACAGTCAAAAACTTCGCATGTCTCCAAAGGTCGCTTTCTTCTTTCCTCATGATCTCCGTGATTCTCTTCAGCCATCCTTTCCTCTCCGCCCGGACCTATATCTCTTTTTTTCCCTTCTCTGTCGGTCGTATCTCCCAACCTGCAATCCCTCCGTGCTCAGTCGCGGTTGTTCGCTGCCACTCGTTGTTCCATAGCCTCCCTGTCTTCACGCACTTCGTCATGGGTTCCCATCATTTCTTCTGCTTCCTCGTCGTCTTCATTTCCTCCCTGTCGTTCATCTTCGTCTGCACCGTCTTTCTTTTTTGTTCCGCTAGGCTTCTCTACCATGTCACCTGCTTCTCCTGCTTCCTGTTCTCTTTCTGCTTCTTTTTCCCTTTCTTCCTCATCCTGACCATCTTTCTCCCTGTTTCGTTCACTTTGGTCTCCGCTGTCTTTACTCTTACTCGCCTCCTTCACCTGGTATTCCTCGTGTTCTCCATCGTGCCGATCACCCTGCTCCTCTGCATCATGCTCATTGTCGACATCCTACATCACGTTACGCTCAGTCACGACGTCCTTCGTGGCGTTGTGGTTCTCCGTGCCACCCTCCTCCTCCGCTTCCTCTTCCTCTGCTTCCTCGGCCTCCGCTTCACCCTCCTCCGCTTCACCCTCCTCTTCTTCACCCTCCTCTTCTTCACCCTCCTCCTCCTCCTCTTCCCCTACATCCCGTCCTTCTTCCACCTCTTCGTCATTCTCGCTTTCTGCGCCTTCCTCTCCCTCGTCACTAGTGTCGTCTCGCTCAACGTCATCCCCTCTCCCTCGTTCGTCGGACGTCAGGCGCTTTCTCTTGCCTCTTGCCAGCAGTCTCTCACCCTGGCTTTCCCATTCGTGACATTTGATTTTGCTTTTGCTCTTCGCTCGTAAAGCGACCCACCCCTAGCAGACTGAGTCGTTTTACCTTCAGGTTTTGCACATCTTCCCGCTTACCTGGGAACGCATTGCTGGCGTTGGGAAAGCCCACGATCCATAGTGTTCGTTTCGATCGCATATGTTTGGGCGAGACCGCGAACAGCCTCACAAGGAAACGCTCACCCGAGATACCCTCCGTGGACTGCTCGATGTCTGAACGGCGAAGCGTAGAGTGCTCGAAGACTTCGGGCAGCGTCGTGGATGACAATGCGCTCGAAGATAGACGCGCGCTGCGGGGGGGCTGAGAGCGTTGAGGTTGCCTCATCGTCCTACCGTGTTGGGAGATCTAAACGACAGGAAGTCAAATGGATGTGACTAGAAGTACTGTGTAAAGTTGTGCCTGCAAGTAGCCAAGTAGGCAGCCATCGCCGCAAGCGAGCTCGTCATGCTCCCAAGCGAAGCAGCTAGAACCCATGGCGTCCCAGCCTGCTGGGCCTGCATGCTGCCGCTCATGTCGACTATACACGTACGCATGGATCCTCTGCGAGGAACGGTGAGCTCGTCACGTTGTTGTACATCTTGCGCATTTTGTGCCAATCTCCCAGCTCTCTTTCTCCTTGATTGTTGTGTCGAACTTGGCGGTCTCATCGGCGGCGGTGCTGTGGTGTTGCTCGCTGGCGCATGGTGAGCGCAGGCTTGTTCGTGTCGTGTCTGATTTTCCCGGCAGCTGGAGAGCGATTTGGGCAATTATTTCGGGCGGTGTCGGTATAAAAGGAGCCCTGCAGTGATGGCTTTGTAGTAGGGCTATGGATGGTATCTTAGCCTTACTACAAGTGCAGCCACTCACACTGGATACGATTTGAAGACGTGCATTCTTTCTTTGGCAATCGTTTCACATTTGCCATGCGACGACAACCTTTACTGTCATCTTCGTCAACACACATTCACTCTTGTCAGAACTTCACACATGCTGTAGCTGATTTGTTTTTGCGTGGCCCGCTTAGCCTCCACTCTAATCAGCCGCGGCAATCTGGCCCGTGAGGACGTCACTTGGGCGAAACGCGGGTCTCCCTCAATGCTTTTCCACGATCAGCACCACTCCTACGAACCTGTAAAATAACATCGGCATTGCGCTTGTAGACGCATTACGTTGCGCCGGGAAGCGTTGATACGACACAGTCTTCAGCTGCGAATCTCCGAGTCCATCGAAACGAGGGAACGTCGCATGATCTCCGCACAAGTGACAAACCATACGATCACTTCGTCCTTCAGTAATGCAGGTGGATCCGGCGCACGGCTTTCAATTCACATCGGTAAACGTGCGTAGCCGCCGCCATCCACATCCGCTGACATGTGACGGACGTTGCTTGACCGATCGATTCATTGTTTACAATAGGTGCAATCGCACATCATGACTCGCCGCTCTAGCGGCTCAATCTCATGCGGTGCACGGTGGTCGATCAATCTAGTCCGTGCGAATGAGGTACATCCAAGGACTCCATCGCTTCTATGCAAGCCGGAACTTCATAGTCCTTCGCTTCAGGCTTTGGCCGAGGAACGACACTTTTCCGGGCGAATCCACATTAGATTGGCCCATGTAAAGCTTCATCGTGTGGAGCGTGATGAACACCGAATCTCGCTTTAGGTTCCATGACCGTACTAAGCGCAAATCCTTGGAGGTACAACCAAGCGAGCAACATGTGGCGTCAGGGCATACTGAATCTGTCGGCCGAGCGCACGGACGTTATCAATATGGTGAAGCCCGGCCACAACACGTCGGCTACGACACAGAATCTTTGTTAGCAGACTGGTTGACAGTATAATACAATGCAGGGAATCATACTCTGGAGCATCGTATCAGAAAAATCGTCTCAAAACAGACTTCGAGCATACACTGCTGCAACGATGTCGATCCCTTACCTTCCCTCCTCGCAAGCCAATTCAGGTTATCAGCAGCGGGCTACCCAGCCACACCACGCCCTGGCCACCCCCTCGCAGTCCATGGTCGTTCTTGAAACCCAAAGCGTTCTCATGATGGAACAAGCCACTGGCGGTCAATCAGGCCTTTGCCAGCATTTTGCAAAGGTTTGTACGAGTACACACCAGTGGATGCCGGTCTCCGAAACACATTTGCAAAGGCTTGGCGCTCTGAATGTTCCTTCCAAAGTTCTAATTAGGACGCCGTCTGGTGTTTCGCCCTCGACTGGCAATGAACCAGAACAAGGTATGTTTCAAAGCCGTCACAACATTTCCTAAACAGTATCGTAATCTTACAAACTCATGTAGGGCTCAATGCGGTACCTCGCAGCCAACACAGGCCCCCAATGGAGGCATGAGAGCGACCGCTTCACGTGGCACGGCTTTCTTCAACTCTAAGTCGCAAGCTCGCGCCTCGCAGCTCCGAGCTAGCGGGATGGGTCCTGCGTCGTACGTGGGTGCCCCACATGAAGGAAGAAGAAACCACGGGGTCTACCACGTGGTTGCGAAGGTGCATCTCTCGGCCGCAGCCATATTCAGGACACCGCGCAAGTGTCCCAGACGCTGTTTCTCTCTTACTCTGCCCCGATTTTGGCTTCGGCTGCGAAGGTGCACATCACTTTCCTTAGCTGCATGTAATTCAAGTTGTTTCCATCTATACTCGAGCGACTCGTCGAGAAACTGCTGGTACGCTTGTCTACCATCTCACATCATGTTGGTCGTTTACACCTTCTTCCACTTAAACATTCATTCCACACTTCTGCCCGCTCTGCCAACTGTGCGCCTTCTGGCAATGGCCTTGGCTTTCCGCACCGTAATGACGACGTACCTGCACAGCCGCCCGTTTGCATCCCTGGTTGCACGCTCATAACCACCGTTTGAGTCGAGGGGAAAGTGCCGAATCGGCATTCATCGTCGCTGATGATGCCGCTCCGCGGATGCGAGAGGTATACAAAAAAGTAGACTACTTAGTGTATTGGATAGTGGGCTGGGCAAGGATGCGATGTCACACCAAGCCAGGACTCGGGCTCAGAGGCATACCAATCGGCGTAGCCAGCAGAGCCTTGTGCACAAGGACAATGAGGCTTCGCTGCTCCATCTTTATTACAATGCACATGATGCATGGCTTCGGTCGGTTCAGAAAGAGATTAAGTCTCCCAAAAGCTTCCTCGAGCTCCTCGGGATTATTCGACTTGCAAATGCCAAAGTCCGACGGCATAGCTATAGTCGACAGGCAGGATGTGGGTAGATCATTAGGAAGAAGGCTAAAGGCGCGACACGTTCCAGAATGGCAACTTTGACGCGGGGGGAGGTTCCGATTTAGAGTTCGCGATGGATTCCAAGGCCTTGGGACGGTGCGGCACTCGCGACGCGTTCCCAGCGCGGCAACTTTACACCCGCAGGGTGCAACAATCTCGGAACGCGACACGTTCCAGTCGGGAATACTAGAGTAGACATTATATTAGTCAGGAATTACTATAATTCCTTTATATCTAGGTAAGTAGCAACTCTAGAGGTTACAGGTGAAGAGGTTCTTATATCAACTTATATAATATATATATGTGGTAGCATTGTACCTCGAGTGATTCTAAAGACATCCTCAAGGAACTTGCAATCTCTTAAGACATTGTCGAGGGCCCAAGGCGGTTGTACTGCATACTTGTTTTGCAAAATGCGGTGTGCGAGACAGAGAGGCGTGACGGCGCGGCTGTAGTCTGCATCGATACCCTCGTGTCCTCGAGTGGAGACGCTCAGAAGAGCGTATACTCGATCCCGTTGATCTGCGCATTCCAAGTTACTTGTTTCCCGGAGGAGATTCCAGAGGGAGAAGTTGATAGGCTTTGTCCGCAGTGTCATCATACGCGTTGCCAGGCTCTGCTTCAGAGTTTCTGAACCGTATTCCTCGTCTGTCATGTACTTACGTTCCTCTTCTGTCATGATGAATTGACGGATGTCCACGACGGCGCGCCAAAGCAGCGTGAACTTATCCCACGCGATCGTTTCGTCTCCACACATGAGTACGATCCATTTTGCGTGCCTTAGTTCCTGGAAGACCCACAACCGCTTCCAGTACGGACGTTCGCACAGGCTCCGGATTGCGCCCGGTAGCGCAAACATACTGACAGGCGGGAGCCTGTCTTTGCTGGCAGGTTCTTCAGATTTATAGCTAGCAATGAACGTCATTGCTAGCGTACTCCTGTCGCGAGCTTTCCCAAGCCATGAGATCACTTGGTCTGCCCTCCCAAATATCTCCGACATGATCCCAACCTGGTGCGTGCGCTCTCGATCGTCTGACTGATCAATACACAAAGCGTCGATCCAGAGCCAGTTTTCCGACCATCCCACCCGCTGTAGTTTGGCCATCTCCTCCCGGATTCCCTCCAACCGGCTCTCCACGCCAGGAGGACTGGGAATTTGCGCTGCGGTGTGCTCTTTCATGATCTCTTCACAAGCTCGTGCATCTTCCGCCCAATCTTCTAATTCCATGGTGCGCTGTACTTCTGGCCCTCGGAGGTACCAGCGCTTCCTGGCGGCGTGTTGGAGGAAATGCCACAAATTTGTTGCAACTAGGCGGAAGGTTCCATCCACAATGATCGGACATGAGGGCGTGGGATCGCCCCAGGAGTACGAGATTGCGCTGTAGAAGAACCTGTGCGAGGTGCGATCCTCATCGCTTTCGTCCTCAAGTTGAACCCGGCGGATACAGGTCTCAAGACGAATTTCTCCATTAGGACCTTCTGGCAGTAGCATGCGGATGTATCGTATGTAGCCCGCTTCGAGTTTCGCGTCGCGTGGGAGTTCGTCTGGCTGGAGTCTAGACTCGGAGTCGAGGTTCGGGCGCATAGCGAAGGAAGGGGTCCTGGCGAATTCGTTTGCGAAGCGCGACCGGGTAGGAGCAGTTTGAGCTGCGATAGGACAGCTCGAAGATCGGCGGAGTAGTGGGATACGCGGCTGGGACTAGGACGAGGGGAGAGGGCAGCCTTTTGTGTTTTCGAAAGCTGGACCGCAGCCTCGTGGCTTAGACAAGCTGCCCGCCAGCTGCGCAGCTGGAGCTGCGCCAAACACTGCAGGTGTGCCTGACATGCAAGTCGGTATTCTGCATGCGACGTGTGGCGGGAGGCGCAATATCGGTATACGTGTGACGGAGGGCGCAATCATTAGGCCGCACTCTTCGAGAGACCACGCCGACGCTCGAGGCTGTGCATCGAGTGTCAACTGGTGAACCGCAGGATTTGTCGTGCGATCAAAGTTCTCCAGAAGAACATTTAGATATCAATCTCAATAGATACCTACCGGGAGCTTCGCGTGAGCTTCCTACCCTTGCAAAAACCAGTATCTCGTCCCGGGAGACTTCTCTCGAGTCTCGACCCTGCAATCTCT
>Ga0265780_10003564_pt1 | contig 20423 bp, 15 predicted proteins | sample P1T30metagenome_FD_192432 | JGI IMG/M metagenome (GOLD analysis project Ga0265780, IMG submission 192432) | Plant litter microbial communities from East Loma Ridge, Irvine, California - P1 T30 | ecosystem: Environmental > Terrestrial > Plant litter > Unclassified | place: USA: California...
GTGACGTCGGCACTGTCGGGCTTACCGGCGTGGTCGGGCACCAGCGCGTCATCGCCCGCCGCATTGCGAAGGGCGAGCACCCCCGGAAGGGGCGCCGAATGCGCATGGGATAGCGTCAGAGATGCTGCTGCACGTCTATCTTCTTCATTACGAAACTCCAGTCTCCCTTGCTGAGGCCACTCACTGGTGACATTACGTTTATATATGCAAATATGTCGACTGGAGGATCCAACTTTTTTAGCGGTGCTTATCGAGCACCAGCAGGAGACGGCTTTGCTGACAGTGCAGAAATCCCAATGTTCGTCGGCATCTGCGTGTCGGTCCACGGGGCCGCTGATCCTGCCCGGGTACCGGCTCGGCTTCATGCTCGTCGTCAGCCTGTTTTTCCTGTGGGCGGTAGCGGGAAACTTCAACGACATCCTGATCCGTCAATTCCAGAAAGCGCTGAATCTCAACCGTGCACAGGCGGGGTTGATCCAGTTCGTCTTCTACATCGGCTATTTTGTGATGGCGCTGCCCGCGGGGTTGGTGACGCGACGTCGGGGCTATCGCGCTGGCATCCTAGTGGGCTTGGCCCTTTATGCGATCGGCGCGCTGCTGTTCTGGCCAGCTGCCGAGGTGCGCGACTATGGTGCCTTCCTCGGCGCGCTGTTCGTGCTCGCGTCGGGCGCGGCGTTTCTCGAGACCGCGGCCAACCCCTATATCGTCGCTTTCGGCGATCCGGCGCGCGCACCGCAGCGGCTCAACCTCGCCCAGGGTTTCAACGGGGTCGGCGCGGTGATCGCTCCCGCAATCGGCGGCTTGTTCATCTTTTCAGGCGTCGAGCATGACAAGGGCGCGCTGGCGGCGATGACGGCAAGCCAGCTCGCCGGCTATCGGCTCGGCGAAGCGCGTATGGTGCAGCTGCCCTATCTGGTGCTCGCCTGCATCGTCATGGCGATCGGGCTCGCGACCGCGATGACACGTCTGCCCAATGTGCAGACCCGCGCCACCGAGCGCCACGACGGGCTGCGCCAGGTGTTGCGCACGCCGGGGCTAGTGCCTGCGGTGATCGCGCAATTCTTCTACGTCGGTGCGCAGGTCGGCATCTGGAGCTTCTTCATCGATTTCGTGAAGGACAGCGTGCCGGCCACGCCCGAGCGGACCGCAGCCTATCTGCTCTCGGGCAGTCTGTTCCTGTTCATGGCGGGGCGGTTCCTCGGTGCCGGGCTGATGCAGCGGATCACGGCGACGCGGCTGCTGCTGAGCTGCGCCTGCATCAACGTCGCGCTGTGCGCGGTTGCTGCGACCGGGTCAGGCTGGGTGGCGGTGGCGGCGTTCGCGCTGACCAGCCTGTTCATGTCAATCATGTTCCCGACCATCTTCGCACTCGGCGTTCGCGGCCTCGGCCCGCGCGCGGCGATCGGTTCGTCGCTGATCATCATGTCGATTATCGGCGGGGCGATCGTGCCGCCGGTGATGGGCGTGATCGCCGGCCGCGCCGGTGGTCTTCATGTCGCGCTGCTGCTGCCCCTGATCTGCTTCGTCGCGGTTGCTGTCTTTGCTTTCCGATCCGATCGATCGACCGTGATCACCCAATCCAGAACCGAGGATCTTGTATGAGACTGAACGGCAAGCGCGCGCTGGTGACGGCGGCGGCACAGGGCATCGGCCGGGCTATCGCCGAAGCGTTCGTCGCGGAGGGGGCGACAGTGTTCGCCGCCGATCTCAACGGCGAGCTGCTCGGCCATCTGCCGTCGGTGACGCCGATCGTGCTCGACGTCACCGATCGTGACGCCGTCGCGGCGCTCTCTGGCAACATCGGCGGGATTGACATTCTCGTGAACGGGGCAGGGTTCGTCCACGCCGGCGATATCCTCGCCTGCGACGAGGACGCCTTCGCCTTCTCGATGGCGATCAACGTCACCGCCATGTACCGGCTGTGCCGCGCCTTCCTGCCGGGGATGCTCGAGCAGGGGCAAGGCTCGATCGTCAACATCGCCTCGATTGCCTCGAGCGTGAAAGGCATCCCCAACCGCTTCGCCTATGGCACCACCAAGGCCGCGGTGATCGGCCTGACCAAGGCGATTGCGGCCGATTACGTGCTGCGCGGCGTGCGCTGCAACGCGATCTGCCCCGGCACGATCGACTCGCCGTCGCTGCGCCAGCGTGTCGCCGAGCAGGCGGCTGCTTCGAACATCGACCTTACCGACGCCACCGCGGCCTTCGTCGCCCGCCAGCCGGTCGGCCGGCTCGGCCGCCCCGAGGAGATCGCCGCGCTCGCCGTCTATCTCGCCGCCGACGAGTCCGGCTTCACCACCGGCACAACCCAGGTCATCGACGGCGGCTGGGTCAACTGACCCGCTAGCCGCCCCGCCTCACGCTACAAAGGTTGAGAACATGAAACTCCTGCGTTACGGCCCGCTTGGGCAGGAAAAGCCCGGTATTCTCGACGGCGAGGGCGTGATCCGCGACCTCTCAGGGGTCGTCCCCGACATTGCCGGCAGCGTGCTCGAGCCCGGCGGCCTTGCCACGCTCGCCGGGATTGATCTTGCCACGCTGCCCGCGGTCGAGGGCAGCCCGCGGATTGGCGCCTGCGTCGGCCAGATCGGCAAGTTCATGTGCATCGGCCTAAACTACAGCGACCATGCCGCCGAGAGCGGGATGGACGTGCCGAAGGAGCCGGTGATCTTCAACAAGTGGACCAGCGCGATCTGCGGGCCGAACGACGACGTCGAGATGCCGCGCGACGCCACCAAGCTCGACTGGGAGGTCGAACTCGGCGTGGTGATCGGCAAGCCCGGCCGCTACATCGACGCGGCCGATGCGATGGACCATGTCGCGGGTTATTGCGTGATCAACGACGTCTCCGAGCGCGCCTTCCAGATGGAACGCGGCGGCACCTGGGACAAGGGCAAGGGCTGCGACACCTTCGGCCCGATCGGGCCGTGGCTGGTCACCGCCGACGAGGCGCCGGCGCACGACACGATGCACCTGTGGCTCGAGGTCGACGGCAAGCGCTACCAGGACGGCACCACCGCGACGATGGTGTTCGATGTGCCGACAATCATCGCCTATCTCAGCCGGTTCATGAGCCTGCAGGCCGGCGACGTGATCTCCACCGGGACGCCGCCGGGCGTCGGCCTCGGCCAGAAGCCGCCGAAGTTCCTCGCCGTCGGCGAGGTGATGCGGCTCGGCATCGATGGGCTCGGCGAGCAGACGCAGCGCGTGGTGGAGGCGCGCGCGTGACGCGGATCACCGGCCTGCGCATCCGCGACGTTCGCTTCCCGACCAGCCTGTCGCTGGACGGATCGGACGCGATGAATCCCGATCCCGATTATTCCGCCGCCTATGTGGTGCTCGAGACCGATGCGGCCGGGCTGGAGGGCCATGGCCTGACCTTCACCATCGGCCGCGGCAACGAGATCTGCGTCGCCGCGATCGGTGCGCTGCGTGAACGCGTGATCGGCCTCGACGTCGACTGGATAGCCGCGGACATGGGCCGCTTCTGGCGCCACGTCACCAGCGACAGTCAGCTGCGCTGGATTGGGCCCGACAAGGGCGCGATCCATCTCGCTACCGGCGCGGTCGTCAATGCAGTGTGGGACCTGTGGGCCAAGGCGGCGGGCAAGCCGGTGTGGCAGCTGGTCGCAGACATGAGCCCCGAGGAGCTCGTCCGCACCATCGACTTCCGCTACATCACCGATTTCATCACGCCCGAGGAAGCGCTGGCGCTGCTCGCCGAGCGCGCGGTGGGCAAGGCGGAGCGGGTCGCGACGCTCAAGGCGGAAGGATTCCCCTGCTACACAACCTCGGCGGGCTGGCTCGGCTATTCGGACGAGAAATTGTACCGGCTGGCGCGTGAAGCGGTCGACGCCGGGTTCGACCATATCAAGCTCAAGGTCGGGCGTGACCTCGACGATGACATCCGCCGGCTCCGCATCGCCCGCGAGGCGATCGGCCCCGACGCCAAACTGATGATCGACGCCAACCAGATCTGGGAGATCGAACAGGCGATCGAATGGGTCAACGCACTCGCCTTTGCCAAGCCATGGTTCATCGAGGAGCCGACCAGCCCCGACGACGTGCTCGGCCACGCCGCGATCCGCCGCGGCATCGGTGCCGATGAGGGTGGGGTCAAGGTCGCGACCGGCGAGATGTGCCAGAACCGCATCCTCTTCAAGCAGTTCATGGCGGCCGGCGCAATCGACGTGGTGCAGATCGACGCCTGCCGACTGGGCGGCGTCAACGAGGTGCTCGCGGTGCTGCTGATGGCGGCCAAGCAGGGCCTGCCGGTGTGCCCGCATGCCGGCGGCGTCGGCCTGTGCGAATATGTCCAGCACCTGTCGATGATCGACTATCTGTGCTTCTCGGGAACGCGCGAGGGCCGGGTGATCGAATATGTCGATCATCTCCACGAACATTTTATCGATCCCTGCGTGATCAAGAACGCCGCCTACATGCCGCCGAGCCGGCCGGGCTATTCGATCGAGATGAAGCCGGAATCGATTGAGCAATATGCGGTGTCATCCGAAGTGCGGTACTGAGAGGCGATGATCCGGCCGGGATAACAAAGACGGTAAATCTGCGTCGCATAACCGGCCCGGTCGGCAGGACACCTCTGTCGGTACATTTCGACCGGGCCGTCAGGGCCAAGCGTATATAGCGACTGAGCGTGGCGTCTCGCCGCGCCTGACCCAATGCCGAGGCGGCGCGCCGCAAGGCCAGAGTTGGCATGCTGGTGGTGCTGACCGGGCGCAAGACGCGACGGCGTTGACTGGCATATGGAACATCGGTGAATGCAATCGCGCCATGCCTGTATCACTGACCAAAATGGCGATCTTCAAGCGTCATCGGCAGGCACCGTCACATCACGAACGTATAACCGCTCTCCAACGTTAGTCGCGTTGTGTAACTGACGCGTTCAGGTCACTGGTTCAACCTGGGTGGGAATGTTCAACCCAGCTGAAGGCTTCGACCTCGATCTTGGATCCCACGAGGAAAGCATCCGCGACAAGCTGGAAAGAGGTAGCGTCCATCCTCGACTGGGACGCCCCCAGCAGCCCGGCGAAATCCTGGTAGGTGTCTGGATATTCGTCAGCAGGCCCGACGAAGGGAGCGTGTCTGGTCGTCTCAAAACGACGGCCGCCGTCAGCGAGCTTGAACGTCGTCCCGTCGGTCCTCTCGACTTCGATCTGCCACGTTTGCTTTTCCGTTTCGCGCCAGTCGAACGCGGCGCTCAATAGCTGGTCTGCTCTGGTGCCGGTGTCGAAGGTGAGATCCGCAGCGATGGGCGCGTGACGGTTGGCAGGAAAGAACAGGTCGGTGGATCCGATGAACACCGGCGGGGGGAGAATCCGGGTCAGGATCGACAATGCGTTGATGCCGGCATCAAAGACGCCAAAACCGCCCGCCGCCAGGACCCAGTTCTGCCGGGATGCCATAGACGGATATTCTCCTTCCAAGTGACGCGTGGCGCCTTGAGCGATCGGCCCGTGAGGATGTCGGCTGCGCGCTTCACGGCCGCGTTGTGCTGGGCGTGGTAGGTGGCGAACTCGACTCTGCCCACCGCCTGAGCGCGCCGAGCGATATCGTGACCTGAGTTACGGCGCCGGCTGCCGGCTTCTCCAGCAGCACGTGCTTGCCGGCAGCAGGCAGGCCGCGACGAGCGTTCGCCGAGGCCCCGGCGGGGTGCAGATCGAGACCGCATCTAGGTTGCCGACGGTCGTCAGCATCTCCTCGTAATCGGTGAACTTGGCACGCCGAACGCGGCAACGCCGCCCCCAGCGTTGGACACCGCAAGTAGCGTGAAATCAGGCGAAGCGGCGATCGCCGGCGCATGTTGGTCACGCGCGATCTTGCCGAAGCCGATATGCCGATCTAAAGGCCAACGTGCGCTCCTGAATTCCGCCGTCAGGCGCTTTCAGCTCTCAGCGCGGCCGCGAAGCTTCGCGCCCGCGCCGCTACGTCGACGGCGGTCATGCCCGGCTTGTACAGCGCCGAACCCAGTCCAAACCCTGCAGCGCCCGCGGCGCGCCATGGCGCGACCAGCTCGGGCGTGACACCGCCCACCGGTAACAGACGGGTGCCGCTCGGCAGCACCGCCAGCATCGCCGTCACCACCACCGGGCTCGTTCCCTCGGCCGGGAAGAACTTGAGCGCGGTCGCGCCTGCATCGAGCGCGCCGAATGCCTCGGTCGGCGTCGCCGTGCCTGGCAGCGAGACGAGCCCAGCAGCGGCGGTCGCGGCAATCACCGCAGGGTTGGCGTTGGGCGAGATCACCATCGTGCCGCCCGCCCCCTGTACCGCGGCGACGTCGCTCGCACGCAACACCGTTCCCGCGCCGACCATAGCGCGCCCGGCGAAGCGCCGCGCCAGCCGCGCGACGCTGTCGAGCGGATCGGGCGAGTTCATCGGGACTTCGAGCAACGTGAAGCCGGCTCCGACGAGGGCGTCGCCGATCGCCTCCACTTCGTCGGGTCGGACCCCGCGCAGGATCGCAACGAGCGGGAAGCGTGCAAAGGCGGCTTCGAAGTCGGTGAGGTGGGTCATGTCAGGCGGGCTCCAATACGGGGATGCCGATTATGAGGGCGTCCTGCCTGTCGAGCCGGCGCATCTCACGCCAATGCGCTTCGATCGCGGTGACATTAGGTCGGGCGAGCATCGGGTCGAGGACGGGGGTTGCATTAGAGCCATTGTCCGCTGGCCGCGCGGCGACAGCGCTGCCCAGTCGCAGTCCAATGGGTAAGGATGGTGCGTCGTCATCGTCGCGCGGGCCGAGCTCTCCCGTGGCACGGATCTCGAACAGGGAGGCGACGAGATCATGGCGGTGGCCCTCCCCGGTACTGGCCGAGAATGGGTCACCGTTCTTAATCTGGTCCGCCATTCGCGAGGCGAGCACGCCGTGTCTGCGCTGCACTGTGAGAAGCTCAACGATCACCTCGGTAGTCAGGCCAGCACCGCGGCGTCCGGTTAGGTCGTTCCATTTGCATATCACCCCGGGTCGGCAGAGCAACGCGTCCGCGCTATGGCGAGCACGATCGTTTAGCCCGATACTAATGCGCCGACGATCTGCCTGGCGGAGTTGATCGCGGCCAACGGTGGACTCATCGCCCCCAAGGCGGGTTCCGGGACGCTTGGTCGGGATCGGACGAATCGCCGATCTCGCCGGCCTAGTCGCGGGACACATTGAGCGAAGCCGGAGATGCCGAAGCCGCATAGCGGGACCGCCGGCGCACGGATGAATAATGAGCTCATCGAGGTTCGTCTTTCGAGCCCAAGACGACATTGTGCGCTTTGCCAGCTCGATCACGTTGAATCCGGTCACGTTCTGCTCGGCAACAATCTGGCCGGGACCGCAGTAAATTCCGCGATGGCGGGCACCAAACCCTCGCTGCTTGCCGTTACACGGGTTAGGCCGGGTTTCCCGTTTGACTGCACCAATGCCTGCGCGAGTCCGTTGAACGCACTGCGCTGCGGCGCGTGATCGGGTTCATGACTGTTAGGATCGCCATTGCCGACGCCTATCAGTCGTGCCGGGCCGTCAATGGTAAATCGCACCACGTTGCTCGCCGTGGGCATGAGCCGGCCGTTTGCATCGGTCACTTCGACCCGCAGAATCGCCAGATCGTTCGCATCGGCTGCGATGCGCGGACGATCGGCTGCGAGGCGCAGTCGCCTCGGTTCACCGGCGGTTTCGCGACGCGCTTGGGCGACTACGCGTCCGCCGACGAAGCCTCGCGCCTCGATCGAGCCGGGCTCGTAGGCCACCTTCCATTCGACATGTTCGTTGCGCTTAAACGGTTTGCGGCCGACACTTACGCCGTTGACTATCAGCTCGACCTCCTCACAACTCGTGAAGGCCCAGACATCGACGGACGTGCCCTCGCGTCCTGGCCAGTTCCAGTGCGGAAGTAAATGCACCAGCGGCTGATCCGGACGCCAGCAGGAACGGTAATACCAATAGAGGTCCTTGGGAAAGCCGCACAGATCGAGGACGCCGAACTGGCTGGAGACGCTCGGCCAGTTCGGATACGGGGTCGGCTCACCACGATAATCAAAGCCGGTCCAGACGAATCCGCCTGCGACATAGGAGCGTTCGGCCGCGATCGGCCACCATTGCTCAGCGGTTGAAGCCCAGAACGGGTATTCCGTGTCATAGGCACGAACGACGTGGCGTCGCGCGTCGTTAACATATTCTCCTCGCGTTGACACCGTGCTGCCGGTTTCGGTCAGAACCACCGGCAATCGCGGAAATTGCGCATGGAAGGCGTCAGCGTGGTCGGTGCGATAGTTGAGCCCTGCAACGTCAACCACGTTCCAGGCACCGGGTCCGTATCCCTTTTCCTCGAAATAGAAGGCCTGCGTGACGGGCCGCGTTGGGTCAAGCACGCCGATCCGCCGCTTGAGTTCGGTGGTAATGCGAGCGCCGCGATCCAAGCCTTGTTGCGGCTCCTCGTTGCCGGTGGACCAAAGTATCACGCAAGGGTGGTTGCGGTCGCGCCGAATGACGCGGTCGAGTTCGCCTAGCGCCTCGGCATCGGTAGTGTTGCGCCGCAACTCGACGATCATCATCATGCCCTTGGCATCGCAGATGTCGAGCAACGTCTGAGAGGTTGGATTGTGTGCGCTGCGCCAGGCGTTGCAGCCCATCGACTGGAGTTGCTCAACGCGCCACGCATCGAGACGGGTGGGGATCGCCGTTCCCACGCCGGCGTGATCCTGGTGGTTGCAGGCGCCCAGGAGTTTCACCGGCCTGTCGTTCAGGAAGAAACCGTGTTCGGCATCGAACCGGATCGAACGGACGCCGAAATGGGTTTCCGTCCGGTCGATTACCGCACCGCCGTCCTCCAGTTCCGACACGAGGGTGTAGAGCACCGGCGTCTCCACCGACCACGAGCTAGCGGACGGCAACCGGCCGAGGCCGGCGACGACCGATCCGCCGTCGGCCGGCAGGGATACGGGGTGATCGGGAAACCTGAGCGCAAGCGACCCGTCGGGCGCGCGGACGGTGCGCCGCAGGACTACCTGCGCCGGCCGACCCTGATCGTTGGCAACTTCTGTCTCTATGGCGATCGTCGCGCCGCCGCGTCCATCGGGCGCGGCCCGCACCACGGTGCCCCATTGCGGAACATGCGTCGCCGCCGCCTTCACCAGCACGACCTGCCGGTAGATGCCGGCGCCCTCGTAGAACCAACCCTCCCCAAGCGAGGCATCGACGCGCACCGTCAGGACATTGGGGCCATCGTAGTCGACGAAATCGGCGATATCGACACGGAAGGGAGCGTAGCCGCTCGCGTTTTCGCCCACTATGCAGCCGTTGACGAACACGATGCAGTCGCGAAACACGCCGTCGAACTCAAGCCACAGGCGGCGGCCGCGATCCCCTGCAGCGATGTCGAGCGAACGCCGGTACCAGCCGACGCTATTCTCCGGGTATTCGCGGCCGATCGCTTTGGAGCCATGGGCCGCGATGCGGTCCTGGATGTTGCGGTCGCCGGGCACCGGCCCTGGCGGTCGCGCGAAGGGCAGGGCGACGGCCCAATCGTGCGGCACCTGCACGCGCTCCCAGTCACCATCATCGAAGGACGGCATGGTCGCGGGCGGGGCATCCTCCTGCACCTTGGCGAATGTACGCTGATAACGACCGAAGCCGAAATCGCGTTGCAGATCGGCGGCGTGACCGAGGTGAAAACGCCATCCCAGATCGAGCTGGACATGCTGTCTTGGTTCCGGTGCGGATGCCAGGGACTGCGCGACTGATTGCTTAGGCGCGATGAGTCCGGCGCCGGCGGCCACCCCGGTGCGCAACATGTCCCGCCGATTCATTTGGCCACCTCGAAGATCCTCGCATCCGCCTGGAAATCCCCCGTCAGCGGAATGTCGATGCCATTGGCCATCCAATAGGCGCCGCTTTGGACTGGGTTAGCCGCGACCGCCGGTCGATCGATGGCGCGCACCCGGTACCGCGCGGCCGGATCCAGGCCTCGAACGGTGATGGCGGGTTGCTTGTCGAACTTCGTGCTGGAGTGCAGGAAAGTGAACAGCACCGCCTGCTGCCGGTCGCGCGCGACATAGAAGGTCGCCGAGCGTTCGCTGCCAGCGCGCGGGCTGACAAGCCGATACAGATCACCCCGCTGCACGGTGCGCCGGACCTGCTTGTAGGCCGAGACGTACCTTCCGGCTTCCGCCATTTCGGCATCGGTCCACTTGCCCAGGTCCGCGCCGACTCCCAGGCCGCCCTGCATCGCGGACAGAAAGCGATACCGGAGCGACGTGCTGCGGTTGTTCGCCCAATTCGGGCTGTCCGTCACCCACGCCATCATCACCGCGGGCGTGAACGCGTGAGTGAAGCCGTCCTGGATGGTCAGGCGATCGAACGGATCCGTATTGTCGGAGGTCCAGACTTCATCGGTCCGTTGCAAGACGCCGAGATCGACGCGCCCGCCGCCGCCGGCGCAACTCTCAATCTCCAGCCCGGGATGATGGGTGCGAAGTTGGTCGATGATCCAGTAGAGGTTCCGGATATATTTGACATAGACCGCCTGCTGATCCTCCGGCGCCAGCTCAGGCCACCCCGCTTCCGCCCAGTCGCGATTGTTGTCCCATTTGAGGAACTGGATGCTGTTCTGATTCAGAAGGTCGTCGAGCGCCTTGTAGACATGATCGCGGACGTCCGTCCGCGCTAGGTTCAGCACGAGCTGGTGCCGCTCCTCCGTGCGCTGTCGACCCGCCATGCCAAGGACCCAGTCGGGATGCGCGCGGTACAGGTCGCTGTCTGGGCTTACCATCTCCGGCTCGACCCACAGCCCGAAGTCCATGCCGAGTTCGTGCACGCGGTTGATGAGCGGTGCCAGCCCATGCGGAAACTTCTGATCATTGACGACCCAATCGCCCAAGCCGGCGCGGTCGCTGTTGCGTTGGCCGAACCAGCCATCATCCATGACGAACCGTTCGACGCCGACGCGGGCCGCCCGTTCCGCTAGCGCAATCTGCTTCGTGGCGTCGACGGCGAAGCCGGTCGCCTCCCAGCTATCGTACAGCACCGGGCGCAGCGGCGGCTCAGGTCGCCCGGGCAGGACCCGCGCCAGTTCGAACCGGTGCAGCAGCCGCGAGGCTCCTCCCATGCCACCATCGGAATAGCCGCCATAGAAGACGGGCGTGTCGAGAGACTGGCGGGGTTGTAGGCGAAGACTGAAATCGAACGGGTTGAGGCCGCCGGTGACTCGGATATCGCCGCGCGGGTTTTGATCTATGCTGATGCGCCAGGATCCACTCCAACCGAGTGCACCGAACCAAACCGGGCCGCTCTCCTCGCCTGATAGCCCGGCGCGGTCTATCGCGAACCACGGGCTTGCCTGATGGCTGGTGATGCCTCGGCGGCTCTCGATCACCGTCGACCCCGGCGTGATAGGCCTTTCCTGGAGCATCCACTCGGCTGCCCACTGGCCTGTCAGGTAATGCAGGCGATAATCGTGCGCGACGGGCAGCGACCACGCTGCCGAGAACGCCTGGTCGATCCGTATCGGGGTCGAGCCATCGTTGCTGATCGTCGCCCAGCGGCCGACCACTCCCGTCGCGGTGTCGATCGTGTAGTGGAGCGTGACGCGTATCGGCCGCCGCGTGTCAGCCAACTCGATCGCCAAGCCATCGCCTTCAGGCTTGAAGGATCGATATCGAAGTACGGCGTCGCGAACGCCGTCGGGCCACGCTATCTTGAACGCAGGCTCGGTATAGATGGCGCCGCCCCAGGACGCGAACTCCTGAGCGTCGATCGACGATGCTGGGTCGGTGGTGGAGATATCGTCGAGCACCGGCACGGCCAAGGTATCGGAACTGGCCAGCCGGGGACCCCAATAAATCGACTTGAGCACGCCCGTGGTGCTCACTCCGAATGCGTAGGTCACGCCGCCGCCATCGAGGCGGAACACCCGGGTGGCGGCGTCGTACCGCGTTTCCGAAAGGGCCGGCGACGCCAGGGCAGCCGCGGCGAAGCCTGCGACGACCTTCACAACTGCCCAGCTCATCCCGCGTACACCTTTCAAGCGTTATCCTGCGATGCGTCAGAACCTGGCACGCACCCCGAACGTGAACCGGCGAGGATTCTGGAACCAGCCGCGTGCCAGACCGAAGTTGTTCTGCTCCTTGATCGCTGCGCCGGTTACGTTTTCGAAATCGAAGGAGACGGTCGCGAATTTCGTCACGTCATAGCTGACCGACCCATCGAGCTGACCGTAGGGAAGCTGATAGTCGCGATCGCCGAAGTAATTGGCGTTACCGGTATCGTACTTGCTGCGCCAATTGTAATAGGCTCGTGCTCCCAGTCCCCATTTCTCGAAAAAGCCGCCGACGTTGTAGCTGAACTTCGATACGCCAGGGAGCAAGAAGGGCAGGCCGTTCTCTTCAGCGGGCACTTCGGGGGCGTCGACATAGGTTCCGTTGCCGAACACACCAAAGCCGTTGAGCGCGCCGACGAACAGGTCCAGCGGCACCTGATAGCCGACTTCGATACCTTTGATGTTGACCGTTTCAAGGTTGATAGGGAGGTTGCGCCGGAAATCGAGCGTGACCGTGCTACCATCGACTTTGCGAACAGGATGCGATTCTAGCACCTGTCCGTTGACAATGAAGTTTTCAACATTCTTATAAAAGAAGGCCAAAGACAACAGGCCTGAATGAGGGAGGTAATATTCAAAGGAGAGGTCGACCTGATTGGCCAAGTATGGCTTCAGATCCGGGTTCGCTGCGGAGATGCTACGGACGTTCGCATCGACCGACAGTCCGACACCAAGCTGATTGAAATCCGGGCGGGACAGGACGCGGGCAGCGGCAAAGCGCGTGACGAATCTATCGCTTACGTTAAACAGAAGATTAAAACTCGGCAGAACGTAGTTGTAAGAGTTTTTGGATGACAGTGCGCCCGAAGCTGCGACAATGGTGGTCGTATTATCAGCCAGCAGGCTGAGGTTGTCGAGGTTCGTTCCGAAGCCTGTAGATGTAAGGTTCGTATGAACGTATCGTGCCCCGACGTTGCCCGAGACCCGGCTGTTGGTGTCTCCTAGATCCAACTGCGCGTAGGCATCAAAGGTGCGTTCACGCACGTTGAGCTCGGACCCGAGTTGCTCGATATATGGAGCTGCTTTGTTCACGGCTCCGACGCCGCCCAGTGCCGAGAAATATTTGTCGTAATCGAAAACGAGATTGGATGGCAGGAAGCGCGGGATGACCGTGCTGGTTGAGATCTGCGTAAGGAAGGGCGCTGCGCTGATACTGCCGCTCTCGACGGTGGGGCGGTATGCGAAACCGCCCAGCTGAGCGGACGTTGCCGCGTCCACGTTGCTGGTGAAGGACTGATTGTAAAGATGGCGATCGGAATAGTAGACCCCAGCCTTGATGTCCTTCAGGATGCCCCCGCCGACGTCGTAGGTCAGGTCGGCCTTGCCGCTCGCGATGCGGTCCGAACTATTGTTCAAGTTACGAGAAATGCCGGTGAACGAGAAGTTATTAGGGTCCAAAGGATTGAAGCCGCGCGTGAAGGTCAGCTGCGGCTGGCCCGCCAAGCCGCCTGGCCGGGTGATTTGAACCGAAGCACGCGCGATCGCCGACGCGCTCTGCGAACTCTGATCGTATATGCCGTGCGAGAACGTTCCCTCCACGTTGAGATGGAAGCGGCCACTATTGAACTTCGCGCCAAGCGCACCTGAAGTGATGATGTTTGTGTTCGCGAACGGCTGGCGATCGGCGCGCAGATCCACGCCGTCCGCGTCTAACGTCGTCAGAAAGCCTTGGGAGCCGCCTAGCAGCTTATTCACGAAACTCGTGTCGATGGTGCTTGACACGGCGCCGAACTTGGCGCCGGGGGCGGATGGTGCAATGTTGGTGAAGCGGACTGCGCCGTTCAGCTGATCCGCGCTGTCATTGAATTGCGTCCATAAGCCATCACCGTATAGCTCGAACGTGTCGGACGGCTTCCACTGAAAACCGCTGATGGCCGAGTAGCGCTCGCGAACGCCTTGGGTGGTGACGAATGCCTGGGCGTGGTCATAGGTATAGGTATCGTTGAGATCGCCGTCGCGATTGTAATCGACGCCTTTGCTAGCTTCCGTCGCCGTCTCGGCGCCGAAGCTCTGCTGGGCGTAGACGCGGTTGACCTGCCGTTCGTAACCAGCGCCGAGGCTGATGCCAAACGTATGGTCCTTATTGACCAAGTTGCCGATCACGGAAACCCTTGGGCTGACCGCGCCACGAAGGTCGTCGTAGGTACCCTCGACCCGACCGGCGATTGTGTTTTTGCCCACTTCAAGCGGACGGGCCGTGCGCACGTCCACCGTACCGGAGAGCCCCCCCTCGATCATGGAGGCGGTTGGCGACTTCTGGACAACCACCGCACTGACAAAATCAGGTGACAGGCTCAGGAAGTCAAAGGTCCGGCCTTGCCCGTTGACGATCTGTCGGCCGTTGAGCTGGGTGCTGACAAAGGACGGGCTCAGGCCACGGACGCTGATCGTGCTGCCTGACCCACGATTGCGCGTGATCTGGACACCTGTGACGCGCTGGAGCGACTCGGCGATGTTGGTATCAGGATATTTGCCGATGTCCTCCGCAGCGATGACGTCGCTGATCGTCGCCTCAGAGCGCTTGATGTTGGCAGCGCGAACGAGCGAGCCGCGAAAGCCCGTCACGACGATGTCGTCGCCAGGAGCCGCCTCGGTCGCGGCAGGAGCCTCGACGGCGGCGGCCGGCTTCTCGGACGTGTCGGGCTGTGGCTGGGTTTGCGCGAGCGCGGGCGTAGCCAACGCTACCGTTCCGACAGTTACGAGCAGCAAGGTCTTGTTCATCGACGGATCCTCCCAAAAAACGTCCGGCTTTCCGGTTCCGCTGTTTGTATATAAACAGAATTGCAGATATGCAACAAGTGTTCCTACCGAATGGGACTTTTCGAGCGGCGCGTTGCTGCGCCGCCGGTTCATGCGTCTTGCAGAGGATTGTCGCGGCATGATGGAAGAGTGGGCACGGCCTAGATCCCCTTGCGACGGGTGTTCCAGTCGCCGTGGAATGGCAGCCGGTCGTCCTTTAATCCCGATGTCGCCTGAGATCGCGGTCCACGGCGGTGGCTACGATAGGCAGCGCAACGCGAAGCCTCACCTGAGTTCCGAATGCCGGAGAGACATTGATGAGCGATGAAATCCAACCTTTCCTAGTAGACACCGTCATCCGCAGAGAAATCCTGCAATTCGGCGGCGCGGCGATAGCTGCGGGGATCGCGTCGAGAGCAACGGCGTCGCCTAGCCTCGGTTCGACGGACGACAGATCTTCGCTGCCACACTTCGACGTGTCTCGGGTTTCGTTTTCGACCGCCGGCGCTGCGATGACGATCAGCGCGCTCGACGAGGCATTATGGGCTCAGGTCGGCTATCACGGCGCCCGCCGCCTCACGCTGCGATCATTGCGGGGCGAGCCGCCGGTTTCCGGCGCTCCGAACGGACTTCAGGGCCGCGCGATCGACTTCCTGCCCGACGTTCCTGATTTCGCCGTAGATGCCACTCCGGATACGCTTACCCTGACCGGCACCGGCACCGGCACCGGCACCGGCACCGGCACCCGCCGAATCGTGTTTCGCTATGTGGATCGGCTCACGTTGCGCATCGAAGGCCGGGACATGGCTTTGCGGTTAGAGGCGCCCCAGCTTCCCCTCACGACGATCGTGCAGGCAGAGACTCGCGACCGGGTCCGGTGGAATGCGCCCACGATCGGCGCGATGTTTCGGATCGAACGATTGGCGGGTGTGATGGACGCGCACGCCGAGTGGAACGGCAGCAGTTCCGACTCGGTGAGCATCAGTCTGTCAGGACCGCATTGGTCGATCGACCTCCAGGAAGTCGAATGGCGGCAGACCCCGCCCCCGGCTCCGCTGCTCGGCTTCCGTCAATTTCTCGATGCCATGCCACCGATGCCGACGCGCTATGCTCAAGCGCACAAGCTGGCGTCATACATCAACTGGTCAGCTCTCATCTCACCGAATGATCGTTTTCGTCGCCCTGCTATGCAGATGTCGAACAACTGGATGGTCGGCGTTTGGAGCTGGGATCATTGCTTCAACGCGATAGCGCTGGCGGGCGGTCTTCCCGATCTCGCCTGGGATCAACTGATGCTCCCCTTCGATGCGATGGCGATCGATGGGCAGTTGCCGGACCGGATGCAGGACCGCACGATCGAGTGGAACTTCACCAAGCCGCCGATACATGGCTGGGCGCTCGATCGGATGACGCGCCTCCACCCTGTCTCGCCGGAGAGGTTGCGTGCTTTGTACCCTTTGCTTGCTCGGAACACCGAATGGTGGCTGCAGGATCAAAATCGATCCGCGGCCGGCCTGCCGGTCTACCGTCATGGCAACGATTCGGGATGGGACAACTCCACCGCCTTCAAAGTCGATATGCCGCTTGAGGCGCCCGATCTTGCCGCCTTCCTAGTGATCCAGATGGACATGCTCGCGCAGATCGCGACCCAACTCGCCGATAATGCCATGGCCGACGGGTGGCGCGTGCGATCACAAGCCTTGCTCGACCGTCTTTTGGCGGAGTTGTGGCGTGGCGACCGTTTCGTCGCACGTAGTGCGTCCACGGGTGCTGTCCACCGCACGTCAGACAGTTTGGTGACGATGATGCCGCTCGTGCTCGGCACCCGCTTGCCCGCCAGCGTTCGCGACGCATTGATCGGGGCATTGAGTATCGAGGGGCGCTTCCTCTGCCCATCCGGACTAGCCAGCGAAAGCCTGCGTAGCCCCGAATATGAAGCCGACGGTTATTGGCGTGGGCCCGTTTGGGCACCGACCAACTTCCTCCTCGCCGACGCGCTTCATCGCCTCGGCCAGATCCGTTTGGCGAGCACGATCGCCCGACGTTTCTGCGATACTTGTGTGAGATCTGGCTTCGCCGAAAATTTCGACGCCACGACCGGCCGACCGCTTCGCGATCCCGCCTATACGTGGACGTCGAGCGTCTTCATGGCGATGGGGAGCTATCTGTCCGGGGATGGACTGGACACGCTTCGCCGCTGAACAGGCCTGGAACGGCGGTGCTGCCTACCGTCGCCGATCCGGGCCGATCAGCGATCAGCGTCCAACGATAGGTTCGGGCAGCCTCTCCGGCGTAGGCGCGGACTTCGAAGGTGTTCGCACCGGGGCGCAAGGCGAAACATGTCGCCTGGGCTGGATTGGCGATCGTATCGTCATTGAACGTAGCCGCGATCCGGGTGCCACCCTCTGCCACGTCGAACCGGGCGGTGACCGATCCCACCTGTGACCCGACTACGGCGAGAGCATTAAGCTCGGCGTCGGAAGGAGGAAACGATACGCCCGACCAGTGCGACACGACCGCTGCCAGTTGATCGTCAACGCCCGGTGGAGCAAATGCGTCGATGTTGATGCGTGTGCCGTCCTTGCTTGTCACTGCCGCCGCCGACATCCCGGTCAACATGATGCGGCGGTTCAGGCCGGCGGCATAGCGGTTGCCCACGATTGCCACGTCGGCGCTGTCCTGCAGCGAGAACAAAGGGCGTGGCGCAGGCTCGGGTGATGTCGGCAGTGCTCGCGTCACCAGATTTTCCCGGAATCTGAGACCGGTCACCGACTTCGCGGACAATAGCTGCGTCCCGGACAATATTGTGAACCGGTTTGCGACGATGTCGACGTTTCGATGTATGGTGCGCCCGGCGACGGCCCTGTTGTTGGTCGGCTGGATCAGGACAACCGGAGCGTTGGATGAGGGACGTTCAAAGACGTTATTACGCACCGTCAGGCCGTTGACGCCGCCTGACTCATACCAACCATCGGCGTCGCCCGACACATACACGCTCGACATCGTAATCCCTTGGAACAGGTTGCGTTCGATAACAGTGCGCCGCGGTGTCGTGACAAGGACGCCGCGTGTCGGAACGTCTCGGAACGTGTTGCCGGCGATCCGGACCTGCGGCGTCCAATCGATGTTCTCGGCTACGGCGTCGTCGACGGCGAGGTCTGCTGGAAGCGCGCGGTCGACGCCAATCGTCATTCGCGTAAGATCGTGACCCCGGTCTGTGCCGGTCGGCCCATCGACCGCGCGCACGACATAGATGCCGGTAAGCGGCAGGAGCGTCCCTCGATTCACGAAGCGGACATGGTCTCCGGGCCGGAACTGGGGGAAGCCCGCAGTCTGAGGATGCATGTAGCGCAGGTCGATCGATCGCCGTGCACGATCGATAGCCGCGACCTGTAAGTAGGTGCCGTGGATATTGATCGGATCATCATGAGGATTGTCGAATAGGTTGCCTAGCACCTGCACTTGGCCGGCAGTCCCCGAGAAGTGCAGGAAGTCGGCGAACCCTACACTTCGCCGCCAGGTTCCCGGCGATGGGCGCATTCGGAGACCGATGATCGCCACGTCGCGCGTGAATTGCGAAACAATGCCGAAGCCGTGTAGAAAATGCAGATCAAGACCGACGAGATCGGTACGTTCGCTCTGCCAGATCAGACCGCCTGGTGTGTCGCGATAGTCGTCGCGTTGCTCGAAGACCGTTCCGACCTGACCGGGATCGCGCATCGTTCCATAGCCGATGCGCAGCCGCCCCGGCCGAAGCTCGCGGGCCGTCGTGGCGTCATCCCAAAGCGTCGTTGGCGCGCGATGGACGGTGCCGCTGGCAAGACCTATCATCGTAGGCGACGCTCCCGTCGAGTTCGACCGCAATCTTGATGGAGCGGCACGCGAAGTCGAGGATATAGCCGCCGACCGGAAATTGCCGCGTGAAGCGAGGGCGCAGGTGGCGAAGACGTGACCATAAGCGCTCCTCTGCGGTCGCGGCGTTACGCAACAGGCGGGCGTTTGCCGTGATGCGGGGGGCACATGAGGATGCCGTTCCGTAATGCGGAGAGCAACCCACCCCCGCCCCTCCCTTCCAGGGAGGGGAGCAGAACGTACAAATGCGGACGGCTTCTAACCGCCGTTTTCCCGCCCGACAGTCGCCATTCGGCTTCCCGGCGGTTCGCACGAGCCGAAAGCGTCGGAACGGCTTGAGCTGGTGGATTCTTCACCAGCCGCTCTGGCTCCGCATGATGCTGAGCCGCTGTCGCATCACTCACACGGCTGCCGGTGAGGGTGGTGTCCCAAAGCTCTCGGGACTGGCGATAATTGGCCCGAGCGGCCGCATGTCTTGCTCAGCTTCGTAGATGCCGCGCGTGGCGTCGCTGTAGGCTTGGATGGCGAGCCTACAAAGGTAGTCCGCCCACGGCAGGAGTTGCGGCAGGTCTCGCATCCAGACTTGGTGATCGTTGCGTAGGTTGATCGCCGATGGATGTAATCCGGCCTCGCTGGTGAAACCGTGCACAAGAGTATGACGGGGCTTACCAACGCGGGAGAAGCCGTCCTCAAGGCCAGTCAACTGTTGATCCAGACGGGACCCGTCGCGAGCTACTAAATCTCTAAGTCTCGAGAGTTTGTCGGCCATCGGCGTGCGCTGCACCTTTTTCGTGGTAAGCGTGATGCCAGTCAAAAGTGATTGATGCCACCATAGCTTGGCGGTCACGCTTTCTGCTGAGGCAATTGTAGTTATGAACCGCCCGATATCTGCATAGTCAGCGTCACGCAGCATATCGCGTCCTTTCTGAGCAACATGTGACCAGCTAGCATGTATAGAAGCGCTGACAATCACGGATGTTATCGGGCGTCTTCGGCCGAGTGGCGACTGCGGTCACATCACCGGACAGTTCATTTCAACGGCTTACAACGCCTCTGTGAGTGGCCCGATCCAGATGGACACCATCGCACCACAGGCATAAACTACCCAAAGGTATTACCTTTCACTACAAAGGCCCCGGCAATGGCGACGGCAACTTCCATCAAGCTCGACGACGCATTGAAGGGTCGTATCCAACATCTGGCCGAAGCGCGCCGCCGCACCGCGCACTGGATAATGCGCGAGGCCATCGCGCAATATGTCGATCGCGAGGAGAAGCGCGAGGCGCTGCGGCAGGACACGCTCACGGCGTGGGACGACTTTCAGGCAACCGGCCAGCACGCGACGGCCGATGAGGTCGATAGATGGCTGGCGAGTTGGGGCACGGACAACGAGCTACCCGCGCCCGAATGCCACGCGTAATTTTCGCGCCAGCGGCGATCCGCGACATGCGGCGGTTGCGCGAGTTCCTGCAACCCAAGAACCCCGACGCGGCACGCCGCGCCGGTGAGGCGATCCGGCACGGCGTGACGGCGCTCGGCGCATATCCCCGCATGGGCCGGTTGGTGGACGATTTACCCGAAGAGTTTCGGGAATGGCTGATCGACTTCGGCGATAGCGGCTACGTCGCACGATACCACGTCGATGATGACGCGGTGACGATCCTGGCGGTTCGTCACCAGCGCGAAGCCGGCTTCGAATAAAGTTCACGCAAACGGCCTGATCGGGCCGATACCACC
>Ga0265780_10003566_pt1 | contig 20420 bp, 15 predicted proteins | sample P1T30metagenome_FD_192432 | JGI IMG/M metagenome (GOLD analysis project Ga0265780, IMG submission 192432) | Plant litter microbial communities from East Loma Ridge, Irvine, California - P1 T30 | ecosystem: Environmental > Terrestrial > Plant litter > Unclassified | place: USA: California...
GTCTTCCATAACATCGCCCTGCATACCCTGCGCGGCGGGCGCGATTGCTACGGCGAGATCGACGTCGCGGTACTGTCGCCGCAAGGCTGCCTGCTGCTGATGGAAGTCAAAGCCGGGGCGGTGGTGCTGCGCGACGGCGAGATCTTCAAGCTGTATGGGGACGGCGAATGCGACGTGGCGCGCCAGGGCCGCCTGCAGCGCGTGGCGATGCAGAACCGGCTCAAGGAGGCCGGCCTGGAGACGAACCTGATGAGCTGCCTGGTACTGCCCGACTACGAAATCGGCGACAGCCAGGTGATCTCGATCCCGCGCGAGCGGATCATCGACGCCGCCGGTTTCGGCAACATGGTGTCGACAGTGCGGCAGTGGTTCGCCGCCACCGGCAGCTCGGTCGACCGCACGGCCTTGCGCCGGCTGCTGCTGAACCAGTTCCAGGTCACGCCGAATCTCGAGGCGATGCGCGACCAGCTGCTTGGCACCGTGCGCCGTCTTGCGGACGGCCTCGCGACCTGGGTGCCGCGCACCGGGTCGCCGACCGGCATCTTCCGCATCCAGGCCACGGCCGGCTCGGGCAAGACCCAGCTCGCGCTGCAACTGCTCGAGAGCGCCGCCGCCGAGCGCCTGGACGCGCGCTACGTCTGCTACAACCGCAGCCTGGCCGACCACGTGCGCCGGCTGGCTTCGCCGAAGGTCGAGGTGGTGAACTTCCACGAACTGTGCGTCGAGCACTACCGCCGCAGCGAAGGCGATCCCGACTTTTCGCCGCAGGCCTTCGAGCGCATGGCCGCGCACTACGTTGCCGCCAGCGCCGGCTTCGCGCAAAACCTGGACCTGCTGATCATCGACGAGGCCCAGGACTTCGACCCGGGCTGGGTGGAAAGCCTGTGCAGCCGGCTACGGCCCGACGGCCGGCTGTATGTGCTGGAAGACGAGGCCCAGCGCCTGTACCAGAAAGAAGGTTTCGAGCTGGGCGACGCCGTCACGATCACGTGCAGCGACAACTTCCGCAGCCCGCAGGTGATCTGCGACCTGATCAACGCGCTGGCACTGGTGCGCCCACCGATCCGCGCCCTGAATCCGCTGCGCGGCGAATTGCCCGGCATCCGCACCTATGCCTCCAGCGAGGAACTGCTGGCCCGGACCGAAGACGCGGTGGGCGCCCTGCTGGCACGCGGCTTCGCCCTGGCCGACATCGCCGTCGTCTGCGGCCGCGGCCGCGACAAGTCGGCGCTGCTGAACCGGGCCGGCATCGGTCCCCATGCCACCCGCCGCTTCACCGGTGAATACGATGCCGGCGGCGAGCCGCGCTGGAGCCAGGGCGAGCTGCTGGTGGAATCGGTGTACCGCTTCAAAGGCCAGAGCGCGCCGGCCGTGGTGATCACCGAGATGGACTTCGCGGAGCTCGACGAAGCGGCGCGGCGCCGTCTGTTCGTTGCACTGACGCGGGCCCAGATGGCCGTGGAACTGGTGCTGTCGGAGCGGGCCGAGCGCTGCCTGGCCGCGCTGCTGGCCTAAGCTGGAAGAGGCGCCTCCGCCCCATACGCCGCCGCCATGCGCCGCGCGATGCCGGCCAGCTCCTCGCGCAGCCCGGCCGGCTCCTGGATCACCACCCCGTCGCCGAAACCGAGCAGCCACCACCACACCAGCGCACGGGTATGCGGCACGGTGGCCGACAATTGCAGGCCTCCCGCGGCGTCGGGCGCCAGCACCTGGTCGGCGCTGAGCGGCGTTTCGAACAGGTGTTCGCCGGCGGCGCGCGTGAACACGGCGCGCAGGGTGATCGGCGCACCGGCAATCACGCCGAACTCGCCGGACGCGATAAAGGCGTCGACGTCGAAACCGGGCTGGCGCCGCGCCGGTTCGTACAGCGCCTCGGCCTGCTGTAGCCGGTGCAGGGCGATGGTGCGGACGTCGTCGTAGCTGCCGAAGGTGCACACCAGGTAGACCAGGCCACCGCGCTGCACTACGGCCAGCGGGTGCACCGCGGGATACACGGTCGCGGCGCCGGCGTCGCGCTTGCGGTAGTGCAGCCGGAGCTGGCGGTCCTGCATCAGCGCCATGTAGACGATGCGCTGGCATTCGTCGTCCATGCGCGGCGGCAGCAGCGGCTGCTGGGGCGGCACGCTGCGCACCTTGCCCAGCCAGGCGCGCGGCGGCGCGGCGTCGTCCACCGCCGCCAGGGTGCGCGCCGCCGACTGGAAGTGCGGACGCAGCGCATCGACCGCGTTCGGCGGCAGCTGGTGCTGCAAATGCTGCTCGACCAGGGACAGGGTCAGGGCCTCGGGCAGGGTCAGTCCGGGCAGGTCGAAGCTCGATGCCTCGCGCAGCCAGCTCCAGCCATACGGCTTATCGCGGCTATCGGCCACGATCGGGAACACGTCCGACAATTCCTTCAGGTCGCGCTCGACGGTGCGCTTGACCACCGCGAAGCCGGCCGCGCACAGGCGCTCGCACAGTTCGCGCGCCGACACCTTCTGCGGCGCGCGCGGCACCATGCGCAGCATGTGCCACTGGCGCAGCAGCGATTGCTGGTTGGTCGCCATCAGAAGTCTTCCGCCCGGCGTTCCCAGAAACCCGGTTCGTCGTGCGCGGCATTCTGCATCGCCAGATCGAGCGGCATAGCGTAGAAGCGCACCCCGGCATGGCGCATCGTCCCGTCCGGGTGCTCCAGGTAGTCGCGCAGCGCGCAGTAGGCGGGAAGCGACTCGTCGTAGGGAACGTCGAGCCAGACCTGGCCGAGCCAGGGCGGCAGCATTGCGGGGTCCGCGATCGGGCTGCAGGGAGCCCAGGCTACGCCGTGCGCGTCGAGCCAGGCCAGCACCTCGGCGCGCGTCGGCTCGTCCTCGAAACGGTAGGCGCGCCACTCCCGATACGGCTGCGGATGGAATTCGAGGTAGAGGACCGCGCGGCCCTTCTTGCGCGCGATGGCGTCGATGTGTTCGATCAGTGCAGGCATGTGCAAGGGGCAGCCGGTCGGCGGCCGCGGGTAGTGGTTCACCATTCCATCTTAGCAAAGATATTGTCAATAAGAAATGTCGACAAGTCCGCTTGCGATCCTGGTATTGCCCCGGGCCGCAGGGACTGCGACAGCGCTGCGACGGCGCCTGTCGCCCTCACCCGTATACTTGCCGGCACTGGACACCGCCGGCGCCGCTGGCGACCGGTCATGTCAACGGAGAACCACAATGAGCAAGGGACTGGTGCATTTCGTGCACGGAAAAGAAAGCGGCCCGAACGGCAGCAAGATCGTCGCGCTGGCCGACGTGGCGCGGCAGCAGGGCTGGGACGTGCTGAGTCTCGACTACTCGCATACCGCCGATCCGCGCGTACGCCTGGACCAGCTGCGGGATGCCTGCAAGGACGTGGACCAGCCGCTGCTGCTGGTGGGGTCGAGCATGGGCGGCTGGGTTGCCGCCGAAGCCTCGGTGTGGGTCGACGCCGACGGCGTGTTCCTGCTCGCCCCGGCGCTCTACATGCCGGACTACCCGGTCCCGGCCCCGGCCATCCTGGCCACCCAGGCGGAGATCGTGCACGGCTGGGACGACGAGGTCATCCCCTGCGAGAACTCGGTTACATTTGCGCGGCTGCGCGGCTGCACCCTGCACCTGGTGCCGGGCGGCCATCGCCTCGATACCCAGATTCCCCTGCTGTGCGAGCTGTTCCGCGCCTTCCTGGCGCGCTGCGCTGCCTCTACCTCCGCCTCCACCTCCGGCAACACTGGGAGCAAGCGATCAGCGCCATGACATTTTATTTCAAATAAGCAATAATATTGACATCATCTTTCACCATGAGGGTACGTCCATGCCGCGCCTGTCCAAGTCCAAGCTGCTGGCCTTCCGCCAGTGCGAACGCCGCCTCTGGCTCGAACTGCACCGCCCCGGCCTGTGCCAGGACGATGACGCAAGCCAGGCCGTGTTCGCGAACGGACACCGGGTTGGCGAGCTGGCGCGCCGGCTGTATGACCCCGAGCGCCAGGGCGTGCTGCTCGATCCCATGGGCGACGGCATCGACACGGCACTGGCACGCAGCCAAGACTTGCTCGCCGGCGCGCAGCCGGTCTTCGAAGCCGGCTTCGAGGCTGATGGCGCCCTCGCCTTTGCCGACATCCTGCTGCCGCTCGATCCCAATGCAGAGCGCTGGCGCATGGTCGAAGTCAAGCCTGCCACCAAACTCAAGGACTATCACCGCGACGATGCGGCCATCCAGGCTTTCGTGGCGCGCGCGGCCGGCGTCGCGCTCGACGGCATCGCGCTGGCCCGCATCGACAGCAGCTGGATGTATCCCGGGAACGGCGACTACCGCGGCCTGCTGGTCGAGGAAGACCTGAGCGCGGAAGCATTCGGGCGCAGCGCCGAGGTCGCGGCCTGGGTCGCCCGCGCCCAGGAGGTGGCGGCGCAGGAGCAGGAGCCGGCCGTCCGGCCCGGGGAGCACTGCGCTAGCCCGCATGCATGCGGCTTCACCGCGCACTGCACTGCCGGCATGCCGCAGGCCGACTATCCGGTACGCTGGCTGCCGCGCATCGCCAGCCGCGCCCTGAAGCAGCACATCGACGACGGCGCCGCCGATATGCGCGAAGTGCCGGACGCCCTCCTGAACGCCATGCAGCTGCGCGTCAAGCAGCACACCCTGGCCGGCACGGCCTATGTGGATGCCGAGGGCGCCGCCGCCGACCTGGCGCCCTACCCGCTGCCGGCCTGGTTCATCGACTTCGAGACCATCGCCTTCGCGGTGCCGGTCTGGGCCGGCACCCGCCCGTTCCAGATGATCCCGTTCCAGTTCAGCGTGCATCGGCTGGACGAAACGGGGGAGCTGGATCACCGCGCCTTCCTCGATTTGTCCGGGAGCGATCCTTCGCGTGCGTTTGCCGAAGCGCTGGCCGATGCCTGCCGCGGCGCGGGCCCGGTCTTCGTCTACAACGCCGGTTTCGAGACCGCCCGCATCGCCGAACTGGCCGCGCGCTTCCCCGACCTGGCCGCGGCCCTGCTGGCGATCAACGCGCGCGTGGTGGATTTGCTGCCGGTGGCGCGCCAGCGCTACTACCACCCTTCGCAGGAAGGCAGCTGGAGCATCAAGCGGGTGCTGCCGGCCATCGCACCCGACCTGCGCTACGACCAGCTCGAAGGGGTACAGGACGGCGGCGCGGCGATGCAGGCCTTTCTGGAAGCGATCGCGCCGGATACCGCACTTGAACGCAAGCGCCAGATCGAAGGCCAACTGTTGGCCTACTGCCACCTCGATACGCTGGCCATGGTGCGCCTGTGGGAATTCTTCTCGGGGCGGGAGGGAGCCTGCGACCTGGAGCGGCGTATCCTGCAGAACGGCGAGCTGCTCGGGCGCATCCTGGCGTCGGAGCAGGAGATGAGCGAACCGATGTCGGCTGAGGAGTTCATTGCCTGGCTGGGTCAGGCGGGGGATGACGCCAGGCCTGGGGGCTGAGAGGCGGCATCAGCGAGCCGGCGGCGCGATCTGGTCGGTCTCATTCTTCATCGGCTCGTTTTCTTCGTAGCCAAGGTGTCCGCTCAGGCCAGCGCCGCCTTCGCATCGAGGACGGTGCGCAGGGCGACGTCGGCGTCGAAACCTTCCATCAGCAGGCTGACCATCTCCTCCTTGTCGTCCTGGTTGAAGTCCTGGTAGGCGGCGCGGTGCAGGCGGAAATGCACAAACAACAGGTCGCGTGCCGCGGTTTCCTTGCGGCGCTTGAGTGGCGTGGCAGCCTTGGTCGCGTGGCTCACATAGGTATCCAGGGCCGGCTGCGCCGCGGACCAGTCGAAAGCAGCGACCTCACGCATCTGCCGCAGCCAGTCACCCAAAAAGCCGCCACCGGGGGTCTCCTTGCTTTTATTCACGGCGAGACACGCCAGGTTTGGGTAAGCGTTCCTGTTGCAAAATGCCTCGACGAACAGAAGCTTCATGCCGATACCGATCGGTACTGCACGCTTCACCTCCGCATCCTCGGAAAACATCGTGCGGGCCTGGTCGAGCAACTCGCCATAGAAGATCGATTCTCCGGGATGGGCCGCTGCATGGCGCACAAGCACTGCATAGAGCTTGCTGCCGACGTGGATGTCATTGAGCGTAAAGGGACGCGGCAAATGGGTGTCGGAAGCAGTAGTCATGGTGTCGTTGTCGGGTTCGCATGTGGTGGAAAGGGGCGGATGATACGGGCAGGTGCGACGGGCGATGTCGCATCCGCTCGCATGGTACGCATTAAGTTTCGCCAAGGAAATCAACTATACCAAAGTATCGCTACAGAAATAAGAGCAATACGACGCTTGATGATGACCCATCGGACCGGTGAGCGGCCGACGCCCGCCGGTTCCCGGCTTTACGATCGCGCCAGCATCCGCTCCATCTTGCGGTCCACGAAGCAGGCCACTTTCGCCAGCCACTCCCGTACTTGCGCGATGTTGTCGAGGTCGGGCGTTTTCCTGAGGATGGTCCTGGAGACGCCGCCAAACGTCATCACCGCCATTTTCTTGCCGATCCCGTTGGCCTTGACTGCCTGGCCGAGATTCCAGGTGTTTTCCACCAGAGCGGTCCATTCACCCTCGTCCGTCCACTGCATCAAATCCTGCTGTAGCGAGGACAATGTCTTTCCCGGTTCGACGCGTTCGGATTTCTCGAAAAACAGCTTCAGTTCGATCGTATTCGTGCGGCGGATATCGAGCCGGAAGAAAAAGGATGGCGTGCCTGGTCCCATCACCATTGCCATCTTGTTCGTCATGAAGTCGATCTTGGTGGAGTTTGCCGATTGGTTTTGCCGCTTGCTCCGGCTGTCGATTCGCACCCAGTCATCCCGCACGAGCTGCGCCGCGAGCGTGCTGCATGCCTTGGCGCGCAGGTCGGTCTCGACTGCCTGCAGCAGGCTGGCCGCTTCCTGCCCGCCCTTGATCCCCTTGAGCTGCAATTGAAGCCGGGCTTTCGCTGGCGTATCCTGGCTATGCAAGAGGTCGAGCATGGCGCCGAGCGGACTGTCATACGTCTCGTTCGTCAGGATGTTCTCGGCAACCAGGCGCGGCGCATAGTCGCGCGATCCCGTGACTTTCTGCAGCGTCGTGACGTAGTCGGACAGGAAGTGCATGACGCTGGAACCGCAACCTGCGGCGCCCAATTCCCCGTGTGCGAGGCCCTGCAAGGTCGCTTGCAAAGGCAAGAGTACATGCTCATGCCAGTTGATGGCGGTCCAGGCCTCTCTCTCCCCTGGATGCGCGGGCTGCGCGCCATCGAGCGTCAAGTACAGCAGCGTGGCCGGCGCCTGCCCTGCCGCCTGCTTTTGTACCGCCTCACGGTAGTTTTCCAGTTGGTTACCGTGCTCATTGGCCCCGATCTTGGCTTCGATCGCGAGGAACAGGGCGGACTCGACCTGCATGTAGACGTCGATGCGCTTGCTGCTGTCCGTTTCCGCCGCATCGGTGCCTTCGGACGACAGCGCGTCGCCAAGCCTGAGGGTCTTGTTCTTGACCGGCAGCTCGGAAAAGACGCGCGCCGCATCGAGATTCGCCGGCATGCGCATGGCCCCCCCGTGGGGCAATCCGCCGAGAAAGCGTTCGAGAAAGGCCTTGCCCATGTTGTGGCTTCCCGTCGGATCCAGTAACCAGGCCAGGGTTTTCGTGTGGCGCAGTTCGTAGGTTTCCAGTCCGAGCACCTCGAATGGATTGAATACTGCCAGCGCCTTGCAGAGTTTGGCGAAACCGGGGTGGGTGGAAATTCCTTCGATCATGGGTCGTTCGCTTGTTTTGCTTTGTTATTCGTGGCCCACCTGGGCATGGCGGGGAAATCGTCTTGAAGGATCGTTCCGCTTTGATCCTCACTGCTGCCGCGAGGGCATCACGGCGAGAAGTCCGACGCGGCGGCATTGATTTCCGCGATCAGGCGCAAGCCTTCCTCGTCTCCTTCGAGTGCCCCTTGGGGAACCGGAATCCCGTGCAGCTGCGCGCGCAGGTCCTGCCAACGTTCCTGTAATACCTCCCAATGCCTGGCATCGTAGGTTCCTTCGAAAATCACGGACTTCACCATGATGCGCGGGAAATGCCCGGGCCCGGTTCCATCCTTGAGCGCGTTCTCGAGCAGCCTGCTCCAATAGCTTCCGACGCGATCGACGCGCCCGATCTGCTGTTCCACGACGCCGGGATTCCACTCGGGATGCATCATCACGACCGTGCGGCACTCGCGGTGGAGGTTCAAGCCTTCGCGCCCGACCATGGATTGGGCAACCAGCACTTGCGGGAAGCTGTCGCGGCGGTTGAACGCCTGCTGCAGCATCTGGCGCGAGTGAGGCCGCGTGCTGCCATCCATCAGGCGTGCAAAGCCGCCCTCCGGCCGCAGGAACTCGTCCGCCAGGCGCTGGGATATCTCCGGCCAGGCATTTCCCACCTCGATATCGACCTCCATGGCCTCCGGATCGTCGCGGTCCATCGCACCGCGCAATACCTCGAGAAACGTCTCTGCCAGGTCGTTCGCCCGCGGCTCGCCGGCGAGGAAGTCCGGCCGCAGATTGAGCATGGCGCGCGATACCGCGGCCAGGTCGCCGTGCTCGGCCGCATCGTGCACGCGGGCGCGGAAAGCCCTGAACAGGCTATTCGTCGCTACACTGCTGTTTCGCAAGGCGGTCTCGAGACGCTCCACCAGCCGCGCGCGGAAGCGCTTGCGCGCCGCCTCGAGCTGCTCGTACTGGGAATGCAGCCGGCTGGCGATGCGGCGCTGGTCGTCCTGGGTCATCTCCGTCTTGTAGACCCAGCGGTACGCGGCGGCGACCGCGGGCCATTCGCCGCGGTCATGGCCGCCGCCCTCATGCAGTTTCGATTGCGGCCAGGGCTTGCCGCTGTCGAGGCGGCGCAACATTTCGCAGGCGTTCAGGAACTTGACCAGGGCCTCCATCGGCCTGGTGAAGCGCCCGAACACCAGGACCTTCTCGCCTTGCGCAGCGAGTTGCTCGATACATGCCGCCGTCGCCAGGATGGCTGGGTGCGTGTACAGGACGTCGTCGCTGTTTCCGGCGAACGCATCGGCGACCACTCCCGACCACCACTGCGCACGCTGGTTGCGCTTGTCGTCGGCCGGCACCGCCTGCGCGGCGGCCTTCTCCGTGATCTCGTCCTCATAATCGAGCTGTGCCTGGTCGGCGGCATCGTGCTGGTTGAACTGGTCGATCAGGCTGGCAATCCCGTGCCCATTCCCGAAGGTCAGGCGCAAACGCTTGCCGCGCGTGCCGATGGCCCCCGGCTTGATCACGGAAAGCGCCTCGGCCGCGCAGACTGCCCTCTTCCAGGCAAGCGGCAAGGTGTCCAGCGCCACGTGGATATGCCTGTCCACCTCGCGGTAGGTATCGGGGGGCAGCCCGGTCTGTTCCGCATAGCGCCGGATGCTGGCATCGCGCCGCTTGTCGCGCCGCAGCACATACGGGGAAAGGGCAGCCTGGAAGGCCTGTGCCGCCGCGGCATATTCCGCCCTTACCTGCGGATTGCCGCGCCATGCGCCGCGCAGCTGGCGTACCGCGTCCGCATACCGCCTGACTTCCTCGAATGGCTGGTCGACGCCGACGCGGCGCAGGGTGTCCTGCCACTGGCCTTCATGCAGTTCGACCGGCGTGGCGGTGATGGCTACCCGGCGCATCTGCGGCGCGGGCAACACTACGTGCTCCAGCAACTGCGACAACATGCTGGTCCCGCCGCGGCTCTTGTGCGCCTCGTCGATCAGGAGCAGGTCGAACATGCCCAGCCCCAGGCCGACGGCGCGGGCGAAGTGCGACCGCAACTCGCCAGGTTTTTGATAATGTGCTGCGTCCAGCAGCTTGGGATAGGTATATTTCTCGGTGATTTCTTGCAGCCACATGTGCGCCGGGTGCGTTGCATTGTCCGGCACCGCCCTGACGATATGTGGGGCGGCCTGGCCGCCCCATAAGCAACTTTGGGCGTCCTTCACGGAATGGTTCGGTACGATCCGCCTGGCCGATTTCTTCCAGCAGGCATAGAGTTCCGGCAGCAAGGCAAAGCGCCGCGTTCCTGGCTTCATATACCAGTTGCAGAACGAATGCGACACCATGACGATCTCTTCGTCGTACCACGGCTTCTGCCCGGCGCCCCGCCAGCGCTCGTGGAACATGTCCAGGCTGCGCAATACCTCCGGTACATCCTGCCCGAACACGCGAAACTCGGCCTGCCACTGGAAACCCAGGCCCGGCGGAATCAGGATCCCCACGCGGCCACCGCATTGGACGACGCAATGCGCCAGCGCTGCCGCGATGCGCGTCTTGCCCATGCCTACTTCATCAGCAATGAGCAAGCCATGAGACTCGATTCTGTCGGCAATTGCGCGCAAGCTGGCGCGCTGTCCGTCATTCAAGCTGTCCGTGCTGCGGCCGGCAAGTGCGCGCAACGCGCTGCTCACCGCCGGCCAGCCTTTGAATTCCTGTTTCATTCCTTCCCTCCCAGCGGCGCGAAATCGGCTACACCCCAGGCCTCTTCCACGTTTCGCAATACCTCTTCATACAAGGCGCCGGCCTCCGAATCACCGCGTTCGGCAAATGCAGGCCGGAACGCCGGCAGGTACAGCGGACTGAGAGGATTCAGCGCCAACCTGGAAAACGCTGCAAGCGCAGCACTGTTGCGGGTCTGTACCAGTACCTGCTCCAGCCGGTAGCACCAGGCCTGCCAGTCCGCCCCGCTTACGCTGCACTGGGTTTCGGCGATTTGCTCGACCAGCGCCATCATCTTGCGCACCGGGTACTGGCCGGTGCCGCCGCCGCGCTTGGCACCCTTTGCATCCGGTTCCCCACCGCCCTGCGCGGGATCATCCTCCGGCGGATCGTCCTCCGGCGGCTCTTCCTCATCGGCGGTACCGGGGAAGCGGCCCAGCTCCCAGCTGGCGGCATCGAGATCGAGGTCAGCCAGCCTGCCGCCTGCAACGCGGCCAAACTGGTCGATCACCGGCACCAGCGCATCATGCGCCCCGTTGTCCCATGCCAGCATGACCTGGCGCGGCATGGCTGCCGGCCACCAATAGCCTTTGCTGGGCTGCGGCGCGACGTACGCGCCCACTCCATCCGACAACTGCGTGCCTGCCAGCTTGTCGAACGATTCCGGGCATAACCAGCCTCCGCCTTTTTCGGCGCGCCAGTAGAGATAGCCGAAAGGCAGCTCGGCAAACGCCGGCTCGCGTTTTTCCATGCCGGCGCCCTCGCACAGCGCTTCGGTTCCCGTCCATTCCGTATCGCGCTGGATCGGCAGGACGTTACCAAGCACGCAGGCCGGGTCCACGTGCTTGCCGCCCCTCCAGTACAGCCGGCCCGGCGCCAGCACCACGCCGGCCTCCAGGTTGCCGCTTTTCGCCGAAGCGCGGTGCGTGAACCCTGGCGCCGTCAGATTGCCCGACCCCATGTACAGCCACGCGCTGCTGCAGTTGTTCGAGTCCGTACGAAGGTTCGCGCTGAAGATGAACTTGGCATGCAGCTTGCGCGCCGGCTCACTTGGCTGGCCGGCAGGACGGATGGTCCAGCCTTTCGTGACCATCGTTTGCGCCGTGGCCGACACCGCCTGGCAGGCGGACGGATCGACGACGACGTCGGCATAGGGGGTCTTTGTCAGCATCCCCTCATTCTGCAAGGTAATGACAATCCGGCGCAGGACCGCCGGCTCGTCGGCGGCGCCGTTCCTGCCTTCAAAGAAGCCCGAACCCAGCGCGATATAGTTGCGCAGCGTCCGGTCATGCTCCTCGCCGAAGGTGCCGACCACCGCATCCAGTAACGACATGCGGCGGTTATCGATGAAGCGCGGCTGCGCATCCTTGCGGCGCCGGCTGGCGGCCGCGATCCAGCGCTCCAGCTCTTTCGCAGCCAGCTGGCTGGGAGACCGTGTGCCGGCATCGTCCCTAGACCCGACGATCCCTGCATCATGGCGGTCGCGCAGCCAGCGCAGCATGTCCCATGCGGCGGCGATGTCCGCGCAACCGATGCGACCGTCCTCGTCCAGCGCCGACAGCGTCTCGCTGTCCAGGTCGACGCGCCAGGCCAGGTCCAGGCTGTCGCGCAGCGTCTGGCACGTCCAGTTTCCGGTCGATACCACCAGGCGCAGCAACCAGCGTCCCGGGTCCAGCTTGTGGCGGTAGCCCAGCAGCGCCACCTTGGCATGCATCAGGCGATAGGGTCCTGCGCGCTTGAGCGCGGCAATATGGATGACCCCAGGCGCCGCGACAGGCGTGATCTGGCGGTTACCGGCATCGAGCATCAGCGCCAGATACAGTCGCCCGGCAGCAGCGCGCGCGCCGCGTGTCAGTCCGGTGAACCGTTCTGCCGCAAGGTCCATGAACTCCGCATCGGCGGAAAAGCCGCATACCCAGCCAAATGCTCCGGTGAAGTCATCCGGAGCGGTGAAATGCTGCGACAGCGACAGGGGGGAAGATGCTGGATCAGCCATTGCGTTCGTTCTCCTGGCGCGCCAGCACGGCGTCCAGGGCGCCATGCAAGTCAAGGTTGAGCAGATAGAGATTGCGGATGCGGTAGGACACGCCCGGCGGCACCTCCGCCACCGCTTGCGGCTGCCCTTCTTCCTGCTCCGCCTCGCTCTCCTCCAGCCGGGCATCACACGAGAACGCGCCACCCGGCACCACGCGCCCGTCGCACATGCGCAGGACGCGCCCGTCCAGGCCGACCAGCCTGTCGATCAGGCGTGCATCGGAGGTGTCCGAGCAGGCACGTGCGAACGTGCCGGCCCCGGTACCTTGCATGTCCACGTAGCCATGCTCCAGATACGCGGCGGCAGCGTTGCGCAAGTCCGCCAGCGCGGCACGCACCGGCGCCTGGGTCAGGCCGGACGGGGCAATTTCGTGCGGCGTCTGCTGCGCAAGCAGCGCCTCGACTTTACCGAGCAGTGCCAGCGCCGCCGCCTGCAGCTGGAAGAAGAGCCGCCCGGCCTGCACCTCATGCCAATGCGCCGCACTCAGTTGCCTCGGTTGTTCGTCCGGCTTCGCCCGGCCATGGCGCAGGTCCTCCATCCATTCGAGCAGGTTGCGGCGGCGCGTGGCATCCTCGCCCACGCCGTTCACCAGCAGATGCCGCAATTGCTCGCGCGCCGGCAGCGGAAAGGAATGGACCGGTGACAGCAGCTCGTACATCGCACCGGTATTCACGTTACGGCCATGACCGCACACCCAGTTGCGCAAGGCCGTCAGGTGCGCGGCGCCGTGCGGGCGCGCCAGGCCGCGGAATGCCGCCTCGAGAAAAGCGTGGCCTGCAGCGGTCATGGCATAGCTGTTGAAACGCTGGCCGGTGGACGTGACCAGCCCAAGCTCCAGCAGCGCCTGGACGGTCTGCATGCGCATCGGCTGCGTGATATAGAAGCTTGGGCGGCTGATCCTGGAAAAACTGCTGTCTTCCAGGGTCTGCGGCAGGGTATCCCTGCCCTTGATCCGTGCATCCCGCGCACGGCCGCTGCGGTTCAGGGCGTGCCAGCAGCCGAATGCTTCCAGCGCATTCGCGACCTGGATATTGCTGGTTCGGCTGCCTGCCTGCCGTGCCAACCCATTCACGGCAACGCCGAGCGTGGCAAGAAAAACCTGGCGGCAAAACCACACGCCTCCCAGGCCCGGCACCGCCAGTTCATTGAAGTTGCGCACAGCGGCGCCCAGCCCCAGGGTACGCACGCGCCGCACCGGGCGCAGCGACTCCCGGCCCAGCAATCCCCACACCATATTGACCATGCGGCGATCCTTCAGGCGTTCACTTCGCGGAACTCGACGTCGATGGACTCGCCGGCTTCACGCCAGGCATGGAAGCGGGAACGCTTTTCGCGCTGTTCCGCTACCTGCCGCTTCAGCGCGGCGACATCGTCTTCCAGCTCCACGTAGCTGGAGAAGAAACGCTTTTCGAAGTCATCGCCATTGATCAAGCCGAGCAGCTCTTTTCGCTGCGACTCGAACTGTTCGACGATCATGGCGCGCGCCTTGGCAAATGCCTCCTCGCGCTTTGCCTGCTCCCATGAATCCCAGGCCTCCATGGCCAGGCCGAACACGGCCAATGCACCGTTCAGGTTTTTGGCAAGATTGGTTGCGCCCCAGGGCTTGAATTTGAGGACCTTGCCCAGATCGAGGCCGACCAGCTTGGCGGCGCCGACCAGGCCGTCGCGTGTGGCGAGTACGGTGGTATTGTTGATCGCCTTGCTCTGCACCAGGTAGTCCAGGCCCTGCTTTCCCATCACCTTTACCGCCGAATTGAAGTGGTTCACTTCCGCGTCGAAGCTGATCCGCAAATTGCAGAGGTCTTCCGACACGGTCCGCAGCTGGCGCTCGAATTCGTTCTGCAGGCGCGTGGAAATGACGATGCCCTCGCTGCCGACTTCGCGCTCGAAAAAGTCCATGAAGGTTTCCATGTTGACGCCCTGGGCCTGCAGGATCAGGCCGGAGAAGTAGCGCACCACGAAATCGCGCAGCGCAATGCGCACATCCGACATCTGCCCCCTGGCGACGAGAAGCTGCTTGTCCAGGCGCTGCCCCATGCTCTCCAGCCTTTGCACTTCGACGGCAATGCGCTCATCGTTTTCGATTGCAAGCGGCAGCTGCTTGGACAGCACATCGCGAATCACGCTGTGTTTCATCTCCTGCACCACCGCCAGCGCGCCGCCGTTTGCCGCGATCTTGCGGCTGGTGGCATCCTGCAAGGTATGGATGTGCGACAGAGCCTTGAACTGGTCGAGGTTGGTAAGCCAGTGTTCCGTACCCAGCTCGAACGGATTGGCCGCCACGCCGACAATCGACAGGTCCCGGGCTTCCTCCGGCTGCAGCGCGATCAGGTCGATCAGGCGGCTGGTGACGTTGGCCTTCTTGACACCGAGGCCGCGCGCGTAATCGGCCTGGTCTTCGACGTCCGCCACCTGGTCGAAGCGGCTGAGCACGAACACCGTCCGCGGCAACAGGTTCAGCGTGCGGAACAGCCATTCCAGGTCGTCCTTGTGGCTTTCCTTGATCGGGTTGGCCGGGTCCATGACGTACAGGATCAGGTGCGCTTCGCTGACGTACTTCTTGGTGATGTCCTTGTACTTTTCAATTTCATGGGTGGCGGCGTTCTCCTGCTCCTTGAAGCCGAACAGGCCGGGCGTGTCGATCAGGACAAAATCCGGACTCACATCGTAGAGCCGCACCGCATTCGACGATTCCTGGTGGCTGATGTTCATGGTCGCCTTGTCCAGCCGCTCCATCCAGGCCGCGGCAATCGACGTCTTCCCGTCCGAGAAGCCGCCCACCAGGGCGACCCGCAGCTTGTCGCCGGCGACCGACTCGATGGCCGATTCCAGCTTGTGCTGCAGTGCCGGATCGACTGCCACGCCAACCGCATCGCCCTGATGCAGGAAGTCCTTCAGTTTATTCAGCAGTGCCAGCGACTGTGCCTGCCGCGCCTTAAACGCATCCAGGGTGTGTTCCATTACAGGGCTCCTTCGGTTTTGATGGTGTTCGACATGTTCTTCAGTTGTTTCTCGGCCTGGGCAAGCAAGGCGACCATTTGTTCGATCTGCTGCGCGGGCAGTTCCAGCGCAGCCTTGACCGCATCGAGCCTGGGCTGCAGTTGCGGAATGGCCGCGTCCAGGGTATCGCGCAGGGACGCGCGCAGCTTGTCGCCGATGTCGTCCAGATTGTCGTCGGCCGATTTCCGTTGCTGGGACTTCTTGTAGTCCGTGCTGAAGAAACCGCGCACCGACTTGTACAAGCCAACGACCAGACCGACGGCGCCAAGCGCCAGCACCACCCACCCTGCGGGATTCCAGATCATCAGGGCGCCGCCAACCAGCACGCCGAGCAGGCCCGGGATATTCACGCCGTTGTCGAGCTTGAACTTCAGGTCGATCTTGTCGCCCAGACCAGCGTTCGCAAACTTGCCATAGGTGTCGAGCAGGTCGGCGGCGAAGAGTTCGAACCGCTCCACCACATCGCGAATCTGGTCCTGGAACTTGTCGACTTCCGACTGCATGCGGCCCGGCAGGCTCTCCGTCAAGGTTTCCTGCTTGCGGCGGATGATGCGCTCGAAGGCGTCCTTGAAGTCATCGTTGCTGATGTCGTCCTCGATCTTTTGATAGATCGCGCTGCGTACGCTTTCCTTGAACTCGTCAACCGCGTTTTCCCCTTGCAAGATCAGCCGGCCGCGCAGCGCATCGAGCGACATGTCCAGCTGCGACTGCGCCAGTCCGGCATCCTGCGCAAGCTTGCTGGCCAGGGGCTTGAACGAGTCCTTCAAGGTCGCGGAGATGCGCCGCGCCGTATCGGCCACCACGTCATGCGCTTTATTGAAGTTGGAGCGAACGATCTTTGCCCTGCTGTCCTGCACCAGCCTGTCCACCACGATATCGAGGAATCCGGTCATGCCGGAGCGCCTGATCAGCTCCTCTTCGCTGAACTTTGCACCGAATTTTGCCTTGCTTTTCGCCGCGTCGGAATCCGGCACGAGGCAACTGGCGCTGGCCAGGAAGGCAGGATGGGCGCTCAACGCGATCGATCCACGATAGTGCTCGCCGAGGATGCCGGCCATTTTTTCGTCGACATCGCGCAGGCTGGCTTCCTCGTCGCCGTCGACCAGGCTGGCCTTTTGCAGCGCGATCGGATTGGTGACACGCTTGTTGTAGATCGTCCAGACTTCGGTCTGGGCGCCAAGCTGCTGCCTGATCTTTTCCAGCGTGCCGGCATGGGCGCCGTCCCCTTTTTGCGGGGCCGCCGCCTTGCCCGTCACATAGAACACGGCGTGCGCCTTCTTGACGCCGGCCCAGATGCCATCGAGGACCAGCGCTTCCTTGCCCTCGATGCCAGGCAGGTCGAGCAGGGCGAAACGCTGGTTGTTGGCGGAGAATTCATAGGCAGTCGCTTCGCGCGTGAAATCGTGCATGCCCTGGCCGATGATGGCGCCGTCGGCGTGCTGTGCCAGCTGTGCCATCGATGCGTTGGCTTCGTCCAGCGCCTGCCTGCTGGCCTCGTGCTGTTGCTGCGCTTCGGCATGGCGTTGCTGCAAATCGGCCGACTCCAGGCGCCAGGCCGTCTCGCGCGTACGCAGTTCGCCGGCCATGGCCTCGCTCTGCTTCTCCTCGGGCCGTTTGATGAACAGGTCGAGCAGTTTCTGCCAAAGCGATGCTGCCTGCCTGCGCTGCGCGAGCGTCTCGCGCAGCGCGTCGATCCGGGCGGTGAGATGCTGGACCTCATCGCCATGCGCAGCGCCAAGCTGGTCGAGCTCCTGCTTGAGCTTCGCGGTTTTCTGCCCGGCTTCCGTCACCGCAGCAGCCATGGCCTGCAAACGCGCAGGAGTAACCCCGAGGCGCTCTTGCAAGGCCCTGAATGCTTCCTGCTGTTTCACTTTGCCCGGCTCGTTGAGCATCATCCGCATGGTGTCGATGATGGTGGACTTGCCGGCATTGGTCTCGCCGTAAAAGGCGATCGTGAACGTGTTCCACTCCGCGTTGCGCTGCAAGGACGCCACATTGTTCTTCAGCTCGGCGCTCAGGGTGCCGAAGATTTCCTCGGCTTTTTGCTTGGCGCTCGCAATCTCCTGGTCGGACGACAGCGTCTTCAACTTGGCGAGGATGACATCTACCTCGTTCGACACCCTGACGTAGATTTCCTCTGGGGACTTCAACTCCATAAACGCTCGGTTTCCTTTTATTAATGGTTATGTGGTGTAAAACTGCAGACCGCCCCAGCAGAGCAGGAAGAACAGACTCAATGCAAACAAACCCACGGCGCCGTTTGGGCGCAATACGCCCAGGTAGCCGAGCGCCACGGTGGCAATGCCCCGCTTCACCGGCGCCTCGGCGCGCCAGCGCTGGACGACTTTCAGCAGGGCGAGCGCAGCGGTGAAGGTGCCGCAACCCACCATGGCAACGCGATACACGAAGAAGGGATCGAGTTCGCCCGCTGTGGCGCGGCGATAGATGAAACTGAGCAGTGCAACCAGGGCCGCCAGGGCGCAGGAGATCGCGGCGTTGGTATACAAAACCCGGCGACTGCGGACAGCAGCCTCCGCCAATTCTTCCTTGATCTTTTCGGTCTTGTCGTTGATCAGGTCCGAGACCTCGGCCTTCATGAGCGCGACGCGCTGGTCGATCATGGTGCCGAACTTCTCCGCCGAGTAGTCGATCAGGGACCGCACCTCATCCGCCGTAATCGAACGATGGTTGTGGATTTCCCGTGAAAGAAGGCTGATGTTGTGCTCGACCTTGCTGCTGGCTTCAGCAATGGAGCCTTTCATCTCCTCGCTGAGCTGGCGGATCGACTTCTCGACCAGCGGGTCGACACGGCTATCAAGCAGGCGCTCGCCGACGGATTCAAGCTTTGAGAGCGCTTCTTTGAGATTGAGGATGTCCATTAGGTTGCATTATAGAATCAACATTGCCATCAAAAACTAACCATTTGTATCAGATAACGCTATCCATCCATTGCGTCTCCGGCATTACGCGCGTACTCACATTGAATAATCACAACAAAAGATGGCCGTACAGGAACGCGGGGGGTCGCCAGGGCCGTCACGGGCGAAGGCGCCACCTGGGCGGGAGCGATGCGGGCAACTACACCCTAAGCCTGCCCGCCGGCCTGCGCGCCAGCGTCAAGCCGCGCCAGGTTGCGCTGGAAGGCCTCGTCGTGCAGGACAAGGTGTATGAGGACACCTGCGCCGCCCAGGTCAGCGCGACGCTGGCCGATGCGGTCGCGGGCGACGCGGTGTCGTTCGATGCAGCCAACTATGCGCTGTCGATGCCAACCAGCGCCAGCGCCGCCATCCGGCACCGCGCGCTGGATATCGTGATCGGGGCCGCGCCGCGCGAGGAATACGACGCCACGACCGCGGTCGATCTCGCGCCTGGGCCCCGCCAATTACCGGATCAGCGTCACGACCCTCGGCAGCGGCACGAACCGGGTCGACGCCACGGCGCTCGGCAGCGGCGCGATCACACCGGCGACGCTGGTATACAACGCCCACCCGAGCGTCGCCATCGGCGCACTGGCCGTGGGCAGGCTGAGCGGCACCGTTACCGGCTTCAAGGGCAACGACACGCTCGCCAACGCCACCTCAGGCACGCTGGAATGGCGCACCACGGCGGCTCCCTCTCCGGCGCCCGGCTTCCAGCCGATTTTCGGATCCGGCCTGCGTACGACGAACTACGTGCTGGTGCAGGCGCCCGGCAATGCCGTCGCGCTCGACGTCCAGGCTGCCCTGCCGCCTTACGAACCGCAGCAGCGGGCGCAGGACGGCAGCACCCTGGGGATCGCCAGCGCGCTGCAAGCGGCGCTGCCGGTGCAGCCTGGGCCTTGTTCGATCGCCCAGGCCCGTACGCAGTGCATTCCTTCGGCGCCATCGAGCCTGGATTGACAGGCACGTCGTCCAGCCGGTACGCGCCTGGAGGCTACATGCGAGGATACTGTCTTGAAGGGCACGCCACAGGCCACTAGCGCGCCAGCGCAGGATCGAGCGCCTCGGCAATGGCAATGCTGTTGCCATCCAGGTCTTTCACCATCAGCGTCTTGACGCACTCGCCGTCGGTCCGGTCGCCGAGCTGCACGCCCATCGCGGCCAGCTGGCGCGCAACGGTCTCGATGTCGCTGACCACCAGCGTGAACGAACAGTTTCCGGCGCGTTCGGCGCCCTGGTAGACCTGCAGCCCTCCGCCGCGAGGAAACATCCACTCCGCGACTTCGGGCATCGGCCGCCGGCCTGTGGCACCCAGCAGTTCGGCGTACCACGCGGCGGACTTGTCGAGGTCCTTCACGGCCATGCTGGCCAATGCGTTGTCGATCGTCATGTCTGGCTCCTTGCTGTGGTTTGAACTCCGTCGTGTACCTGGATGGCGATTTCGATCATCCATCGTTGCCGGTCCGGTTCGGTCCTGTCGTCAAGCAGGAAGGTTTCGTATCGGGCCTGGAAGACCTCCCCCTGCTCCGATGCGTGGGAAATCGGCTGCTCGCCCTGCGCGGCAATCCAGTCGAGGAACTGGCGGGTAGCCGGGACGCCGTTCTCCACCCCATGTATGTTAAAACCGCGTATCGGCCAGCAGGCAGCAGCTGTCCTGCCACCTCGCCTGACACTGCGTGCAAACCGTCGGTCGGCATGCCGAACTCCACGTCCATGCGTTCCGGCATATCGATGACGTGGTAACGCAGGAAAGGCTGGCCCACTACAGGTATATGGTGCGCGTCCAGCCAGCGCGACACCGTGGACGCCATCGCGGGGATCTCGCACTCGAAGTCGCGCATGGCGATGACCATCCGGGTTCCCACATACGGCTGCTCGGACCGCATTTCGATCCTGGGTTGTTCGCTCATGGCCTGGCCTCCGAGGCCAGTGCGTCGTAGCGCATGTCGTCCAGCGTGTGGCGGGCGATATCGGCCCGCTGGTCCTGCTCGGCGCGCACATGCGCGGGACGCGCGAGGATGGTCCGCTGCCACGCCGCCAGGTCCGGCAGTTC
>Ga0265780_10003567_pt1 | contig 20420 bp, 26 predicted proteins | sample P1T30metagenome_FD_192432 | JGI IMG/M metagenome (GOLD analysis project Ga0265780, IMG submission 192432) | Plant litter microbial communities from East Loma Ridge, Irvine, California - P1 T30 | ecosystem: Environmental > Terrestrial > Plant litter > Unclassified | place: USA: California...
GCTTGTAGTCAATATACACACCCTCTGAGAAGTTGACTTGAGGATAGTATGGTGTCGCGTCACTGGGTAGCACCGGGTCTAGCACATGGCCATAGTCCGATTCTTGCTTCGCGACAGTGTACGGTAAGCGGCCAGAGAAGGACTGGCGGCCGTACATCACCTCAACGAGCGCGCGACCGGAGTCTTGGCCTGGGAGGTGGCCGAGAATAACAGCTGTGATGTTGGGGTGTTCGAACCACTCGTCAACGAGACGGACGCCAACGCTGTGTATGATGACCATGGTGTTGTTGCATTGCGATGCTACGCTTGTGACGATGCCGTCAGAGTATGCGTCAGAGAGGTTGCGGCGGTCCCAAGACTCGGAGCCTAGGGCGTTGATGAAGACTAGACAAGCTTCGGATGCCGCGTTGACTGTCGGATTCGGCGTTTGGATGTCCCAGGCAAGGTAAGTGTCATCATCGTATGCTTGTCGTTTGAAGGCATCGAGCGGTGCATCAACTGCACCTACAACTGCGCCAGATCCACCTCCTGTGAAGAGCGTGCCATTTAGTGCAATCTCAGGGCCGGTAGTCGTCTGCTCCAAGCTCGATCCGAAGAGTAAGTCAAGCGCTGCAGCTGTGAAGGTAGTCCCGTTCTGGAACTGAAGTGCGTTACGCATTCCCATCTTCCACAAGTTGAAGCCAGCGGCCTCAGCTGTATTCATAAACTGACCTGCAGCATCGTAGCCAAAGATGGATATAAACTTTGGTTTCTTCAGAGGTAGTGCTTTGTTGACATTCTTCACCAACACATGCCCTTCGATCGCACTCTGGAGTATGATAGGCTTCGAGTCAGGCGACCGGGCATCCACGAACCCATGTGGCTGTACCAAACTGGCAGGAATACCGTGTCCTGGCGGACGTCCAGCTTCTTCGGTCTGGCTACCGATCTTGTACCATGGCGCGAGGATACGCGTAACCATATCGTTGATTCTGGTCATCGATACCGACCCATTGTTGACCATCTGAGTGAGGCTGCCGTCAGCCCAGTATGGTGCGATTGGCATCACCATGTCAAGTCCTGCCAGAGCGCTGGCAACACCACTTTGCTGCATGAACCAGTCACTGACAACGAAGCCCTGAAATCCCAGCTCGTCCTTGAGTAGCCCGTTAAGCACCTTGCTATTCTGGCATGCGTCGCTGTTGTTGACTCTGTTGTAGCTGCACATCACGCTCGCGCCCCCAGCACGCAATGCATCCATGAAAGGCCACAGGTATAGCTCATGCATCGTCTTGTCGTCGATATTCGAAGAAATCGACGCGTTGTGATTCGGTGTGGTAAGGAATCGCGGATACTTGCGAGATGCCTCCTGCTCGTTGCCGACGATGTGCTTAATGTTGGCAATGACATACTTTTGCATGCCAGCTGTAGTGTCATGAATGAGCGTGCCAGTTAGATACGGATCGTTGCTAGGCGCTTCCCAATTTCTGCATCGATATCAGTTTCACCATAAGGAGCTCTCGATCCAAAAAAAAATACCTTCCACCCTTCGGACTCCGTCCCAGCGGTCCTATACTTGGGCCTAGTGCCACGTTGACACCCTTGCGTCTGAACTCACGACCCATATGCATTCCTCTTGCATATGCCAGCTCACGGTTCCATGAAGCTCCTACGTGCAGTGCTGCCGGGTATGCATTGACGCCTTCAGTACCGCCGACACCATTCTCAGCGTTATTCAAGCAGTAACCAGGGAAGCCTAGACGCGGGACGCCGCCACTTTTCCCGTTGCAGCCATTGAACTCAGCGTTGGTGAAGCCCATGGTGACATTTTCCTTCTCGGCTAACGTCATCTGGGCAACTAGAGCTCGGGCTCGAGATACAGCATGCGACCAGTCACCGGTACCGGTTGTGTTTGCTAAGTGCAAGTTAGAGGTCTGCGGCATGAGATGAGAAGGAGGAATTACGGGATGGATATACTGGCGGAGACCTCCCATAGCTCCAGTACCTCTCGACGTTCTCAAAGTCCCCTGGAATAGACGCATTACCAGTGATCTGAGCTGATGTGTCAGAAACAGCCAAGAGGCTGGCAAGCAGCACTGTTCTGATTGAGATCAGCATGTTGAGATATTGCAGAAATCAGAAATTCATCAGGATGTACTTCGGATCTGAATTTAAATGATTGAGGCATCACCGCAGGATGCAAACTTCCGTATGCCAATGTTCGAAAAGTACTCCATCTCCACGATACTAACTGATGTAGTCATGTTCCGCAGCCAAGCAGACTCCCATGACCAGCAAAGAAGCCATTCGTACGGGCCATAAGCTAGATCAAGTAGCTTCAACCCGAGTGGCCTCATGAAAGTATTGGACTGCACTCCAGTGAAGCAAGACATTCGAACATCAAGCTTCGTTCGCACCCGCAGAGTTGCTCTCCCGATGTTCTCCCGACTCTATGATCCGGCACATGTACTCCATGTGTGTAAGTAGGATGCTGGAATGTGGATCTAAAGTGGATTCGAGTGGATGCAGAGGAGTATGGGGCAAAGCGAGAATGACTTGCTGATTCGAGAGCGAATGTAATGAGATCTTGCTGAGGGGAGCATGACTAACAGAAAACGAGGAGCTCATGTAACCTGAAGAAATCGCGATAGCCGAACGAATGGAAAGTTGAAGTATGCATGCACGCTGATGTTATTAAGCAGGCGAGCCTCCCATTGAGGTGTGCACCGAGCGGCCAAGACGCTGCTCGTCGGCTGTCGGGTGCTACCTGGGTCGAATGTGGGAGCAGAAATTTTGTGCTATCACGAGTTGCAGATGACGACGATGTGCGCCTTCTGAACTGTTGCTGTATGCATTGTTCGCTGGCGGAGAGGTTGTATGTGGTTCAGGTTGAACCCCACACGTCATCGTTGGACCCCACTTTCCGAAGTCTCAACCTCCAAACCTGCACGCATTTTTCTTCTTCAATAGAGCTGAAGGCATGGCATTCGATATCAGAGAACGATACTCAAGAGTTCGTTCTATCCTAGTGTATACAATATAGTTTACAGCCTTAGTCTTCTGTCCCGCCATCCTTGAATGCCTCCGCGCTTCTCCCACCCGTTATCACATACGCTTTTAAATCCCTTCCCGAGGGGTGGTGAACCTCTCCTCAGGCCCCTCTTCCTTCACCATACCCTCTATCTTGACGTTCAATACATGCCCAACACGAAGCCTCATGAGAACAGCTGTCGCCCCCTACCCATGGTATTCCAGTGCGGTGCCGGCGCGTTTGTCAGCACGAGCCTTGAAGTGTACACGATGTCTGAAACAGCCGCAATTGGAGACAAAAGCTCCTTCAAAAGCAGATCGTGCTCGTTTTCCTTCGCCAAGCCTTCAATGTTGACTCTGATGTGAAGCTTCCTCAGATGTTCGTTGCCAGTGATCATGGACTTGACTTGCTTCAGAACGCCTGCTTCAATCGACACAAACTGCTTCCCAGACTCATCTTCCGCATAGTCTATCTCTGCCCACAGCGTCAAGAACAGGTCGCGCGCAACACACGGCGAGAGAAAGCGCGGCGTCTCCTGGATGTTGAACGTGTTCTGGTCGGCATGACGGGTGAAGTGCACATGCACATAACCCCGACGATAGAATTGCTCCTGGCCCTCGCGTAGCATTGCCTTATTGGTGGTGAGCCAGTGCATCGCAAGGAGGCGCGGGGAGACGCTGTGGAAGTGCGGGGCGACGATGTCTCCCGTGTAGACGAGCGTCATTTCGACGGGCCAGTGTCTCTTTTTGCGGCCTGGGGGTAGGTCACTGGCGTGCCAGAGGTAGTTGTAGATCCTGTCGCGGAGCTCGCGGGGGAGGCCGAAGAAACCGGTAGGCATCGTGTGCAAGTGGCGCGGGAGATGTTGTGGGTTGGAAGTTTAGTGAGGTTTTCGTGGAGGTGGAAAAGATTGCGCAAGCAGAGGTTGAGCTAATGGTACAAACGCTAGGACAAGTGCACGAAAACGCCGCCCCACGACCCTACGGACTCGTATACTGACAGGGAGGACTGACAGATCTCATATAGCTTCTCATTGAAGCTACTAGGAATCTACGTGCAATCAAAATTCGGCTGAAATGTATACATATCGCGTTGGAGAATCTCATGGCTACGCATCATGACTGCCACCTATCTCTCTATTCACATCGCGTCGCTACGAGAAAACTTTAGAAACACGTGAGGAGCAACAGCTTCAATCATTCTAAGCAAACTGTAAGCCTTAAGACATCCTTTCAGTAACGTGTACGCATCATAAGGCAAATTTGGTAAACAAGAGTGAGTTCATGTATACATTCCATACCCTAAACTTCAAGACTGAGCTTAAATGTATACATACCGCGTTCAAGACTCTCACGGCTCTTCGTCATGACTGCCACCTACCTCCCCATATACTTCAGAAACATGTGAGGAGCAACATCTTCGATCACTCTCAACAACTCATAAGACTCAAAATAGATCTCAAGAAACTCATACATACACATGCTCAGACAAAGCCAGTGAAGAAGAGTGAATTCATGTACACACCACATATCCCAACCTTCAAAGACGCCGCGCCAGCCCATATGGTATCATTTCACCCAATCCCATGCCATGTCATTCCAAACCCCAGTCATGTCAAATATATAGAGCCTAGCACCCTACTCAGCAACACTCAAATCTGCCGAGAAATCCTTCCTGATGGTCAGATTCTCAAAGCCCTCGGTGTTATTGATGACCAAGCCCTTTTCGTTGGCCAAATGCAACACGCAAATGAAGCAGAAGCTCGTTGATAGATCCGCCATCGCCTTCTCAGGGTAAACGGATTTGAGGCCGTTGACGACGTCTGTGAAGTTGAGTGAGCCGTCGACGGCTTTGGCGGCTGGGTCGTCTGGCGCGTCTGTTGGCGGTGGTGCGGTAATCTGTAGAGTATTGTTAGTGATGTGTTGAAAAGTGCCCATATGGGGTCACTGACCTCTTCCAAACCGATACCCTTCCACAGCTCGTCTTTGAGGCGCTTGACATCGACCTTCTTGGCGACTCGCGCGTACTGTACGTATTCGGGTCGGAGCCTTCTGCTCTGTGTGACAAGTTGTGCGCCAAATGCGTCCTCAGCTTGTGAACTCGGTACGACGCCATCCATCGGCTGCATAGCTTCTGTGCCTTCTCCAGGTGCTGGTGAGAAGTGGTCGCGAGCATCTGCGAAATCGTCGTCGTCGTCCATAGAACCTCCAGGTAGTGGCAAACCGTCGTCCTGGAAGAAGTCGGCGTCGTAGTTGCCTTCGACCGCACCGTCTTCCTCGGCAAGAGCATTCTCGCCTTCGCGATGTGCCCAGTATGCCTCGTCGACATCGCCATGCGCGGGTTCCTCTGTCTGCGGTTGAGCTCGTCGACCTTCACGCCGGGAGCCCATGCGAGCCTTCGGCTTTAAGAAGAGTCGCAGTAATTGCCGCGAACTGAAGTGCTTGTCATCAGGTAGCAGGTTCTTTGTCTTTGACTTCCATTGCGCCTTCGGCAACGAAATGGTTGAGTTCGATGTGGCCGGAGTGAACAACATGTCCGCTGTTGATTGCGACAAAGGTGCAGAAAAGTCAATCTCAAAAGGCTCCTTCTCCTTCCGCTTTGTCACCGGTGCAGTCTTGCCGGCCTCCTTGACTCTTCGGATGCGCCAATGCTCGGGGCCAGCCCAATTCTTCTTCAAGGCTTGGTCGAAGTAGCTGAGGATGTTCTCCTGCTCTTGGTCTCGGCCGTGCGCCATTGACAGGCCGTACTGCGCACCTTCAGTGGCGATGGTACCCTCGACACCCTCGGCGCCGTCTTCTTCTTCTCCGTCACCTAGGCCCATGATGTGTACACGAGCTTGGGGATCGCGGATTGCTTCTCGAGCCCAGACTTCGCCACCCTCGCCAAAGCCAGTCTCAGGAGGCAAGTCGAAGCCACCCATGTTGACGTCGTCATCATCGTCGAAGCCCATCGGGTTATCGTCGTCGAGAAAGAGGCCAGAGCGGTTGCCTGCTTCTTCCTCGTCGTCCTTCTTGTCGTCGTTCCGCCAATCTTCGGGAGCCTTCAGGAAGGGAAGATCCATTGACCCATTGACATCGCCGAGATCGAAAGTCTTCATCGAGGGACATATATCTTGTTCATCAAGGCGAGCCAGGTCTGGGAAGTACTTTGCTGCTAGTCCGGAGATGTCAATCTCGACGTCCTCGGCGGCTCTTGAGTCTTCACGTTCTTCCGGCGCGGGCATGGCCTGCGTCTCCTCAGCCGTTGCATCATTCGCATCGTCGCTGCTGTCAAAGACGATCCTGCCTTTGGAGTCAATGGCAAGGTGGTTGAGTAGCAGACCCTTGGCGCCGCCCTCGTCAAAGTCTGCGGAAGCCTTCTTGAATAACGGATCCACAGAGAACTCCAGCTCCATCTTCTTGTTTTGCAGCTGAGCAAAGGATGTCGCCAGAGTAGCCTCGGCTGATCGTGCAGCCCTCTTCTTGCGCTTCTTCTGACCATCTTCACCTTCCTCGCCATCCTCGTCCTCGCCGTCTTCGCCGTCTTCAGCGTCTCCACGGCGCTTCTTGCCCTGATTCTCCGCCAGGCCACTGAGCAGCTTGCCGGTATCAGTCGCAACACTGTCGACTCGGCTAGTGTAGATCTTGACACATCCGTCCAGCGTGCAGCTGGCCTTTTGAAAGTTGACGCCATCGCCTTCCTTGAGCAGTGACATTTCGTGGAAGTAGTCAATCAGGGCAAAGTTCCATGAGTTGTTGGCATTGATTTTCTGACTTCATTAGTAATGCGCGCTAAGCACCCTTGGATTCATACATTGTCGGTCGCCATCTTCATCCACTCCTCGAAGTTAGCTAGCAATGGCATGACACGCTTCATGGGCGTCACGGCACTTCCAGCAACACCGGGCATGCCATCCTGGTCCTGTGATGGCGTGTGCGGGCTGTCCTCTCCGACTAGCTGTGAAACTCTTCGGCGAGCGGGTGTGCCAGAGGAACGCATAGAGTTGCGCTGGGCTTCGTTGAGTGCATGGCGACGGTTTGCTTTCTCCTGTCGGTCATCGTTGAGGGGAACTCTGTCCGGAATTAACAAGAGACACGATATGCACTGCTTCGAGATCCTACTTCATGGGCGTCTTCTGCGGAGAGGCCGCGATGCTGTACTTTGTTGCGCGCGGCATCTTGGTGGAGTCGTCGATGCGTCCGTGGTGGATGTCGGTTTGTTTGTCAACATCTCCCGACGAGCGGTAGGCGCGCCCGTGGGGTTGCACTCGCCACACTCTGGCTGTGGCGCAGTCAGCCACACTTCCGCGCAAGCCTCAAGCTACCAACCCTCGGTACCACTCCCAAGATGTGCATGATAGGCATCCATTAATGCTTGGGTTGCCACATTTGTGCTTCAACATGCTTATAGTGTGACGCTGTTCTTCACTTCTCTCAGTATTCTCCCCGCCCTTCACATCCTCTTCACCTATTCTGTTCCCTGCGCGTGCGGCCAAACCCTCCGCGCTCAGTCTCGTCTTCCGCTATCTGTGACGCCAGCGCAGTGCTAGTACATAACCTGGACACGCATCGCCGCCAACGTCACTTGGGGTTCCCAGTACCACGGACACGCAGACCCTGGAATATACTTTTGCTGCACCGAACCCGCTCAAAATCTCTCGAGAATCGGCTACACGTGCCGGCGCATCGTTCATATACCGTCGCTCGCACGACACACGTTACCCCGTGCATGAACATGTCGTGACAATGAACGACCAAACCATCCTGGACACTGTGCAGCAATGGCGCCGCAAGAAGTATTCGGCGCGTCCGTTCGCGCTCACAATACTCGCCATAGCGCTCATCACCGCACTGGCTGTGGCGAAGGACTACCGGGCGCATGTTGGCGGAGTCTCAGGCAGGGCCCTGGGCAAGAGGGATCTCATGATACAAGATGAGGAGGTAGGAACTACACGTCTCTCAGGAATTTGACCCTCGCTCACAAACGCAGTGCCGGACTGTCCACCACGCCGCAGACAAATGCGCCTTCGTCCTCGCCAATTGCCCCGACGAAGAGGCCGGTGTCATATCGTACCTCACCCTCTACTACTGCGATATGCCCAAAGCACAGCCCCTTGCCTTCGTTATCATGACATTGTGGCTGGCTATGCTGTTCAGCACTATCGGTATCGCAGCAAGCGACTTCTTCTGCGTCAACCTAAACACAATCGCGCGCATGCTGGGCATGAGCGAGAGTCTGGCAGGTGTGACTTTGCTCGCATTCGGAAACGGCAGCCCAGACGTCTTCTCGACATTTGCGGCTTTTCGAACACACGCGGCGAGTCTGGCAGTCGGCGAGCTCATTGGCGCGGCCTGCTTCATCACAGCAGTCGTGTCTGGCTCCATGGCCTTGATTCGACCGTTTGCTGTGGCACGAAAAAGCTTCATTCGTGATGTTGGCTTCTTTCTTGTCGCTGCAGCGTTCAGTATGGCCTTCATCATCGACGGGAAGCTCCATCTTTGGGAATCCCTGGCCATGGTCGCATTCTACATTTTCTACGTTGCATTTGTGGTAGCGTGGCATTGGTGGATCAATCAGCGGAGGACGAGACGACTGAAAGCTGCCGCAATGCGGAGCCACTACATCACACCTGGCGGTGAAGAGGAGGAGATTCCCGAATACCATGACGAGGAAGGTCCCTCTGGTGCCGCGATCCCAGGGCGTGCCATTTCGAACGAGGACTTTTCCAATCTGGAACGGGCAGGCGGAGATCCGTTGGACGAGGACGACCACGAAGAAGAGCGTGAACGATGGATGGGGGAGATGACGAACAATATGCGTGTTAGTCGACCGCGTATGGGCAGCCGTCGCAACACTCATACGCCTATCCGACCTAGTCTGGTTGGAGCGCTCGAGTTTCGTGCTGTTCTGTCATCACTACAGAAATCCAGGAACATACAGTCAATGCCACTCAGCTTGCGAAGATACTCGGATGATCCTACGTACACGACCGCGCAGCAGCAAGACTACATCTCCACCGATGCGGATCCTGCTGCTCGACCACCGTTCGATGTTGCATCGATAGGATCAGACGCGTCTCCGCAAATCACCAGACCGAGTCTGGAAATCCAACAGAGCATAGGAAATCGCGCAAGAGCTGTTTCAACCAATGATCTTGATAATGTGCGACTTCACCCCAGCACGTTGCAAGTCGCGATACCCGACATCACCTTTGGACCAGCCACCCCCGATGGCCGCGGCCGACTCATGCCTGGTGATCAAGCACCGCCTTCGCCGTCGTTTTCTCTATCACCACCCGCATCTCAACATGGCTCGCGAGTAGCAAGCCCTGCATCCCATGCCAGGCAACCCTCCGCCGACCGTCTTGCGCCTCCAGACCCAACGGGCTATATGGCACCTCCTACGCGGCAAAACACGTGCAGCCCCAAAACATCTCCAGTCATTGAGCCTGGAGATCGAGTAGCTCCTCCGAGTCTAAAGCTATCAGTGCCGGACGCTGTATCCCCACCCATTCCCTTTCCTGCTTACACAGATTATCCCTGGTCCGCGCAAAGTTCCAGACCACCAAGTCTCCGAGCGCGCGAACCCAGTGCATCGCCCGAATCGTCAACGTTCCCCAGGGATCCATTTGCTGTACACGAGCCAGCTAAGCCTCCGAAATGGTGGCCGTCTCAAGTCCTACCACCACCTCACATCCTCTTCGGGACCTTGTTCCCTACCCTTACCAACTGGAGCGAGAAGAACATCGGGGAAAAGCTCCTGGGTATTGTCGCATCTCTACCTGTTTTCCTGTTGACGATCACACTTCCAGTAGTAGAGCCAGAAAAGGATGAGGACGAGGGTGGACATGCTGAGCTGTCTCTCGACTTTGGTCTTCCACCACCGATGACGCCCATCGGCGGCAGCATGGACTCGCATGGCCGCAGTATGGATTCGCATGGTCGCAGCATTGTGCTTCCCCCGGAAAGTATGGCCACACCAGGCACCTCGATGAGCATGAAACGGTCTGCCGCGCCCACTCACAAGCCTAACGGCGGCGGCTCTTTCAGCTCCAATATGAGCAACCCACCTATCGTCTACATCACCAACTCGGACACGATAGCGCAATCGCCTGAGACGCTCCCTACCATACCATCCACAGAACCGAAGCAGTGGAACAGATGGCTAGTTATCACCCAGATGTTCACAGCGCCTCTGTTTGTCGTTCTCGTACTTTGGGCAAACATTCAACCCGACAACGGACGTGCCCTGATTCGACACACATTGTACTCCCTGACTGGGTCGCTGGTCATGCTCGCCTTCATCCTCATTACCACATCCCCCAACCGGCCACCGAAATGGCGAAACCTGCTCTGCTTCGCCGGATTCGCGGTCGCCATTGCATGGATTAGCACCATCGCCAACGAAGTCGTCGGCGTGCTGCGCACCCTTGGCGTCATCCTCAACATGTCTGATGCTATCCTGGGCTTGACCATCTTTGCCGTGGGAAATTCCCTAGGCGACCTCGTCGCGGACATTACTGTTGCTCGACTAGGCTTCCCCATCATGGCACTCTCAGCATGTTTTGGTGGGCCTATGCTGAACATCCTCCTGGGAATCGGCTTGTCAGGCACCTACATGACGATCACGAAAGGCGAAGCAAAGCATAAGAAGCACCCACAGAACGACCTCAGGTTCCCTCCGTATCACATTATCGTGAGCACGACCCTAGTCATATCAGGCGCCACGTTACTGTTCACCTTGGCGGGACTGCTGATCGCAGTGCCCGTTAGGAAGTGGAAGATGGACAAAGTTATTGGACTGGGGCTTGTGGGTGTCTGGACTGTCAGTACAGTCGCCAATGTCTTGGTCGAGGTGCTGGGGTACAGCTCTAATGTTAGTTGACGTTGAAATGCGCTTCGGCGCCAGCGGTATTTTGTTTAGTAGAAGTTGGATATATACCCAGGTGTTGATGGTCTGCTTTGTTATGCTACTTCTGGTTAATGTATTTAGTGAGATAGTCGCAATGTATATGAATGGCGACACATTAAAGAATCTCCATGTCATCCGCGAGTACAGAACTCCGAGTCCACAGAGACTTGATCCAAGCTCGTTCATTCTGCCCAGCTTAGCCCTGTGAGGCTTTCGAAGTCAGACCCTCTAGGCGTTGAAGCTACGGTGTGTTGTACAGGACAGCAGACACCGTGGCAAATAGCAAAGCAGTAATACACCGTGTAGTCTATAGATCCACCGGTGAGCGAGTCCACTTTCATGCATGAGAGAGTGTCTCGAACTCAGACTTGATGGCCAGCTCAATAGCCTCACGATCCGGTTGGGTACCAAAAGCTACGTGACGCAGGTGCACAGCCCAATGCTCACGAATTATCTAAAAACGCCTTTTGCCAACTCGGAATTGAGTTTCCTCATGTCCAAACACTCGCATTTGACTTACGACATGACGCATCATGGCCGGTTCCTGACGACGCTAGCTCGCTACGTGGTGGGTTGCTATTCCTCGCTTCACTGCGACTAGAGCCCAACCCAGATGCATGCATGCCGGCTCCACTGCAACGAAGAGCCTCGACAGGCGAGCGGGAGGCGCCATGCGGCCCAACGAGCCCGAACGGGGGATTGGCATGCCACGTGTGTGGGTGCGAGAAGATGGAAAAAGATGGCTCGCCGGGCAGATTGGAGACGGTTTGGAAGGCTTGAGCGGTCGGATTGGATAGCTCACAAGCTCTTCGACTCGCTGGCAAATTCTGCTGTAGCACCAGAAAATGGGAGTCACAAGTCTGGCGGCTACAGGAACGAAGCTGCGGTCTGTGTCCGATGAAGTGGATTAAATAGTAGAGATGCGAGTGTTGGGCGGGAGGTAGATACTCGCTCCTGCACACTTTGAACGCACTGCAACCTGTCTGCATCGCATCGCCAGCTTCCACATCACCCATATCGCTTGCTCATCAAGAGTACTATGTCCGACCCAGCTAACTGTAAATTCACATCGCAAATTTATCTGATCCGGAGAAGAGTTCGGCGTAAGCCTTGAATACCACCACCATCGTACATTCCAGCAGTGTCACACAACGCATTTATCCATTATTTCGCAACACCACGGCAACGCCTAGTCTGCTGCATATAGTATTCTCTTAAGGCGCCGTCTGCCACAGTCCAGAGCGTCATCTTGCGTCCCCCTCGTCGTCGCTTGTTGGCCTCGCATCTGCAGTGTGGTACCGCGCACCGCATATTCCCGCGCCGCCCCCAGTTCCTGCCCAAGGGCTGCATCACTTGACAGACAGCTGCCACACCCACGCTGTCATCCACCTCGACGCCTCGCTGTTAGTTTGGGTTCATATCCGATCCAGCATATTTTTGTCCCACGCGGGCGCATCTTGTGGTCCCTTCGCCTACTTTTTGCACACCATCTTATCGATTGCCGTCTTGCTCGTCTCCCGTCTTCATCCCATGTGTGGTTAGCACACAGTCCAACAAAACTCCACGTCCTCTTACAGCAAGGGAGTCTCAGGCCAGAAGCCGCACAGTGCACACCATCAGCCGAAGCACTTTCGAGACATTCTGCCGCGCCGTCGAATCAGACCTCAGCCCTACGTTCTGGCTGCTGCAAACATCGCACCCCTCCCCCTTTCCCCTCGCATTGCACCCGGTGTATATAGCGAGCCGTCACCGCATCCTCGCGGGAGCCGTGCAGCAGTAGTCGAATCTATCCAGGCCGCTGTCTGTTTACAAACACGACCCGTTCCCAGTCCAGGGCTAGTCAGTGTCGAATCGAAGAGCTCTCATTGCCCCGCCAGTGCTGGACCGGTCAGCCCTGAGCCCAAAGTTCGACCCCACCACTCATCGTCGACGCCCAGGCGCATCGCCTCTCCGTCGGATCCCAGGCTTAACAGCATCACCCCCAATTCCTCTTCGCACCCAACATCCACTGGACTCGGCCGTTCTCTGCAAAAAGAGACCCGAGTACAGTACGTCAGCGAACAGCCAGCCTCATGCCGTTAGTCATAGCCCTCCCCCATCATCGCGCAGCCCCCCGTGTCCCCTCACGCCGGTCGCTTTCGCGCCGCAGCACTCGGTCTGGTCGCGCGCAGTCACAGTCCTCGCGCGCGACTTCTCATGTGTCCCGCTCCACCGTCCCCTCTACTGTTTCCATTGAGACTTCACCATCTCGTGATGCAAAGGGCGACACTGACATCACCATCAGACTCAGGAAAGGAATCACTGTCAACAACCACACGGGCGCCGAGTACTACAGCGACGAAGACTCATCTGGTGTCCAGGTTCTGTCTGGAAGCCAGGAAGAGTACTCGTCTGAAGAGACTGACGACGACGAAGAAGAAGACTACGACGACGAGGACAGCCAAGAAGGCTGGGATCTTATCGACAACCAGGAGATCCAGCCATCAGACTCTGCCTCACGCCCCCACGTAAAGCGCCATACCATTCGCGCCCCTTCTGTCCCTCCAGTTCGACACAAGTCTGCCCCTCGCGCATCTTCGCGCAACGCAGTCCCCGTTGTAGACCCGCCTTCTCGCCACAGGAGTCGAAGCCGAACCACGCTGGAGCGCGAACACCAAGGGCCGCGGCGGCGTAGGCGCCAGTCCACCCACCAGGAACCCCTCGAAGACCCGGACGACTACCCTCACCAGGCAGGTCGAGGAGGTGCCCCGTTTCCGCCACACCACCCGAGTCCTGGTTGGGGTCACATACCGCAGCCTACTCCCGACGGCTATGCCCCGAGCTTCATGTCTGATCCTCGCTACCATCAGTATGGCGGTACAGCCTCGCCCGCCGGCCAATTAGTGCCCAATGGCTACCATGATCCCTATCAGCAATTCGGCCACCAGAACCCCTTTGCGCCCAATGGTGCGAACCCCTTCACAAGTCCCCCTGGCGGAGCAGCCGCCGAGCGAGGAGGATACTTCCCTGAGCAGCATGGCGGTCACCCACAACACAGCCACCGACCTGGTCATGGTCGAGGCAACCGCAACTCAATGGGAGCTCCACCTGCGCCAGAGGGTGCAATCATGCCATATGGCGCACAGATGGGCCAATACCCGCCATATGGATCGCCATATGGGCACCCCGGACACCCCGGAATGCACCCTGGTATGATGTATCCTCCTTACGGCTATCCACCACAGTCCCCTCCGCCGCCACCGCCACCACAGCGCGCGCCTTCATCGCGAAAACAGACACCGAGAGCTGAACGTGAACAAGAGGAACCAGCAGCGCCAGCTCCAGCCACAACGCCAGCACAAATGGCAGTCCCGCCGCCGGGTTACGAGTTGGTGCGCATGCAACCACCCCAGCCTGCGCCCATTCCCTCGCCCCCAGTTGTGGACACAGCGAAAGAGGATGGCATGCTCTCAAAACTCGAAAAGCTTCTGCTTCAAAAGGAAGAGGACGAGAAGAACAAGGCGGAGGAGGAGCGCAAGGCCGCAGAGAACGCCAAGTTCGATCGCCTCGAGAAGATTCTGCTCTCTCAGCAAGAAGCCAAGATCGAGAAGGAGAAGCTGAAGGCCAAGGCCGCTGAAGAAGCCAAGAAGGCCGCTGCCGAAGCGAAGAAGAAGGGCGATGAAGACAAACTCGTGAAGCTTGAGAAGCTCATTCTGGCGCAGAAGGACGAACAGCTCAAGCGTGAAGCCGCACTAGAGGCCCAGCGTGCCGCCGACAAGAAAGAGAAGGATGAAGAAGCCGCCAAGGTTGCAGCAGAGAAGCAGGCAGCCGCGGAGAAGGCCAAGTACATGCTTGACGCCGCAAAGGCTGCCAGAGAAGAGGCAGAGAAGAAGGCAGCAGCTGAGGCTGAAGAGATCAAGAAGGCGCACGAGAAGGCGGCTGAAGAGGCCAAGGCGGCGCACGAGAAGGCCATCGCTGAAGCCAAAGCTGCTGCTGAGGAGCTCGAAAAGGCCAAGAAGGCCGCAGAAGAAGAGGCTGCAAGGCTCAAGCCATCAGACGCGCCCAAGGCACCGATCAAGTTCAAGGACGCAGTCGGCCGTAAATTCAGTTTCCCATGGAACCTGTGCAAGACATGGAAGGTACGTAGTTGTCTTACTCCTCATTGATACAATTTCTAACATCTCCCAGGGTATGGAAGAACTCATCAAGCAAGCCTTCCTCCATGTCGACGTGATCGGCCCCCATGTCCATGAAGGTCACTACGATCTCGTCGGTCCCGACGGCGAGATCATCCTCCCGCAGGTCTGGGAGACTATGATTCAGCCCGACTGGGCCATCACAATGCACATGTGGCCCATGCCTGAGCCTCCGCCACCCCCGCCAGAGCCAAAGCCGGTGGATCCCTACGCACAGGGCTACCCTCCTCCACCACCCGACATGGCTCAGTTCCATTCTCACCACATGCCCGTTGGCAAGAGCAAGAGCTTGAAGAACAAGGATAAGGTCAAGATCAAGAGAAGCAGCATGCCACCTATGATGATGCATCATGACCCCAATATCGTGCAGGTCCCACCAATGCCATCACCTCACGGCGCTGCTCCTCCTCCCCCACCTCCGCCTCCGCCTCCAGGCATGCAGGGAATGCCACCACCGCCGCCTGCTGTCATGGTCATGCCCCAGCCCAAGCCCCGGAAGAAGTCTGCGCCCGCGCCATTCTTCAGATGGGCGGCCGGACCCGCCAAAAAGAAGAAGTAGACGAGCGTATCGCCTTCTCGACTCTCTCCTACTCCAACTCATCTCCTTTCTATACATCTCGTCGCCGCAGGTGTTCCGGACAACGGCGCCATTCCTACGCTTACCCGATTCCACGTTTGTTCGGTTCATTGCATGCGGGAAAAAGTCGAGATACCAATTGTTCCATGTTAGCGGCTTGTCATTTTTTACATAAAACATGTATCGCTTATGGCTTTTGGAGTACCCCCTTTGCGCGTTTTCGGAGTCGGCGTTGTGTTATTTCCGTTTTTCGGTTTGTTGTTTTTAGCATGTTTGAATGAAGATTGGGAAAGAAGGTATGATACGGATAATGAAGTGGAGGGACAACGCCATCTATGTTTGATTTTGCACATCAATGTTTCTCAGTATAATTTTTTACCCGCCATTTTGTTTCGATCGTTGTTTACTAGCGCAATTGAGCAAATCCATCAAATTATTTACAACTCTTGACTTGCCCCTGTCCTTGCTCGCGTGTCCCCTCGTGTTCGCTATCGTTTGTTACCAGGATCATCCAGCAATTACGTATGCCCAGACCCATGTCGACTTCCAAGTAATTAATTCCGCCGAAGAAAGCCAACAACACACCGCACGCACGGGAAGTTACGATGCGTGTTGGAGACGAGATTGACGTCACTGCATGCTTATTTCTGGATGATATGGAGTTGAAGAGCGCGTGGTTTCTTTTGTTTCATGTTTCTGCAGCTTTGTGAGATTGATAGGCGCGTAGGATCACTTTGGAATCGGACTACAGCACGAAAGCATACAGACGATTGCACAACGCCTTCGCGCATCCGACCAAACGCTCTCCAATTCCTCTCTTCCTGCACACAACGCCCTCCTTTTCAACCACCCCATCCAAAATGCTCCTCACCCTAACATCCCTCCTCCTCCTCTCCTCCGCCTCAGCCGACGACACCTCTCAATATACATCCGACGACCTCTTCGAATCCACCGTCCTCAACATCACAAACTCCTACCGCCAGCAACACAACGCCTCCGCCCTCGAATGGAACTCCACCCTCGCCTCCTTTGCCTCTTCCCACGCCTCCGACTGCGCCTTCGCCCACTCCGGCGGCCCCTACGGCGAAAACCTCGCCGCGGGCTACCCCAACGTAACCGCCAGCATCATCGCCTGGGGCCACGAGCGCACCGAGTATAATTTCCAAAAGGCAAATTTCGACACCAAGACGGGCCATTTCTCGCAGCTGGTGTGGAAGGCGACGCAGCAGGTGGGGTGTGGGCGCACGAATTGCTCGGGCAGCGGAGATGCGCCTGGTTGGTTTTTGGTGTGTGAGTATTACCCCGGGGGGAATGTGCTGGGGCGGTTTGAGGAGAATGTGCAGGGGCAGGTTATGGGTGCGGTGGGGGATGTGCCGGATGATAGGGGTGCGGCGGGGAGATTGGGAGCGGTGGGGTTGGGGTGGGTGGTGGTGCTTGTTGGGGCGGTGGTGGGTGTGGTGCTGTAGGATGGATGGGAGAGGATGATGGTGTTATGTGGATATGATTTATGTGCGCGCTTAGCGAATCGATACCTTTTGGTTGTTGATAGACATGGTGTTTCTCTGATGGGCTCGAAAACTACTGTGTTTCAAAGGTCATCAGCAAATACCTCGCAAATACTTGTAATTGGGCCAATTACGTCCTTGTATCAGTTAGGGTCAGACTTCTGCTAAACTTTGTGGAACTTTACAAAAATTGACAATCTCTATACACAGTTGTTTTTACAGTGTCAAGTGACTACAGCAATTGAAAGCAAAGCAAGCTAGGTTCAGTATAAAAGAGCACTAGACTTGCTGCTTCTGTTAGGATATGTGGGTTAGACTCAGGATAGATAGTGTAGTAAAAGATCGAGTAGCAGGTGTATTATAGAATAGACGAATCGCTGACCCTAGGAAGGTCAGAGAGCTTAGCTACTTATACTAGAGTTCCTCTTATGTAAGCCCACCCTAATCCTACACCCTTGTCCTTGCAGTCTAACAGCTTTCTCTAATAAAGGAATGTTATATTTTACAGCACGTCATAGCTAAGCATCCTAAAGCCCTTCCGCCTGCGGGCCGCTTCTAGCGTTGAGTTAGTCATCCGGCTGCGAGTTCCGGTGTAGAAGTAGATCGGCTTCCGCACTGCTCAGCGGACTTGAGGCTCACGCACGTCCTACGCCACCCAACCGATCACCCACTCATCCTCTAGAGCGGGTTTCTTACCGACTGAACATCAACCTACTTTAGCAAAATCAGACTGAACGCATATCGCCGCTTGCTACGTCACATTCGTATTCGCAAATTGTATACCGCATCGATATTGGATCCTAGCAGTCCTTACACACGACGATGACTACCTTGGACGATCTTGCGCTCGAGATTCGCGAGACAATCCTCTACTACACGTGGCTGTCCACTCCGTCCATACTGATGCTCGAGACAGACGGTCTAGTTCATCTTGCGAACTTCGTCCGAAACTCTGATCTCATCGTATACGAAGAAGAATCCTCTGCACACGTGGAGCCAAGCAATGCTGAAGATTGCGAGCAGGACGAATTCGAAGAAGAGGAGGATGAACCGGCTGATTTGCCTGCTGGGCTGCCCTCTTGGCTCCTCACCAACAGGGCAATGCTTACCGTTGGCATAGACGTGTTCAATCGCCATGGAGAATGCCTGATGGAGATCGACACAATAATGCCCCGGGAATATCCGCGCGAGGCACCTACGAACGAAGATGCATCTCTATACGATCACCGAATCTTCTCGCCTCTTATCGCGCCACACACTGTTCCGCGACTTCGAGTTGTCCTTTACAAGTTAGGGCGTAACACGTTCAAGAACCCAACCCCGATGATCGACTTGAGCCCAGATCACATCGAATACTGTGAGGCTCTGTTCAAACACATCACCGCTTGTACGAATGTCAGAGAGGTAGAACTCTGTCTCAAGCCCTTCTTTCACTCACTTCGTCCTGTGGAAGTCAATCTCGATGCTTTTGACGACCTCGTTCGACCTCTTGCATCGCTGAGCCGCTTGCAGGTCGAACTCCCTACATCGTGGCACGATCGGGTCACTCCAAAGGAGCGAGATGAGGTAGAGGGTCAACTCTTGGAGAAGTTGCGAGGGACGGGAGAAGGGGCACTTGCAGGTATGGAGCGGGACCCAGCCAGTGACTTTGTGAAGGAGGAGGACGGGAGACCAGGAGTTGACAGATACCTCCACCGCGACTGGAAGTTCGTCTGGACAAGCGTTGGATCTGTTTGAGTTATAGTATGAAAGGACGTGATAAGGAGGGCAGGAGGGCGGCAGGGATATATAATCTGGTATACCTGAATTGATAATGATACTTGTCACTCCTCAGCATTATTTGGTGGCTGTGGTGGTAGTGCTAGTGATGGTGCAGGATAGGTAGAGGGTGGATGATGGGGTTATGTGAATACGATATCCACGCGCTTAGCGAATGGACGTTTCCTTCTTTGGCAGTTAACGACATACTGACTTTTAGACTTGCTTCGGAATTACTGCGTCTTGAAAGTCGCCAGCAAACCCTTGAATCAGCCGTGGACAGATTGTGTTGTATCAAGGGTGCTGTGAAGAGTTTGGGACTAGAGTTTTGCCAAACTTTGCGAGACTCGATGCCAATTGACGATCTAGCTATGCAATCGGTTTTACAGCCTCACAGTCAAGTCAAGTGACTACGGCAATCCCACGCTAAGCAAGCTAATTCCAGTATGAAAAGTCACTCAAACAGCAGCTTCGTCTGGAGATTAATACCGGGAAGGAACCTTTTCTTTCACTCTTCCACAGACACGTCATGGCTAAGGACCCGGAGGTCCTTGCGGCTGCTGATCTTCTTCTAGCGGCAAGCTAGTCATCCGGCTGCACGCCCTGGTGCATAAGGTTGTCGACTCTCTGCAATGCACTGTTCAGCAAACTATATCATTATCTTCCCTCTACCTGGCTTGACACACTGGACGCTCACACAAATCCTTTACAGCGCCACCAAAACCGCCCACATCTTTCAGAGCAAGTCTCTGAAGTGCGCACACATACCTACCATCCATATACCACACACTTAACTACGACTTATACTACAAAGAGGCCGCAAGGATGGCTGACTTCGAGAACCTCCCCCCGGAGCTGCGAGACATGGTATACCACTATCTATGGTTAGAAACCCCTCTCATAGAGATGCCGCCAGATTGGCGTTGTCTCAAGCACACGATGGACTACCTTCCCAAGACGCGAGAACCCGATTACGACGCCGATGGACATGAAGACATCGGACAAGTTGAGCCGACTGCAACACCGATGGAGAACATGATCGGGGAAGAGGTGGATTCAGATTCAGACTCCGACGAAGACTCAGACGACGAGTTCGTAGTCGAGTGGACTGAGGCGCGCCGCCGCCAGGCAACCGGTCTTCCGTGGGGGCTGCCACAGTGGCTGCTCACGAACAAAGCCATGCTCATAGAGGGACTCAACACGTTCGACCGACGGGGACTGAACACGCTGGAAGTCTCTGTATTCGAGCTTCCCGGCGAGACATACCCGGAGGTCAATGAAATCAAAGGCAAAGTCTACGACTCCAATCTGTTCTCGAACCTGGTCGCGCCGTTCAGGGCTCGCCGACTTCGCCTCCTGGTCAACCAGGAAGTCTCCGACAGTTACTGGATGGTAACTGAAAATCTGGAGATGGGCGAGAAGGAGATCGAGTTCTGCAAGGGGTTGTTCGAAGACATCCTCTATCACCAAACCACCAAGGAGCTCCACTTTCAGCCCATACCCTATCG
>Ga0265780_10003568_pt1 | contig 20408 bp, 22 predicted proteins | sample P1T30metagenome_FD_192432 | JGI IMG/M metagenome (GOLD analysis project Ga0265780, IMG submission 192432) | Plant litter microbial communities from East Loma Ridge, Irvine, California - P1 T30 | ecosystem: Environmental > Terrestrial > Plant litter > Unclassified | place: USA: California...
CAGAGAAGTTGCAATCGATATATCGACGGAGAATCTTAAGGTGGTTTCAGCCCAAGTTCTTTCCTTGATCCGCACGTCCTCCATTATACATGTAGGAGTGTTTCAAGGACTCGTTAATCCAGATGCCCGTCGATCGCGTCGACCCAGCGACCCTTTCAATTCTGAAAATTCGGTACTGACATCGATCAACAGAGCTAGCAGAACAATGGCAGACGATGTGAGAGCATGACTCGCCCAATCTTCACCGATCAGGGAGAACTCTGGGCGAACAACGGGAGTACATCTGCACATCGGATTGGTCGCCGAGTCCAGACTCACAATACATGATAGCAGAGAAAGACGCTTGAGTGCGGTTTTGGACGACACCTTGTTCGCAAAAGCCACCACTCGAGCACCTTTGTACGTAAGCCGGAGCTCGGAATGAACATATTTGCACCGGAGTTGATCACGAGAGTGACGAAACTCACGTTAGTAAGGCGGGTTCTCAAGGCTGAGAAGCGATCTGGTGCTCAATCGCACTGTCCATTAGACCAATAAGGACGGCTAAAGACTAACGAACAAATATCACTATGAATGATGTACTGCTTACCGTGTATTAATCTACCAAAAAGACGTTGGAAAGGTATAGTCTATCGTTGAGAGATGCCGAACTCGTCCAAAGGCGTCTCGCCTAGACGTGCCGATAGTGATACTTGGGCTTTGAACGAGGGACGCGTGGACTGGTAAGTTTCGATGAAGACCTGTCTGTCAGCCGGGTAACTGAACACCGTACTATGACGATCATGAAGGAGAGTGGGCATTAGATGCGAATGAGCGTATGTTAAGGGCTGTCGTCGTGAGCGGAGATGTATCCGAAGGTGTGGTGGTGTACCGATCAACAAACCCGGCAAGGCTTGCATTCAAGAATAGCAGATACTCAATATGTTCAGGCGATGAGGCAACGCCTCAGCAGTACAACGATATGGCATTCTTCTCAGGATCCATTTGATCCGCTGTGAGCATACTTGATCGACTGCCCGCCAGTCAGTACAGAAGTAGAGAAAAGTCGTGGAAACGCCCAATATCACACTGTAGTGAAGGCTTGTATCTGCGTCCAGGTACCGACCCTCAATTCTGCAGCTCCCATGGAATACCCAGACAACGTAATGCCAAGAGTCCGGCCAACTGGAATCCGCGGTCTTGCCATGTGTTCTGCCCGCTTATATTTCGGGCATACGCAATGCCAAGTCGGCGGCCGGAAAAAGCTATCAGTATGGGCAAGAGTATGTCAGATCAAAGTTGATACATTATCACTTCTTATCGACCGAATCAATTACCTTGATAATGTCGGTAGACTCGAGCTATCGACCAGGATTCAACAATTGCGATCAAGTCAACGCACTGTGTCCCGTAGAGGCCTCGACATACGGCGATTACTTCAATCTCGGCGCATGTATCTTCTACACCACGTTTTACGCGATCGCACTCATCTACACAACTGTCGTCGGTATACGGGGCCGGACATGGACGTTCTCAATATTCCTTGCGATTGGCATCGTTCTTGAGCTGATGGGATACGCCGCTCGTATCGCCATGTCTCCGATCGGAACCGTCTGGAATTACGGCGCTTTCGTAATCCAACTTGTCATGCTCATCCTCGCTCCTACTCTCGTGGCAGCCGCCATCTCCGTCACTTTCAAGTGGATTGTCATTCAGAAGGGAGTCATATATTCTGTGCTACGTCCGAATCTGTATCCGTGGATCTTTGTCGGATGCGATTTCCTCAGTATCATTATCCAAGCCATTGGAGGTGCAATCTCCGCTACTGCGACAGGCGGTGAGACCAATGCAAAACTGCTCGACGTTGGCAGTGACCTACTAGTTGCAGGAGTTGCTTTCCAGGTCAGTCAATCCTGCTCGTGTACCTGCCCCGCTAATTGCCAGGCCGCCAACATGGCGTTCTGTGGGGGTTTCATGGTCATTTATTGGTGGAGATATCGTCGCGCTTGCATTCGAGGAGAGCTGAATGACGAACCCGAAGCCACTACAGTCCGCACACCAAATGATGTAGATTCGCAAGCACCGGAGCAAGGCGTCCCTGTCGGGAACGCGACGACAACCAGTGTTGAGGGCGGTACACTAAGAGCTGGGGACAAAGGGCGGAACTTCACTCTTTTCATCTACGCTCTCCTTGTCGCATATATCGCGGTGCTCGTCCGATGCATCTATCGGTGAGTACGCTACTTTGACCGATAAAGCTGCTGATAGTGAAAGTATACCCGAGATGGCGTTGGGCTGGGGGAGTACATTGATGCAGAATGAGACGCTCTTCTTGATTCTCGACGGAGCGTAAGTCATTCCACAGGCAATTAGAGAAAAAGCTGATTGGCTAGGATGGTGGCTGTCGCGGTCCTAGCATTGAGCATCTTTCATCCCGCTTTCTTCTTCCCACTCATGTCGAAACGCAAAGGAGCCTCTCAGCCTAGAGTAAAGAAGGAAGAAAAGTGATGACATACACATAGATCTTCCGCACAGATGACAATCGGTACTGTTACAACACGCCGGCGCCTGATAATGTGCTTGCTAATTACAATCTCCTGATTCGACGTCCACAGCCATACTGTCGAGGACTCTTTGGAAAGCAGAGGGCCACGCCATATCGTGTACGATAGCCTCGTTGGGCTGCGCACCCGTAGTGCCCTCTGTCCACCATGGTGTGGCTTCTTCGCCGATACTCGACCCACCATGAAACGGTGGGATGAACGTATCTGTCGAAGCTTGAATGTCTGGAGCTGGCATGAAGAAAGGTGGCAAGCCGTGATAGTGTCCCTCTTCCTCGTGATTGGCTCCACCGTCGTGCGTGAAGAGCTCGAAGAAATTTGGAGATACGTGCCTGGAAAGTCCGTTCGACCGCTCGGGGATTGGGGCGGACTCGAGCATACGCTCCTCGAGACGAGTCGATAGTGCGTGGCGGAGATGTGGTGGTGACTGATGTGTGTTCCGAAGAGCATTGATGTGGCCTTGCACGAGTAAGCGATCTAGATCGGATTAGCCCGAACTATGATCAGATAGCTGAATGGACACACCCTGGCTCGCACCGACATGATCAGGCGGGCAGTCCAGAACGATCAAAGCTGCAAGTGAGATGATCTAATTGTTGGCGTGACTCCGTATGATCCAGAATCTTACTTACCACTAGGTCCCAATTCGACCAAACGCCCATGCCCCTGCGCTGTATTTCCAATGCACCCCTTGCGGCTGCCAGGACCTCGGTGGCTTCGTGATTTGCCTTGTTGGAATCCATGCCAACGCCTCGGACAGAGTAGTAAATCGACAACACAAAGAGCTTGTGTAGCTGATACTGAAGCAAGATTACATTGGCCTCACTTGGTCCTCTTTGTTGGCCGGCTGTCAAGTCAGAAAATTTCGGGGCTCGTCAGCTCACGCAATGGTCTGTGATGCTTTATGAGCCACGCATCCAGCTCCCGAGCCCAGCCGCGAATCATTCTAGAATCTTCGGAAGACGGTTCGACTCGCGGCGGATTTGAGGTCTCTGTTTGTCTGTTGAGCACCGTATCAAGAATCGTCGGAAAGGCTCGACCACAGAAGTGCGACAGGCCGATGTGCATGATGGTGGTCAGGTGCGTCCATGCCTCCCTCGGATCTGGGAAGCTCGATCGCTGAAACATTGGTAGCGATGGTTTGAGTGGTAGCAGCGGGCAGCCCATATGAAGGGATGCGTGTTCGATATCTACAACCTGCACGCTTGAGCTCGAGATATACGCGTCAAGAACCGGAGACACATACTCTTAGTCCCTCGTAAACTCCTCTCCATTCCTCTGTCTTGACCTTCGCCTCGACCCTGAAAGATCTAGAAGAAGCATTTAAGATCAGGTGGTACGCAATTGCAATCCAAGCGCCGGTTTCTGACACCCAAGCCTCAGACAGTAAGCCTGTGATGATGATGCCAAGCGCGTTATGTAGATCCTCCATGTCGTTGTATTGCGCCGGCGATGGTCGTGGCTTGACAAGCTCGGCAATGGCATGGACCGCCGAATGACGATAAAAGGAGGACAAGCGCGCATACTCGGCTAATGGGTGCTGCATGGATGCCGCGTACAGTACCGAGGCAAGGAGGAGGGGAGTTGGCCGATCTTGAAAGATCCTCTGCGTAGACAAGTGGAGGGCAGGCATATTTTCTGCGAATCTGGTTCCTTCAGCGAGACCGGCTCAGCAATGATCGTGATGCTTACGAGAGCCACAGCGCCTCGACTACACGCGTTGACCATCCTCCGTTGTGCTTGTCAGAGCTCCATGCCACCAGCGTCTGCAGAGCCGGCCGAACATCCGGAAGTCCGGCGGCCTGCTGTCCGTCCTCCCCAGTAGTGTCATTCCATCCTGGGCCAAGATCACTAGACACTAATGGAGATGAGCCCACATTGAGCATGTTTTCAGAGAAGGAGGAGCCCGACAAGCCCAGCTTCTGCTCGATCAACTGCAGGCGACGGAGCACATCTGCCCTGAATGGATCGGCCAAGGATGTACTGGAGGGCAAAAGTTGCTCAGTGACGCTCCAATCTCCCGCTTCAGCACCCTGCATCATAAGCTTCTCTACATATGAGCAGAATCACTGGCTGACATTGGCTCTCACTTTAAAGAGACATGCAGTTTTGGATTTGCGGCATCGCGTACATGGCGGAACATCGTTGAGCTCACACTTCATCTGAGCGCGTCAGCCACACTCTCATGTCTCCCTTGAACTTACCTTTTGCTTCCTGCAATTCACTGCACATGATCAGCTGTACGGTATGGATTGGCGTGTCGTCGGAAAGCTCACAGCAAGCTTTGTTCGTCTTGGCTACCTGATTCGGTCCGAGATCTCCATCCTGCCCAGAATTGGATGGACTGTGAAACAGGTCGCCGGTATTGCGCCGCTTGGTCGATGCAACAGAGGGTGTCGAGGATGACGCGTGACCAAACATAGCGGAACGATTTACATGTACAGCGGAAGTCGACCATTGAAGCCGTTCGAGATTGCGGCCGTCAACTAAACGCGGGGTCAATTAATGATATGACCCGAAGCAGGGATGAGGCAATCTCGGCCTGAACGCCGGTTTCGCCGAAGCGCTGAGTGATAGCTGCCGTACACTTCTGGGAAGGAGATGCTTGCTATGTCAATTCGAAGTCGTATTGCTCCCCCGCGGCTCTCCAGCCGAAGCTGCTCCATCATCAAGCCGGCGCTGAGCGATTCCATAAAGATTCCATAAACAGAATAACCGAGACCGTCTGATGATTACGCCCAGCGTTAAGTTTCCACACATACATGCAAATTGCAGTATATACAATATATGATCGAGGTATAACTATACAGCTACGACAGTCCCTGAGCCTCCGCAGTAGGTGATATAGCTGTATAATTACAAGGCTTGAACGACTTCCGCGCTAAGATCTTTCTCCTTGCTCTCTGGAGTGCCCTCTCGTATCTCCATCATGTTTGTGGCACGCGCCACGCTCTGCACAGCCTCCGGGCCGTCAAATATAGCCGAAGTTTCTTCCAGTGACATGCCCTGGGTTTCCTTGAAAAAGAAGAATACCACTGCTAGCTCGATGGCCACCCAGACGCAATAGACAATGTAGACTTTGGAATATCAGCTAAGCCGTACCTCAAAGGCGTGTGCTAGACTCACACTTCCAGCCCAGACTTTGCAGTCCAATTGGGTTGACGTATTGATTAACAAATCCCGCCAACGACACAGATAGATTGTAAATAGCAAGCCCCCTCGCTCGGATGGAGAGCGGGAGAATTTCGATGCAATCTGCAGGGGTCAGTGGACTAGGTAGCTTATCGACGTTTTCACTTACAGACAACCTGTAGCGTGAGCCATCCGCTGTTGAAGAAGAAGTTGTAAATGAAGATTAAGCCGAGAACAGCCCTTCCGGCGGCCAGATTCGGTGATCCGGAATCGTTGGACTTTTCGTAAAGGGCCTCGCAAATCGTCCAAGCCACAAAGGTAACGAAGATACCAGAAGTGGAGAACAGCCAGAGCGTTCTCCGACGGAATCGGTTGATGATAAAGGCGAATGCGATTCCAAGAACCAGATTGTATGCTTGGAGGACACCGTTGATCATCAATTGGTCCTGGGAGTCGGTATAGCCAATCGAAGTCAGGATGAGAGAAAGATAGTACGATATCAGACCATTACCGGACCACTGCGAGAAAAACCCAATTGCGATGATTATCATCGTTCTGTACCGGTTCGCATGGTTGCTGATTAAAGTCTTGTAAGAAGTGGTCGCGTGGATCTGTCGGTCCATGTAAATGGCCTGCGCGATCTCGGCCAACTCGAGAGCCACAATTGGGTCATTCTCGTCTCCGTTCGCGTGGTACTTCACAAGCACCCGGGCTGCACGATCCTCGTAACCCTGTTCCACCAGCCATCGAGGTGATTCTGGCAAAGCGAATATTAAACAGATCTGGAGCACGGAAGCAGCCGCTTGCAGCAACGATGGTACGCGCCATGCCCAGTCTATCTCGTCAACGAGAATCGACATGATGGGCTCAGAACTCACTGTTGCCCATTGTGAACGTCCCGTACGTGACCCACGCTGCGACAAAACTTCCGGCATTCCACAAAGAATTGTACAGCCCAGTGAGGGGGCCTCTGTGGGTAGGAAATGCGGTCTCAAGAATGTAGACTGGTGCACTGGTGATGTTGATTCCGAGCCCGAAACCCTGAGTAGGTGAGTGACCACGCGTACATGTATAAAAACTGTCACTGACAATGATGAAACGAGCGGCTATGAACATGCCAATATTCTGCGCTGCGCCTTGCAGGACACATCCGACTGTGACGGTCAATATTGCTTATCTGACGACCGCTTTGTCTAGAACTCACTAAGGATGATACATGCTCCCACTAGCATTCCAATTCTGCGACCGAAGCGGTCTGAGAACCACGCTTCGACGGGGAATGATGCGATCTGACCGATTGGCTGTACGCAGTTGAAGAATCCCAAAAGAGAACCTGTGGGAGTGCCGAAGTACGACTGCCAGGTCTCAAGTGACCTGTTCAGGCATCAGCTGACTGACTATTCCGGCTGCGTAAAGCACTGACTGGAGACCATTCATCATGGAACCGTCGTAGCCGGTCGCATACGAGCTGAGTTGCGGCAGGAGCAACATGATGTTGAGGGTGACGATGCCGCGATTGGCCCAGTAGGACGTCTTGCGATCTGACAATAGGTCGTCAAGCTTCGATGACATGGTTGTTTATCTTGAAGTTGTTAGGGATACTGGAGCGATACGGACGTTCTACCTTATATGTAACTCGCGGAATGATCGCCCCGGGATCGAGGCCCCCCAAATAGACAGATGGAAACCCTGGATCCGGCGAAAATACCGGGCCAAAACCCGGTCTCCGGCCGGTGGTCGCGCGGTTTTTATGCGAAGGCTCCGTCGGGGATATTACCGGTATCTGGTGTCCTTATCTTTGCACCTCCCCCTCCAATTTCTCCATGCCGGTCCCCGGAGCTCCCCTTCGGACGCCGTAACCAAAGTATTGACTCCATATTGAATCGTGTCCCCTCGTCCATACGGTTCGATGATGCTTGTGTGCATTTTACCGTGTCACCACCACCTTCAAGGTGCATCGACCGCGAAAGAGTGGCTTCTGTCTGCCTCGATTTCCTTGTACGCTGGTCCAGTATATCCTGATGACTGGGATTTATGACGTTGCAATCAAGGACTGATACATGCTGTGGCTGGTCTGTGACTACGATTGAACATGTTAGCTATCTACTGAGAAGAGCTACGATCTCCGCTGCCCAGATTGACCAACACTATTTTCGGTCAAGATTGCGCTCGAACCACTGCTTGTCAGTCTTGTAAGAACAGGTGTACTCACCTGTGTGACAGCTCGAGCGGAGAGCTTAGGGTACCGCTTTTTGGTTGCAAAGTCCACATAAGTGACCCCAAAGCGGGGTACGTATCCTTCTGCCCATTCCCAGTTATCCATCTGGGCTGGTAAGCTGCAAGTCCCTAGCCGATGGTTATACTTAGGCTCACTAGTGTCCAGCCAAAGTACCCTCGAATATCAACGCCGTCGTCGCAAACGGCGGCCAGCAAGTTGTCGAGGTAGTCAGTGTGATCTGTGGGTCAGCGCAGGGCCGACATAATTGATACCGCCCCGAGGCGTCCTCACAGTTAGCCCGATCTGGGTCATTGCAAGCTTCCTCGCGGGTCATAAGGTGTTCGTTCTTGGATGCAAATCCTGCTTCCGTGACACTGGATCATAAGTAACTGTTCCGGGCCGCATGGGAACTCACATGATGGGCTTCTTGTAGCGCTTGTATAGGTACTTTAGGTGACTACGGAACCCCCATGGTACGGAGACAAGCCATGGACAAGCACCTAGACGTCAGATAAGCCTCGGACCGTTTGACAGATGAAGCATACATGGATCACCCAATTTATCTCCCGCTGCATTCTCGAACGACAACTGAGTGCGACCCAAGGAGTCGTCATCACCTCCATCGCGAACATAGTTAGTCGTGTCTACCAAGTTCAGCTCCGACCTGGAGCCCGTGACATACACGTATTGCAGCCGTAAAAGTCGCTCGAGTCTTTCACCAGAAGCATCTCTTCGGGGGTGAAGGTAGGCAGCCTGTCTCCAAGAAGCTCACGCATCAGATATGACTCCTTTCCGAGAAAGATAGGGTCCGCAAACCAGCCTACAGCCGCTGCCATCTTGCGGTCCGCAGCTTGAAGACCTGGTCGTGAGCGGAAGCTGTCGGAGTGGGGGTACACTTGCTCTCCTCTGTATTATCGTACGGCTCGACCCAATCGCCGTTCAGCGTGATACTAATGTGACCTCCCTGCTTCGAGCGGTACTTCTGGTCATAAAGTTTTGCGGCACGCGCATGTGCGAGAATAATATTGTGGCCGACACTGCACCAGTAAGTTTCTTCCTAGGACTCTACATGTCCAGACTTACATCCAAGGCTCGGTAGACGAGTCGCCTTCTTCACTGAAACCTCGGTCGCTGGATCTACCGGGAGCACAATCACCATTGTACCAGCCAGGTATGGTGATCACGTAGGGCTCATTAATCGTGATCCTACAATGGTGAGTACTCGTCGGCATCGCCATGCGTACCAGTTCTGAACACGATCCCCAAATGCCTGAAAGCAAACATCCGCATATCTCTCAAAGTCGAGTAGAACGTCCTCCTTGTGTCTCCAGCCCCCATATCGCTCTTCAAGTGCCTGGGGAAAATCCCAATGGTATACTTCATAGTCAGTTAGGGTACATCTCGACTGCTTACGGGTTACATAGGGAGTAATGCCCTCCGCCAGTAAGGCATTGATCAGGTTTTGGTAATCTATCACATAAGTTCTCCAACCCCGATTGCGATACCCACATTCAATTCCCTTGGGGTTCACCGGGTCGTTTCGTCCGCCATTGGGGATGATTCGTGGCCAAGAGAGGGAGAAACGGTATCCTCTCGACCGATACTCCTTCAACAGCGCGACATCTTCTCTGTAAAGGTGGTACGAGTCGCAGGTCTGGATTCAGCAAGACACGCGCTTTGATCTTGGGCTTACCACGTCTGCATTGGACGAATCTTGGACCTTGCTCTGTTGCAATCGAGCAAATGTGTCCCAAATAGAATCTCCCCTGCCGTCCTCGCCAACCCCGCCCTCGATCTGTTGAGCCGCTACAGGGCGTGAGCAACCCACCCTCGTTTGGTTAGACGACGCTCACCAGTGGCATAGCCCCAGACGAAATCCTTGGGCAGCTTTCGGAGAGCTTGATTATCTGGTATCGGCATGACGCGTTGATTACTGAACGAAGAGTAAAATGATGGTCAATGTGCTTGCAAGTATTGTCGGAGTAGATCTCGTTGTGGACCGGCAATCTCGCCGGAGAGACTCCCCGAAATTCGATGCTTTTTGTAGGCCGGTCTTTGGGCCGGGGCCTCATACGGACCCGGAAATCATACCGGCTCGCCGCCATCGGTGCTCCCGTCCGGTTAGACGGCCCGCATTTAGCCTCGAAGGTATACCTGTGAGATGCATATAAAGAGCAGAAGCGGAAAAGGACGATCATCTTTATACCTCACAGACTGATCATGCGTGACTTCAAGATCGTGACAAGCAGTATCCTCATCTTGGCTTCGCTGAAGGGAGCCCTCGGCTCACCAGGCAAACGGTGGCCTCCTCCTTCGCCTTCACTAAAGCTGAACAGTTACGACAAAGAAATCTTCGATGTCGCTATGCAGTTGGGCGACTGGTCATGGGAGCCCTCGACCGGCTATATCGAGGCTAACGACGATGGTGTGAGTCCAGCTCATCCGTTGAGACAAGCGCTCCCGACTGATTGCTTACCAGGGACATACCAGTACCAGATTCACCGCTTGGTATGCGCCTGGTCTATTGTACCGTAATGAGGGCGACGACGTACAGAACGCTATATGGGCTATTCGAAACATGTGAGTCACAGCTAGTATATAATGCTGCGCATGTTTAACGATCGCAGTATATCATTGCAATTCACCGATCCTGCCTATAACAACACGCCCTGGTACGGGGATTACAAGCTTGCAAGCGATATCCCTAGCCCCAACAATATCACATTTGAACCTAGTATCTACGTCAGTCATCCCGCGAATGGTAAAACGATGTAGTATTGATGATCTAGGGTTCCTATGATCCCAACTGGTCGTTCTTCATTGGCACTCAGTTCGTCCAAATCATCGAAGAATTCGAGCACCTACTTCCTGGCGACCTCGTAAACGACATGGTTGACTCGGCTTACAAAGCTGCCCGACACTTGATGACGAGAGTCGGTTATGATGGGGACAACTTAGTCACTGCTTACTCGAACCCAGCGATTGGCCGAGCACTGCTAGTCGAGTGGGTGGGAGCGCGAATTGGGGATCAGAATTTGACACAAGCCGGGGCACAGTACGCGCAGAATGTATACGACCTCTTTACTGCCGAAAACTTCAACACTTTGGGCGAATATAACGTTCCAAGTACGTCCATGCCATTACCCGCCTCACACTGCGCCCACTTATGCTATAGCGTATTACGGGATCGATGTCTTTGGCCTATGCCAGTGGATTCGACACGCCCCGTCCGGCTCGAAGCTACCCGAATACGGCTCATACATCCTCAAGGAGTTGTGGAAGGATATAGCACAGCATTACAACTAGTAAGCTGCATGACACTTGACTTCTACCTGCCGTTAACTCTAGAAGTAAGCTCAAGAACATGGTTGGACCATACGATCGTGTGTACCACCGAAATATGCTAGTGGACGACAGCATCATCTCTATCTTCTTCTGGCAGCTACTAGGACGAAAAGTGTCGCCTGTTGCACCTATTGGGCAGGGTTCGACTCTGTACGACCTGCGACAGGGTGCAGCGTTCGCACTCACTGGCCAAACCTTACGAGACACATTGGACTCAACTACAGTCGATATGCTGACTACCTACATTGGCCAAGGCAACCAGAGAGTGTTTGAGAAAGACATCCGCGTTTCCCTCGACAATGACACCACTCGAGTCAATACAATGTGGATGGTAGATGATCTGATGGCCGGAGGTCAGCAGGTGAGTGGGTTTATGCTGTCCAAACTGACGAAAAGGTCGCAGAGGTGTCCAATCGCGGGTCTCAGTTCACTCCCATGATGACACACTGGAAATCTGGAGACACCGCGCTGCCGTCCAGACCATTCGTCTCCTTTTTCCAACTATACTCGACAGCCAGCACCGTCAATGCCACCGTTTCCCCCTATCACATCTCGATCTCTTATCCCAACGCCACCCAAGAAGGGACAGACCGTTTCCAATACCTGATCGGCGATATCCCAGCGCCATTCTATGCATCGGGCGAAATTGTAAGCGTTATCCCTTGGCTCTACTAATGCGAGCAGATGAATGGATTTGAGAATCTCCCTTGCTTGAATGTCACAATCAGCAGCCAAGGCTTGAATGGAACTGTTGAATTAAGCCAGTACGGGGAGTTTACCATACAGAACAATGCCAGTAGGTTCTCGTTCGGCGCGAATGTCAATATGGCTGACCCGTCTAAGTGTACGAGGTGATCTATTACGTCGAAGAAGGCTATTCTGGGGTCCCAAGCATGGAATTCGATCTACAGTACACTTGTTAGCTTACCCGAAACGAGAAAAGAACAAGTATCATAAAAATAAGTATATTGCTAAAGTAGTCGATGGGAAGCAGAGCGATTTGATGAATTGAGTAAAAATTTCGGAAGCTCGGAGTACCCGTAGACAGAAACAGGGAGGTTGACACCATCTGTGACTGTATTGATAAGGCTTGCATACTCGGGGGATCTCGGCTCAGCATGGCTGTGTCGGATCAACGGGAAAGTAGCAGTTCGCGACTCTGTATTTCCCGTCTGTCCTATGGGTGTAATTTCACTCGGGAGTAGTTATTCAGCAGGACGCGGTCGCGTCGAGGCAGGCTCAATTGGTCACTTGGAGACTCGCCGAGAAGATCGACGCAAGCAACGTGGGCAGTGGTCGCGTCAAATCCAGTGCAAAGTCGCAACCAGGTGAACGATTGCACCTTTGCAAACAACGTATTTGCGGGACTGGTCGCGTCCCAAGAGTGAGAGATTTCACCGTACAGATGCAGTCCAATGAGTAAACACAGATCTGTCCTAATGACTGGCCGTCGGTCGAGGATTGTCGTACAAATTGTGGACTGCACTTACTTCGAGACAACCGAGAGCCAAGCCCGCGTGATTTCACATTTTTGCATACATTGGGAATTTCGAGTACAGATTCACGGAGATGGCATACTATTCCGGTTCAAATGACCGGAGATCGCAGGCTGCCCGCTTGGAATACCGATATGCGGTCCTTGATGCCCGCCTTGTCACATACATCATTGCATGCCATGCAGCCATGGACCACATACATAAACGGAGTCGCCTTTATGGCTCACACTCACTTATCGCAGCACTATGGACGCAGAAAAGCTCAATGCTGAAGATCGACTCGATCCCGCCTCGCACCAAGCAATTGGCGCTGTACCAAGCAAGGAAGTGTCGAGGGAATTGTCAGCTCATTCCACGCTAGAGGTAAGTCGATAAGTGCGTGCAGACACGAGCTGAATCATGAGACTGAGGATTCCGCACGCAAGAATACAGGTCTGCTTTCTCAGCAAGGGCTGCCGCTTTCTTGGAGGTCGCTGTCCGTTCGAGGGGTTGGGGGGAAAGATGATCACGTTTATCAGCCCGACCTTGGCTCGATCATCACTCCCTGGGTCGGTCTCAAAGCTAGGAAACGGGCCGCCAAACTTGCCGCCCAGCGTTCGAGTATCGAAGCGGGGGAAGGCATGGCATGGACGAAGGGAATGTCGAAGCCGGGCAAGAACGAGCCGGGTCTTCGTCCTGGTGAGCGCTATCTTCTCAAGGACTTTAACGGACTTCTGCGCCCGGGTGAGATGATGCTTGTTGTCGGCAGGCCCGGATCAGGCTGTTCGACCCTGCTGAAATCGTTGGCGGGCTTGACTGGGGCGTACGCTGGTGTTGAGGGGACAGTGCAGTATGGACATCTGGAGAGCGGATCAAAGGAGATGAAGCCATACCAATCACTGGTCTGCTTTAACTCAGAGGAAGACGTACACGACCCCAATCTGACCGTTGGACGAACCATGGACTTCGCGACTCGCACTGAAACAGTCTCCGAGAGCGCCCGAGTTCCCGGAACAGCAAGAGAGCACCGAGACAGGATGAAATCCGATCTGCTCTCCGCCTTTGGCATATCCCACACCCACGACACCAAAGTAGGGGATCAATACGTGCGAGGAGTCTCGGGTAAGTTCTGACCGCTGTAATGACCGCTGACATCAGGGGGCGAACGACGACGAGTCACTATTGCTGAAGCGTTGACGGTCGATGCTGCTATCTATTGCTGGGATAACGCTACGCGTGGCCTCGATGCCAACACCGCCTTATCGTTTGCACGGAACCGTCGGTCCGCCAGCGATAGCGAGGGGAAAATCAACGTTGTCAGTCTATATCAGGCGGGAAATGCCATCTACGACCTGTTCGATAAAGTGACTGTGGTCGCAGAAGGCCAAGTCATTTATTACGGGCCTCGTCAACAGGCTCGTCGGTATTTCGAGAATCTTGGGTTTCAACATCTAGATGGCGCGAACACGGCCGATTACTTGACCGCTGTCACTGCTCTTGCGGAACGCAGAGTTCTACCCAATTTCATCGGAAAGGTGCCCAACTCGGCGTCCGAGTTTGCAGCAGCTTTCCGTTGCTCTGGTATAGCTGCTAGCATGTATGCTGAACTGGACGCGCATGCTGCCAGCACTGCCGAAGTCACTAGTCAAACAGCCGTCGTGCTCCAGAATAGAGACCAGAGACGCAACAAAGGGGTTTCACGACAATCACCCTTTGTCGCAAACTATGTTGTTCAGCTCAAGGCTGCTCTGATCAGGGAGTATCAACAACGATGGGCTGATAAATGGTTAGTTCTCCTCTTGACTAACACTGATCGTACAGGTCGTTCTGGCTTCGTCAAGTATCGACATTTCTACTAGCTTGGATGACGGGGTCGGTGTTTTATCAGATACCTCAGACCACAGCTGGTCTGGTAAGTCTACACATGCAAGTCAAGCTGATGTTAGTTTCTCCGAGGCGGAACTATCTTCTCGACTCTGATTTGTACGTCGATCATTGAGAACGGCCAGAGATCCTGACTTATAGATCCAATCATCATGGCCTTTTCCGATGTCCAGACAGCATTTCGAGGTCGCCCCGTTATTGGCAAGCAGAAAGCATACAGTATGTACCGTCCATCGACTCTCTTTATCGCGCAAACGCTTGCCGACATGCCGATACTCTTTGTTCAGCTTGTCATACTCGACGTTATCGTCTACTTTATGTCTGGTCTCCAACCTGACGCCGGCAAATTCTTCACTTTTCTCTTGTTCTCCTTCATCCTTACAGGGTCGATCACTGCGTTCTTTCGGGCTGTCGGGTACGCGGTGGGCAACTATAATGATGCGACCAAAATTACGGGCGGGGTCTTCACCGCATTCGTCGTGGTGAGTTGGCTTGTTCTGCAGCTTGGAGAACGAAATTCGAGAAGGATATGAAAAGGAGGATAAGAGAGGGAGGAAGGATGAAGAAGAATGAAGAAAGGCACATACTGAATCCTGCTAATGACCAGTATTCCGGGTTCGTTCTATATCAGCCGAGTATGCATCCGTGGCTATCCTGGATAAGATGGCTCAACCCGATGTACTACAGTATAGAAGCTGTCCTATCGAATGAGTTGGAGGGGATCGTCTTCGATTGCGTACCTCGACAGCTGGCTCCCTTTGGTCCCGGATACGCTGGCGGTCCAGCCGGATGTGCTATCACTGGTGCCGAACCTGGTACGACCTTTGTCACCGGTACCGCATATCTCGAATCTGCGCTTGGATTCTCTACATCGCATATCTGGCGAAATTTTGGGATTGTGATGGCATGGTGGATTGCCTATGTCGTCCTCGGCTGTATTGCCATCGAGAATGTCCCGGCTGCTGGCTCTAGCAGGGGTGTGACATTGTTCAAGATCAGTACCGAGACCGAGGCCGAGGAGACTCTGGCAAAGCCCGCGTCCGCAGAGCAAGCAACGCCCGAGATCGCGACGAACGCCGGAACGTGAGTCAGAAGACGGGGATATATCTAATCATGCAGTACGTTTACCTGGAAAGATTTGTGCTACACAGTCAAGGCGAGCGGCAAGGAGCTACAGTTGTTGGATAATGTTTCTGGCTACTGTAAATCAGGGACGCTTACTGCTTTGGTAGGTCCGAAGCCCCTTCTCACACCAAGGCTGACTTACAGATGGGATCTTCCGGGGCGGGCAAAACAACTCTGATGGATGTCTTGGCAGCGCGAAAAGATGAAGGTATCATCACAGGCGAGGTTCTACTGAATGGCCAATCCTTGCCGATGTCCTTTCAGCGGACGACTGGGTATTGCGAGCAACTCGATGTTCACTTGCCTACCGCCACCGTTCGCGAGGCTCTACAGTTCTCTGCTCTACTGCGACAGCCTCGCAAATATTCAAAACAGGAAAAGCTACAATATGTTGAGACAATCATCGATCTTCTTGACTTACGCGAGCTGTCTGACGCATTGGTGGGGTCGCCAGGAGCGGGCTTGGGTGTCGAACAGCGCAAGCGTCTTACTATCGGAGTCGAGCTCGTTAGTCGACCGTGAGTCATCTGCGCATTCTTGCCGAGTAATACTCACGCACAGAACCTTGCTCTTTCTCGACGAGCCTACATCTGGTCTCGATGGACAAAGCTCGTTCATGATACTACAATTCCTAAAAACTCTTGCTGCTCATGGGCAATCGATCCTATGTACTATTCACCAACCCAGTGCGGCCTTGTTTGCCGAATTTGATCAATTGCTCTTGTTGAAAGGTGGCGGAAAGGTCAGTTTTTGATAGAGCGGGGTAGGTGCTAATAGAGCAGACAGTATACTTTGGTGCCGTCTCCGATATGGGTACCTACTTCACCGACAACGGGGTCCCGGTCCCTCAAGACACGAACCCAGCAGAATTCATGATTGACGTCGTTTCCGGTGATAAGTCCAGGGGCAGAGACTGGGCAAGGATTTGGCTTGAATCCGCTCAACGCCAGGATCGCATGGCTGAGCTCGATGCATTGTCCAAATCGGAACCCGAGACATCGGCAAAACAGGATGACGAGTACGAATTCGCCTCCCCGTTCTCGATCCAGATCAAAATCGTTTGTGAAAGGGCCTTTGTACAGGTCAGTCTCTATCGAGTATGACGAGCACAACGCTGATTCATCAGCTATGGCGGGACGTCGAATACGTGATGAACAAGTTTCTATTGCACATCAGTATGTCTGCAATCTTTTCCTGTGGGCAAAGTTGACATAACAGCTGTCGGATTACTGGTTGGGTTCAGGTGAGACAGAGAAAGACTTGCGGAGTGCTGACTGCCAGTTACTGGAAGATTGGGAATTCGTATGCCGACCTTCAGACTCGAATGTTTGCCGTTTTCAATTTCGTCTTTGTCGCTCCCGGTGTCATGGTCCAAACTCAGCCTAAATTCATCGCTAATCGAGATGTCTTTGAAAAACGAGAAAAGAAAGCCAAGACATACTCCTGGGTTGTCTTTTGCATCGCCGAAATCGTCGCCGAGCTACCGTATCTCGTGATTTGCGCAGCTCTCTTCTGGTGTTGTTGGTGCGTACCATATATTTAGCTTTTTATCTATCGCTAACAAGCAGGTACGCTACTGCCGGTCTTGACCTATCTGCGGGAGCTGCGGGACCCGTCTTCTTGACCATGTTCTTCTACGAGATGCTCTATACTGGAATCGGTAAGTGTCTCGGTCAGGCTTGGGCTGACACTACAGCCCAATTCATCGCTGCCTACTCGCCAAATGCACCATTTGCCGCCCTCCTGATCCCGGTGGTCATCGCAGTCCTGGTGACATTCTCGGGAGTCCTCATCCCTTACAGTCAGCTCACCGTTTTCTGGAAGTACTGGCGTAAGTCGCATCTGCTATCTTGGCTGATACGCCAGTGTATTACCTCGACCCATTCAAGTATCTTCTTGGAGCCCTTGTGTCATTCACAACCTGGAACGAGGAGGTAGTATGCACCGACTCGGAGTACGGATACTTTGACCCGCCTGCGGGCATGACATGTGGCTCGTATCTGTCCGACTTCATGCAGCAGGCAACCGGCTATTTGGACAACCCAGTATGTACAGATCATTCTCAGGTCCTATGTTTATACTGACATTTCCAGGAGGCTACCACCATCTGCCGATACTGCGGGTACAAGAATGGGCAGGAATACCTCGCCGATCTCAACCTGCCCAGGCAGGTATACGCGTGGCGTGATGCAATGATTACTCTGTAGGTCTGCTGATCATTGAAATCTGTAAAATTTGGCTGATTGCGGCAGGTTGTTTTGTGCAAGCTCATATGCGCTTGTCTTCTTACTACTCAAGTTGCGCAGCAAGAGATCGAAGGTAGCAGAATAGCGCTCAGTCGAAGGAGTCATTCTCAAATGACAACTTGTTGGAGATGCATACCCTAATACGCCTCCTCAGCATTGCCGTCGCTCTGTCGACTCTTGCGGCGATGATTTCAGATGCCGTCCACATCGAGCTGTAGTTACTACTGCTGTGATGACCGTCGTGACGCAAGCGCCGTCGATAAGAAGGACTTCACATGTCTAATGAACACTACGCATCCCATCTGGCATACCGAAAGAATGCCGATCGCCGGCAAGGTGTCTCGTTGGCACCTTGAGCATAGAGACCGATGTGAACACCTGTAAAAAGAGGAACGAAGGCTGAAGACGGTACGCTTCCTAGCCAGTGCTTGTCGCCTTTGACCTGATAAGCAAAGTCGTATTGGTGCTTGGCAGCTGTGATAAACAAAGTGACTGGTTCGCCAGCTGGGATCGTCTCGGAGCCGACCGTTTCCTGCATTGTTAACGTCATCCGTTCATTGGGGAAACTTGGACTAACTTGAATGGTAAGCGATTCGTCAGGTCTTCGAAACACGATACACAATCCGCCTTTCCCGTCGCCTCTGACACCGATAGCAGCGTATATAGAGGTGGAAAGCCATACAACCGTACCGGCCTCTTCGCCAGAGCGCAAAGGGTCGAAAGAAACCTCGGTCGACCACGCCATATCGAATCGTGTTTGTTTTTGCAAAAGTACCGATGGAGAGTGTTCTACCTTGATGTCGTGTGGGCCTCCTCGAAGAGCTAGATATCCGGGCCTTTCGGTAAGACTGTGAAAGTCGCGCAAAGGTACTCGAATTCGATACCAGCTGATTGCCAGGCCTGAGAGTCAGCGATAGTGTACCAAGCGATTGTACCTACTCTTCTGATCGAAATTGTCGACGAAGCTGGTGGCTTCAGGATTAAAAGTCAACCCTTCGGCCTTGCCAACGAGCTCGATGGGTTTTCTATTGTTGACTACTGGCCAGCCATCCACCCATTCCACGGGGGCCATGAAGCTTTCCCGACCAAGATGAGTGGGCATTCCCATTGCTCCACCCACCTCCCTCGCCTTGAAGACCGGTCGGACGCCGAGAAAGACGGCCATCCATCTTCCATCGTCGCCCTCAATGAGATCCATATGACCAGTGTTTTGGATATCGGGATGGTCGTGATTGTATATAACGGGATTGACACCTTCGGGTGGATGGTCAAAGGGGCCCATGGGTGATTTACTTCGATAGACGCATTCTGACATGTCAGCACCGGCCAGATATTAGAACGTGAGTTTGACTCACCTCGATGTCCTCCCTGGGTTCCGCCCTCGGCTGTAAAGAAGTAGTACCATCCATCCCGTTTCAAAATATGGCATCCTTCCGCTACTCCAAGATCCGAAGCTTTCGCCAGGACCGGTTCGGTGAGCGAAGAACCCGTTGCGAGATCAATCTCGTTGATCCATGATTGGATTCTTGGATTGCCGTCGATTGGCGGAGCCGAGAAATCGAAGCGGGTCACGGTCTGGTAAACTTTACCATCGTCGTCGAATAGAAGCTATCATCAGCCGGCTAGAGCACAACATGAGGATGGCTTACATCCTGATCAAATCCGACCTCCTCGAAGTAGACGGCGTTCGACCATTTCGAATCATCAAAGACGTCGTCGCTAGACACGTAAAATCCGCTTGATATAATATCGGGTCCAGCCTATCATACTTAGCGAGAGATACCAGTGTATTCAAGTTGTATCTACCTCGCTTATCCTCAACCGCCAGAAGCATGAACAGATCATGTACCATCTTCCTTTGTTGTATCGGAAAGTAGGAGCCCAAAGACCCCCCGAGCTCTCGACGGTCCGCATATCTACGCCCTGGGATCGTCGATTGATTGCATGACCGATGAGCTTCGAGTCAGCCATAGACTAAGAGTTTTGCAATGAAGTTACTCACTTTCCAGTTGACAAGATCAGTGCTGTGGTATATGGGTAGTCCCGGGAAAAACTCGAACGTCGATGTCGACACGAAGTAGCCTTGCCCCGGTACAAAGCATATCGATGGGTCGGGATTGAATCCGGGAAGTGTTGGATTGCGATATGTGTTGCTCCTCACAATGTCCTGATTCATGGCGAATGTCCCTCGGCGAGTCTACAAAGATGTGTGATTTAGGCTGAGCGATAATAGAGGTGAATGAATTGTGCGGAGGTCTCCCAAGTGCGGCGAACATCGTGAAGGCGTCGACAACGATGACCTAACGCTCGCCAAGCTCCCGGCTATGGCTATGCTCCGAACATAGTCCAGTACAACCGATCAAGCGGGCTAGAGAAGGACGAGAAATGATGTTGTTTGTGCGGAGGAAGAAATGTCGGAATCTTCGCAGCCTTCCGGGGAAAC
>Ga0265780_10003569_pt1 | contig 20404 bp, 19 predicted proteins | sample P1T30metagenome_FD_192432 | JGI IMG/M metagenome (GOLD analysis project Ga0265780, IMG submission 192432) | Plant litter microbial communities from East Loma Ridge, Irvine, California - P1 T30 | ecosystem: Environmental > Terrestrial > Plant litter > Unclassified | place: USA: California...
CAAGATCGCCCCCCACTACGTCAAGCCGCTGCAGACGACGATGCCGATCTTCTCGACGTTCTCCGGCATCCTCAACGCCCCGCTGCGCATGCTCACGCACAAGCAGCGCAGCACGAAGGAGCGCGGCGCGCTCCTCATCAAGGTCGGCATGACCATGTACGACTCGTTCTCGCGCGACGGCGGCTCGGTGCCCCGGCACAAGTTCCTCGGGCGCAAGGCCGCGCTGGCCGAGATGCCGCACCTGAACAAGGACCTCAAGTACACGGGCACCTACTACGACGCCTCCGTGCACGAGCCCGAGCGCCTCGCCCTCGACGTGCTCAAGGACGGCTTCGCCGCCGGCGACAACGCCCGCAGCGCCAACTACCTCGAGGCCGCGGGCACCGCGGACGGCGGCGTCGTGCTCCGCGACGTCGTGACCGGCACCGAGTTCACCGTGACGGCCGACGTCGTCGTGAACGCGTCCGGCCCCTGGACCGACCTGACGAACGCGGCGCTCGGCGCCGAGTCGCAGTACATGGGCGGCACCAAGGGATCGCACATCGTCGTCGACAGCCCCGAGCTGCTCGAGGCGACGAACGGTCGCGAGATCTTCTTCGAGAACAACGACGGCCGCATCGTGCTCATCTACCCGCTGAAGGGCCGCGTGCTGATCGGCACGACCGACCTCGAGGCCGACATGGCGGAGCCCGCGGTCTGCACCGAGGAGGAGGTGGACTACTTCTTCGACCTGGTGAAGCACGTCTACCCCGACATCGAGATCACGCGTGACCACATCGTCTACCGCTACTCGGGCGTGCGCCCGCTGCCGAAGCACGACGACCTGGCCGCCGGCTTCGTGTCGCGCGACTACCGCATCGTCGAGACCGAGGTCGCCGAGCTGCCGACGTCGAAGGTGCTCAGCCTCGTCGGCGGCAAGTGGACGACGTTCCGCGCCCTCTCCGCGCACCTCTCGACCGAGGCGACCACCCGCCTGGGCGTGACCCGCACGGTCGACACGACGGGCATGCCCATCGGCGGCGGCAAGGACTTCCCCACCACCGACGCGGCCCGCACCACCTGGGTCGCGGCACACGCCGACGGACTCAGCCGCGAGCACGTCGACCGCCTGCTGACGCGCTACGGCACCCGCGCCGAGAGCGTCATCGAGGTGCTGCTCGACCAGCCGTCCGAGCCGCTCGCGAGCGACCCCGGCCTCACCACGGCCGAGATCGCGTACTTCGCCGAGCACGAGGACGCCGTCCACCTCAGCGACGTCGTCCTGCGCCGCACGAACCTCGCGTTCGTCGGCGGGGTGACGATCGAGCTGCTCAGCGAGATCGCCGACGTCCTCGCGTCGACCCTCGGCTGGACGGCCGACGAGCGCGAGGCCGAGATCGAGGCCACCCTCGACGTGCTGCGCACGTCGCACGGCGTCGAGGTCGGGTCACAGCACGTGCCGAGCGGCACGCCCGTCGCGACCTCCCCGGCCGCGTAGGAGGCGCCTCCTGCGCCGTCCGCGCGCGTCGCGCTCCTGACCCGGCACGCCGCGCACGGACCACGAGACCCGCCCGCCCCCTCGGGGACGGGCGGGTCTCGTGCGTCCGGACGGTGCGGGCCCCGGCCCTGCGCCTAGACGGTGGTGGCGTCGTCGACCTCGCCGACCAGCTCCTCGATGATGTCCTCGAGGAACAGCACGCCGGTGGTCTCGCCCATCACCGAGACGGCGCGGGCGACGTGTGCACCGCTGCGGCGCATCGACGCCAGGGCGTCCTCGAGGTCGGCGTCGTGGGGCACGGCGCCGAGGCGGCGGACCCGCTTGGCGGGCACGGGCGCGTCGAGGACCTCGGTCGAGGTGAGGTCGAGGACGTCCTTCAGGTGCAGGTAGCCGGTCGGCTGCCCGTCGTCGTCGGTCAGCACGTAGCGCGAGTAGCCGTGCTCGGCGACCGCGCGCTGCACGTCGCGCGGGGTCGCCCCCGGCGCGAGCCGCACCATCTCGGCCACGGGCACCTCGACGTCGCGCACCTTGCGGGTCGTGAACTCGAAGGCGGCCGACAGCGTGCCCGACGCGTCGGACAGCACGCCCTCGCGGGTCGACTGCTGGACGATGTTCGCGACCTCGTCGAGCGTGTACGTGCTCGTCGCCTCGTCCTTCGGCTCGACCTTGACGAGCCTCAGCACGCCGTTGGCGACGCCGTTCAGCGACCAGATGACGGGCTTGAACACGGTCGCGACGAAGACGAGCGGCGGCGCGAGCAGCAGGGCGGCCCGGTCGGGCACCGAGAACGACAGGTTCTTGGGGATCATCTCGCCGACGACGACGTGCAGGAACGTCACGAGGAGCAGCGCGACGACGAACGCCACGACGCCGATGGCCTCGGGGGTCAGGGGCGTGGCCGCGAGCGGGATCTCGAGGAGGTGGTGGATGGCCGGCTCGGACACGTTCAAGATCACGAGCGAGCAGACGGTGATGCCGAGCTGGCTCGTGGCGAGCATCAGCGTGGCGTGCTCCATGGCCCACAGGGTCTTCTTCGCCGCCTTGCTGCCGGCCTCGGCGCGCGGCTCGATCTGCGACCGCCGCGCGGAGATGACCGCGAACTCGGCGCCGACGAAGAAGCCGTTGACGATCAGCAGCACGACGAGCCAGATGATGCCGGGCAGGTACTCGCTCATCGCGACAGGTCCTCTCGCAGTCCGGCGACGACCCGGTCGTGGTCGGTGGGCGCGGGGGCGGAGTCGCCCTCTGCGGTGTCAGGGGCGGTGTCCGGGGCGGGGTCAGGGGCGCCGGAGGCGGTCGGCATCTCGGCCGGGGACGGCACGAACCGCAGGCGCTCGAGTCGTTGCCCGACCACCCGCTCGACGCGCAGCGTGCCGGTCTCGAGCGAGACCTCGTCGCCCACCTCGGGCAGGCGGTCGAGCCGCTCGGTGACGTAGCCGGCGACGGTCTCGTAGTCGCCGTCGTCGGGCACCCGCACGGCGGCGCGCTCCCAGAGCTCGTCGGGGCGCAGCGACGCGTCGAAGACGACGGTGCCGGACGACCGGACGATGCCCGCACGGGCACGGTCGTGCTCGTCCTCGAGCTCGCCGACGAGCTCCTCGACGAGGTCCTCGAGGGTGACGAGGCCCGCCGTGCCGCCGAACTCGTCGGCGACGACGGCGATCTGGAACCCCTCTCGGCGCAGCAGGCCGAGCAGGGTGTCGACGCCCATCGACTCGGGGACGAACCGGGCGTCGGAGGCGAGGTCGAGCGCCGCGGCCCCGGCCCTGGCCTCAGGGGGCAAGGCGAACGCCTGCTTGACGTGCACGACCCCGACGATGTCGTCGCTGTCGTCGCCGATCACGGGGAACCGCGAGAAGCCGCTCGCGAGCGAGGTCTCGACGACGTCGGCCGCCGTGTCGGTCGACCGGATCGTCGTCATCCGCACCCGGGGCGTCATGACGTCGACGGCCGTGTGCTCGGAGAACCGGAGGGTGCGGCCCAGCAGCGTCGCGTGGTCGCTGTCGAGCATGCCCTCGAGGGCGGATCGTCGCACCAGCGAGCTGAGCTCCTCCGCCGACCGGGAGCCGGACAGCTCCTCCTTCGGCTCGATGCCCATCTTCCGGATCGCCGCGTTCGCGGTGTTGTTGAAGAGCAGGATGACCGGCTTGAACACGGCCGTGAAGGTCGCCATGAACGGCACGACGAACTTCGCCGTGGCCAGGGGCAGGGCCAACGCGAAGTTCTTGGGGACGAGCTCGCCGACGACCATCGAGAACAGGGTCGCGATCACGATGCCGACGACCGCGCCGATGCCCGGGATGACGGCGGCGGGCACGCCGAGGCCGCTCAGCGGCGACTCGAGCAGCGAGCTGATCGCCGGCTCGAAGGTGTAGCCGGTGAGCAGCGTCGTCAACGTGATGCCGAGCTGGGCACCCGACAGGTGGGTCGACGTGATGCGGAGCGCCTTGATGGTCGGCGCGAGGCGCTTCTCGCCGCGGGCCTGGCGCGCCTCGAGGTCGTTGCGGTCGAGGTTGACCAGCGCGAACTCGGACGCGACGAAGAACCCGGTGCCGACGGTCAGGACGAGGCCGACGGCGAGCATCGCCCACTCGTTCACTGCGCCCCTCCTCGCTGCTCGACGACGCCGGTGGGCGTCGGGGCGGGGAAGGGCGCGGGCATGTGAGAGGGAGGGTCGTCCATGCGGCGATGGTAAGGAGGCGCGCCGTGCCGATGCTGTGAACGTGCAGGCCCTGCAGGTGGGGCCGGCCGCCACCGCCGCGAGCGGCTGCGGGGGCGACGGCGGGAACCTCTACGCTGGGAGCCGATCGATCGGAGACACCCGCAGTGACTGACATGAGCCTCCGGCTGCCGACCCGGCGCTTCCGCGCCGTGTTCGCGCTGGGCACGCGACACGCGGCGACCCTGCCGCTGCCGACCTCGCTCGGCAAGCCCAACCTCTTCGGCGAGTGGGACGACGAGACCGAGCTCAGCAGCCTGTACGTCGGCTTCGGCACCGGCCAGGTGCACCTCGACGCCATGACCCACGGGGTCGAGCACCACTTCCACGACGCCGCGGGCGACGACTCCGACACGAGCCCGTGGGGCCCGGGCGACACCGCCCAGGTCGTCGCGTGGGCGACCGCGCTGCTGACCGACCTGCAGGCCCTGATGCCCGAGCTCGTCGACGACGTCGACGACGCGGCCGCCTGGCACGACGCCGGCTTCGACCTGTGGGTCTGCGAGGTCGAGGAACCGACGCACCTCGACCTGGTCGAGGTCGACATCGAGGGCGAGCTGCTGACCCTGCCGTGGCTCGGGGCAGGGCACGTCGAGCACGACCACGTCGACGAGGCCCCCGACGACGTGCGCGAGCACCCCATCGCCCTGCTCTGGGCCGCCGACGACCTGCGCACGCCCGACCAGCCGATCGCCGAGGCGTGGCTGACGCCGGGCACGGAGCAGACCGTGACGCGCGCAGTGGCGGGCGTCGACTGGGCCGCGGTCGGCATGCCCGCCGACGAGGTGCTCGCGTGGTTGGAGGGCATCTACCTCAACCACCACGTGCTGCCCGACCCCGCCGGCACCATCCTCACCGGCGTGCTCGAGCGCCTGGGCGGGATCGACGGGAACGACTAGGGCACAGGCCGGGCCGGCGGCTCAGGGCCTCGTCGCCTGCTCAGACGAAGTCGCCCGACTCCGACAGCGAGGGCTCCTCGGGCCCGGTGAGCTGGTAGTCGTGCACGTCGCGGTGCCTGACCTCCGCCTCCTCCTCGTCGCTCGGCCCCGAGCCGCGGAAGTCGTCGAGGGCCTGCTGCGAGACCCACCGTTCGACGACGTTGACGCGGCCGGGATCGACGATGTCGGGCGACAACGCGTAGTCGAGGCAGCCGGGTGCCGCCCGACCGGCCTCGACGAGGCTGACGCTGCCGGCGAGGTAGTCGTCGCGCAGCTCGGGATCGACGAGCAGGTGTCCGGTCACGATGATCATGGCCGCGAGTCAACACCTCGCTCCCGACAGCGCACGCCGTGACCGGGGGACGCACGAGGGCCCCACGACGAGTCAGCGGACCACTCCGGCGCGCCCGCCGTCACCCGAGGAGGGACGTCAGCTCCGCCACCACTCGTCGACCGGGCTCGCCGGCACGCGCCGCTTGTGCTGGGTGGCGAGGTAGCGCGCCTCGATCAGCTCGGCCGTCGCGTCGGCCACGTCGCGGCCCTCGAGGTAGTCGTCGATGTCGGCGTAGGTGAGGCCGAGGTTGGCCTCGTCGGTCTGCCCGGGGGTCTCGTCGAGCAGGTCGGCCGTCGGCGCCTTCTCGTACAGGCGGGCCGGGGCGCCGAGGTGCGCGAGCAGCGCCTTGCCCTGGCGCTTGCTGAGGCCGGTGAGCGGCACGAGGTCGACGCCGCCGTCGCCGTACTTCGTGAAGAAGCCGGTGAGCGCCTCGGCCGCGTGGTCGGTGCCGACGACGAGAAGGCCCGCCTCGCTCGCGATCGCGTACTGGGCGACCATGCGCGTGCGGGCCTTGACGTTGCCCTTCGCGAAGTCGCTGAGCGGCGTGCCCGTCGCCTCGAGGACGTCCTGCGTCGTGCCGTCGACGCCGTGCTGGATGTTCACGGTCAGCCCCTCCGCGCCGTCGATGAAGCCGAGGGCGAGCTGCGCGTCCTCCTCGTCGGCCTGCACCTTGTAGGGCATGCGGACGGTCACGAGCTCGGCCTCGCCGCCGTCGCGGCGGACGCCCTCGACGGCGAGCTGGCAGAGGCGCCCCGCGAGCGTGCTGTCCTGCCCGCCGCTGACGGCGAGCACGAAGCCGGCGGCGCCGGTCGTCTCGAGGTAGTCGCGGAGGAACGCGACCCGGCGCTCGACCTCGGCGGCCGGGTCGATCTCGGGACGGACGGCGAGCTCGGAGATGATGGTGGCCTGCAGCGCTCTCATGCGACGACTCTAGCCAGCCCCCGCGGCCGCGGCACGTGCAGCTCGGCGCCGGTGCCGGTGCCGGTGCCGGTGCGCGACTACGTCGACGCCGACACGGCCGTGTCGGCGCCGGGGACGGGCCGCCCGGCCACGGCGAGCACCGTGGCGATCGTGCGCGGGTGGGCCAGCACCCTGAAGTGGCCCCCGGCCGGCAGCTGCACGTTGTCCGCGCCCTCGAGCACGCTGCTCTCGGGGATGTGCGGGTCGAACTCTCCGTAGATCGAGGTGATGCGCTCGTTCACGGCCCGGTCGCGGGCGAGCATCAGCGTCGTGGCGTCCCGCGGCGAGAAGGCACGGAGGCTGGGCAGCACCAGCCAGGTCGCCCAGCGTGAGCCGCTGAACGGCGTGCACACGGCCACCATGCGGTCGACCCTGTGCGTGTCGTCGAGCAGCGCCATCAGGTACTTGCCGACCAGCCCGCCCTTGCTGTGGGCCACGACGACGACGTCGCGCAGGTCGTGCTCGAGCACGTAGGCGGCGACGTCGCGCGCCGTCGCCTCGACGGGGCGGCCGTTCCAGCCGAGCGACGTGATGACGTGCACGGGGTGGCCCTCGTCGTGCACCCGCTCGACGAGGGGGCGGAGGAACGCCCAGGTCTCCCAGATGCCCGGCAGCACGAGAACGGGTCGCCCGACGCCCGAGAGGTAGTCGTCGGCGCCCCGGGGCGACACGACGGCGCGCAGCTGCCACCACGCCGCGAAGGCGTAGTCCTGCAGCCACCAGACGCCGTGCCGCAGCGCTCGACGGAGCGAGGGGCGGGGCGGCCGAGGAGGCGCGGTCGGGTCGTGCGACATGGTCCCTGCAGAGTAGGGGGCCGGGAGGCCGCTGTCCGCGGGCGGTGCCGGGGGCGCGACCCGCGCCTCCCGCGTGTGAAGATGTGCCCGATGGACGAGCACGACGGCACCGGGGCGACACCGCCGGCGTTCCGACGTGCCGTGCACGGCGACGACCTCGACGCGGCCCGCGACCTCTACGAGACCCAGTACCCGGGCGAGGGGTTCCGGCTCGACCAGCTCGACCGCACCTTCGAGTACCGCTACGCGGCGACGGGCGACGCCGACCTGTCGCTGCGCACGTCCGAGTTCCGCGGGTCGGCCCGAGGCACGGCCGACGCCGTGCCCGAGTACGTCGTCTCGTGGCTCGTCGAGGGCCGCGGCGTCGTCGACGTCGGGCGCGACGAGGTCGCGTTGCAGCCCTTCGAGCCCCGGATCGCGCCCACCCGCGCCTACGCGTTCGACTTCGCCGACTACCGCCAGCGACTCGTGCACGTCGGCGCCGCGCACCTGGAACGCCTGGCCGTCGAGCGCGGCGACGTCGCCGACGGCCCCGTCACGTTCTTCCACGCGGCGCCCGTCGCCGAGGCGGCCCTGCTGCGGTGGCGGACCGTGCTCGCGGAGACGACGCCGGTGCTGCTCGACCCCGCCGCCCCTCCCCTCGCTCGGGCCGAGGCCGACCGACGGCTCGCGCTGGCGGTGCTCGACGCGTTCCCCCACGAGGTCGGGCAGGCGGCGCCCGTCGCCCTCGCCCCCGGGTCGCGACGCCTCGCCCTCGCCCTCGAGTTCCTCCACGCGCACGCCCACGAGCCGATCGGCGTCGCTGACGTCGCCGCGGCGGCCGACCTCAGCGTGCGCGGCCTGCAGGTGGCCCTGCAGCGGTCGCTCGACGTCAGCCCGACCGTGCTGTTGCGGCAGATCCGCCTCGACCGCGTCCGCGCCGACCTCGCCGTCGCGACGCCCGAGACCAGCACCGTCGGCGCCGCGGCACGACGCTGGGGGTTCAGCCACCTCGGGCGCTTCTCGGCGTCGTACCTCGAGCGGTTCGGCGAGCACCCGAGCGCGACGCTGCGGCGCTGAGGTGCCCCGCCGCCGACGGAGGCGTGCGGGCCGGGCCCAGAGGTGGCACCGTGGCAGGGTGACCGACCACCAGACGACCTCAGATCCCGCACGACCCGGACGCGGACGGACCGGCACCGTCGACGACGCGGCCCACGCCGTCCAGCCCGGCGGACGCGACCTCATGGGCCCCGTCGAGAACCTCACCCGCATCATGTGGACCGGCACCCTCTGGTTCGCCGCCGCGGTCGTGGCCGTGGCGCTCGCCCTCGGCGCCGTGCTCGTCTCCGGCTGGCGACCCGACGTGCTGTCGACGCCGGTCGAGACGCTGTTCTGGGTCGGCGCGTCCGTCGTCGCGCTCAGCCTCGGCCTGATCGGCTGGTCGGGCTGCCCGATCCTCGAGGTGAGCGTGCCCGTCGCCGACCGCAACAAGACGCGGACGATGCAGCTCGGCACGTTCAGCTTCCTCGTCGGCTCGGCGGCGGCGATGCTCGCCGTGCTGCTCGGCCCGGCCGGCTAGGGCGTTGCCGAGCCGCGCTCGCCACCGGTAGCATCGTCGAGCGATCGAATCGATTCGACGTGCCTCCTCCCCGACCAGAGAGACCCGATCGATGTCGACGACGTCCCCCCGGCCCGGCTCCCCCGCCGCTCCCGACCGCGAGAGCCGCCGCGCCCGGGTCGCCGTCGCGCTGCTGTTCCTCACGAACGGCGCGCTGATCTCGAACCTGCTGCCGCGCTACCCGGCGATCAAGGACGCCCTCGACCTGTCGAACGCGACGTTCGGCCTCGCCGTCGCCGCCAGCCCGGTCGGCGCCATCGTCGCGGGCCTCGCGGCCAGCTTCCTGATCCGCCGCTTCCGCTCGTCGCGCGTCGCCGTCGTCGGCACGGTCGTCGCCGCCGTGGTCGTGCTGCTCGCAGGGCTGTCGCCCGTCGGCGCGCTCTTCGCCGCGGCCCTCTTCGTGGTCGGCGCCCTCGACGCCATCGTCGACGTCGCCCAGAACTCGCACGGCCTGCGCGTCCAGCGCCGGTACGGGCGCTCGATCCTCAACTCGTTCCACGCGATCTGGAGCGTCGGGGCCGTCGCGGGCGGCCTGATGGGCGGCGCCGCGGCGGGCCTCGGGGTGCCGATCGGCCTGCACCTCGCGATCTCGGGGGTCGTCTTCGCCGCCGTCGCCGTCGTGTCGTACCGCCTGATGCTGACCGGGCCCGAGCCGGTCGACGAACTCGAGGAGGCGCCCGCCACCGCGGCCGAGGGCGTCGCGTCGTCGTCCCCCTCCGCCCCGGTGCCCGCGGCCTCCGCCGGCGACCGGACCGACGCCTCCTCGGGGTCCGGCATCGACGGCCTCGGCGCGGGAGCCGTCGCCCGCCGCTCGGCGGGGCGCCTCGCGACGTGGGGCGTGCTGCTGGCGCTCGTGCTCATCGCCGCCTCCGGGACCGTCGTCGAGGACGCGGGCAACACCTGGGCCGCCCTCTACCTGTCGGGCTCGCTCGGCGCCGGCGTCACCGTCGCGGCCCTCGGCTTCGTCGCGCTGCAGGGCGCCCAGTTCGTCGGGCGGATCCTCGGCGACGGGCTCGTCGACCGCTTCGGCCAGCGCGCCGTCGCCCGGGTCGGCGGTGCGCTGGTCTTCGTCGGCATGGGGCAGGCCCTGGCGTTCCCCTCGATCCCGACGACGATCCTCGGGTTCGCGCTCGCCGGCTTCGGCGTCGCGACCCTGATCCCCGCCGCCATGCACGCCGCGGACGCCCTGCCGGGGTTCCGACCGGGCACCGGCCTCACGCTCGTCAGCTGGCTGATGCGGCTCGGGTTCCTCGCCGCGCCGCCGCTGATCGGCGCGGTCGCCGACGCGACGTCACTGCGGGCGGGGCTGCTGCTCGTGCCGGCCGTGGGGCTCGTCGTGCTCGCGACGTCGGGGGTGCTCGCCGGGCGACGGCGAGCCTGACGCCTCCCTCGAGTTCGCCCGACGGACAGCGGCGGAGCAATCGCCAGGCGTCGCGGGTACGAACGAGGGGACAGGCCGCAGTCGCGGCCGAGGAAGGCAGGAACCATGACCGAGATCACCGCCCACCACGGGCTCTTCAAGGACACGAACCTCCACGTCGACGACACCGGCGGGACGGGTCGGACCGTCGTGCTGATCCACGGCTGGCCCCTCTCCGGCGAGTCGTGGAGCAAGCAGGTGCCCGCGTTCGTCGAGGCCGGCTACCGCGTCGTCACCTACGACCGCCGCGGCTTCGGGCGCAGCGACGCGCCGAAGACGGGCTACGACTACGACCACCTCACCGAGGACCTGCACACCGTGCTCACCGAGCTCGACCTGCAGGACGTCACCCTCGTCGGCTTCTCGATGGGCGGCGGCGAGGTCGCGCGCTACTTCACGAAGTACGGCACCGAGCGCCTGCACAGCGTGGTCTTCGCCTCCGCCGTGCCGCCGTACCTGATGAAGACCGACGACAACCCGGACGGCCCCCTCACCAAGGAGGCGGCGGCCGACATGACCGCCGGCCTCACCGAGGACGAGGACGCCTTCTACGACGAGTTCACCACCGGCTTCTTCTCGGTCGACGGCGTGCTCAAGGTGTCGGAGGCGGACCGCCAGGACGCCCTGCGCCTCGCGAAGCAGGCGAACAAGGCCGCCGCGCTCGAGGCCATGGCCTCGTTCGCGAACACGGACTTCCGCGAGGACCTCACCAAGGTCACCGTGCCGACGCTCGTGATCCACGGCGACGGCGACGCGACCGTGCCCTTCGAGGGATCGGGAGCCCGCACGCACGCCGCGATCCCCGGCTCGGAGCTGCACGTCATCACGGGCGCCCCGCACGGCGCGAACGTCAGCGACGCGGAGGAGTTCAACCGCGTGGTGCTGGAGTTCCTCGCGCGCTGAGGCCGACCGCAGGCTCGAGTCGCCGAACTGCGCCCCTGATCCGGCATCGCACCTCTCGTTCCGAGGGTGCAGCGCCGGATCGGGGGTGTCGTGCGCGGGGCCGGCGCCGCGGCGACCCGAGCTCGCTCAGTCGCGCGAGAGCCGGTGCCCGTCGGCGTCGAGGTGGTCGCGCCACGAGCGCCTCGCCCTCCAGCCGAGCAGTCGCTCCGCCTTCGCGCTCGAGATGCCGGAGGCGTCGACGCGGTCGAGCTCGCGCAGCTCGATCTGGTCGCCGTGGTGCTCGCGCAGGACGGCGGCGAAGTCGTGCGAGCCGGCGTTGTCGGCAGCGGCGATGTAGAAGACCTCGTGGCCGGGCAGGTCGGACTCGGCGGCGAGCAGCAGGGCGTCGGCCAGGTCGTCGGAGTCGATGTAGCTGCCGAAGTTGCCGCTGGTCGGCGACGGCTCGCGCACCAGCGGGCCGAGGTTCGCCTCGTAGTTGCCCTCGTCGTGGACCGTGCTCGGCCGGATCGAGATCGCGCGCAGGTCGGAGCGACGCACGGCGGCGTCCATCAGCTGCTCGCCGAAGGCCTTCGAGAGCGCGTACGGGTCCTGCGGGTGCAGCGGGTGGTCCTCGTCGACCGGGACGTAGTCCGGCAGGAACGGCCGCTCGGGGAAGAAGTTGCCGACGATGCTCTCGCTCGACACGTTGACGAAGCGCGGCACTCCGAACCGGACCGCCGCCTCCACCAGGTTGAAGGTGGACATCAGGTTCGTCTGGAACACGACGTGCGCCGGGTTCCCCGTCGGCTGCGGGATGGCGGCGACGTGGACGACCGCGTCGGCCCCGGCGACGACGGCGAAGGCGGAGCCCGCGTCGGTCAGGTCGGCCATCTGGTAGCGGCCCGGCACGACCTCGCCCGCGTCGAACACGGGCCGCACGAGGTCGACCCCGAGCACCTCGTGCCCGGCCTCGACGAACCGCCTGACGGCGGCGCGCCCGACCTTGCCGCGTGATCCGGTGATGACGACCTTCATGGTGCTGCCCCTCGACGAGCGGCTGCGCCGCCCGGCCGCTGTGCCGGGATCGTCCGCTGTGCCGACCTGCGTGACGCTACGCCTGGCGGGTCCCGCGGGCCCGCGGCAGCTCGTGACTCGCGGCCGTCGTCCGGATGCCCCGACACGACGGGACGCCCGTGCGTCCGTCCCGCCTGCTCACGCGTCCTCGTCGAGGAGGCGAGCGAGCTCGGGAGCGAGCGCCGACGACCACAGGTGGTGCACCCGCGACCAGGACCACAGCTGCCCGCCCACCCGGGCGGCGCCGGCGTCGATGTCCGGGAACGGCACGAAGACGCAGTCTCCCCGGCTCCGGACGAGCGCCTCCGTGGCCGCGTCCAGCCGGTCGATCTGCGCCCGGATGCGCGTGCGGCCGAGCCCCGCCGTCTGGGCGAAGCGCTCCATCGGCGGGATGCCCCCGACGAGGACGGGGCTGAGGACACGGCCCGGCCGCCGAGCATGGTCGAGCAGGCGGTCGAGATCCCGCGTCCACGCCCTCGTGGACGTCATCAGCAGGACGTCGCTGAAGCCGAGGGCGACGACGACGGCGTCGACGTCGGCGAGCGCGGCCGGAGGTTCGTCGGCAGCGTCGCGCACGGTGAACAGGCCTGCGCCCACCTCGATCCAGGTCAGCGGTCGCCCCCGGTGGGCGCTCACGACGGACGCGACCCTCGCCAGCGTGGTGAGGTCCTCGTCGAGGACCCCGAATCGGGCGGCGGCCGCGCTGCCGAGGTAGCCGACCCGGTCGGCCGTCGGGTCGAGGCGGGCCTCGTCGGCCAGCCCGGCGGCGTCGCCACGGCGCGCGGCCGGGAAGGTCCCCGTCCGGACGCTGTGCCGGAAGATCGCGAGGCGGAGGCGCAGCACCGGCCTGAGGACGTCCCACACCAGCTCCGTCGCCCGCATGCTCGTGACGCTACCCGCTCGGGAGGATCGGGGGCAGGTGATCCGCTCAGCACACCGCCGAGGCAGCGCAGCGTGGGCGGCGGACACGAAGGAGGCGCACCCTGGCAGGGCGAGGGCGCCCGCCCCCGCGAGACGCGCACCGTGCGCACCGACCCGGGAGGTACCCCGTGAAGATCACCTACGACACCGTCTCCGACTCCATCTCGTCGCCCGACCTCACCGCCGAGCAGTCGCGGGAGCTGCAGCGCGAGCTGTCGGCCGCCCTCGGCCGGAACGACCCGATCCGGACCGTCGCGGGTGTGATCCTCGCCCGCGCCCGCCAGCTCGAGGGCGACTAGGCGCGCAGCAGCGCCGGGGGTCTCGAGCTGGCGGGCGCGGCTGAGCTCGGGCGAAGGCGCTGTCACGGACCGCGCGCTCCTGGACGACGCTGACGCCGTCGACGTCGTCGAGCGGCCCCTGCCGCCTCCTCCGCCGCCTGACAACGGGCGCAGGCGGCGCGCGTATCGTCGGAGGCTGTCTCCCCGGGATCCCCCGTCCCGATGTACCCCGATGGCAGGCCGAGCATCTGCTCCCGCGCCCTGTCGGGAGGCACGGCGCCCCTGCCGGCCCGAACCGGCGGGGGCGTCCTTCGTTCGGGATCGAGCCAGGTGCGTGACGAACAGGGCCCGAGGGCATAAGGTCTTCGCCTGTCGGACGGCTTCCGGGCCGGTCGACATCAGGGGTACGAGGATTCGGGTCCTTCTCTCCTGTGGTGGGGCCGCCGCGTAGGGGTACGCGATGCCGGCCCCGCCCATGACGTCCGGGGGCGTCGGCCGGGCACCGGCCCGGCCACGAGCACCGCGACCTAGTACTCTGACCCCTGAGCGGCTCTCGAGTCCTCGACGCGACGCGACGCAGCACCGCAGCACGCACCACGCACCACGCACCACGCACCCGAAGGCCACCCCGACCCCGCATCCCGCACCGGGACGGAGAACGAGGACCAGATGACACCGCCCGGCGACGGCGATGCAGCCGACACCCTCCTCAACGGCCGGTACCGGCTGGGCGAGGTCATCGGCCGCGGCGGCATGGCCGTGGTCTTCCGGGCCTGGGACGAGTCCCTCGACCGTCCCGTCGCCGTCAAGGTGTTCCACGCCGGCCTCGTCGACATCGCCAGGCAGGAGGCGGAGCAGGGCGTCCTCGCCTCGCTGGACCACCACAACCTCGTCAGCCTCCTCGACGCCGGCGTCACACGGTCCCCCGCCGGCCCGGAGCGCTTCATCGTCATGGCGCTCATCCCGGGCCAGGACCTCGAGGAACGCCTCGCCGCCGGCCCGCTGGCCGCCCAGCACATCGCCGAGGTGGGCTACGACATGGCCGAGGCCCTCGACTACGTCCACGCGCACGGCGTCGTCCACCGTGACATCAAGCCGTCGAACATCCTCCTGGTCGACTACGGCAACCACAGCGACCGTGCCCGCGCGAAGCTCACGGACTTCGGCATCGCGCTGTCGGAGGAGCACGAGCGCCTCACCGCCGACGGCATGACGACCGGCACCGCCGCCTACCTCAGCCCCGAGCAGGCCCGCGGCGGCGACGTCGGCCCCGCGAGCGACGTCTACGCCCTCGGTCTCGTGCTGCTGCAGGCCTTCACCCGCCGACGGGAGTTCCCCGGCTCGCTCGTGGAGTCCGCGATCGCCCGTCTGTCGCGCGACCCGGTCATCCCCGAGCCCCTCCCGGCGCACTGGCGGCACGCCCTCTCGGCGATGACCGCCCAGGACCCGGCCGACCGCCCCACCGGGGCGGCGCTGGTGGAGCTGCTGCGCGACGTCGTCATCGCCGAGACGCGCGCAGGAGGCGCGGCGGGCGAGGGCAGGACGACACCGGCCGGCGAGACGGCCGACTCCCCCGTTCCCGAGTCCTTCGACACGCTCCCGGAGGAGGCCCTCGAGCGCGTGACCGCGATGGCGGCCCGCCTGCTCGGCGCGCCGATCGCCCTCGTGAACGTGCGCGACGAGGACCGCGTCTGGTCGCACACCCACCTCGACGAGGGCGTGGACGACTCCGCCCGCGACCTCTCGTTCAACTGGGGCTCGACGTTGCCCTCCGTGCCCGTGGTCATCGGCGACGGGCTGACGCACCCCGAGATGCAGACGAGCCCGCTCGTCACGGGGCCCCTCGGCGTCCGGTCCTACGTCAGCGTCCCGCTGACCCGGCACGACGGCCAGACCATCGGCACCCTCTCCGTGCTGGACGTCGTCCCCCGGGACGTCTCGGAGGCGGAGCTCGCCAACCTCGCCGACCTCGCCGCCCTGGCCGTCACCCAGCTCGAGCTGCGGCAGGAGTCGCTGCGCAGCACCAGCGACGCCCTCCCGCTCACCCCACCGACGCCTCCTGAGGTCAGCGGAGCCCGATGACCTCGGTCACGTCGACCCCCGCCCCTCGGGCGACGTGACACGAGCCGGGACCCTAGGACGCGCGGGCGCGCCTGGTCGGCCGGAACCGCAGGACGGCCCGCAACAGGGCGGTCGCCGAGCTCACCAGAGGGAGGTGCGTCCTGGGCCGGCAGTACTCGAACGGCTCCGCGAGGTCGTGCAGGTTGTTCCGGCGGGTGCTGTCCCAGTTCGCGTAGAGGTACGAGCTGCCGAGGACCTCGCGCACCGTCACGGGCACCCGGTCCCAGGACGTCGGACCGGCGACGAAGCGGGCACGCCCGGAGCGGATGTCCGCCACGGCCACCTGCGCGTCGACGACGCCCTCGGACGTGACGACGACGGTGATCCCGCTCCGGTCGCGGCCGACGAACTCGATGTGCTGATCCACGTCTCCCCTTCCCGGCGTCAGAGCGGTCGCCTCCCCAACCGTTCCTCCTGCGGATCCATTCCGAGAGTGCACGACGGCGATGCCGCCCGAACGGGGTCTGGACGCGACGAGGTCGTTCCTGGTCGGATGAGGCAGTGAACGAGACACCCGACTCTCCTCGAGACGTCCTTCCCCTGAGCCACGAGACCGAGACCCGGGTCCTCATCGTGCGAGCGGTCATCACCGCCCTGCGCACCCGCGCGTTCCACGAGACCGGCTTCGAGGTGGTCGCCGAGATCGCCGGCCTGCCCCTCGACACCGTGCGGCAGCTCTTCCCCCGCTGGGACGGCCTCGTCATGGCCGCCGTCGACCGCTGGAACGCCGAGCGCATGCAGCCGGTCGTCCCCCTGATGAAGGCCCACGGCACGGTCCGGTTCCTCCGGGGCATCGTCGAGCAGAACGTCCGGGACCCGTCGCTCATGCGCCTCCTCACGTCCTTGCTGAACGTGGCCGCGACGCCCGACCACCCGATGGCCTCGACCCTGCAGCACGAGTGGCAGAAGTTCCACGCCCTGATCCTGCAGGGCCTCGTCGCCGACATCGCCCTCGGCCGCGAACCGGAGACCATGCAGCCGGAACACGGTGCGGAACAGCTCATCGCCCTCTACGAGGGGCTGCAGATGCAGTCCATGGCGCGGCCGCGCATGGACCTCCTGGCCTCGTACGACCGGGCCGTGACGCGCCTCCGGGCCGGCTGGTCGCAGGACTACGTCGAGCAGGTCTGGGACCTCAGCGCCTAGCTGCCCAGCTCGGCGACCGTCCCGCCCGCGATGCGCAGCCGACGCTGCGCGCGACGGGCCACGGCCGAGTCGTGCGTCACGATGACCAGGGTGAGTCCTCGGTCGCGCCAGACGCCCTCGAGCAGGTCCATGATCTCGTCGCGCGTGGCCTCGTCCAGGGAGCCCGTCGGCTCGTCCGCGAGCAGCACGGTCGGCTGCTTCACGAGGGCCCGGGCGATCGCGACCCGTTGCTGCTGCCCCCCGGAGAGCTCGCTCGGCAGGTGGTCCGCCCGCTCCGCGAGACCGACGGACGCCAGCGCCGCCTCCACGGCGGCCCGGCGGTCCGCACGCGGCGTCGAGCCGTCCGCGAAGGCCGTCTCGACGTTCTCCGCGGCCGTCAGCGTGGGGACGAGGTTGAAGCCCTGGAACACGAAGCCGATCTCACGTGCCCGGACCGCGGCCAGGGCACGGTCCCCCGCGGCCGAGAGCTCCGAGTCGCCGAGCTGCACCGTGCCGCTCGTCGGGCGGTCGAGCGCGCCCAGCATCTGGAGCAGCGTCGACTTGCCGCCCCCGGTCGGCCCCTGGACGGCGACCATCTGCCCCGCGGGGATGACGAGATCCACCCCGTCGAGAGCCGTGACGGTGCGCTTCTTCTGCTGGTAGGTCTTCGTGACGGCGGTGAGCGTGTACATGGGTGCTGTGCCTCCGGAGGCGGTGGTCGGGTCGGTCTCGCCGGGCGAGGCCGGCAGAGCAGTCGAGGTCGAGGTCGAGGTCGAGGTCGAGCGGATCGATGTCTCGCGGGCGTCGGTCACGCGACGCTCCTCAGCGCCTCGGCGGGACGCAGGCGCGACGCCCGCCACCCGCCCACGGCCCCGGCGAGCAGACCGCCGGCGACGGCGAGGCCCACCGCGAGCAGCACGACGGAGGGCGTCACCGGCACGTGCAGGGCGACGTCGGCGGTGGCCTGGACCACCTGCTGGCCGAAGCCTCCCCCGCCGGCTCCCCCCGCGCCTCCTTCGCCGGCGGCGGCGCCCGCGCCGGGCCCTGCCGTCTCGGCGGCCGCCGCAGCGGACAAGGTCGGCGCCACGACGTTGACGACGAGCACGCCGAGCAGACCGACCGCGACTCCCGCGACGCCGCCCACCACGCCCGTGATGAGGGACTCGCCCGCCACCTGGCGGGTGATCCGGGCGTTGCTCCAGCCGATGGCCTTGAGCGTGCCGAACTCGCGGGTGCGGCGGCTGACGCCCGAGACGGTGAAGAGGATCGCGATGAGGAACGCCGCGGCGAGCACGACCACCGAGAGCCAGGTGCCCAGCTTCCCGATCAGGTCGGACGCGGTGGACAGCGAACCCGACACGCTCGACGCCAGGTCGGACTGCGTGCTCACGGTGGCGTCCGGGAGCGCCGTCTGCAGGTCGGCCTTCAGGGCGTCGATGCCGCTGGCACTCGCCGCCGTGACGGAGACGTCGCTGATCTGGTCGGTCAGCCCGCTGAGCGCCTGCGCGGTGTCGAGGGGCAGGTAGACGTCGGAGGCGGTGGCCGCGTCGGACGAGGTGGACGCCACGACCCCGATCACCGTGACGTCGGCATCCCCGACGGACAGCGTGTCGCCCACGGCGAGCTCCGCGCTCGTGGCGTAGGTCTGGTCGAGCACGACGACGTCGGCGCCCGCGTCGTCGGCGGTGAAGCTGCGACCGTCGACGAGCGAGGCGCTGGTGAGGGGCCCGACCGCGTCCGCGGCGGGATCGAGGCCGGTGACCGAGAACTGGTCGACGTCGAACGCGCTGCCGCCGGCGCCGTCGGCCCCGCCGGTGGGAGGCGCGGCCTGGGTGCCCGCGTCGGTGCCGCCGCCGGTCGCGTCGTCGGTGCCCGCGCCTCCTGCTGCACCCTGGGAGAAGTCGGGGAGCGTGCCCGAGAAGCGGGAGTTCTCGAGAGTGAGCGTCGCGGTCGCGGCGGCGACGCCGTCCACCCCCTCGACGGTCGTCAGGGCCGACGAGTCGAAGGTCGCGGCGCCGCGCGCGGCGGACAGCGTGCTCTGGGCGACCTCGGTGCTGCCGTCGTCGGCCGTCGTGCCGTCACCGGAGCCGAAGGCGAACCGCTGACCGGGGCCGTCGGCGCCCGGCTCGGCAGTCTGGGTGACGGTGACGTCGGTGCCGACGCCGTAGACCGACTCGAGGACGGACGACTGGGCGTTCTTCACGCCGGCCGCCACGCCGCTCACGACGATCACGAGCGCGATGGCGAGGGCCATGCCCGCCGCGATGATCACGGTCTGCTTGCGTCTGTTGCTCAGCTCTCTGAGCAGGTAGGTCAGGAACACGGTTCTCCTCGGTGCAGGGATCAGGACGAGGCACACGGTAGGGAACCCCGCCCTCAGCACCCGATGGCCCGCCCATGAGATCCCTATGACCGGTCCCGCCCGGGGCCACGACCCGAGATCGATCTGGTGCCGGACGACCGGCCGGCCCACGTCAGGGCTCACGCCCCGGCGGGCCACCGCACCGGCACGGACAGGCGACGTTGTGCGCCCGTCGCGCCCGCGCCTCCTCGGCCCTCGACGAGGTCGAGCAGCATGCCCGTCGCGACGCGGCCCAGCTCGTCGCCGTCGACGTCGATCGCGGGCACGCCGACGAGGCCGAGCGAGTCGACGACCATGCGCTCCGAGCTGACGACGACGCGCGAGGAGGCGGGCCGGTCGCCCAGCGCGAACATCAGCCCCAGCCCGATCGCGGTCGCGTAGGGCACGACGGCCGTGGCCCGCGCGTCGAGCACCGCCGGCGCGACCGACACCCCGGCCGCGAAGGTCGACGGGAACGGCCCGAGCCGCGTGAGCTCGGCACGGCCGTGCGCGGCACGGGTGACGGCCTCGGTCCGCTGGGCGTCCTGCCACGACCCCTCGGGGCCGCCGACGTAGACGAGGCGCTCGTGCCCGTCGTCGACGAGGCGCGAGACGAGCGAGCCGAACGCCGCGGCGGTGTCGGCCACGACCGACGAGAGCCCGGCGACCTCGCGGTCGACGAGCACGGTGGGCTTCGAGGAGGCGGCGGCCGCGACGACCTCGTCGGGACCGCGGGGTGCCACCACGATGAACCCGTCGACCTGGGCCGACAGCCGCTCGAAGGCGACGAGCTCGTCGGCGTGCGCCAGCGGGTGGACGGCGACCGTCAGCTGGACGTCGTGCTCGCCGGCCAGGGCCTGCGCGCCGGCGATGACGGGCGTGAAGTAGGCGTTCTCGAGGGTCGGCACGACGAGCGCGACGAGGCCGCTGCGGCCGAGGGCGAGCTGGCGGGCAGCCCGGTTCGCGACGAAGCCGAGCTGCTCGGCGGCAGCCAGCACCCGCGCGGACGTCTCGGGCAGCACGAGCTCGGGTCGGCTGAGAGCACGGGAGGCGGTCGCCTTCGAGACCCCGGCGAGCGCCGCCACGTCGGCCAGTGTCGACATGCGCGTCCCCTCCGTCGTCGTGTCTGCAGCGAGCCTAGGGGCACGGTCGGCACGGGTTTCACATGATCGTTACACGGGGTGGTCGACCTGCCCTCGGAGGCACCCTAGGGTTGATGAGACCGGTTGCACAACCGGTTGCACCGCCTCCTCAGCTCCGCCCCGCCGCCCTCGAGCGGCATCCGGCAGCACACGAGGCACCCGTACGACCGTCGTACCCCGACCGCCACGAAAGGCTCGTCGTGACCACTCGCAAGACCGCCCTGCTGCTGTTGCTGCCCGGGCTCGCCTTCCTGCTCGTCGGGTTCCTCGTCCCGTCGCTG
>Ga0265780_10003570_pt1 | contig 20398 bp, 14 predicted proteins | sample P1T30metagenome_FD_192432 | JGI IMG/M metagenome (GOLD analysis project Ga0265780, IMG submission 192432) | Plant litter microbial communities from East Loma Ridge, Irvine, California - P1 T30 | ecosystem: Environmental > Terrestrial > Plant litter > Unclassified | place: USA: California...
CAGGACTTGCTCGCCCTGGCCGACCTGCATCTGGCCGGACAGCACGTGGGACATGTGATTGAGGTGCATGGTCATGGTGTGTTCAATCCCCGATACGGTAGACGTGGGCCTGCTCGAACACGAAGTCGGTGTCCAGGCGGGTGATGGATTCCTGTTCGCCCAGGACCAGGCGCGCCTCGCGCCGCATGGCGGCGCGCGCGCCGGCCAGCACCTTGTGCTGGGCCTCGGCGTCGAAATAGATCAGCACGTTGCGCAGCAGGACCAGGTCGAAGCCGGCCACGCGCGGCGGGCGTTGCAGCAGATTGTGTTCGCCAAACTCGACGTATTGCGTCACTTCGCTCGCGACCCGGTAGGCATCGCCCACCGGGCGCAGGTACTTGCGAAACAGCTCCGGATGGTCGCGTTCGAAGCGCTCCACGCTGCGTCCCCGGTACAGGGCGGCGCGCGCCGTGTCCAGGGCCTCGGTCGAGATGTCGGTGGCCAGGATCTCGAAACGCAGGCCGGGGAAGTTGCGGCGCGCCTCGAGGCAGGTCATGGCCAGCGAATAGGATTCCTCGCCGGTGGCGGCGGCGGCCGACCAGATGCGCAGCGGGGTGGACTCGGCGCGCGCGGCCCACTCGGGCAGGAACTCGCGCTCCAGCCAGCGCCACACGGCCGGGGTGCGGAAGAAGGCGGTGTCGTTGGTGGTCACCGAGTTGATGAAGGACGTCACTTCATTGCGGTCGTGCTCCAGGCGCGCGATGTAGGCGCCGTAGTTGTCGAGCCCCAGCGCGCGCAGGCGCGGCTGCAGGCGCCCCTGCAGCAGCACGCGCTTGTGGCGGCCCATGGCGATGCCGGTGTGCTGGCGCACCAGGCCAATGATGGTTTCCAGCTTGTCGTCGGAGAGTTCCATGTCGCCCCCTTACACCACAAAGCGGGCCACGGTGGCGTTCAGGTGCCCGGCGTGCTCGTTCAGGCCCTCGGTCGAACGCGCGATGCTGTCGCAGGAACCGGCCGAACGCTCGGTTTCCTGGGCGATGTAGGAGATCGCGGCGCTCACTTCCTTGGCCGTCAGCGACTGCTCGCTGGCGCTGTCCGAGATCTCGGCGATCGCCAGCGAGGTCTTGCCCACGCCGGTGGTGATGCGGTCGAACGCTTCGCTGGCCTGGCGCGAGATTTCGCTGCCCTGGGCCACGCGGCGCACCGACTCGTTGATCAGCTTCGATATCTCCTTGGTCGCCTGCGACGATCGTTCGGCGAGCTTGCGCACCTCGTCGGCCACGACCGAGAAGCCCAGGCCGTGCTCGCCGGCGCGGGCGGCCTCGATCGCGGCGTTGAAGGCCAGCATATTGGTCTGGCCGGCGATCTCGCCGATCACCTTCACGATCTCGCCGATGTCTTCCGACGACTGGTTGATCATGGCCATCGCCTCGATCGAGCGGGCGATCGCCTTGGCGCCGATCTCGGCCTCGTCGCGGGTGTTCTGGGCCAGGGAATTGGCTTCCTGGGTGCTGCGCGCGATGGTGTTGATCGAGGCGGTCAGGCCGTCGACCGAGGCGTTCATCTGCTCCACCGTGGCGCCCAGCGCCTGGGCGCTGGCGGCCACCGTATTGGAGCGGTCGGCGATCGCGCGCGAAGAGTCGTTGAGCTTGCCGGCGGCGTTGACGGCGTCGCCGATCACCGCGCGCAGGTCGCCGATCATCTTCATGACGCCGCGCGCCAGCTGGTCGAGCGGCTCGTCGCCGCTGGTGTCGATCGAGCCGGTCAGGTCGCCGCGCGAGGCGCGCGCCACCTGCTCCAGCAGGGCGTCGACCTTCTGGCGCTCGGATTCGGCGCGCTCCACCGCGGCCTGCTCCAGCATCACCTGCTCGGTGATGTCGGTGGCGAACTTGACGACCTTTACCGGCTTGCCATCGGCGTCGAAGATCGGATTATAGGTGGCCTGGATCCACACGGTCTTGCCGTTATTGCCATGGCGCTTGTAGCGGCCGGCGTCGAATTCGCCGCGATTGAGCTTGCCCCAGAAGCGGCGGTAGGCCGCGCTGGCGGCGTATTCGTCGTCGCAGAACACGCGGTGGTGCTCGCCGCGCACGTCTTCCAGCGCGTAGTCGAGCAGGTCGAGGAAGTTGGCGTTGGCGTCCAGCAGCATGCCGTTCATATCGAATTCGACCACGGCCTGGGCCTTGGCGATCGCGGCCACCAGGCCCGCGGTCTCGGCGGCGCGAAGTTTCTCGACCGTGATGTCGGTGGCGAACTTGATGATCTTGCACACCCGGCCGCTGGCGTCCTTGACGGGATTGTAGGAAGCATTGATCCAGAACTCGCGGCCGCCCTTGGCGATGCGCTTGTACTCGGCGCGGTCGGTCTTGCCAGCGGCCAAGTCTTGCCAGAAGCGCACATAGGCCGGCGAATCGATCAGCTCGCGCTCGCAGAACATCGAGTGATGGCGACCCGTCAACTCGTCGTCGGTATAGCCGGTCACGTTCAGGAAGTTGTCGTTGGCGCGCAGGATGTTGCCATTCAAGTCGAATTCGATGATGGCCTGGGCGCCGTCGAGCGCCGAGTAGATGGCGCGCAGATCTTGCAGGGCGTCGGGCGATTCCAGATAGATCGTTTCCATATATCCAAGTTGTCTGTGGGTGAAGGCGCCGCGATGCCGGAGTGCGCCAGGATGGTTCCATCATGCGCCAAATCGCACAAACAGTAAATTCAGCAAAGTCAGCATTCGCAAACATTTGTTCGTTTCGTTGTCCGTGAACAACAATATGGATCTGCCAACCTTGCCATTTCCGCTTTCCGCATAGACAAGATGACAGATGGGCGACGGGATGAATGTTCCCAGACAACAACTAATCCAGCAAATACGAAATATTTTTCTTGAGTAACTCGGTAAATTCGATAGAATGCACATCATCAACTAAACCAGTAAAACTGAAACCATGATGACCCCACCCACCCACCGTTCGATTCAAAGGAATTACATGACCATTCGTATCCTGAATATCCTGCTGTTCTGGACCATCGTGCTGGCAGGCACCAAAGTATTCGCGGCCGATACCCAGGCCGTCGATGTGCGTTTGCAGGCCTTCCAGGTCGTCGCCAAGGACAAGGGTGGCGAGAAGCTGGTGCCAGCCCTCGAAGCCGAAGTCGGCGACACCATCGAATACCAGATCACCTACCAGAACCAGGGCAAGGCCGTGGCCCAGGCGGTGGCGGCGACCCTGCCGGTGCCTGAAGGCGCGATGAGCTACCTGGCCGGCAGCGCGGCGCCGAAGGCGGTCCAGGCCAGCCTCGACGGCAAGAACTTCGCTCCCCTGCCCCTCACCCGTGAAGTCGTGCGCAAGGGCCTGCGCGTCGTCGAGCGGGTGCCGGCCTCCGAATACCGCTTCCTGCGCTGGAACCTGGGCGACCTCGCGCCCGGCCAGGCCGTCACCGTCAGCTCACGCATGAAAGTGATCTCGATCGGCAGCGCGCCCAAGTTGGCAAGCAAATAAGGGAGGACCGCCCTGACGCCCGAACTCCATCGATTTAGTTGTCATTTTAATAATTTTTAGCTCGCTTTTACCCGATTCAATCGCATCACAAACCCGATTCATTTCCCGTCTTACAAGAAGGAAGAAGCCATGAAAACCCGTCTCACGCTCGTCGCCGCAGCCTCGCTGCTGGCAGCCGCCAACGCCAGCGCCGCCCCGACCGCCGCCGGCACCCTGATCACCAACCAGGCCAGCGCCACCTATACCGACTCGACCGGCACCAAGACCGTCCAGTCGAACGTGGTCACCACCACCGTGCAGCAAGTGGCCAGCCTGAACATCAACAACGGCACCGCCAAGAGCGGCGCGGCCGGCACCCAGGTGGTGTTCGCCCACAGCGTGACCAATACCGGTAACGGTCCGGACACCTTCGCCCTGGCCCAGACCAACAGCGGCGCCCTGGCCCTGACCGGCGTGGTGTTCTACCTGGACGCCGACGGCAACGGCGCCGCCGACAACGCCACCCCGGTCACCAGCACCGGCCAACTGGCCCCGGGCGCGACCTACCGCTTCGTGGCCGTGGCCACCCTGGCGGCAGGCGCGACCACCGGCAACACCAACACCATGCAAGTGAAAGCCACCAGCGGCTTCAACGGCAGCGTCAGCGCCACCAGCACCGACACCACGACCGTCGGCGCCGGCGCCATCATCGACCTCACCGCCAACGCCTTCGGCCCGACCGCGCCGGGCAACGGCCAGGGTCCGGAAGCCGCCGCCATGGAGACCAAGCTCACCACCGCCGGCACCATGACCTCGTTCGTCATCTACCTGAACAACACCGGCGGCAGCCCCGACACCTTCGCGCTGGCCGCCAGCACCGACGTCAACTTCGGCGGGTCCCCGTTGCCGGCCGGCTGGACCGTCGTGTTCAAGGACGCCAACGGCCAGGTGATCACCAACGCCACCGTCGCCGCCGGCGCCAACGTCAAGGTCACCGCCGAAGTCACCCCGGCCGCCGGCGCCACCCCGGGCACCACCGACATCTGGTTCCGCGCGCAGTCGACCACCAACGTCGCCATCTCGGACCGCATCCACGAAGCCGTGACCGTCGTCGCCGGCGACTCGCTGCTGGACCTGGTCAAGACCCAGGCCCTGGACGCCGACTGCAACGGCACCCCGGAAGGCGAGTTCACCAAGGACCCGATCACCGCCGCGCCGGGCGCCTGCATCCGCTACCAGATCGTCGCCACCAACAAGGGCCTGACCACGATCAACGCCGTGGTCATCACCGACAACGTGCCGGCCAACACCACGTACCACACCGGCGCCGCTGCCCAGACCCTGCTCGGCTCGATCCTGGCGCCGGTTGCTGCGGGTGTGGTCACCACCGTGTCGGCCACCGGCTTCAACCTGGGCCCGACCGAGTCGAACACGCTGAACTTCGGCGTCAAGATCAACCCGTAAGCGTTCTTTCATCCAGCAAGCGCGGCGTCTTCGGACGCCGCTTTTCGAATTCTCTTTCCGACTCCCGCGCCATGATCACTCAGCTCCGACACTTCGTCTTCCTCTGCCTGGTGACCACCCTGCTGCTGTGCAGCGACGCGGGAGCCGCCATCGTCAACAAGGCCAGCGCCACCTTCGCCCAGCCGGGCGGCGGCGCCGGCGCCGTTGAATCGAACACGGTGCGCGCGCAACAGACCGACACCATCACCTATTTCACTTCGGCCGCTTTCTCGACCGTCGCGCGCGCCACCCGCGCCAACGGCCAGCTGTACGTGCAGATCTCGGCGGCCGACTGCAATGCCGACCCGAGCCGGGCTGAAGACATCAGCGTCACCATTTCCTCGAAGAAGAGCGGCGACAGCCAGTCCTGGATGGCCTCGGAAACCGGCGCCGACAGCGGGCTGTTCCGCATCACCCCCATGACCATGGACCGTTCGCAGGACGCGGACGGTCACGAGAACGACGTGGGCGACGGCATGCTCGAGGTCATGGCCGACGACGTCCTCACCGCCAGCATCGCCGGCTGCGGTAACGGCACCATCTCGACCGACATCCTGGTCGACCCGATCGGCATCGTCTACGACAGCGTCAGCAACGAGCCGGTCGCGGGCGCCACCGTGACCCTGATCGACATCACCGGCGCCGGCAACGGCGGCAATCCGGGCGCCCCGGCGATCGTGTTCGACGTCGACGCCGTCACCCGCATGCCGAGCACGGTCGTCACCGATGCCAACGGCATGTACCACTTCCCGCTGGTCGCCCCGAGCCTGTACCGCCTGAAGGTCACCCCCCCGAACAACTACGGCTTCCCGTCGAAGACCGCCCCAGGCCAGCTGCCGGGCAACCGCGAGACCAACCTGTATGGCTCGTTTGGCGGCGAGTTCACCGTCAGCGCCGCCCTCGGCGTGGTCACCATCGACGTCCCGCTCGACCCGATCCCGGGCACCCTGTACCTGCAAAAGAACGCCTCGCGCGCCGTGGTCGAAGTCGGCGAGGTACTGGACTACACCGTGCGCGTGTTCAATACCGCCGACGAGACCCTGACCGGCGTCACCGTCATCGACGACCTGCCGGCCGGTTTCAGCTACGTGCCGGGCTCGATGCGCCTGGATAACGCGCCGTTCGACGGCAAGTTCGCCAACCGCGGCCCGCAACTGGTGATCAATGTGGGCGACGTGCCGCGCCGCTCGAACCGCGTGCTGCGCTACCGCGTGCGCATCGGCGCCGGCGCGCTGCAGGGCGACGGCATCAACCGCGCCCACGCCACCAGCGCCGCGCCCCTGGTCTTCACCAGCACCGTGGCCGCCGCCAAGGTGAAGGTCGAAGCGGGCATCTTCAGCGACAAGGGCCACATCCTGGGCACCGTGTTCGCCGACTGCAACGCCAACGGCCTGCGCGATCGTGGCGAGCCGGGCGTGCCCGACGTGCGCATCTGGCTGGAAGACGGCAACTTCGCGCAGACCGATGCCGAAGGCCGCTACAGCTTCGCCGGCGTCACCCCGCGCACCCACGTGGCCAAGGTCGACGCCACCACCCTGCCGGCGGGCAGCCAGCTGGCCATCCTGTCGAACCGCAATGCGGGCGACGCCGGCAGCCGTTTCGTCGACCTCAAGGACGGCGAGCTGGCGCGCGCCGACTTCGCCCTGGACGCCTGCGGCGACGACCTGCGCGCCGCCATTGCCGGCCGCGCCGAGCGCCTGCGCGCCGAGCTGCAAGCCGCCTCGGCACTGACCGTGCCGGAAAAAACCGTCGCGATCACCAAGATCGAAGACCTCGACCTGGCGAAAATGGACAACAAGCTGGCCTTCATCGGCCTGGAAGACGGCGCCGTGCTGCCTTACGGCCAGGCGATGGTGCGCATCAAGGGCGCCGCCGGCAACAGCTTCACCCTCACCGTCAACGGCGTGGAAGTCGACGACAGCCACGTCGGCCAGCAAAGCACCGTCGCCGACCGCCAGCTCGACGTCTACGAATACGTCGGCGTCGCCCTGCGTCCGGGCCGCAACGAGCTGGAAATCGCCCAGAAGGATGCCTTCGGCAATGCCCGCGGCAGCCAGCGCATCGGCGTCGTGGTGCCGGGCAAGCTGGCGCGCCTGCGGATCAAGCCGCAGGCCGAAGCCGCCCCGGCCGACGGCCAGCGCCTGGTGCTGATCAACGTTAGCCTGGAAGACGCCGACGGCGTGCCGGTCGTCGAGCGCACCCCGGTGACGCTGGACGCCAGCGCCGGCCAGTGGGACACCACCGACCTCGACCCGCGCGAGCCGGGCTACCAGGTGTTCGTCGAAGGCGGCAGCGCCGAATTCTCGCTGCGCGCCCCGAAAGAAGCCGGCGAAGCCCGCCTGCTGGCCGCCAGCGGCCTGCTGCAGGCCAAGGGCGCGCTGCGCTTCGTGCCTGACCTGCGTCCGCTGGTCGCGGCCGGCGTGGTCGAAGGCGCCGTCAGCCTGAACCGGGTGCGCGGCAATACCGCCAACCCGCTGCGCGACTTCGACGGCTTCGAGGACAAGCTGCGCCACATGGCCGAACGAGGCAACGGCAACGGCCTGGCCGCCGGCGCCCGCGCCGCCATGTTCGCCAAGGGCCAGGTGGGCGAAGACACCCTGCTGACCATGGCCTACGATTCGGACAAGGAAACCGAGCCGAAGCTGTTCCGCGACATCGATCCGCTGGCCTTCTACCCGACCTACGGCGACGACGCGCGCCGCGGCTTCGAGGCGCAATCGACCAGCCGCCTCTACCTGCGCGCCGATCGCGACCGCTCGTACGTGATGTACGGCGACTACGTGCCGCCAGGCGTGACCCCGGCGCGCAACCTGGGCGCCTACAGCCGCAACCTGACCGGCCTGCGCACCCACTCCGAAATCGGCAACCTGACCTTCGAGTCGTTTGCCAGCTACGACACCACCCGCCAGATGGTCGAAGAGATCGCCGCCAACGGCACCTCGGGCCCGTTCCTCACCGGCGGCGGCCTGATGGTCATCAACAGCGAGCGCGTCGAGATCGTGGTGCGCGACCGCAACCAGGCCGGCCTGATGCTGTCGCGCCGCCTGCTGGCGCGCTACGCCGAGTACGACATCGACCCGCTGACCGGTCGCATCCTGCTGCGCGCACCGGTGCCGAGCCTGGACCCGGACATGAACCCGGTCAGCCTGCGCATCAGCTATGAAGTCGACCAGGGCCATCCGCGCTTCTGGGTCGGCGGCATCGCCGCCCAGTACAAGATCGGCGAGATGGTCGAAGTCGGCGGCAGCGCCGTGGAAGACCGCAACCCGGCCGCCCCGACCCGCCTGGTGAGCGTGAACGCCAGTGTGACCCCGGACGACAAGACCACGGTCATCGTCGAAGCCGCGCAAATGGAAAAGGCCGACCAGAAGGGCCGCGCTGCCCGCCTGGACGCCACCCGCACCGACGGCAAGCTGGAAAGCCGCCTGTTCGCCGGCCGCGCCGACGCCAACTTCGACAATCCATCGTCGTCGCTGCCAAAGGGCCGCACCGAAGGCGGCGCCACCGTGCGCTACCGCGTCACCGAGCGCGCCAGCGTCGGCCTGGAAGCCCTGCACACCGCCGACCTGGAAACCGAGGCCGAGCGCAATGGCGTGCAGCTGTTCGGCGGCTACACCTTCGACAACGGCGTCCAGGTCGAACTGGGCGTGCGCCACGCCCGTGAATCGGCCGGCGAGAACGTGGTGCTGGCCCAGCCGGACCTGACCAGCGTGCGCGCCAAGATCGCCACCCAGATCCCGGGCCTGCCGCAAGCCGGCGTGTTCGTCGAGGCCGAGCAGGACATCCATGACAACGGCCGCCGCATGGTGGCCCTGGGCGGCGACTACCGCTTCGACGGCGGCAGCCGCGTCTACGGCCGCCATGAACTGATCAGCAGCCTGGGTTCGACCTATGCGCTGAACCAGGGCCAGCAGCGCAGCGCCACCGTGTTCGGCGTCGACAGCGACTACATGCAGGACGGCCGCGTGTTCACCGAATACCGCGCCGGCGGCACCTCCCCGGCCGGCACCATCACTGGCGAGCGCCAGGCCGAGGCAGCCCTCGGCCTGCGCAACCTGTGGACCCTGGGCGAAGGCGTGCGCGCCAACACCAGCGTCGAACGCGTCAAGGTGATCTCGGGCGCCCGCGACAACGAAGCGATCGCCGTGACCGGCGCCATCGAAGTGAGCCGCCATCCGACCTGGACCGGCAACGCGCGCCTCGAACTGCGCCACGGCGAAGACAGCGACGGCCTGCTGTCGACCCTGGGCCTGGCCTACAAGATCGACGAGAGCTGGACCTTCCTGGGCAAGAACACCCTGGCCGCTACCCGCTCGAAGGGCGCCGGCACCACGCTGCGCCTGACCGAGCTGCTGCAAAGCGGCGTGGCCTACCGCGCCCTGGAATCGATCGGCGTGACCGGCCTGGCCAAGTACGAGTACAAGCTGGAAAGCGACGACGGCCCGGCCAACCTCAAGCGCGCCGTGCACGCGGTGTCGATGAACGCCAACTGGCAGCTGCGCCGCGACACCGTGGTCAGCGCCCGCTACGCCGCCAAGGTCGCGCTGGACCGCTCGAACGGCCTGTCGACCCGCACCATCAGCCACCTGGTGGCCGGCCGCGTGACCCACGAGATCAACGAGGACTGGGACGTCGGCGCCACCGCCCAGGTGCTGCTCGACCGCGACACCCGCGGCCGCCAGTACGCGGCGGGCCTGGAAGCGGGCTACCAGCTGAAAAAGAATATGTGGGTCTCGGCCGGCTACAACTTCATGGGCTTCGCCGAGCGCGACCTGGCCGGCGCCGACGCCACCGCCAAGGGCGCCTACGTGCGGATGCGCATGAAGTTCGACGAAAATACCCTGCAGGGCCTGCTGTCCGGCGACATGCTGAAGTAATCCAAGGATACGACATGAACAACAACATCATGAGCTTCACCTGGCTGTCTCAATGGCTGCGTCAATCCCTGGCCATGCTGTGCCTGCTGGCGGGCGTCCTGTCCAGCACACCGGCCCAGGCCCAGTGCAACGTCACCGGCGCCTGCATCACCGCCGGTCCGCGCCTGGCCAGCATCGACACCAATAAAAGCGCCCTGCTCGGCCCCCTGCTGGGCGGCCTGCTCGGCACCGGCGTCTCGCTCAATGCGCTCGACTGGAACGCGCTGGCCGGCGGCAACCTGAACCTGCTGAACTTCCTGAAGGTGCTGCAGACGCAATTGAACCTGTCCAGCCCCTCGCAGGTGCTGGGCGCCAACATCACGCTGGCCCAGATCGCGACGGCGCTGTCAGCCGAGGCGCAGGCCGAAGCCAAGCCGCAGCTGGCCGCCGCCTTGTCCGGCCTGGCCTCGCAGCTGAACGGCGCCGGCGCCACCGTGCGCCTGGGCGACCTGCTCAAGATCACGGCCGACACCGGCTCGCTCGGCACCAGCACCGTCAATGCGCTCGACATGTTCACCGGCCTGATCCAGCTGTATAACCGCCGCAACGTGCTCACCACGCCGGTCCCGATCGGCATCTCGGGCGGCGTCCTCGGCGCCGCCGGCGTCGTCAACAGCGTGCAGCTGTACGCCCAGGTGATCGAGCCGCCATCGTACGTGTGCGGCCCGACCGGCTCGACGTTCTATTCGGCCGCGGTGCGCATCAAGCTCAAGCTCGACCTGATCACGCTGGCCCCGGTCACCGACACCCTGGTCGGCCTCGGCCTGCTGCAGAGCGCCTCGATCGCGATCGGCAAGCTCGACGTGTATGCCGACGTCGCGCGCGGCCAGGGCAGCCTGGCGGCCGTCAATGCCGCCAGCAAGGCCGTTACCCTGCAGGTGGCGCCGGGCGTAGCCGACCTGTATATCGGCAAGATCGACGACGGCGTGTTCTTCAACCGCTCGACCACCATCCGGGACTCGGACGTCGACTACGGCAGCATCGGCAACCTGCAGGCGACACTGGTGCTGGGCCTGGCCTCGGTCAACATCCCGCTCGACGTCAAGAGCATCGTGCGCGCCCAGGCCCCATTCGCCACCAGCGTCACCATGAGCGGCAACTTCCCCCAGACCCGCACCGTCAGCAGCAGCACGATGTTCGTGACCAATGCCGCCAACAGCCTGGTGACCAACCTGAAGTTCCGCGACATGTCGGGCCTGGGCCTGCTGCAGGGCGTGGTCCAGCCGCTGGTGGTGACCCTGGTGACCAAGGTCGTGTCGCCGCTGCTGGCGCCGGTCCTGTCCGGCGTGGCCGACCCGCTGCTCAAGCTGCTGGGCATCGGCCTGGGCGAGATGGTGGTGACCGTCGAAGGCATCTGCCAGGCCTGCGACGATTTCAAGCTGACCAAGGCGGCCGACAAGTCCGCCGCCCTGCCCGGCGCCACCATCGTCTATACGATCACTTTCGAGAATACCGGCACCACCACGCTGGGCAACCTGAAGGTCAGCGACCCGACGCCGGCCTACACCACCTATGTGGACAGCAACTGCGGATCGATGCCGGCGGGCTTGTCGTGCGTCGTGGCGAGCAAGCCGGAGGTCGGCGCCACCGGCAAGGTCGAATGGGGCGTCACGGGGACGCTGGCGCCCGGCGCGACAGGCAGCGTCAGCGTGTCGGTCAAGGTCCAGTAGCGCTATTCACGGGATTCAATCGTGCTGCATAAGTCAGTCACCGCAAGTTACAATAAGGAAACGAATTATCGAGTTTCACTATCGCAAATTGTGGGAATTTGATAGATTGTTGACTTGCCCATGCGTATCTGTTGCGCATACCGGCAGCCTGTATCATGCTTCGTCGCACGCCTGTGCCAATCCGGCAGGCGTGCGACGCGCGTTTTTGCCGGCCCATGCCGGCGGGCGTTTAACCCTATGCACACCTGAATCCAATGAAATCGCACAGCAGTCCACCGCCGGCGCAGCCAGATCCCGCTTCCTCGGAAGTCTGTTCGACCAAGGAGGCCGCGAGCCTGCTCGGCGTCTCGCATCGCACGGTGCAATTGTGGGTCGAGGGCGGCGTACTGCAAGCGTGGAAAACGGCGGGCGGCCATCGCCGCATCCTGCTCACCTCGGTGCACCGGCTGGTGGCGCAGCGCAACCAGGCGGTGGCGGGCGGCGCGGCCGCCAACCAACCGGCCGCAGCGGCCGAGCCCTCTTCGGCGCGCCGCATCGTGATGGCCGACGACGACGCCACCCTGCTGCGCCTGTACGAGCTGGAAATCTCGGGCTGGGGCCTGGATGCCGAGCTGATCAAGGCGCGCGACGGTTTCGACGCCCTGATCCGGATCGGCGAAGCCAAGCCCGACCTGTTGATCAGCGACTTGAACATGCCGGGCATGGATGGTTTCCGCATGGTACGTACACTACGTGCGGACCCGCGTTATGGCAAGATGGCGATCATCGTTATCAGCGGCCTGGACCGGGCGACGATCGCTTCAATGGGCTTGCCGGCCGACATACCGGTGTTCTCCAAGCCGGTGCGTTTCCCCGAGCTGCGCGCCAAGGTCGAACAGATCCTCGGCGCCGGCGACCGGGCAGTGGAGACTTAACCAGGAAGAAGAACAATGCGCTCCGAGCCGGACAGCCTCCCCCGTACCGCCTCACCGATCTCCCAGCCCGACGCCGCGCGCGTCCGGGCCCTGCACGAGCTGCAACTGCTCGACACCCCGCCCGAAGAACGCTTCAACCGCATTACCCGCCTCGCATGCCGCCTGCTGGGCGTGCCGATCTCGCTGGTCGCTCTGGTCGACACCGACCGCCAGTGGTTCAAGTCGCGGGTCGGCATCGAGCTGTCCGAAACGGCGCGCGCCACCTCGTTCTGCACCCATACCATCCAGCACCCTGAAGGCCTGGTGATCGAAGATGCGCGGCAAGACCCGCGCTTCGCCGCCAATCCCTTCGTGCTGGGCGAGCCGCGCGTGCGCTTCTACGCCGGCATTCCGCTGGCCGCACCCGACGGCAGCCGGGTCGGCGCCCTGTGCGTGATCGACAGCCAGGTGCGCCACTTCGACCCGGACCAGATGGCGACCTTGCGCGACCTGGCGGCCATCGCCGGCGACGAGCTGCGCGCGCGGCCGGCTGGCCGCCCCGCGCCCGAAGGCTGGGAAAAGGCCCTGGTGGCCCACCTGCCGGACGGCATCCTGATGCTCAATGTGCACGGCGTGATCGTCGCCGCCAACCCGGCCGCCGAGAAGATCTTCGGCGCCAGCGGCGCCATGCTGGCCGGCCGAGCGCTGGGCGAACTGCTGGACGAAGACCTGGTCGCCCGGCGCCGCGCCGGCCTGCTGCTCGAGGGCTGCCCCTACGAGACCGGCGCGCGGCGCCTGGACGGCAGCCGCTTCCCGGTCGAGTTCTCGTATTGCCGCATGGCCTGGGCCGCGCGTCCCAAGTTCGCCGTCACCGTGCGCGACATCACCCAGCGCCGCGCCCAGGAAGAACGCGCGCGCGCCACCGACGCGCGGCGGCGCCATCACTTCGCCACCGCCACCCATGAGCTGCGCACGCCGATGTCGAGCGTACTGGGGTTTTCAGAGCTGCTGCTCAAGCGCGAGTTCGACGCCGCCACCCAGCGCGAGCTGGTCGAGATCATCCACCGCGAATCGGGCCGCCTGGTCGACCTGGTCAACCAGCTGCTCGACCTGGCGCGCATCGAGGCCGGCGGCGCGTCCGAACTCAAGCTCGCCGCGGTGGCGCTGCCGGCGCTGGTGGAACAGACCCTGGCAAGCCTGGAAGGCCTGGGCCAGGCCCACCGCGTGCGCACCGATCTCGCGCCCGACCTGCCGCCGCTGGCGGCCGACGCGCAAAAGATGCAGCAGGCGCTGACCAATATCGTCAGCAACAGCATCAAGTATTCGGCCCCCGGCACGCCGATCACGGTAGAGGCGCGCCTGGAACGGCGCGACGGGCGGCCCTTGGTCGCGGTCCGGGTGCGCGACCGGGGGCTGGGCATGACGCCCCAGCAGCAGGCTCAGGTGTTCGACGCCTTCTACCGCGTCGACCGCGATTCCAGCGTGCCCGGCAGCGGTCTGGGCATGACCATCCTCAAGGAAATCGTCGACCTGCACGGCGGCCAGATCACGCTCGAATCGCAGCTGGGCGTGGGCACGGAAGTCACACTTTACCTCCCTCCCGCCCTCACCGACGACGGCGTGGGATAAGGAACGCGGGGCTGTCCGGCGCTCCGGTGTGCCGCGCGCGCCACACCGGCACTGCGTTCCAATCATTTGCTCAGCGGTAATTTGATCTACCTGTGGTTTGCCCTTGACAGGCAAATGTGAAACAGTAAAATCAGTAAATATGAAAATCGCCGATCAGCAAGTCACCGAGGAACGTTCATTCGACCGGGCCGCCTTTTGCACCACCAGGCAGGCCGCCGAGCGAATCGGCGTATCGCACCGCACGGTGCAGATGTGGGTCGAGAACGGCACGCTGCAGGCCTGGAAGACGGCCGGCGGCCACCGCCGCATCGCCGTCGAGTCGGTCGAGCGCCTGCTGTCCGAACGCCGCACCGCCCTGGCCGGCGTACCGCGTCCGACACCCGCGCTGCGCCCGATCGCGCCGACCGCCTGCACGCGCAGCGTCCTGATCGTCGACGACGACGCCATGCTGCTGCGCCTGTACGAGCTGGAGATCTCGACCTGGGGCCTGGACCTCGCGGTGCGCAAGGCCAGCAACGGCATCGAGGCGCTGATCCGGATCGGCGAAGCGCGGCCCGACATCCTGGTGAGCGACCTGCACATGCCGGGCCTGGACGGCTTCGGCATGATCCGCACCCTGCGCAACAATCCGGCCACCGCCAGCCTGCCGCTGGTGGTCGTCAGCGGCATGGACAAGCCGATGGTGCTGGCCATGGGCCTGCCGGCCGACGTCGCCTATCTGACCAAGCCGGCCCCGCTCGCGGCCCTGCGCGCGGCGGTCACCGCGCGGCTGCCGGCGACACCCTGAGCAGGGCCAGAACAGCCAACGCACGCCAAAGCACACCAATGATAATGAACGAGACACTTCCTACTTCCGCACCGCTGCCCGCCGACGAGGCGCACCGCCTGCAGGTCCTGATCGACCTCGAGCTCCTCGATTCGCCGCCCGACGAACGCTTCGACCGCATCACGCGGCTGGCCGCGCGCCTGTTCGACGTGCCGACCGCCCTGGTCAGCCTGATCGACGCCGACCGCCAGTGGTTCAAGTCGCGGGTCGGCCTGGCGCTGCCTGAAACGCCGCGCTCGGCCTCGTTTTGCGCGCACGCGATCCTGCAGGACGATGTGATGGTAGTGCGCGATGCCTGCAAGGACGCCCGTTTCGCGAACAATCCGCTGGTCCTGGGCGATGCCGGCATCCGCTTCTACGCCGGCTCGCCGATCGAGATCGGCGACGGCGCACGCATCGGCACCCTGTGCATCATCGACCGCGTCCCGCGCGAATTCGGCCCCGAAGAACGCACCCTGCTGCGCGACCTGGCGGGCATCGTCGCCAACGAGGTCGCCGCCCTCGAGCTCAAGGCCGTGGCCGAGCGCGAGCGGCGCAGCGCGGCGACCGTGCGCGCCCTGCTCGACCACCTGCCGGAGGGCGTGCTGCTGTTCGACGCAGCCGGCAAGATCCAGTCCTGCAATCCGGCCGCCGAACGCATGTTCGGCGCCCCCTGCGACACGCTGGCCGGCCAGTCGGCCAGCGCCCTGATCGGGATCGCCCCGAAGGCGGTGGCGCGCCACGAGGGCACGGGCCGGCGCGTGGATGGCAGCGCCTTCGCGGCCGAGGTCTCGATCGCCGAGATGACGCTCGACGGCCGCGCCTACCTGGTGGCGACGGTGCGCGACGTGGCCTGGCACCGCGCCGAGCAGGAACGGGTGCGCGCCGCCAACCGGCGCCGCCACGATTACTTCCGCACCGCCAGCCACGAGCTGCGCACCCCGATGGCGAGCATCCTGGGCTTTTCCGAACTGCTGCTCAAGCGTGACTTCGACGCCGCCACCGGGCGCGAGCTGATCGACATCATCCACCGCCAGGCCAATCGCCTGATCGGCCTGGTGAACCAGATGCTCGACCTGGCGCGCATCGATTCCGGCGGTTCGGACCAGCTGCACCCGGCACCGCTCGACCTGGCCCAGGTGCTGGAGAAGGTGAAGGCCGGGATCGAGGACGCGGCGCAGTCGGCCCGCATCGTGCTGCACCTGGCCCCGGACCTGCCGCAGGTCCAGGCCGACCCACAGCGCGTGCAGCAGGCGCTGGCCAATATCGTGGCCAACGCCCTGGCGTATTCGGCGCCGGACAGCCAGGTCGGGATCGGCATCGCGGCCGAGGCGCGCGACGGCCGGCCGGGCGCCGCCGTGACCGTCATCGACCGCGGCGTCGGCATGACGCCGGACCAGCAGCGCCAGGTGTACGACGCCTTCTGGCGCGGCGGCGCCCTGCCCGACGTCCCGGGCAACGGCCTGGGCATGACCATCGTGCGCGAGATCGTGGCCGTCCACTGCGGCGTGGTGGAGATCGCCTCGGATCCGGGCGACGGCACCCAGGTGACCTTCTGGCTGCCGCGCGACGGCGCGCCCACCGACCCGGGGGCCTCTTGACGACACGCCGCATCCTCGTCGTCGACGACCAGCCCGACCTGCGCCTGCTGATCCGCCTGACCCTGCGTTCGCTGGGCGAGGTGGCCCAGGCGTCCAGCGCCGAGGCCGCGCTGGCCCAGTTGGCGCAATCCGTGCCCGACCTCCTGATCCTGGACGTCTGGCTGGGCGAAGGCATCAGCGGCCTGGAACTGTGCCGCAAGCTCAAGGACGCGCCGGCCACCGCCGGCATGAAGATCATGCTGCTGTCGGCCTGCGGCCAGCAGAGCGACGTCGCGGCCGGCCTGGCTGCCGGGGCCGATCATTACATCGTCAAGCCCTTCAGTCCCGAGGCGCTGGTGGAGGCGGCGGCCGGACTACTGGACGGCTGAGTCGCGTATTGACGTATCATGGCGTTTCCATTTCATGCCTGGAGACGACAGTGAGCACACAAGGCCATCACCACCAGATCGACAACATCGAATTCAACGTCGCCGACATCGCGCGCAGCAAGGCCTTCTATGGCCAGGTGTTCGGCTGGACCTTCATCGACTACGGTCCCGGCTATACCGAGTTCCGCGACGGCCGCCTGGCCGGCGGCTTCACGACCGACGGGGCGGTGCGCGCCGGCGGGCCGCTGGTGATCCTGTATTCGAACGAGCTGGAAGCGACCCTGCGCCGCGTCGTCGACGCCGGCGCGCGCATCAGCAAGGAGACTTTTTCCTTCCCCGGCGGCCGGCGCTTCCATTTCGTCGATCCCGACGGCTACGAACTGGCCGTGTGGACGGCCGACCAGGAAGCCGGCTGAGACTCGGGCTGAAACCCTGACTGAGACGCTCAGGCCGCGAGCGCGCGCTGCGCTGCCGCCGTGAGCGGCAGGTCGATGTGGAAGCAGGTGCCGCCGCCCTCGCGGTCCTCGAACGACAGCTCGCCTCCATGCTCGACCATGATCTGGCGGCTGATCGCCAGCCCCAGTCCGGAGCTGGTCTTGCGGTCCGCGCCCGCATCGGCCTGGGAGAAGCGCTGGAAGATGCGCGCGCGGAACGCGGGCGGGATGCCCGGCCCGCGGTCGGCCACGGTGATGCGCAGGCCGCGGCTGCCGCGCGCCAGCACGACCTCGATCGCGCCCTGGGGCGGCGAATACTTGAGCGCATTCGACAGCAGGTTCATCAGGACCTGGGTGATGCGGTCGCGGTCGACCTCGGCCGGCAGCCGTTCCAGGCCCGCTTCGCAGGCGCTGCGCAGCTCGACCTGCGCATCATGGGCCTGGACCCGCATCGCGCAGAGCGCGTCCTCGACGATCGGCATCAGGGGCTGCGGCTTGGGATGCGCCGACAGTCGCCCCGATTCGATCTTTTCCACGTCCAGCATATCGCTCACCAGGCGCACCAGGCGCTCGCAATGGCGGTGCGCGATCTCGACCAGTTCCCCGACCTCGCCGTCGATCGGCCCGGCCGCGCCGCTCTTCAATAGCGACAGCGAGGCGCGCATCGAGGTCAGCGGCGTGCGCAGCTCGTGCGACACGGTGGCCACCAGCTCGTTCTTCATCTGGTCGACGCGCTTCCTGAGCGAGATATCGTGCAGGAAGATGGAAAAGAAGCTGCGCTCGCCGATGCCGGCGATGCCGGCCGTCATCTCGATCGCGAACTCCTCGCCCTGGCGCGTGCGCACGATGCGCTCGACGCGGCGGTTCAGGGCGCCCGTGTGCCCGGTGGTGCGGAACTCGACGATGGCGCGCCGCAGCGAGTCGTGGTAGCGCTGCGGCAAGGTCAGGTCGGCCAGCGGACGGCCGATCGCCTCGTGGCGGCGCCAGCCGAACATGCGCTCGGCCTGGGTATTCCAGTCGGTGACGATGCCGTCCAGGTCCATGCCGATGAAGGCGTCGTGGGCGGTCTCGATGATGGTATTGATGTGCTGAGCGTTCTGCTGGACGATGGCCAGCGCGCTCGCCAGTTCCTGGGTGCGTTCGCTCACCCGCTGTTCCAGCGTGCGGTTGAGCTCTTCCAGCTCGCGCCCGCGCCGCATCAGGTCGGCCAGCAGCGTATTGAGGGCGCTGGCCAGGCTGCGCACCTCGTCGTAGGAACGCTCGTCCGGCACCAGCGGCGCGGCGCTGCCGCGATGGATGCGATCGGCGTAGGCCTGCAGGTTCTTGATCGGATGGGTGATCCAGTTCGCCACCAGCGCGCCGGCGATCGAGAACAGCACCGCCAGGCCCACGCCGGTCCACAGCGCATACTGGCCGAGCTGGTGCACCGGCGCATAGGCATTGCCCGCCTCCTGGCGCAGCAGCACGGTCCAGCCCAGGCCGGGATAGTCGGCATAGCCGTCGGTCTGGCTGTAGCCGACCAGGTATTCCTTTCCGTCGTTCCAGCGCTCCAGCACATAGCCGACGCCTCGCTCGCCGCGCGCGCGGCGCAGGCTGGCGGTATCGATGATGGTGCCCTGCAGGCCGGGCGGCCCGAGCAGGACCAGGCCCTTGGTGTCGACGATCAGGGCGTCCACCTGGCGGCCTTGCTGGATCGGCTCGATCACCGAGCGCTCGACGTCGCGCGCCCACTGCCACGACAGGTGGGCGCCCAGCACCGCGCGCGGCCGGCCGTCGGGGGCCTCGATCGGAAACGCGACGTCGACGAAGCGCTGCGGCTCGCCATTTACCGAAGGTAAAAGCTTGGCCAATAGCAGGGCTTCGTGCACGTCGCCGATGTGGATGCCGGCCAGGGCGTTCGAAAACCACGGCCGGGCCGCGACGTCCGCGCCTTCGAGCAGTCCGCGCGCCGCCACCTGGACCTGACCGTCCACGGTCGCGATGCCCATCCAGCTGTAGTAGCCATAGCTGCGGTGGGCGTCGTCGAGCAGGCGGCGCTGCGATTCCAGCGTCGCCTGCGGTCCCAGGTCGGCGACGCGGCGCGCCAGCAGCCCGACTTCGCGGTAGCGCTCGTACATGCCGCGGTCGAGCTTGTCCGCGGCCTGCTGGGCCAGCTCGCCCAGACCGAAGCCGATGCTTTCGCGCACGTGGTCGCGCGCCTGGTTCTGGACCAGGGCGACCAGGATGATCGTGAGGACGGCGCAAAGAATGGACGTTGCGAGCGCCATATAGCCTGCCAGTCCACGGGGAAGCAGGATGCGCGGCAGATTCCGGACAGTTGGCATACGCATCGACGAGCGTTTGTATGAAGTATGTAACTTACCGATTTTACGTGAATAGTTGCCTTGCGAGAACTCGGGAACGGGCTGTTCAATAACTTGCGTGGCCTGTCCGCCACAGGTAAACGGCCTTGTTTTCATTCTGGCTTGCAAAAAAATATAAACCCTTCCGCCTACCCTGGTTTATACTGCAATCCCTTTTCGTCGCACCCTGTTTGCGACCATCTTTCGAGGGCTTTGCGCCAAGGCTGATCCGGACCGTGCGTCGACCGCTGTCACTATTGCTGATGCTGTTCCTGCTGCTCACCCAGCAGGCTTCGCTATCGCACGCCGTCAGCCACCTGGCGCCGGCCGCGACGATCGCGGCAGCAGCCCAGGAACTGAGCAGCGACACCCAGGAATTCGCGGCCCACGCCTGCGAACTGTGCGTCGCCGCGGCCCAGTTCGCGGCCGCCCTGCCCGCATCCACCTTCCAACTGCAACCGGCCGATCCGGCCGCCGTCGTCCACCACGCCGTCCCCACGCGCGGCATCGAAGCCGCGCCTGCGCTGGCATTCCGCTCGCGCGCCCCTCCCTTCGCCTGATCCGTCGCTACACCTGAAGTCCGCCCGGCGCCCTGGATTATCCAGCCGCGCGCCCGTGCGTCCTCTCGTTTCGGCCTGACCCGTCGCTGACGGGCCACGGCCATGCACCGGGTCCTCGCCGCACCATGAACATCGTCATCCATCCGCACGCCGGCATCGGCCGTGCGCGCCCGCGCTCGGCCGTCCGGCCAGCGCGCGCCTGAATTCGCAACGCCGTTGCATCAA
>Ga0265780_10003571_pt1 | contig 20398 bp, 25 predicted proteins | sample P1T30metagenome_FD_192432 | JGI IMG/M metagenome (GOLD analysis project Ga0265780, IMG submission 192432) | Plant litter microbial communities from East Loma Ridge, Irvine, California - P1 T30 | ecosystem: Environmental > Terrestrial > Plant litter > Unclassified | place: USA: California...
AACAGCTCCTTCAAGCTCGACCTGATCTTAAATTCGGATTATTCCTCGTCGAGCCGTCATGGCTTCCCGGAGAAGACGAGGGTCCCGCTCTAAGTCTACAGGTGACGGTATCTCAACGCCCCGATAGTACGTATTCAGGTAGAGGGGGAGCGTCAAACAGCCTCGGAACCGGCCTGGACGAAGAAGTCGAGCAGTCGATCATCGACACCGTCGAGAAAGATTTGACCGCACTACTCGACCAACTTGTGGCCAAATCGTACAAACCTTGGGAGGAACCGAATCGCGCTTTAATTGGAGGATGTTGCCCTACTCATATCAAGCAATTGAAGTTAGACATTGTCGGTCTTGCCAGCGACTACGCCAAGTATCTCCCTAGCTTGCCAGGGTCGGCTCTCGAGCAGTTGGGTCAAAAGCCGCCGAATCCGCCGGACTGGATCAGCTGCCAATCTGGCGGCAGAGAACAAGGCTCTTACACCTTTTCGGCAAACCCTACCCCTGCATCTGTCACGCGAACTCGGAACAAGGTGTCGGATTATCCCTGCGAGTACCCCTCTTGTGTGACCCAATCGATCCTCACAAATCCGCTCACTCGAGTCGAGTTCGGCAGACGTCTTCAGCAGGGAGAACTTGGTCTACACATAAAGAGCACTCAATTAGGAAGAGTTCAGATCGTCAAAACTGAGGCGAACTGGGTGGCCTGGACGGACGACGTAATGTCAGAGATCCCGACTGTGGGATCCGAGGCTCAACTCAAGGTCCTCAGGCCGGTCGGCGACCTTCTGTTGGCGCGCGTCAATCAAGCAAGGCGAAGTAAATTGACGTTTGCCACATTGTTTGCCAAGGAAGATCTGGCCTCCATCATCGAGAAGCTCAGAAACCCTGATCGCGGCAGTCATGACGATATCTTTGGTAAGTTGAAGGTGACAGTGGAGAAAGGACAGTGGAGATAGGACCTGTCTAAGCGTCAAGGTTGATTGAAGTCAAGCAGAATTCCGGCATTCAGTTGGGCTACAGTGTGTGGCTAGTTGTAGGTGCTCGGTACTTATCCATTTGGTCAGTGAGGTCGTAGAGTAATTGTGCATAGCGTGTTGCGTATCTGCGGAACATATTGCCGCTAGTCTGGCCACCCTGGTCAACTCACTTCCCTTACTGCTGTCGTCGTCATCGTACCTTGGACACAAAAGATGTTGGGAGTACGTGAAACAAGAGATGAACCGTATTTCATAGTGTACAGTAGGCCTTCTCATCAACCTGGTTATCTTCTTACATCGTCCACTCTTTCGCGCCATCTATTCCCACCCGACCGACCCTGAATATATGTCCGGCATGGACACGAACAGAAAGCAACTCTGTCTGCCCTTGTCAGCCATCCAGAGAGCCTTCGCGCCGACACACTATCCCCCGATATTTCTACTCTCTCTATTTCCCGGTCAATCACGCCTCCTGACAAGTTGTTGCTACAATTTACAGCCGAGAATGATCCCTCTGGGTCCGGTCGAAGCCAAGATGAAAGCGGGTGCTCACTGGATCATCGGTGGCTTCAGAGAACGATCTGAAATATGGACACCCTGCTAGCCCAGAATTTCGAGGAAAGCGTCGCCAAGCACTTTCAGAAGGAGAATACGTGGTGGCAGAAGAAGACCGCAAGTTGGCTAAACGTCTTCAGCGGGCCACGGATTCGGCTTTCGCAGATTTCCACGACGACACAAGGATGACGAATATTACGGTCGAATCGTACATCCCGAAGTGCAGCTGGAACGGGGACGGCACTAATGCGAAAACCTGGACACCAAGATGGCGAGGTCAACCTCAACACACAGATCATGGGGCGGAAGACTTTACTCCCCTGAAAATACCTACTGTAGTCAGCACGGTCGCAGATTCTGATGTCGTGGACATTGGGACAGGGGCCTTGTCGGTCTCCGACGTGGCCTGTTGTAACGAGGGAGGATGGGGCTAGACCTTTTGTACATACATGATTCGCACGCTTGCCGCCTACGGGGTTCCTCTTTGGTCAATGTCTGGTCACGGTCCGAGTGCGTGCGCTAACGATACAATAATCAGCCGTCGAAAGCAGCTGAGGTGACTGATACCCTACCGACACCTTGAGCATGGAGACTGTACTCTCCTATTTGTGTGCCGCTTGCTTTGAGGGCACATCACCCTGCTGCGCATTTGCTCTGGTGATCCTGTGGGCCAATGTCCATGATGTCTTCCTTTAGGAGACCGTCGTCACCGTGTTTACCCACCACAAAGGATTCGCAGTCTCAAACGTCGTAAACTCCTGCTCTAGTTGACTTGCAATCGTCCTCATTTCTTTCACTTGCGCCCGCAACATTTACCCCGATATCAGCCGGACATATTCCCACTCACTGATCTCGCCACCTGTCACGAAGCATGGCGACTGCAGCTCCCTCCTTCAGGTCGTTCGGGTCTGACGACACATGCGTCGAGCCTGTTGTTACTCTGGACCTTGGCAGCGATCAAGCTACCGATGCCTCGGATCTCCCCTCTGACCTCCTACCAACCAAGCTTGTGTTATACGTCTACCCTGATTTATCAGACGTACAAACCAAGAGAAGATGGACCGGACGGTCACATCGATATACGGGAGAGATACCGCTGAAGGCAGATCTCGCCCTTCGCAGGAATCTCAGCGACTTAGATCCAGATATCGCCCTTTCCGCATTCATGATCCCATCTCACAGTCCTAATCAGCACGCCGAGTTGTTATCTCGGCTGCAATCAGACTTCGACACGGCGTTCTCGAAAGTGAAAAGACGGTCACAGGAATTGGAAAGCTGCTTCACAAAGGCAACCAGGTTGGCGGTGGACCGAATGAATGCCACTGGCAACAACACTATCATGAGTAACCTCTTCAGCGTCGTCCCGTATGTCAAAGTCGAAGGGGATTTGGGGCCACCGCCACAGTACTTGGATCCAAAAGCAGAGGATGGGGACCAAGACACATGGGTTTACTGAAGCTGCCAATAAGTGCTCGGAATGAAGAATTACGGTACTCGGAAGGATTGAAGCGAAGTCGGGAGCGGTCGGAGAGAGTGTAGAACGTAATTGTTGAGGGCGATGGGTCACTCTTAAATGTGCTGGTGAGACTGTAGGAGTGCTTGTGTATATCGCATCTCGTATAATGTCGATCCTTCCACGCCGACTGCACGACGGTACGGGTATGCAGTGACGCAAGCGACACAGGCCCTGCTACTTGAAACTCGATTCCAGGCGAATCACTTGAGGGACAACAGACGTGTTGACAAAGTAATGAGTTGTCTCATGGAGGCTACGGACTTGGTGATGGGGGACGATTGAACAGCAACAGTCGTATCTTCAACTTTGTCAGCATCGTCCCGTACGACAAGGCTGCCGGTACTGGGTGGCCAGCTATCACTCTTGACCCGAATTACGAGGAGGGAGATTCTGACGTCCGTTGGTGATGTTTAAGTAGATTCAGATCTGCTTCCGTTCCGTGTTATATGAAATTTGGCCTCTTCGGCACATACTGTACCATCATACACCCACAGGCATCTATATACTACATTCATACCAACACAATGCGCCCCACAATCACCCAGCCCCTAGCATCGACTTCTCGACAGATCATCTCCCGTTCATACGCCGTATCACCTTCTACAAACCCTCACCTAGCCTCTCCTTCCGATACTCGAACCGAAGTAATTCGTCGCGTCCTCTATCCCGCCGATGCTCATGCTCCCAACTCCGCTTCTCCCACCGGCGCATACCACCCAGACCACATCAAGAGACTGAACCACTTGATCCCAAATCCCGAAGTTTACGAGACGATAGAACGAGCCTGGAAATTAGATCAGAGGAGAAAGAGGGATTCAAGGCAAAAGAGTTTAGCTGTAAAGCTAAAGGCAATGCAGGAAGCATGTGATGAATTGGACAGGTTGACCGAAGTGGAAGGAGGATTGGCAAGGACTGTATATGATAGAGCCATGTCTAGGCCTAGTTTGAAAGGAGAAAAGGTTGAGCAGGGGAAGAAGGAAACTCCGGAAAGTCGGTGGGCGGCAGCGAGGATCGAGGGATTGGTACCTAGGGAGATGTGGGTGCCGACAGAGACGAGAGGGAAAGGTTGGAAGTACGATTGGACCAGGCCTGGAAAGTAGGATATGAGAGTCACGGGCTTAGGCAGAAGGTAACCATTGTATAACAACATGCACACCACTTGCATCTACCATCGCCGCGATCTCGCATCGAATACATGTGTGACCAGCATTAAATTCTCAGCGCTGTTACGGTCTGGTCTGCTATCTGGGTTCCCGAAATCGAAGGTCAACAGACAATACATCCAGAACCAACCCTTAGCAAATCTACCTAATCTGAACAACCTAGCAATAAAACCCAACGTCCCGATTTAACATTATCATCTAATCCTCCTGAGACCGCTGTGCTCGTTTCGCAAGTGCAGCAGCTAAATCCATCTGACCAATAGGTTTCGCAACTCCACCTCCTCCTCCGCTTGGCGGAGAGGGTTTAGCGCCTACACTTGGTTTAGCGGGAATGGAAGGTTTTGGTTTTGGTTTAGGAGCAGGGGGCGGGCCCTTGGAACCGATCATTGAGTTCGGACGAGAGTTGGCGGGAGTTGAACCGGTACTAGCCAAACCGTTTGGTTTGAGACCGTTAGTTGCCGCTACTGGTGGTGGAGCCCGTCTTGGGGCAGCGGGCGCAGGGGGAGGTGGGGCAGATTCAACTAGTTTCAAACTGTCCGTCAGTCTTGATCTGCAGTAGCAATAGACACCTGGTTGGACATACTAGTTTGCCGGTGCCCATCCCTCTTGACCATTCTTTACAACCATCCACCATCCTACTTCATCAGTCCCCGACCATCAGAAGATGAGAAACACGTACCATTCTCGTCCTTCTCCTTCACTTCAACCAATTCACCCTTGACCAAAGCGACTTCTCCTTCCTGACCTGCGAAAGCATAGAGGGCTTTATACATCTGCTTAGCCGGTCTAGCAGGAGCAGGTGGGGCCGCAGGAGGAGCAGGAGGTGGTGGAGGGGCTCGGCCTGCTCCACCTCCCATGGCGGGTTTGGGTACTGGGCGTGAAGCGGCAGCGCCGCCAGTGGGCATAGAAGGGGCAGCAGGAGCTCCTGGTGGTGCACTTGGCTTTGTAGCTCCTGGTAGCTGTTTGGCTGCTGGACGGTTATTCGATCGACCCTACTCATCAGCGTCACTACAATGATGTAAAATATGCGACTTACGGCCATCCCGGCAGGAGCAGCCTTGGCGGCCTTTTTCCGTTTTGGCATACGCGGTGGTTGAGGGGATGAGACTGAAATCAGCATTTTGCCGTTAATCGAACGAGAGGACATACCACTAGTAGCAAGTTCTCCTGTAGCAACAGATATCGTTGAACTCTTGTATGTAGCATCGCCTCGAATAGCTTCATTCTTGACAGCTTTGATCGATGCCTTTTTATCCTTCTTCTTGAGATACTCGATTCTACCCGTCAGTGATCTTCAGAAGGGTTCAGGGCTCGACATACGTTGGACCAATGTTTACTGGTAAATTACCACCGTTGATGGTGAGTAAAGCGCAGACCATCTCAGTCTTGAAATTACAAGTGAAGATTGGATCTCCTTCCTCACATGGATTGACGTTGAGTGCCTAATAAATTAGCTTGGCGGACACAAGGCAAGAAAGTGACGTACAACAAAGTCATCTTGCAAATTTGTCATTGCAACCGAGCGGATCGTGACGATTGGGATCTTTCTCTCCAATGTGGTCGACACTCTACCATCCTTGGAAGTTGAAACTACAAAGTAGACGGCTTTATCGGTCTTGGATCAGTTTGACTCGAGCAGTCTTGATAATCGCAACTCACGACAATCAAGAATCTCGGTGACAATTTACTCGATCGACCAAGCTTCGATACAAGCAATTCAGCCCTCGATGAGAAATCGACCCGTTCAGCAGCTGCAATTTAGCTTCGTGGGATCTACAAGTGCCCGAGAAGCTCACCCGATATGCCAGCAGCACTCCTCAACATTTCACCCTGAGCACTCGTACCTCCAACGTCAAGATAATCGCCCATAAACTTCCTCATTCCCAATAAACTAAATCTCCTCCTCTCTTTCCTTCCCGCCAAGACTTCATGTCCGTAATCCCTCTTTCGAGCATAGACAAGCGTCTCCTTCTGGCCCTTCCAGAATCGCTGAATCTTGGTCGCTGCTTCGTGCTTTCTGCGTACATGGGCTCTCCAGGCTCTTTGGATTCGACTGGCCATTGTGTGCCAGTATTTATCCCTTTCGCCTTCAAGGTAAAAGAGCGTTTCGGGGTTCTTGATGAACGCCTTGGTAACTCCCATTTGCCACTCATCACGAGCGATCTTGGCGTCCGTGAGAATTCGCTCACAACCTGATCGATCGTCTCCCTCCCAGATGTAATCTCCAGCATAGGATGTCGAGGGTGAGAGGAGGTAGAATCTAAGATCAGCTCTGTTCCGAATGGTGGACATACCGTTGGATCATTTTCTGGAACTCGGCTCGGTAAGCGAAACCAGCCCTTCGCACTCGGATATTCTCTTGCAGACCAAGATACTTGATCTGATGCAAGATAGCTTTATCGTCGTATTCCGAGGGTGACCTGTTCTGATTCGGCTTGATTGTTCGAATATAGTGAGGTTGACACCTGATCATCAGCTCTCTTTCCGTCGGCCTGGCTCACCTCATGAGGTTCGTAACGAGATCATTAGCCGATGACCTAATCTTATCACCAGCCGTAGGGGGTCTCTTTTTACTATTCGGATCCGGTCGATCAGGGAAAAGAGTCTGAAGGAATTTATCTTTACTTCCATCAATCAAGTCCAGAATATCCTTGATGAGGGTATCCTTGTTCTTATCGGTCATACCAGCGACATTGTACATGACGTCTCCAGCATAGTGCTTGATGAGGAATTTGTTGCCTCGAGGCTCGAAATTTGGATTGGCGGAAAGCATATTGGATCGCTGGATGAACGAATTGTCGGCTGCTGAAGGGTCGGCATGGGCGGTAGCGGTAGCGTCGTTGAGAGTTGCGAAAATTCCAGCGGGCCTCTTGCCTTCAATCAACTCGCAAACGATCGCATTGTCAAAGACTATTGATCAGCACCCACTCAAAGCCTTCCTGGGACATACACTTGATAGGAGTCCACTTGATCTGTTCACGGACATACTCCTCCTGCTCAGCCTTGAGAGTGAGTTCAATAAAGATCTGTTGAAGCTTCTCATTGACGTAATTGATACAAAGCTGTTCAAACGAATTATCCTGGAAGATCTCGAAACCATAAATATCGAGAACACCAATGACGAAATCAGATGCACTCTGTGGTTTCATTGATACATTGACTCGCCCAACGATCCAGTCGAACAAGTTGTTATATAGCGCTTTCGATAGGGCGTCTCGTCCAGAATTGGCCTGTGCGATATTCAGGGGGACTTCGTAGACCGATCCTCGACGACCTCCTCGTGTAGTCTCCATAATCCTACTTAACAAGACTTTCGATAATTGAGATGGCTCGACTTCCATCAGATAGGCGGCAAAGTCGATGACTCCGGGGTCCGAGATGGCGGCGTTGCCTTCTCCATTATCGACGAATTCGACGTTTCCTAGCCACAAGATGGCAGCGAGAACCTTCAAAATCGAGTTCTGCTCTCCGTCTGACAGACCAATGACTTGCATCGCGCGCTAATGGTCAGCTACAGCGGGGTACTTCGAGCTTACTATCGTCTCCTGGAAATCCTTGACATCGTCAATCGACCTGACATCTTGACATCCACTCTTGCTCGTGTAAGCGTAAGCCTCGGGACCTTGCAACCCAAAAGCCTCTGCCCATTAGCCAGAAACAAATCGGATTTCTACCAGAACGAACCCTTTTGGGCGGCGGTAGCTCCCTTGGTGAACTGGTAGAAGATATGGAACCCTCGTTCATCCCGAATCTGACCCACTACACGTCCCTACCATCAGCTCTACAGATATTCTGAACGCACCTTCTCCAGCAGATAATTCGTAATTTGGGCACCAATAGGCTGACCCATGGTATTGAACATGATTTCAAGGTATTTACCCTACACAATCAGCTACGACGTAAAGGTGCGCATTCCAACTTACATGTCGAGAGGAATTATCATTCCTGAGTGTCTTTGCACATCCGAAACTCTCAAGTAAAGGATTGGTAGCCAGGACCATCTCTTTGATACCTTCGATCCCACTTCCTGTATCCCCACCAGAGACAGCGGCGATGTACTGCATAATCCTCTTGGCAGCTTCAGTCTTTCCAGCACCGGATTCTCCAGAGATAATCACACATTGATTCTCCTTTTCGGTCGTCATTCTGTAATATGCTGATTCGGCAATGGCAAAGACATGGGGCGACATTTCCAATCGGTTCTTTCCTCTGTAGCTGGCAAGGACTTCTTCAGTGTAGATCCCAAGGTCTGCTGATTAGCTCGGTGGAGAAAACCGTTCCACGATAGCTCACCTCTGAAAGGATTGACAGAGATCAAGACGTGGGCGATATACGTCTACCAGTCAGCTCTTAGTCCGCAGGGTCCTCGACAGCTTACATAGATCTCCTGGTTATTAAACCTAGCTTTGAGATTATCGTTAATAGCCTCATTCGTGATTGTGCTAAGAAGTGTCATATCCCCTACTCCTGCTTGCTTTTTCTTTCTTAGCCCCTCCGACCAGTCCGCCTACATCTTAGCTTGTGGTCTCTCTCATGCACTCCGAAGCTCACCTTGGCGACTTTGTTGGTTGCACCTCCTCCTCCTCCACCTGATAACAGGCCGCCCACCTTCTTTCCTGCTTTCTTCGATATAGCCTGATGATCAGCTTTGAGTCGATCCCAGGATATAGCTTACCATTGTGCCTTATCACTGACTATGCCCAGTAGATACAGAGCTAAGATAGGTATACAATAGATAGTAGTCGTAGTTGTTGGCTGTAGCATGCGGTGACTATCATGACGTTGACAAGCCACCATATCTTATATGGGGGTGGTATATAACGTATCATGGTCAATCAACTGTGTGTACCTTTATAGCTCGGCTGTCTAATACATACATATACTCTATACGCTGCATCCCGATACACCGCCCATCCGACATGGCTATGATCAAGCAGGGCAAATTGCAGAATGCACATGAGATACATGATGTGAGCTAGCTTAGCTTCTGCCTAGAGAAGCATCAGCTGACAGGCAGGTATGGGCAGCAGACCTCGAATCAGAATTCGCATTACTGAGAACCGTTATTGAGGATTACCCATATATCTCCATGGTGAGTTTGGACTCGGAGAAGCATGCGGATCAAGCATCCACAAGCATTTCGTCGAGGCTAGTATTGATTGTCAGGACACCGAGTTTCCAGGTATCGTAGCACGCCCAATAGGAAGTTTCAAGACCGGTGCAGACTACCATTATCAAACAATGAGATGTAATGTCGACATGCTCAAGATTATACAACTGGGAGTGACAGTATCGGATGAACATGGGAATAGTCCAGTACTGTCAACTTGGCAATTCAATTTCACGTTCAATCTGTCGTACGTACCCCCTGCCTTCGAAAGAAGGATATGATCTGAATTGTAAAGAGAGGACATGTACGCTCCTGAATCGATTGAACTACTGAAGAAATCCGGAATTGATTTCAATCGACATGAGAAAGATGGGATTGATGTCAACTACTTTGGGGAATTACTAGTAACGAGCGGATTAGTACTATTTGATAATGTCAAATGGGTCTCTTTCCACTCGTAAGCTTTTTGGATCATTCGTTTCCGCGTTCGACTCAAGCTGACAAGATAGGGGATACGACTTTGGTTATCTCATGAAGATCCTTACTTGCGAACCATTACCAACAGACGAAGATGATTTCTTTCGACTACTATTCCTCTGGTTCCCATGTTTATACGATATCAAACATGTTATACGGAGTTGTAAACCTCTGAAAGGAGGTCTGCAGGAGATTGCGGAATCGTTAGGGGTACGTCGCAGCTCATCAGCTTGATGAACAGGAGCGAGAGCTGACAATTTAGCTACAGAGGATAGGACCGCAGCATCAGGCTGGATCTGATTCACTCCTTACCGCTAGTGTCTTCTTCCGTATACGGACCGTATACTTCAATGATAGTCTGGATGACGAGTATTACAGGTCAGCTGTAATCCCCTGTTTTGGACATCAGCTGACTTTCAGAAATTACCTATATGGCTTCTCATCAGGTCGCGGTGGTAGATCGTCGCCACAGACACACGCCATCAATGAGAAACTATACTAGCAACAGAGACTGAGTAGACACACAATGTAGGGTTAATCGAAGGAGGAACGAGACAGTGTTGTACAAATTAGATTATCATTAGGCTACGAGGGAGACTAGCATTACTACTCGACATGTCACATTATCACAAACATACCAAGGACGACTCTGCCGCAGTCATCCTCAACTGCACTCAAATATCCTCGATCTCGACCAGGGAAGGTCCGTATCTCTCTGCACCCTCAAACATCGTGAACTCCCGGAGCTGACCATGTGCCCATTTCTGCATTGATTTAGCTTTCGTAAGATTGACTAAACCGGTACTGACTGTATGTCGCTCGCCAAAGTCAACTATGTGATGCATGATATCGTCGTGGCTGACAACTGATCAAGGTCAGCATGAACCAAGTACCAGGCAGGATGATTTACCGACAATCACCATCTCTGGTCTATCCCACAACCACTGTCTCATCTGCTTGGCCCGTTCCTCCACGCTGGAAGGAATCTCATTCCCATTCCTCTTCGACGTTACCATATCGTTGGTAACAATACCGGCTTGGTCGATATTGTACCCGCGATAATGCATCGGGATCGCCTTTCGGAGGTCATTGAGGGGTACATCAAGTAGTCCACTGGGCTCTCTGTCACTAGATCAACTGTGTAACTTGATCCAGTGTAGGATTCTACTCACGGCCGAGTGTCTTTAAGTAGGCCGAGGACTACGGTAGGACGGGACCCCTTGGGCAAATGAGAGTGATAGGATCCGAAAGCCAATCTCGTCGTCTCCAAAGCCCGGCGTCGCTACAGAAGTCTCAGCATTCATATCGCCCTGGAGGAACGACTTACAGGGGACGATATCAACAGCTCGGCTGTCTGCTGTACTGTCCGAATTGTCTGTCGATCTAGATTGATGCATTGAAGCATTCCGTCAGGGGTGAGCCATGGGTCATGACCCATGGTCTCGATCGGAAACCTCCTCCTTGAACCCCACTCGTCCAGTACACTTTGGCGAATGTCAGCTTCCGACTGCCTACTCTTTTAGCTAAATGGTCGCACAAGATTCAGATTCAACGTACATGTCTCGTGACTCTCCTACTCTGACCATATATACCGTCTTCGTTGTAGCCGCCGGGGGAAGGTGTTCAAACGGTCCAGGATCATCGATGGGGGCTTCCAAAGCTGCAGATGAAGGGATATACTGACCTGAAGGAACTTGGGCGACATCGAACAGTCCCACGTCGTAATCGCGCAAGAACTGGGGTATGAAGTGGTCGAGGTCAAAAGGCGATTCATGAGGGATAGGGTGCTTGATAGGCAGCCTCGCGTGAGGCACATGTTGTCTGTAAAACCTCGGGGGAATTGTAGGACGGGTATGGCACGGGAGAATCCGAGGCGGGTTGGGTGCATGACCAGGAGGGATCGTGGCTGGCAATCGGGACGGGCCAGTGACTGATGGTCCACCAGGAAGGATGAATGAGTTGCCCTGGTAGCCATTGAATGGAGCTCTGGAGAGATAGTCGATGGGGTTGAACATATTTCCGGGATAGTAGTTGGAGTTGGTGACCGGTCTAGGATCAGTGAACATCGGACCAGCGAAGGGATGACGGATCGGAGGCCGTAGAGCTTGTTCGGTCGTTCTCAGTGAATGATGATTAGCGTTACTTGTGCGAGCAGCAATATCGCGCGAGGACGTATAGGGGTTGCCCCCAGGTTTCTGGACAAAAGACACTGCTGCAGGATTAAGTCGAAAGCGGGGAGGCCTCGAGGTTGGCTGGTGTGGGCGAGTTTCGGCAAAGTCTCTTCGGATTGAATCGTTGTTGTTGAAAACCGAGTGTGCTGCCCAATGAGAGCTGGGTGGGTGTGAGTTTATGCTCGTATGTTGAGCAACTTGACGGGTACTCGCCTCCGTCCCGATGCCAGTAGATGGAGTGATGATACGGTCGGTGTTCCTCTGTGAATTGGCTTGGTTGTGCGCATGTCTTGGATGGTTCTCATCGACAGCCGATTGGGTAGCGGGCGCTTGAATGTCGGAATGGGGTGTATTGAAAGGCTGACTAGGAGAACCCTTGGGTCGGGATATGCTAGCGGGGGATTTTGGCGCCTTATCGAAAGCGCGTGTATTGCCAGCATTGGCATTGAGTGAGGATAAGGGTGGGCGATCGGGACCTATCACGGGTCGTGTATCAACCGGTCCGCCAACCTGGGAGGCTTTGGTGGTTTCGGATGACCCAGCCTGTGAGGGTTGAGGATGTACCGAGGACCGACCATCACGAGACCCGCTATCGACCTGGGTGCCCTTTTTGTCGTTGAATGTGGGAACAGAGGACTTTTCAGGTTCTGGAGGAGGGGCGACGATCGGTATCGCTGCGTTTTTTCGTGATAAGATATATCTCCAGAATTCTGGTATCTCCTCGAGGGACCAATACTGGGAAGCTTGAGGTCGAGGGCGCTGGGGTCGCGAGGGATGATGGGGAACGACCATTTGGGCCAACAGGGAGCAAGGGGGAGAGACAGGAAGGTGGATAGGGAACAAGAGTGATGATAGAATGACGATGAGTAGAAATGAATGAGGGGATTGATTCCCAGATTAGTGTGAGCAGCGTTGATAGAGAGTTCAGCGACGTCAGTCAACCACCATATTGCTGACTCTCGCGTCTGACCTTCCCTGCCCCACCTCATCGACATCATAGCTTGGTACATCGACACAAGGCAAGGCACCAGAGCGGCTGTCTTGCTGCGCCTGACAGGCCTACTTAGCCTAGCGTTGCCGTACACTGGATATTGACAGGGGTATATAGGTAGAGCTCAGCCAACATATCCCAAAATCAAATGAACCGGGTCAGCCACGTGCCGGACGCGTCACTCCAATTTGTAACTTAGTGTCGCTCACTGGACTCCTTCTGTAGCGTTCACCTTCACTTACTCTTCATACAATACCCCATATCGAACCATACTGACATACCCACGGCACTACATAGATTGAGTCTACGAAAATTACACGACCAACGACGCATACTCGACTGCCCACGACTCGAAGTGGCGTGAAGAAACGTAATCTCACGAGACCACTCCGATATACAATCAACTTGAACTAGACGCCTTTGTCTGTAACCATTATGTGAGTACACCAACACAACTTTGAAAGCCGCTGATCTCAGGTCTCATCTCACTCCACCCGCTTCCAACTCTCGCTCATCGTCCCCGGGAGGTGGCGGCGACGCCAAGCCTCGAGCTGTGTCTGGATCATTGAAAGACAGAATCGCTAAATTCAATAACCCATCCGCCGCGCCTCTTGTTCCGACCCATGCATTCGGTACTGCCGGTCCTACTATGCCTTCATCAGCATCACAGCGTGGACTCATTGGGAACCGTATTCCCTCTTTCGACCAGAAGAATGTGATGCCCGGATTTCAGCAAGGACAGAGGAAAGTTCCTGATAATAAGGGATTAGTTGGAAATCGTATCCCATCCTCTGCTCCAGGTCTTGTACCCGCCCCTACCCCCGCCGCTTCTGTTGGAAAGACAAGTGGCAGTGTGAGATCCAATAGTCCTGGATCGGTTGATAGTTCTTATAAACCCGGTTCTTCGAATTCGCCTCATACCTCCCGCTCGTCATCTCCAGCAACGTCTCTCGGGGCCGGTATGCCGACTTCTCTTGTCGAGCACACCCATCCTGAACGAGGTGGTTCTGGGACTGCAACCCCATCTTCCACTCGAGCGGATATAGGCGAGGAAACTACCGAACTCTCGCCTCCTACCACGCCCGTCGCCGCTCCAGAAATGCCTCAAGATGATAATCTGATTCGAAGCGATTTGACACCGCACAACCTCCCGGCCAATGCAGTTGCCGCCAATCCGATGTTGAGATCCCTCTCTATCGGTCCAACACCAAGTTTGACCTCATCAATGGCAAGCCAGTATGACTCAAAGGGAGGAAGCGAGGATCAAACGCAGATGATGCATGATGTCAGTGGCATTAGTACACCCATGGGAACTCCTCGGGCTGCTGCTAGGGATTTAGAGGGTAGTGTAGCGGGAAGTGTAAAGGGAGGTAGCGTGGCGGATATCGATGATCTGGGATCTAGGCTCGAAGGCTTGGACGCCGGTGATCGACCACAGGGCGGAAGTGAGGCAGGAGGTAGTGTGGCTGGTAGTACTGGAGCCAAAGTCGATGCCGAACAGGAAAAAGCGAAGCAGTCGGCCGAAGAGGACGATGTGGAGATGAAGGATGATGTCACAGAGAAGGAGGACGAGACAGCTGGCGCAGAAGAAGTGGTTGCCAAAGGCAGCGCCGAGCAGGAGACAATCCATGAACCAATGGCTGGCGAAGCACCTACCGATGACCCTCAGGGTATGCTGCAAGATCCCGCAGCGACAGTCGAATCCGTCACTCACGAGTCCAAGAAAGACAGATCCACCAAATCCTCTGACCGAGACCCAAACCTCGACGATGATCTTGACGATCTCAAGGACGGTAAATTAGAGCATTCGAATTCGATCGATCTGCCAAAGGACCGAAATCCAGCAGATGAACTAGCCGGAGGTATATTGGCTCAAAACATGCTTGAGCCTCAAATCAGCCAAAACGAAACGAAACATCAAGGCGGAGTCGCGGGTCAACGAATGGAAGAAGTTGAGAATCAAGATGAAGTCATTCAACCGGATGACGACTCTACTCAGGCCGACGACGGTGGACCTGATGTCCAGGATATGAGCTCTAATGCGGATGAGGAGAAGGGCGTCGCTATTGAGAACGGCCAGGATCTGGGACCTAGAGGGACTCTGGATGGACCTCAGAAATTCGAGGTCCAGTTCCTTGAGAAGGGACGGGGAACTGAAAAAGCTGCTGAGCTCGATGGGGTTGAATATCATGTCAGTGGAAAGGGCAAGGAGCAGGAGGGATCCAACAAGCACGGGGAGCAAGCTGGGAGCGACGACAAGGAATCACAGCGGGAGACCGACAAGGTAGAGGATGATGCTGCGGGAGAATCGACAAGCGAAACCACAGGCCAACCTGAGAACAAAGCTGCATCAACGGCCTCAGACGACACGGCTCCCGTCAAGGAGACTGATGCCAAACCAATGCAGGTCCAGATCGAACCCGCTCCAATCGCTCAACCCGCCTTGGAGCCTAAGGCTGAAGCAACCGGCCCAACTATCCCTGATACCTCGGACGAACCAACTCCAAGCGCCGAGATTGATCCACCCACCTTCCCAGCTCCTCCTTCCGAAGATCCGGATGTCGTTGACCCCATCTCCTCTGCCAATTCCGACACTGGCGCCAGTACACCTCTTGATCCATCTATATCCCGAGCATTCCCCGATGTCCCAGACGAAGAGAAACCAAGGGTCGAAGTTCACGTTTCGTCGCCGCTTACTACCCCCTCCAAGGAGAAGACTATCGATAATTTCACGCCATTAGCCAACATCCCTGGGAAATCGAAATCACTCCAATCTCTGGCTGCAGAGAGTACAAGTGAAGATGGCCAAGACTATGATCAGGAGACTGAGGGTGCAGATACACCTGAAGCCAGGGCGAAACATAAGCGACGATTATCTGCGAGGAAATCCCCTAAAAGTCCTCTGTTGGGTGATGAAGATCCAGGAGACTTTGAACCAGGAGAAGGATGGGCTGTAGTTACCAAGTAAGTTTTTATTGGTAATCTGGAGGAAATAGCTGATTGCGTGGATAGGGGTCGGGAAATATGACTTTTACTTCAAATCTTGATACTTCGATTACTCATGGGAGATGTGATGTTGGCCTCGATCAAAGGGAAATGATAGAGACATGAGCCATGATAAGTTTATTTGACATGATATGTATACTGTACAATACAAGTAATTTCGGATTATTATGCGTTATCATTATCATCACATTTCGTCACAGATTGGATTACTGCTGCCAACCCCATCGTCCGTGTCCTTGTCCTTGTCCTTGTCCGGGCTGAAAATACTGTCCGCCTTGCCACTGTCCTTGACCCTGGCCTTGTCCTCCGCCATGTGCTCGGAATTGACCTTGCGAGTCATACTGTTGATACCCGCCTTGCCATCCTTGGCCGTAACCCGGAATTGGACCCTGCAGCCCTCCATCGCTACCCATCTGCCCATATGCCCAATTTTGCACGTGACCTTGCTCTGAATTCGTTCCCACTCCCACTCCCATTCCCATCTGATTCATACTTGGATCTTGTACCCCCGTACCCATCCCCATACCCATGCCCATTCCTTGCATCTGCATGTGCATCATCGGATCTTGCCCTGTCATACCCATTCCCATGTTCGTATTCATATTCATAGCAGCCATCATTTGGATATGTTGCATTTGCATCTGCATCATTTGAGCCTGGGCCTGAGCCTGAGCGTGCACCTGCATCTGATTCATTTGACCATGAGTCTGTTGTTGATGTTGATATTGATTATGGTGGTGTCTTGGAGGTCTGGCCGAATGCGCATACGGCTGGTGTGGGTGTGGATGCGGATTGTGCGGTAGATGCCCACCTCTCGTGGCTCCTCGACGAGGAGGCGATTTAGGTCGTAATTGATCGATTTCTGGGTGGAATGGGAGTATAGGCCGAGGTTCTGTGAGAGGTAGAAGGGATGGGTAGGTATCGGAATCGAACTTGAGATTTGCTTCCCCTTCAAGAGTAGTTGTGGTTGCCGAGACCCATCCTCGTCTGGCATTTGTGCCAAACAATTCAAGGCGCCTTGTACCTAGACAGAAATTCTCGATGAGCGTATAAAGATATGGCGGGAATATCTCTTTCGGGTCTGAAAGTTAGACATGAGTCTTGGGAAGAAGGAAAAGACATACCATCCTGTTCCCAGACTAGGATATCTGTATCGACGTTACAATGGACGAATCTCGTGTCGGTTGATCTGCGAACGGTACCCCTAATGCCCATAAGGCAATGCTCTTTCGAACTGGCAAATAAACCTCCGCCTCCAGTCCCCTGACCACTCTTCCCTTTCTCATTACCTTTCCCCTCTGGTTCGCCCTCGACGAGTCCGTCACCTTCGCCTTTCGGGTGCCGCTTGTTGGTTTTGACCCAAACGATATCTTCGGCTCGTCTGAACCCCCATTTGGCAAAACATTCCCTCCCCTTTTCTAATCCTTCATCATCCCCTTTTCCTACCCATAAAAAGACGAAGCTTGGATCAGCCGAGAGGTTCCGGATTGGAAGCTCGGCAGTTTCCTCCCAGGTCCCAGCTGGGCGGAGGAGAATTACATCGAACCGTGTCGGTGTAATTGCAGATGAGATGGTCGTTGCTGAGCTATCGGGAAGAGGGAGGTGTATTGGTGAATGAGAGTTTTGCGTGACATGCTCAGTTTTCAGATCCATCAATTTACGTAGAGCTGGGTACCTATTATCAGCCTTGTCGACCTTGAAAATGGAGTCTACTCACTCCTCACAGATCTCACTTTCTTCCGCACCTAGGATATAATTACTTCCAAATTCGCCGGACTCGATATACCTCTCAGTCAAATCATTCCGGATCGTTTCTTCTTCTGGGACATAATTAGGTATATTTCGTTTACTCGGTCCAGCCTCTGCGTTTGCTGCCACAGGGACATGTCCCCAGATCTCCGGGAGGGGCGTGTAGGGGTATGTCGGGTCTATGATCTTCCTTCTAGCTGATTGTCGACTGAGCGTGTCGGCCAAGAAAGCTCTATGGGTCTCAAGGGTCGTCATTGTCATGGCTGGGTCATCAAGGTCAACAGGACAGGCATAAGCTTGACTAGGAGTAGAACGGCACTACGAACCACCCCGTGGGACGGGCATTGCACGTGGTTTTGCGTCATTCTTATAGCCGAAGGTCGACTGGTCCACTGCCTATATATAGAGAGCATTATTCATCATCTACTTATGCTAATATCACGCGTATTACGTCCAGCAACTCTCAAAAGACTCACTCCAGTCGCTAGAGTTATCTATCCAACACCTGTGTCAGTACTACCAACAAATTCAGTTGGGCCAACAACAGTATACCATTTCAGCTCGACTTCTAAATTGCGATACCCCTCGGTACCAAGCAAGATGAAAGCGGTCTTGATTAAAGATGGGAAAGGACCAGTAGAAAACCTCTACTTGGGAGAAGAAGCCACCCCAGAGCCAGAAGAGGGTCAGGTCCAAGTCCAGGTGAGCCTTCTCTACCTCCCACCTGGGTGACGTGAGCTGACAACCAGATCAAAGTAGGCTTTTCATCGCCCAAGTATTGAAAGTTTCTAATGGCAGAACTTCGGTTTGAACAGGATGGACATCATGCAGCGAGAAGGTAAATACCCACTGCCCCCTCAAGCCTCCAAGACTATCATGGGCGTCGAATTTTCCGGGATAGTCACCAAACTCGGCAAGTCGGCCAGTAAATTCAAAGAGGGAGATGAGGTCTTTGGACTCGCTTATGGTGTATGTCTATTCCTTCTTCTTCCGAATCGGAGCCGAAGCTACATGTACGATGATGCTGACGAGAAAGGGGGCATACGCCGAGTACATAGTCGTTCCCGAGGGAATGGTTCTGGCCAAACCCAAGGAATTGAGCTGGGTCGAGGCTGCTGCTTTACCCGAGAACTGGATGACTGGTATGTTCGGTTCTTCTCAATGGTTCCAATGTGAGGAACCTGACACATGTAGCTTACCAGGCTTTGGTGGTCGAAGGAGGTATGAAGAAAGGCGATAATGTCTTGATCCACGCTGTAAGCTCCAAAATTCGCTCTCGCATTGTATCGAACTGACAAGAAGGGCGCTTCCGGAGTCGGAGTTGCGGCTATTCAACTTGCTCGTACATCATCTCGGCATGTCAGTAGAACAATCAGCTGATATTCAGTGAACGTGACAGGCGCAGATAAAGTCTTCACCACATGCGGAACCGACGAAAAAGTCGCTTTCCTCAAGAAACTAGCGAATAACGACGAAAGACTCCATGTTATCAACTACAAAACTCAAAGTCCGTCCGCTCCCATCTTGTTGCTTAGCCATACTAATGATCAGACTTCGAGGAGGAGATCAAGAAGGTGACAGATGGTGTTGACCACGTTATTGAATTTATCGGGAAATCATATTGGACACAGAATCTAAACGTCCTGCGCAGGGACGGGGTCATGGTCTACTTGGCATTTATGTCGGGAGCAGGATTCCCAGAAGGAGCTTCTATCGCTCCAGTACATCCTCCTATCATTTACGAATCGAGCTGACTAGTAGTTATTGTTTAAGAGATTGACGCTTAAAGGGAGCACACTCCGATCTAGGGATGCGAAATATCAACAGAACTTGTTGGAGAAATTTGAGGAATTGGCATTACCGCTTTTGAAGGAGAAGAAGATGAAAATTGAGGTTCATGAGGTGAGTCACTCTCCACCCTGTGCTACTGACGTGTATGTGAAGCTGACTGTAGGTCTTCTCCTGGGATAACATTCAAGATGCACACAAGGAGATGGAGGGCAACAAGAATAGCGGAAAGGTATGTCTCTCGACTAATTGAGTTGCGATCTCGCGACTGATCACTAGATTGTCCTCGAGGTTACCAAGTAGAAGTACGCTCTTGTACACGGATGCAGTGAAGCCCAGACGCTGGGATCGCAAATAAGGATTGACAGTACAGGCGTTGTTTGCTGGTGGTAATGGTATGAAGGAAAAAGTAGCTTTAGATCCATCCTTGCATGACGGTATATATCTCTACATAGACAGCTTGTCAGACTGTGGTCTCTCCATTTCGTATTCTACTGGCGTATCCGATACTTTCGATCTTCTGTAAAAGCCTTATGCGGGATGACGACAATTTTGGCGAATGCCTTCTGCGGCATGTGTCGCGGCCGGGGGAGGGCCTCCAATATCGGCTGGAGATCCGTAGCCAAGGCTTGCTGTGTCGAAGTTGATAGATAGCGCAATTGTCATCGCTAGGTTGTATGTGCCTCTATCGCCATTCGAAAGTCCACAGGAGTAGCCAGATGATGATTCCAGCCAACACGATCGCCGTTGAAGTGAATGAAATGACTAATGTCAGTACAGGTCGACTAGGCACCGACTTACTTTTCCCAAACAGTCGCCTCTTACCCCATTTTGCCCGTAGCAGCACACTCAATCTAGCTTGTTCAGATTCGTAATATGTTTTCTGTCATCAGTCACAGTC